>CAJHXX010000076.1_pt1 | contig 27167 bp, 22 predicted proteins | sample 9198511 | NCBI WGS metagenome assembly CAJHXX01 (sample SAMEA7708325, study PRJEB35096) | sediment metagenome | biome: marine neritic benthic zone biome [ENVO:01000025]; feature: sediment [ENVO:00002007]; material: shallow marine sediment [ENVO:03000034] sea grass bed [ENVO_01000059] ...
CGCCGTCACCCTCGACCTCTCCTAGGAGGCAATGGCAGCGGCGGTCGAGGCCGACCGGAAGGTGGCGTCCGGCGGCGCCCTCGGGCCGCTGCACGGCGTGCCGGTCACCATCAAGGAGAACGTCGACCAGACCGGCCTCTCCAACCCGAACGGCATCCCCGCCTTCGAGCAAAACATCGCGCCGGCCAACTCGCCGGTGGTCGCCAACCTGCTGAAGGCCGGCGCCATCGTCATCGGCCGCACCAACACCCCCGAATTCAGCCTCCGCTGGTTCACCGACAACCCCCTCAGGGGGCTTACCGGGAATCCGTGGGATGCCGGCGTCACACCGGGCGGCTCCTCCGGCGGCGCGGCCGCCGCGGTCGCGCTCGGCATCGGCGACATCGCCCATGGCAACGACCTCGGCGGCTCGCTCCGCTATCCGGCCTATGCCTGCGGCGTCGCCACCATCCGGCCGAGCCTCGGCCGGGTTGCCGCCTATAACCCGAGCGGCGTCGAGGAACGCCCGCCGACGCTGCAGCTGATGAGCGTGCAGGGCCCGATCGCCCGCGAGGTCCGCGACGTCCGGCTCGGCCTCGCCGCCATGGCGAGGCGCGATGCGCGCGACCCGTGGTGGGTGCCGGCGCCATTGGACGGCCCGCGTCTCGGCACGCCGATCCGCGTCGCCGTCACCAAGGAACCGGCCGGCATTGCCTGCGATCCGGCGGTCGCCGCGGCGATCGACCAGGCGGCCGGCCATCTCGACAAGGCCGGTTACGCGGTCGAGGCGGTCGACCCGCCGCTGATGGCGGAGATCGCCGAGTGCTGGCGCGTCATCCTGTTTACCGACACAAGGGTGATGATGGAGGCGGCGATCCGCGAGCACGGCTCGGCCGACATCAACGCCGTCTACGACGGCTATCAGGCGACCGTGAACCCGCGCGACCTGGACGGCTATGTCCGCGCGCTCGCCGATCGCACCCGGCTGTTGCGCGCCTGGAGCGTTTTCATGGAAGACTTTCCCCTGGTGCTGGCCCCGGTCTCGCAAGCGCCGCCGTTCCCCCAGGGCGAGGACCTGAAGGGTGCCGATCGGGTCCGCCGGCTGCTGGACGAGCAGAGCATGCTGTACGGCGTGAACTTGCTCGGCCTGCCCGCCGCCGCGGTCCCGACCGGCCTGGCGGACGGCGTGCCGATCGGCGTCCAGATCATCGGCCGACGCTTCCGCGAAGACCTCTGCCTCGACGCTGCCCAGGCGGTGGAGAACGCGGTCGGGGTGTTGGCACAGGGTCTGGATTGAGGGGACGCGGTCTTGCGCTGGGTCAATGCCGGGATCGTGCTGCGCTCGATAGTTGTCATCGGAGGCAGGAATAGGAGCCTGGGCATGAAGGCCATGATGCTTTTGACCGCAGGCGGGCCGCTGGTCATCTTGACGTCCTATGACGCCGCCACCGAGCCGGCGCTCCTGGAGAAGCTGAGCGCGAAGGGCATCGACAAGTTCATAGCCTACGATGTGCCCTTGGAGCTGGCCAAGCCGAGATATGGCGCACATTTCTCGGTCGTGGAGCACGACTTGCGGGAGACCGACGACCTCCGGGTGCTGGACTATGACGGCGCCAGGGCGTTTCGGCTGTTCCGGTTCGACGAGATCGGGCCGCCCGTCGTATATGAAGCCGCGTGATAGCGCCGCGTAGATAAACGGCCGCACACGTTCGCGCGAACGCAAGCGAGCCTACGCGCGCGTCGCTGTGCGACCGCTCGCGGTCGGCCGAATTTTCAGAAATAACAGTATCTTAACCCTATCTTAGCGGCATCTGCCCGACACTCGGTGGCCCCGCGCCCGGCCGTTGGCAGCGCGTGGGCATTTGGATTTCCCGCCGCCGTTCCAAACTAGCAAGCGCGGCGGATGTTGCCGCCGCGCTGGGCAGGCCGAGGCCATGGCTGATCCGCAGGACGATATCGAGGCGTTGGGGCCGGTCTACCTGCCCTGGTTCCTGCTGTTGGCGGCGCTGTTCTGCTTCCGCGTCCTTGCGCAATTGGCGCAATGGATCCATCCGACCGGCCTGCTGCCGCCCTTCGCCGCCTGGCACAGCGAGACGCTGCCCTATTGGCTGCTGCTGGTTTCCCAGATCGCGATCATCGCCGCCATGGCTTATGTCGTCGTCCGCGTCAGGAACGGCGGCCTGCGGCCGAGCCCGGTCTTGGCCACGGGCCTCTTCTGGTTCGGCGCGGCCTACTTCGCCGGGATGGCGTTTCGCCTGGTCGCCGGCCAGACCTTCTTGTCCCATATCGCCTGGTTCGCGGCGCCGCTGCCGGCCTTCTTTCATCTGGTGTTGGCGGGTTTCGTGATGTTGCTCGGCCGCTATCACAGCGCGCGGCTGCACCTGGCCCGGGCTATACGCGCGCCATGACCACGCCGGTCCGGATCGCCGAGATCGTCACCTACCCGGCGGTGATGGCGCTCGGCTTCGCGTCTCACGCGGTGCTGCAAGACCTCGGCCTGTCGCTCGCCGCCGCCACCTATCTTGCCGTCGCGGCGGCGGCGCTGGCGATCCTGGTCTATGAGCGGCTGCTGCCCTATCGCGATGCCTGGAGCGCCGGTCGCGGTGAGATCGTCAACGACACGCTCTATCTCGGGCTGGTGCAGATGCTGCTGCCGAAGCTGCTCGGCTTCGCCGCGCTGCTTGGCGCTGTCCGGCTGGCGGCGGTCGCCCCGGCCGGGCTCTGGCCCCATGACTGGCCAGTCGTGATACAGGCGGTATTGATGCTGCTGGCCGCCGATTTCCTGCGCTATTGGCTGCACCGGGCGGCGCATAAATGGCCGCCGCTCTGGCGCCTGCATGCGGTGCACCACGCGCCGAAGCTGCTTTATTGGCTCAACGTCGGGCGCTTCCACCCGATCGAGAAGGCGCTGCAATATCTGTTCGATGCGCTGCCCTTCGTCCTGCTCGGCGTCGCCGAGCCGGTGTTGGCGGTCTATTTCGTCTTCTATGCCATCAACGGCTTCTTCCAGCATTCCAACTGCCGCGTCCGGCTCGGGCCGCTCAACTATCTGATCAGCGGGCCGGAGCTGCACCGCTGGCACCATTCGCGCCTGCCGCGCGAGTCGAATTCCAACTACGGCAACAACCTGATCGTCTGGGACCTGCTGTTCGGCACCCGCTTCCTGCCCGAGGACCGCGCGGTGGGTGAGCTCGGCCTGCTCAACCGCGACTACCCGGCGGATTTCGTCCGCCAGTTGGCGACGCCCTTCGTCAAGGGACTGGACCGGGCATGAGCGGGATAGCCGGACTGTCCCTGGCCAACCTGGCTCTGGCCGGCGCCATGCTGGCGACGCAGCTCGGCGCTCGGCGCCGCCTGCTGCAGGCCACCGCGCGGCCGGGCGAAACCCAGCACGCCCTGCTCCGCCGCATCCTGCGCGACAATGCCGCGACCGCCTTCGGCCGGCACCACGGCTTCGCCGCCATCGACGGCTACGCGGCGTTTCGCGACCGGGTGCCGGTCGCGACCTATGAGGACCTGCGCGCCGAAGTCGAGGCCCAGGAACGAACCGGCGCGGCGCGGCTGACCCGGGCCCGGCCGGTGATGTATGCGCGCACCAGCGGCACCACCGGGGCGCCGAAATACGTCCCCGTCCCGGCGGCGGCGATTGCCGGGCTGAAGCGGGCACAGCGCATCTTCGCGCATAGCCAGTACACCGGCTCGGGCATCCACGGCGGCCGCATCCTCGCCGTCGGCAGCCCGGCGGTCGAGGGGCATCTCGGCGGCGGCGCGCCCTACGGCTCGACCACCGGCCTGATCTACCAGTCGATGCCGCGCCTGATCCGCGGCAAATACGTGCTGCCGGCGGAGCTGTTCGGCATCGCCGACTACGACGCCAAGTACCTGGCGATCGCGGCGCTCGGCCTGGCGGAGGGCAATGTCACCGGCCTTGCGGCGGCCAACCCGTCGACCTTCCTGAAGCTGCTCGGCGTGATCGAGGCGGAATGGGACCGACTGGTCGACGGCATCGCCGTTGGCCGGCTGAACTTCGGTGGCCGCCTGAGCGAGGCACAGGCCGCGGCCTTCCAGCGCCGCTTCCGCCCCGCGCCGGCGCGCGCGCGGGAACTGGCGGCGATCCGCCGCCCTGGCCGGGCGGTCCGCTTCGCCGATATCTGGCCCGATCTGCAGGGCGTCGTCACCTGGACCGGCGGCTCTTGCGGCCTGGCGCTCAACGCGCTGGCCGACAAATGGCCGGCCGGCACCCGGATCATCGAAGCCGGCTATGCGGCGAGCGAGCTCTGGGGCAGCATCAATCTCGACGCCGGGCGCGGCCTCTGCGTGCCGAGTATCCAGGACAATTTCTTCGAGTTCGTCGAGCGCGCCGGCCGGGAGGCCGGCCGCCTGGACTTTCTGACCGTCGAGCAGCTCGAGGAGGGGCGGCAATACTACGTCATCGTCACCACGCCGGGCGGGCTCTACCGCTACGACATGAACGACATCGTCGAGGTCACCGGCCGGGTCAACGCGGTCCCGGCCATTGCCTTCGTACAGAAAGGCAAGGGTGTGACCAACATCACCGGGGAGAAGCTGGCCGAGAGCCAGTTGCTGGACGCGGTCGAGGCGGCGGGCATTGAAACCAGCTTTTTCGTCGCCGTCGCCGACGAGCAGGCAGCGGCCTACCGTCTGTTCCTGGAGCCGGGCACGGCGAATGGCGCCGGCACCGACCGCCTCGCGGCCGAGATCGACCGTCGCCTCGGCGAACTCAACATCGAGTATGCCGAGAAGCGCAAGAGCGGCCGCCTCAAGCCGCTCGACCTGGTGCCGCTCGCGCCCGGGACCGCCGAGGCCTACAAGCGGCACTGCGTCGCCGCCGGGCAGCGCGAGGCCCAGTTCAAGGTGCTGCATCTGCAGTACGCCAGGGACTGCGCCTTCGATTTCGCCGGCCATCGGGCCGCCGGCCGATGAAGATCCGCGCGATCGAGGCCCGGCGCTACGACGTGCCGTTGAAGATCGTCTTCCGCCACGCCTCGGCGAGCCGGCGCGAGACCGAGACCGTGGTCGTCGTCGCGCGTGGGGAAAGCGGTCTCGCCGGCTATGGCGAGGGCTGTCCGCGCTCCTATGTCACCGGCGAGACGGTACCGGGCGCCGCTGCCTTCGTCCGCCGCCACGCGCCGGAGATCGCCGCGGCGGTCGGCGGCCTGGATGACCTGAAGCATTGGATCGCGGCGCACGCGGCGGAGATCGACGCGGCGCCGGCCGCTTTCGCCGCGCTGGAGCTGGCGCTGCTCGACCTGCTGGCGCGGGAGCGGAGCGTCACCGTCGAGGCACTGCTCGGGCTGGCGCCGCTCGGACCCGCCTTCCGCTATTCCGCGGTACTGGGCGACAGCCGGCCGGCGATCTTCTGGCTGCAGTTTCGGCGCTATTGGCGCGCCGGCTTCCGCGACTTCAAGCTGAAGCTGTCCGGCGAACGCGACCGCGACGCCAGGAAGATCGCGCATTTTCGCCGCCGCGCGGACCCGGCGCTGCGCGTGCGGCTCGATGCCAACAATTTCTGGGACGCGGCCGGCGACTGCATCACGCACCTGCGCGCCCTCGACTACCCGTTCTTCGCCATCGAGGAGCCGCTCAAGGCCGGCGCGCTCGACGGCTTCCGTGAGATCGGACGGGCGCTCGATACCCGCATCGTGCTCGACGAAAGCTTCCTCAACCGCAGCCAGTTGGCCGCGCTGGCCGATGACCCCGAGCGCTGGATCCTGAACTGCCGCGTCTCCAAGCTGGGCGGCCTGATCCGCGCACTGGACCTGGTCGAAGCCGCCCGGCAAATGGGCATCGGCGTGATCGTCGGTACCCATGTCGGCGAGACCAGCCTGTTGACCCGGGCCGGCCTGACCCTGGCGCAGGCCGCCGGCGACGCGTTGACCGCCCAGGAGGGCGCCTTCGGCACCCACCTGTTGAAACGCGATCTCTGCCGCCCGGTCGTCATGTTCGGCGACGCCGGCATTCTCGACCCGACCCGTGCCCTGGACCCGGCCGCGCCGGGCCTCGGCCTCGCGGTCGACGCGGCGGCGTTGATGCCGGTCGCGCCTTAGCTCAGTCCGGCGCCATCTCGGCCAGGGCGTCGAGGCGGCGGCAGGCGTCGTCGAAGTCGCGCAACGGCACCATCTGGATTGCCTGGTCGATCCCGACGTCGGCATAGCCGGCCAACAGGTCCGCGTCGGCGCGTCGGTTGGCGAGCACGTAGACCTCGATATCGGCACGGCTGCGGCCGCGTTCCTGTAACAACTCCTCGAGGCGGCCGAGCCGTTCCGGCATCTCCGCCGGCGTCACGCCGGCGCCGAGCCAGCCTTGGCCGAGATCGGCGACGCGGGTCAGCGCCGGGTCGCCCTCACCGCCGAAGAACATCGGCGGGTGCGGCCGCTGCACCGGCTTCGGGTTCTGCACGCAGGGCGGCAAGGTGTAGAGCTCGCCCTGGTATTCGGAGACCTCCTGGGTCCAGAGCGCCTGCATCACGGCGATGTATTCGCGCGCCCGCTTGGCCCGGTTCGGCCAGGGCGCCTGCAAGGCGTCGTATTCCTCGCGCAGCCAGCCGAGGCCGATGCCGAAATTGACCCGGCCGCCGGACAGGAAGTCGACATCGGCCACCTGCTTGGCGGTGTAGACCGGATTGCGCTGCGGGATCAGGCAGACCGAGGAGCCGAGGCGGACTCGGCTGGTATGGCCGGCCATGAAGGCGAGTGCCGTCCACGGCTCCATCATGCCGCCGCGGAAGCCGGGCAACTTGCCGTCCTCCGAATACGGGTAGCGGGATTCGTATTGGTCGAACAGCACCACATGCTCGGGCACCCAGATGGCGGCAAAGCCGCGCTCCTCGATCGCCTTTGCGGCGCGGATCATGACGTCCGGCGGGGTCGCCTCGGAAAAGGCGCAGAAGATTCCGATGTCCATGTTTGGATCGCCTCCTTGGTTGCCCGCTATTCCGCTGCCGCCCGGCTGCCGCCCTCGATTGGAAAGCGGTAGAGCCGGGCCGCGTTGTCGCAGACGACCTTGCGCCGGAGCGCCTCCGGTACTTGGCCGAGCTCGCGCTCGATGAACTCCTTGCTGTCGGGCCAGACGCCGTCCGGGTGCGGGAAGTCGGAGCCCCACATGACGTTGTCCTCGCCGAGCAGGTCGAGCAGGCGGGTGCCTACGGGATCGCTCTGATAGGTGGCGTAGCACTGCCGGTGCCAGTATTCGGACGGCTTCATCTTCAGCGCGAGGTCCTTGAACTGGTCTTCCCATTCCAGGTCCATATGGTCGAGCAGGTAGGGGATCCAGCCGATGCCGCTCTCGCCGATCACCACCTGCAGGTTGGGATGGGCCTCCAGCGCGCCGCCATAGATCACCTCCATCAGCTTGTTGGCCATGAAGAGCTGGAAGCCGGTGATGAAGACGGCGAAGGCCTGGCGCGCCTCCAGCGGCTCCATCGCGTCGAAATCCGGCTTCGGCCCGCCGACGGTGTGGAAATGCACCGGCAGGCCGGCCGCCGCCGCGGCCGCCCAGACCGGGTTCCAGTCCTTGTGGTAGGCCGGCTTGGCGTCCGTCGTGCTCGGCACCTCGACGCCGCGGACCACGCCGCGCTTGGCGACGCGCTCGATCTCCGCCACCGCTGCGTCGATGTCGTGGCCGGAGATCGAGGCGACGCCGGCGAAGCGCGCCGGATGGGTGGCGCAGAAATCGGCCAGCCATTCGTTGTAGATGCGCATCATCACCGTCGCCGCCGGCGGGTCGTCGAGCCGGGCCGCCGCGCCGAGGATGCCGTACAGCACCTCGCCCTGGACGCCGTCCAGGTCCTGGTCCTTGATCCGGAGGTCCGGGTCGGTCAGGCGCCGGATGCCCTTTTTGCCGTCGTCGTAGAGGCCCTGTTCCGCCATCCGGTCGGAGCGGTGGATCTGCCCCGGCACATACTCTCGGCCGGCCGAGCCCATGCCGTTCTGCAGGCCGAAATAGGCGCCCTTCTTCGACACCCAGACAGGGCCCTTATCGCCGTCGGTGACGTGGGGCATGCGGTCCTTCATGTCAGCCGGCGCGTTGGCAGTAAAGAGGTCCGGCGGCAGCCAGATCAGGTCGATATGGCAATCGGCGGAAATCACGTCGTAGCGCATCGGCTGGCTCCCGGTCGGGCTGCTTCGGTCAGGTCAATTGTCGCTCAGGCGGCCGAGCGCGCTCAACACCGCATCGCCCATCTCGGTGGTGGAGACGGCGCGGCCGTTGGGCTTACGGATATCCGGCGTGCGGATGCCGGCGCCGAGCACCTGGCGCACCGCGCGGTTCAGCAGCGCCGCGTCCCGGGGGCGGCCGAGCGAATGCTCCAGCGCCATGCCGAAGCTCAGGATCGCGGCCAGCGGGTTGGCGATGCCCTGGCCGGCGATGTCCGGCGCGCTGCCATGTACCGGCTCATAGAGCGCGCGGCGCCGGCCATCCTCGTCCGGCGCGCTGAGCGACGCCGAGGGCAGCATGCCGAGCGAGCCGGCGATGGCGCCGGCCAAGTCGGACAGGATGTCGCCGAACATGTTGTCGGCAAGCAGCACGTCGAACTGCTGCGGGTCGCGGATGATCTGCATGGCGCAGTTGTCGACGATGATGTGCTCGAGCCGCACTTCCCCGTATTCCTCGGCGCCGATCCGGCTCACCGTCTTGCGCCAGAGCCGATGGGTTTCCAGCACGTTCGACTTGTCGACCGAATGCAGATGGCCGCCGCGCGCCTTGGCGAGGTCGAAGGCGACGCGGGCGATCCGCTCGACCTCCGGCGTGGTGTAGACCAGGGTGTTGACGCCCCGCTCGATGTTGCCGCCCAGGCTCTCGACACCGCGCGGCTCGCCGAAATAGATGCCGCCGGTCAGTTCGCGCACGATCATCATATCGACGCCGCGGATCGCCTGCGGCTTCAGGGAGGTCATGTCGGCGAGCGCGTCATAGGCGATGATCGGCCGCAGATTTGCGAACACCTCCATATGCTTGCGGATCGACAGCAGGCTGCCGGCGAGCTTGATCTCGGCCGGGATGGCGTCGTAGTCCGGCCCGCCGGTGGCGCCGAACAGCACCGCGTCGGCCGCCATCATGTCGGCCAGCACCTCGTCGGTGATCACCCGGCCATGCACCCTGTAGGCGGCGCTGCCGTGCAGCTCATGGGCGACATTCGCCTCCAGCCCGCGCCGCTCGCTGAACCAGTCCAACACCCGGACGGCCTCGGCCATCACCTCCGGGCCGATGCCGTCGCCCGGCAGCACGATCACGTTGAATGCCAACCTCTATCCCCCTTCAATCGGAATTTCGCCGGACCGGTCACCCCGCGGTCATGCCGCCGTCGATCGGCAGGGCGACGCCGGTGATCATCGCCGCCTCCTCGGAAGCGAGGAACAGCGCCGCGTTGGCGGCATCGACGGCGCGCGCGAGACGGCCGAGCGGAATGCCCTTTGCCAGTTGATCCACCAGGCCGGCGACGCGGTCGGCGTCGAAGTTCTTCGGCGCGAACTGCGGCAGCATCGGCGTATCGGTCGCCACCGGGCAGATCGCGTTGACCCGGATGTTGTCCTTCGCCAGCTCCAGCGCCAGGCTGCGGGCAAGGCCGACGACGCCGTGCTTAGCCGCCGTGTAAGGCGAGACGAAGGGCCGGGCGACGATGCCCTGCATCGACGAGGTGTAGACGATCGCCGCGCCGCCGGGCAGGTCCTTGGCCGCGTCGCGCAGCGCCGCCAGCGCGGCTTGCGTCATGCGATAGGGGCCGACAAGGTCGATATCGATGATGCGCGCCAGCTCGGTGTCGTCGACATTGTCGATCGAGTCGTTGGCGAAGGCGACGCCGGCATTGTTGAACAGGGTGTCGAGCCGGCCGAATTGTTCGACGGCGAGCGCCACCGCGGCTTCGTTCTCGGCCCGCACCGTGTGGTCACAGCGTACGAAGGCGCAGGCGTCGCCGAGCTCGGCCGCGACCGCCTGCCCCCGGTCCGCGTCGATATCGGCGGCGACGACGCGCGCGCCTTCCTCGACGAAGCGCCGCACCGCCGCTTCGCCCATGCCCGACGCCGCGCCGGTGATCAGCGCCACCCGCCCCGTCATCCGTGCCATGCTTCCGTCTCCTCCCGCTACGCCGCCGCCGCGCGGCCTATGTCCGGCTGCAACACCGGGACGATCCTCTTTGTCCGCTTCGATATGGTGAAGCAGCCGCCGCGGCTGTGCAAGCGGCCGCCGGTAGCGATTGACGGTGGTTTGCGCCTCGTGGCACGCTAACGCCTGCGTGTGTGTCGGCCCGGATTCGGCCGTGCCGCCGGGCCGGCTACCCGAGCAAGAGGGGAGACGGCCATGTCGATCAAGTTACCTTTCATTGCCAGTTTGCTGGCCGCATTGGCCTGGGCTTTCGGTGCCGGGCCAGCCGGCGCCGCGCCGCAGGTGCTGGGCCTGGTTTCGAGCGCCGGCGAGGTAACGCTCTACTGCCATGGCGACGATTGCGGCGCGAGCTTGAGCGCCTTCTGCCTGCAGGCGGAGCGGCAGACGCCCGCCGGCGGCACCGCCTATCTGTTCGCCGAGCCGGACGGCGTCCGGCTCACCGGGCTCCGCCGTGACGGCGGCCGCGTCGCCTTGGATGCCGGCCGGGAGCTGACGGTGATGGCCGAACGCGACCAGTTCGCCGTGCGCGTCGCCATGCCGCGCGCGCGCCTCGGCGAGTTGGGCGTCCATCGGGTGATGTTCGAAGTGCGCGACAACGTCACCCTGCTGCCGGTGGCATTCGCCGGCGACGACGATCCGCTAACCGCCGATGAGGCGGCACTGGCGAAAGGTCCGCTGAGGCAAGCCGGCAGCGGGCTGGTCGACGGCAATGCGACCGATATGGCGGCGGCGCGCTGGCTCGCCCGCCTGCTCGACGCCCTGCCGCCCGACGCCGCGGCCGAGGCGCTTGTCCGCGACAGCCTGGTCGACGGCGCGGTCGGTGAGGCGGCGGCCGCGGGCCTCGGCGAGGCGGCCTGGGCTCTGGCACGCGGCCGGCTCGATATCTGCCGCGTCGGCGTCGACCTTGGCGCCTATGACAGCCTGCGCCATTGTCTGGCGTTCGAGCACGACGCGATCCTGCGCCGTTTGAACACCGCCTATTGGTGGGCGATAAAACGCGGCAGTTGAAGGCGCGTGAATCATTTGCCCGGCAGCGGCTTGGCTTCGTCGCGGAGTTCGTGTCAAACTTGGGTTGGCGTGAAGTCTCTGGTGTGAGGAGTGACTATCCAAGAATAAAGGGTTGGGAGGAAAACAATGACCAAGTCCAAGGATCGAACCGTAGACAGCGTACTGCGCAAACCGTACAGTCGTCGTAAGTTCATGAGCCACTCGGCCGCCGCCGGCGGCGGCCTCGCCGGGATCCTGGCATCGGGCATCGCGCCCGCCGTTGGGCAGGAGCGCGAGCTTCGCATGCTCGTCTGGTCGCATTTCGTGCCCGCCTCGGACGAAGAGCTGAAGCGCCAGTTCGAAGAATTCGGCAAGCAGGCCGGCGTCAAGGTCCGCATGGACCGGGTCGCGCATCTGCAACTGCCCGCGGTGCTGGCCGGCGAGGTGCAGGGCCAGAAGGGCCATGATCTGGTCAACGTCTCGAACGCGAGCCCGCATCTCTATTCCAAGCATCTGGTCCCGCTCGACGATCTCTACGACAAGATCGGCAAGGCGGGCGGCGGCTGGACGGCGAAGACCATGGGCAAGGGCCGCGAGGGCCAGCAGGCCGCGCTGCCCTGGTACTTCATTTCCTTCCCGCTGGTGGTGCGGACCGACCTGATTGCCGAGGTCGGCGAGAATCTGCCGGACACCTGGGAAGACGTGCACCGCATCGGCGCCAAGCTGAAGGCCAAGGGCCATCCGGTCGGCATCCAGCTCGCCCATTCGGCCGACTCCAACTTCATCCTGCGCGGCATTCTGTGGTCGCACGGCGCGAAGATGGTCGAAGCGGACAGCAAGACCATCGCGATCAACTCGAAGGAGACGATCGAGGCGTTCAAGTTCATCCGCGCGCTCTACCAGGATGCGATGGAAGAGGAAGTCCTCGCCTGGGACGACCGCAACAACAATGTCTGCATCGCCTCCGGCAAATGCAGCATGATCCTGAACCCGATCAGCGCCTACCGCTCCGCGGTTCGCGACAAGGCCCTGATCCCGGGGACCCAACAGCAGATCCACCACAGGATCAACCACATTATTCCGCCCGCGGGTCCGGCTGGGCGCCATATGGCGGCGTCCTTCGTCGGCATCGGCGTCTGGAAGTTCGCCAAGAACGTGGAACTGGCGAAGGAGTTCCTGGCCTTCCACTTCGAGAAGGAGCAGGCGGAGAAGCATCTGCTGGCGAGCAAGGGCTACAACCAGCCGGTGCTGGCCAACCATGCGCTGCATCCGCTCTATGCCGCGAACTCCAAGTACTACTTCGCGCCGTTCATCGGCTGGTACACCCATGCCATGGGCTATCCGGGCGTGCCGACGGCGTCGGTGCAAACGGTCGTCGACCAGTATCTGTTGCCCGATGCCGCGGCGGGTTGCGCCATCGGCAAGCTGTCGCCGGAGGAAGCCGTCGGCAAGCTGGAAATGCAGATGAAGCGGATCTACCGGCGCGCCTAGCGCGTCCGGTACTGCTGCCATCGCGCCGGGCGGGCCCCGGGCCTTGGACCTTGGGCCCCGTCCGGCGCGCTGAGAGAGTTGGCGAACATGGTTGCTTACTCCAATGAAGCAGGGGCGGTGGTGGCACCGCCGCCCCGCCGGTTCCTATCGCGTCTCAAGAAGCGGGCAGGGCCGGACATCGACGGCTACGGGTTTGTTTTCCCGGCGGCGCTGATCATGATCAGCCTGATCGTCTATCCGTTCGGGCTGGCGGTTTGGTTCAGCCTGTCGGATGCCTTTATCGGCGAGCCGGCGAAGTTCATCGGGCTCGAGAACTTCATCTACATCCTGACCTTCGACGACATCTTCCTGCTGACGGTGCGCAACACGCTGCTGTTCGCCTTCTTCTCCGTCATCTTCAAGGTGGTGCTGGGTACCGCCGCGGCGCTTTTGCTGCAAAAGGCGCTGAAGATGCGCAAGTTCTTGCGCGGCTCGATGCTGATCCCGTTCGTGGCGCCGACCGCGCTGACCACCCTCGGCTGGTGGCTGATCCTCGATCCGACCTACAGCCACGTCAACTGGATCCTGCAGAACGTCTGGCCGTTCAGCCAGCTCGGCATGGGCCCCTACCAGTATCTCGGCAACCCGACGCTGGCGCTCGCCTCGGTGATCTTCGTCAACATCTGGCGCGGCCTGCCGTTCTTCATCATCACCATCCTGGCCGGGCTGGTGGCGATCCCGGAGCATCTCTATGAGGCGGCCGAAATCGACGGGGCGTCGTCGTGGCGCAAGTTCCGCAACATCACCCTGCCGCTGCTCAGGCCGGTGCTGGCGATCATCATCCTGTTCTCGACGATCTTCACGCTCGCCGAATTCAACATCGTCTTCGTGTTGACGCGCGGCGGGCCGATGAATTCGACCCACCTGTTCTCGACTTATTCGTTCACGACCGGGATCCTCAACCACGAGATCGGCCTCGGCGCGGCGGTGTCGCTGTTCCTGTTCCCGATCCTGGTGATCACTGTGATCCTGCTGTTGAGGCTCGTACGACGGGACACGAAATATGAGCTCTAGCGTGGCGACGACGCCGGCTGCCGAAGCGAGCATCCCGGCACTGAACAAGACCCCGGTCTGGCGGCGGCGCAAGGAAGCGGGCACCTATCTCAGCCTGATCCCGTTCCTCGCCTTTGCGCTCTTTCCCTTCTACATCATCTTCATCACCTCGCTGAAGTCGAAGCAGGAGATCAACAATCTCGGCGAGTCGCCGTTCTGGGCGACCGGGATCGCGACCGAGAACTATATCTATCTGGCGACGAACACCGGCTTCTTCGAGCATTGGATGATCAACACGCTGATCGTCTCGACCGTGTCGACGATCATCTCCGTCTCGATCGGCGTGCTGGCGGCCTACGCGCTGGCCCGGCTCCGGTTCCGCGGCGTCGAGCTGTTCGGCGTCGCCGTGTTCATCACCTATCTGGTGCCGCAGTCGCTGTTGTTCATTCCGTTGATCGACGTGATCAACGCGATCGACGACGTAATACCGATCCGAGATACCTACTGGTCGTTGATCCTGACCTACCCGACCTTCCTGATCCCGTTCGTGATCTGGCTGCTGATGGGCTACTTCCGGACCATCCCGGTCGAGGTCGAGGAATGCGCCTATCTCGACGGCTGCTCGCGGCTGCAGGCGTTGTTCAAGGTCGTCCTGCCGATGGCGATGCCGGGCATCATCTGCGCGGTGCTGTTCTCCTACACGCTGTCCTGGAACGAATTCCTGTACTCGCTGGTGTTCATCCAGGACGAGGCGGCCAAGACGCTCTCCGTCGGCGTCTTCACCGAGCTGATCCGCGGCGATATCTACTATTGGGGCTCGCTGATGGCGGCCTGCTTCACCGGCACCATCCCGATCGTGGTGCTCTACTCCTTCTTCATGGACTACTACGTTTCCGGCCTGACGTCGGGCGCGATCAAGTAGCAGAACGGAGACCAGCAAAATGGCCGAGATCGTCCTGAAGGATCTGTGGAAACGGTTCGACGAGACCGAAGCGGTGCGCGGCATCAACTTGGAGATCGAGCACGACGAGTTCATCGTCCTGGTCGGTCCGTCCGGCTGCGGCAAGACCACCACGCTGCGCATGATCGCCGGGCTGGAGGACATCACCGCCGGCGACATCCAGGTCGGCGAGCGGATCGTCAACGAGGTTCCGCCCAAGGACCGGGACATCGCCATGGTGTTCCAGAACTACGCCCTCTATCCGCATATGACCGTCTACGACAACATGGCCTTTGGCCTCCGCCTCCGGAAGACACCGAAGCCGGAGATCGACCAGCGGGTGCGCGCCGCCGCCGATATCCTGAACATCGGCGAGCTGCTGAACCGCCGGCCGAAGCAGCTGTCCGGCGGCCAGCGCCAGCGCGTCGCCATGGGCCGCGCCATCGTCCGCAACCCGCAGGTGTTCTTGTTCGACGAGCCGCTCAGCAACCTCGACGCCAAGCTCAGGGTGCAGATGCGGACCGAGATCAAGCGCATCCACCAGCGGGTGCAGACCACCGTGGTCTACGTCACCCACGACCAGGTCGAGGCGATGACGTTGGCCGACCGCATCGTGGTGATGAACGAGGGCGTGATCGAGCAGGTCGGCTCGCCGGGCGACATGTACGACACGCCGCGGACCCGCTTCGTCGCCAGCTTCATCGGCTCGCCGGCGATGAACTTCCTGCCCTGCCATGTCTACAAGACGGGCTCGGGCCTCGGCATCCGCCTGACCGACACCCTTTCCTTCGCGGTGCCGGCCGAGCGCGAGGCGCGCTACGAATCCTATGTCGGCAAGGAGATGGAGTTCGGCATCCGGCCGGAGCACATCACCAACAGGCGGCCGCATATGGATGCGGACCAGCAGGACTTCGAGGCCTATGTCGAAGTGCTGGAGCCGATGGGCATCGACACCATGGTGTTCTTCAACATCGGTGCCACCGAGGTCTGCGCCCGTTCGCAGCCGAAGGCGGTCTCCGACGTCGGCCAGAACATGGGCATGACCATGGAGATGGCGCATATGCACCTGATCGATCCGGTGACCGACCGGGTGGTGTAACGCGCCGCGGCCGCGGTGGGATCCGACGAGCCGGTTCAACGGCTCCTCGGAAGCAGGTGTCTAGGCCGATTTCAGGGAGGAATTCGCGCCGGTGTCGGCGTCCTCACCCTCGTCCAGGCGGCCGACATGGCCCTCGAAAGTGGCGCCGCGTTCCAGCACCAGGTTCTCCTGGTAGATGTCGGCCTTGACCCGGGCGCTGTCCTTCAGGATCACCGTGCGGGCGCGGATCTCGCCCGAGAACTCGCCGCAGATCTGCACCTCGTCGGCCTTGACCTTGCTGTTGATCACCGGCGCGTCGCCGAGCGTCAGCGTACGGCAGACGATGTCGCCGTCGACCCGGCCGTCGACCCGAAGGTCGCCGTCGCAGACCAGGTCGCCCTTGATTGTCAGGTCGGCGCCGATGATCGATTGCTGCGCGGCCTTGCCCGGGCGGCGCTGAGGGGGCGCCGCGGCGGCCGCCGGACGGCTCTCCGCCGACCCGGCCTCGAGGTCCTGGTCCTTGCTGTTCCGAAACATGGTCGTGTTTCTCCTTCAAGCGTGATTCGGCGCCCTTCTCCTGTTCACTTCTTACGCGAAATTGCGGTTGCGGGCCAGTTCCGAGATCCGGCCCGGCTGTGAGCTTTTTGCGACCCGGCTCCCGTCAGCCGATCGCCCTGGCCGTGCGCAGGCGCTTGATCTCCTTGGCCGAACAGCCGAGCTCGGCGGCCAGTACCGCGTCGGTGTCGGCGCCGAGTTGCGGCGCCGGCTCGGGCGCGGGCATCTCCGCCTCGGTAAAGAACAGCGGCGTGCCGACGGTGCGATAGCTGCCGCCGGTGCCGTCGCGCACCTCCTGCAGGATGCCGCGGGCCTCGACCTCCGGCGTCGCCAACGCCTCGGTCAAGGGACGCACGGCGCCGACCGAGATGCCGATCGGCCGCATGCGGTCGAGCCATTCCTGGCGTGTCCGCGTCCGCAGGACCGCGGCCAGGGCGCCTTCGAGCGCGGCGCTGTTGGTCGCGCGATCCGCCATCGTCCGAAAGCGCGGGTCGTCGACCAATTCGGGCTTCTCCAGCACCTGCTCGCACAGCACGCGGAATTGCCGCTCGCTGCCGGCGATGACCATCAGCTGGCCGTCGGCGCAGTCATAGGCGTCCATCGGCGCCATGTAGGGGGAGCGGTTGCCGAGGCGCGGCGGGTCCTCGCCGCTCGCCAGCGCTGCCTGGGCATACATCGTCACCGAGGCGAGGGTGCAATCGAGCAGCGAGATGTCGAGGAATTCGCCGCGGCCGGTGGCTGCCCGGCCGAGCAGCGCCGCCAGCACCGCGTTGCCGGCCATCGCGCCGGTGAAGGTGTCCATGACGCCGCCGCCGGCGCGCAGCGCCGGGCCGTCGGCCTCGCCGGTCAGCGCCATCAGGCCGCCCTCGGCCTGGGCTATGGGATCGTAGCCGCCGGCCTCGCGGAGCGGGCTCGCATGGCCGAAGCCGGAGATCGCGCAATAGACCAGGCCGGGGTTGTCCACCTTCAGGCTGTCGTAGTCGAGGCCGAGCCGGGCCATCACGCCGGGCCGGAAGTTCTCCGCCAGCACGTCCGCCTTGAGCGCCAGCTCGCGCGCCAGGTGCCGGCCCTCCCGATGCTTCAGGTCGATGGCGACGCTCTTCTTCAGCCGATTGGTCGAAACGAAGAAACTGCTCTTGCCGTCGGCCATGAAGGGGACGACGTTGCGGCTCTCGTCGCCCATCTTCGGCTCCTCGATCTTGATCACCTCGGCGCCCATATCGGCCAGGATCAGGGTCATGAAGGGGCCGGCGAGATAGCGGGTGAAATCGACCACCCGGATGCCGGCTAAGGGAGGCTTCGATTTGGACATATCCGACCCTCTGATTTGGACGCTGTTGGACCGATTTTCGAACGCGCGTTAGAAATTATCAAGCCGCCCCGCTAGACTGTTTCCGGATCGGGAAAACGAGGATAGCTCATGGCCAAATCACCCGCTGAACGCCGCACGCCGGCGGTGCCGGATGACCCGACCGTGGGGCAGGGCACGGAGCGGCTGAACGACCTCGCCATGTCGTTCAAGAAGAGCCAGGCGCTCGCCGCGGCGCTCGAGTTCGACCTGTTCACGGCGCTGGCCGAGGGCGCCGGCACGGCGGCCGAGGTCGCGCGCCGCTGCGGCATCGATGCGGAGACCGCCGACCGCCTGCTGATCGTCTGCAAGGCGATGGACCTGGTCGCCGAGGTCGATGGGCGGAGCGTCAACCTGGACGACGTGGAACGCTATTTCGTCCGTAACAGCCCGACCTATTTCGGCGACTTCCTGCGCTTCACCGTGCCCACCGAATATGACGAATGGCGCGACTTCCCGGACAACCTCCGCGACGTCAGCTCGGCGCCGCTGCCCTCCAAGCTCTACGAGGGCGACCTGGAGGACCCGGAGCGCGCCCGCGAATTCACCACCGCCGGCTACAACGCCTCGATCGCGCTCGCCCACCGGCTCGCCAAGCGGTTCGATTTTTCGCGCTTTGGCCGCTGGCTAGACTTCGCCGGCGGCTCCGGCTGCTATGCCATCGCCGCCTGCGAGCGCCACCCGGATTTGAGCGCCATCGTCATGGACCACCCGAACGTGGTGCCCGTCGCCCGCGAGTTCATCGCCCGCCACGGCTTGAGCGAGCGCATCGAGGCGCGCCCCGGCAATTTCCTGGAGCGCGCCGACTACCCGGAGGGCTGCGACCTGATCTCCTTCATCACGCCGCTGCACTGGTACCTGAAGGACGACGTGGTCGCGACGCTCGGCCGCGCCTATGACGCGCTGGCGCCCGGCGGCTCGGTGCTGATCGTCGGCTATATGCTGAACGACGACCGCTCCGGCCCGCTCGACCCGGCTTTCTATCACTTGCAGGCGATTCGCGACGGCCACTATTCCGGCCACGTGCCGAGCGGCCCCGAATACGCCGCCTATCTCGACTCTGCCGGCTTCCGCGATCCCGCCTACACCTGGCTCCTCCCCAACCGCCTCGGCCAGATCGAGGCGGCGAAGCCGGGGTGAGTAGACGCCCTATGTCGGCGGCCTTACTGCCCCTTGGTGGCCGAGTCGCGCCGTGAGATCCGGATTGTGGCGCATCGCTGTCCAATGACTGCGCCAACCTAGACGGTGCGAAGTAGACAATGACGAAGCTTCGTCTTCACCGAGCCAATTCGGATGCTGGTCTCTGGCGCAACTTCCGGACAGGCGGTCCACTATCGAGAAAAATGTCGGTTGGCGCGGGCGCGGTGTCATCTTTCAGGCTGCCCATGTCGCTCGGGCCCAGCTGTTTGATGGTTACACTGGCCGGAAGGATCACTGCGATTAACCCGCAAGCGTGGATTGTATCGCTAGTTGTTCATAATCTTTGCTTGTGTTACCCTGTGCCGGTGAGCAAAGGCGTTGTTCGGGAACTGCGTCGAAGCTGAAGAACTCTTCTGTAGGAATGGATTGGCCCCCCGGGGATTCTCCGTGGATCGTGCAGACGTAGGATGCGGAAGGGGCGCAAAGGTGGCGTTCACTGGTTACTCTGATCGGTGGCGGCATGACCGGAGTAGTGCGAAGTGAGGCGCGCATTTGAGGTGAGCGTCGCGGCATCCGGCGCTTGGAGCCCGATCGTGGCTGTTGCCTACGTAGGGCGGCCAGGTACTGCACCACTTGGTACTGTCGATCTTGTCTTGCTCCACGTGCCGACGAATTTGCGAGATTCCGGGCATGTCAGCCAATCGATCGCGGGCCGTGGGACTGTCGTCATCTGCGGTGTGTTTCTATTGCCGATCTTGAGCACGACAATCCATTCCATCGCGTTCGCCGATCTAATAACGACCGTTGAGAAAATCGGCGGCTTGGCGTTCGGTGCACCGTATAGGTCGTTTGGATTTCGGGGATCGCTCACCCAGATCGTTCCTTCTGGGCCCCCTTATAACTTCCCGGATTATGGCGGCGCTCGTGTTGATTGAAGGGGCAGAACAGAATTGGTCATGGAAAGCGAAAAATCGTCTCCCGACGATTTTGGGCATGCCGGGAATACGGGGCGGCACGACTGGTCCGAAATCAATCGTTTGGTGCTAGCGCACGCCAGTACTGGCGGCTCTTTGTTCCGGCGTTCGGTTGTTCAACGAGCGCGGGAGTCATTTAATGCGCCCGCTCTGGAAGCCGGAATTGACATGAGGTGGCTGTTGCGGTTGTGCCTGACCCTGGAGAGAAAGGAGACGGTGTATCGTGTCGTGCTGGTGCTGCTTGTTGTCGCGGTGCTAGTAGGACTCGCAGCGCTCGCGGCCTCCGAAGACCCGACAATTCTCATCGTGGCCCTAGTACTGACGGCCGTGCTGAACGGCTTTCGCCGTGCAAGGCTTTATTCGGCCGCATTTCGAGATTTTGGTATTGGCCGTTTCACGTCAAATGAGCCGCCGGATGCCCCGGCGACCGACTTGGCGGATGAGTTGACCCATGGCCTGCCGCCCAGTGAGCAGAACGTGGTCGTGTACTCGGGGTTCGCACCCTTTGATTTTGCCGGGCAGCCGATGGGCGGCTGGTCAGTCGCTATCGATACCTCCCGGCCGGCGTCGGACATGACCGCCTCTGGGGTGGTTAGTTCGTTTACCGAAAGAGAACTGCAGAGTCGTATGGGTGACGAACTGCGTAGCAGTAGAATTGAAGGGCTTTCGATAAGAGACCTTGTAGTGGCGCACGGAGCGGACACCTCAATCCTACCGTCGGCCCGCGAGTACAAGGGGATCAGGCAGCCCCGAGTGATCCTGGACGCCGCGGAGATGGATGCTCTATCGGCAGCCAATCCAAACACACTTCGTCGCTATCTCTGGCTTTCGGTGCGCGATTGGGGCGGTGACTTGACCGTCTCGGCATTCTGGCGTTGTGCGTTGAGGAACCGCATGCTCCACGTTGAGCTCAGTCAGTTTGTCCTGCCCCCAATTGCAGAATCGAACCGCAAGATTGATAAGGCAAGCGAAGACTGGCGATACCTCTTTGGGCAATTCGTCGCAGGGGCGATACTATCTCCGGCGGCTCTGTTAGGCGCTCCATTGATGCTGCTCACGCAGATTCAAGCAGGCATTGCACGCGCGTTTGGTTCGGATAAGAAGGCGCGCGTAAAGGCCATCAAGCTCAATCCCCAATACAATTTCGGTGCGCCACAAAGTCTGCGGTCAAAGCTTGCGGGCGGCAATTTCCGGCATTATTTCCAAAAAATGGACCAGCAATACTATCAAAAGACAGTCGATAAGATCCTTCTCGAATGCCTAACGGATTTTCTCGAGGATCACGGCATCGATACAACCGACCTCAAGGAGAGCCAGACAGCGATCTTCAACTCCGGCGTGATTGTGCAAGGCGGCGATGTCACGGCCCAGAGTCTTGCGGTGGGTGAGAAGGCAAAGGCGAAAACCAGCTTGGTCGACCGCACGGTGCGACGGGGCGCCGCGGCGCGGACGGGAGCACGAGCCAAATGAGCAAAAAACGGGATTCGGGTGGCAACTACGGAATTCAGGCGAACTCCGTCAAGGCAGGCGCGATCGCCGTTGGGCAGGGTGCCACCGCGACACAGAAGATCGTCGCCGGGACTGACCACCAAGCGCTGAGTGCCGCGCTCGATGCGTTTCGGGCGGCGCTTGCGCAAAGTGACTTGCCGGCGGAGACCCGGGCGGTTCTGGAAGAGGACGTGCGGGCAATCGCCGTCGAAAGCGAGGAGGACGAGCCTGATACGGATCTCATCGAAACGATGTTAAATGGCCTAGCCTCAAAGGTGAAACTGGCCGCGCAGTTGGCGCAAGGCGCGGTCGATTTGATCGAACCGGTGCGCAAGATTGCCGCAGTGATCGGGGTGGGGGCCGCCGCCATCGGGCTTCTGTAAGCGACGCGCATCACTGTCGCGTTGACCTTCTTCTTCTGCGTGTCCGCGACTCGTGCTCGACGCTTCGTGGCACTACCACAAGCCTACGAACTGGGTCGTGAAACTGTTCAAAACCCAAATGGCGTGGACGGCACCTTGCCGTCCGGACGCCTCCGGGAGCAAAACCGGTTCGATATGAACGGCACGCAATCCGTCCCGGGGAGCGCCGTGCGCAGAAAGCGCCCACCCGCCTTCCCTCCACCGCCTCGATTGCCTAGCATGGCGCCATGACCAAATACATTGGACAACCGCTGCCGCGTCTGGAGGACGAGCCGTTCATCCGCGGCGCCGCCGAATTCTCCGCCGATCTCGACCTGGCGGGGCAGGGGCACGCCGTCGTGTTGCGCGCGCCGCATGCCCATGCGGAGGTTGCCGGCGTCGATGCCGCGGCGGCGCGGGCGGCGCCCGGCGTCGTCGCCGTGTTCACCGCCGCCGACCTGCGCGCCGCCGGCATCGGCGCGGTACCGTCGGGTTCCAAGACCATGCCGCTGCCGCCCGGCAACAGTCCGGCCGAGGTCGCGGACGGTTCGCAATACCCGCTGGCCGAGGACCGGGTGCGCTATGTCGGGGAACCGGTGGCGCTGGTCGTCGCCGAGACGGGGACGCAGGCGCTCGACGCCGCCGAGTTGATCGAGGTCGACTACCGACCGCTCGATGCCGTGGTCGACCCGGACGCGGCGCTCGGGCCCAATGCGCCCAAGCTCTGGCCGGAGCTCGCCGACAACCGCTCCTTCGCCTGGGATGCCGGCGACGCCGCGGCGACCGAGGCGGCGCTCGCCGGCGCCGCCCGTCGGGTCGAGGTCACGGTCGAGTATCCGCGCGAGGTGGTCGCCTTCATGGAGCCGCGCGCGGCGCTCGCCGAATTCGACGCGGCCTCAGGCCGCTACACGCTGCATGCCGGCTGCCAGTCGGGCCATCGCATCAAGCCGGTGCTGGCCGGTGTGCTCGGTGTGGACGAGCAATCGATCCGCGTCGTCGTGCCCGAGGTCGGCGGCGGCTTCGGCGCGCGCGGCGGGCTCTATCCGGAGATGGTGCTGGTAGCGTTCGCGGCGCGGGCGCTCGGCCGCCCGGTGAAATGGATGGCGGAGCGCGCAGAGAGCTTCGTCTCCGACACCCAGGCACGCAGCCAGCGGCTGCACGGCACCCTCGGCTTTGACGCCGAGGGCCGCATCGTGGCGCTGCAGCTTGCCGCCCGCTGGTGGCATGGCGGCTACCTCGCCACCGGCTCCGCCCTGGTCATCGTGCAGTGGATGTCGCCGATGGTCTGCGGGCCGTATCGCGTGCCCACCTATCACTTCGCCATCGACGGCGTCTTCACCAACACCACGCCAATCGGCGCCTATCGCGGCGTCGCCCGGGCCGAGGCGACCTATGTGCTGGAGCGCCTGATGGACAGGGCGGCGCGCGAGATCGGCATCGATCGCGTCGCGCTGCGCCGCCGCAACCTGATCGCCCGCGCCGAGATGCCGTGGACCGTGCCGACCGGCGCGGTCTACCAGCCGGCCGACTTCGCGCGCAGCCTGGAGCAAGGGTTGGACGCGGCCGACTGGGCCGGCTTCGCGGCGCGCCGGGCCGCGGCGGCGGCGCGTGGGCGCCTCCGCGGCATCGCCGTCACCACCTATATCGAGAACGCCGGCGGCGCGCTTTCCGAATACGCCGAACTGGCAGTGGCGGGCGACGGCCGCATCACCGCCCATGTCGGCAGCCAGGATTTCGGCATGGGCCACGCGACGGTGTTCGCCCAGGTGATCGGCGAGGTGCTCGGCGTGGCGCCGGACGCGATCGAGGTGATCGACGGCGACACCGACCGCATCCCCATCGGCTTTGGCGCCCATGGCTCGCGGGTGATGCGGATCGGCGGCGGCGCGGTGCACCAGGGCGGCCATGCGGTGATCGAGGCCGGCCGGCCGCTCGCCGCCGACCTGCTGGAGGCGGCGGCGGCCGACATTGAGTACCGCGACGGCCGCTACCTCATCGGCGGCACCGACCGCACCGTCGGCCTGTTCGAGGTGGCTGGGGAGGCGGCACGCCGCGGCACGCCGCTTCTGGTGCAGGAAACCTTCCAGGTGCCCGGCCCGAGCTACCCGAACGGCTGCCACCTCGCCGAGGTCGAGGTCGACCCGGAGACCGGCCGGGTGACGATCGAGCGCTACGTGGTGGTCTCCGACCCCGGCCAGGTGATCAACCCGCTGCTGGCGGCGGGGCAGCTGCATGGCGGCATCGCGCAAGGCATCGGCCAGGCGCTGATGGAAGGCGCCGTGTTCGACCCGGAGACCGGGCAGCCGCTGACCGGCAGCTTCATGGACTACGCCATGCCGCGGGCCGACGACCTGCCCGCCGTCACCACGCTGTTCAATCCGGTCGAGGGCGACGACAACCCGCTCGGCGTCAAGGGCATCGGCGAGGGCCCGACCACCGCCTCGCCGCCGACCGTGGTCAACGCCGTGCTCGATGCGCTGGCCGGCCGCGGCGTCAGCCATCTCGACATGCCGCTCACGCCGGAAACCGTCTGGCGCGCATTGCAGGAGGCGAAAGCATGATCCACGAACTCAGGACCTACACGCTCTGGCCCGGCAAGGTGCCGGAATTCCTGAAGCAGGCCGAGGAGCGGGCGATCCCGATCCGCGGCGACGACTACGGCAAGATGGAAGGCTTCTGGTTCACCGAGTTCGGCCCGCTGAACCAGGTGGTGCATCTCTGGTCCCATGCCGACCTGAACGCCCGCCAGGACGCGCGCACCCGGCTGGCCCAGAACGAGGACTGGATGAAGGGCTATGTGCCGGAGATCTATCCGCTGATGCGCCACCAGGAGATCCGCCTGATGCATCCGCGCATGCCGCTCAAGGCTCCGGCGAGCAAGGGCAACATCTACGAATACCGCCATTACCGCGCGGCCATCGGCAAGGTCCCCGAGTTCGTCGGCCATTTCACCGAGGTGATGCCGGTACGCGAAAAATATTCGCCGAATGTCTGCCTCTGGCACACCGAGGCGGCGGAGCCGAACGAGGTCTCGCATATGTGGGTCTACCCGGACTTCGCCGCCCGCGCCGAGGCCCGCGCCGCGCTGATGGAAGACCCGGACTGGCGCGGCTTCATGGGCAAGGCCGGGCCGCTTTTGGAGGAAATGAACTCGACCCTGCTGCTGCCGGCCCCGTTCTCGCCGATGGGGTGAGCTTTTTGGCGCCGTCATTGCGAGCGAAGCGCGGCAATCTCCCCGACGGTGACCCTCCGGCCGGGAGATCGCCACGGGCCTGCGGCCCTCGCGATGACGTGTTGGCCGCCTACCAGGTATCGATGTTCGGCCGCTTCTTGCCCACGCGCGGCGGCGTGGGCGGCATGGCGTCGAGGCCGGCGATGATCCGGCTTCGGGTGTCGGCCGGGTCGATCACGTCGTCGAGCTCGAACAGCGAGGCGGTGTTGAGCGCCTTGCCGCGCTCATAGGCGTCGGCCACCATCTTCTCGTAGGTCGCCTTGCGCTCCTCCGGGTCCTCGATCGCCGCCAGCTCGTTGCGGAAGCCGAGCTTGACCGCGCCTTCCAGGCCCATGCCGCCGAACTCGCCGGTCGGCCATGAGACGGTGAACACCGGCACCCGGAAGCTGCCGCCGGCCATCGCCTGGGCGCCGAGGCCGTAGGACTTGCGCAACACCACGGTGAAGAACGGCACCGTCAGGTTGGCGCCGGTGACGAACATGCGGCAGCAATGGCGGACCAGCGCGCTCTTCTCGATCTCCGGCCCGACCATGATGCCCGGCGTGTCGCAGAGGAACAGCAGCGGGATGTCGAAGGCGTCGCAGAGCTGCATGAAGCGGACCGCCTTGTCGGCGCCGTCCGCGTCGATGGCGCCGGCGAGGTGCACCGGGTTGTTGGCGACGATGCCGACCGGGCGGCCCTCGACCCGCGCCAGCGCCGTCACCATGCCGAGCCCGAAGTCGCGGCGCAGCTCGAGCACCGAGCCGGTGTCGGCCAGGGTCTCGATCACCTGGCGGATGTCGTAGATGCGCAGGCGGTTCTCCGGGATGGCGCGGCGCAGCAAGCGCTGGTCGGCGCAGTCCCAGTCGGCGGTCGGGCCCTGGAAATAGGACAGGTACCGCTTGGCGACCCGGACCGCCTCGGCCTCGTCGGCGACGGCGATGTCGATCACGCCGTTCGGCACCTGCACCGCCATCGGCCCGACCTCCTCGGGCCGGAAGACGCCGAGCCCGCCGCCCTCGATCATCGCCGGGCCGCCCATGCCGATATTCGAGTTGGCGGTCGCGATCACCACGTCGCAGCAGCCGAGCAGCGCCGCATTGCCGGCGAAGCAGCGCCCGGAGTTGATGCCGACCAGCGGCACCAGGCCGCTCAGGCGGCCGAACAGGTGGAACGCCATGACCCAGAGCCCGGCGACCGAGACCACGTCGGTGTCGCCCGGCCGGCCGCCGCCGCCCTCGGTGAAAAACACCACCGGCAGGCGCCACTCGGCGGCCAGCTCCAGCATGCGGTCCTTCTTGTCGTGGTTCTTCTTGCCCTGGGTGCCCGCCAGCACCGTGTAATCGTAGGACAGCACGGCGCAGCGCGCGCGGCTCTCGTCGAAGCGGTCGCCGTTGACGCGGCCGATGCCGGTGATCAGCCCGTCCGCCGGGGTGCGCTCGATCAGCCGTTCCATCGTGTGGCGGCCACGCTGCGCCGCCAGCACCAGCGAGCCGTATTCGATGAAGCTGCCGGGGTCGCAGAGGTCGTCGACGTTCTCGCGCGCGGTGCGCTGCCCGGTCTTGCGCCGTCGAGCGACCGCCTCGGGCCGCTCGGCGTCCTGGGTCTTGGCCTGGCGCGCCAGCACCTCGGCCAGGTCCGGGCGGATCTCGTCCAGGTCGATTGCCTCCTCGACCTCCGCCTCGGCCGCGCCGATATTGACTTCCTCGATGAAGGCCAAGGGGTGGCCCTCATAGACCGCGTCGCCGGCCGCGACGGTGACGTGGCGGACCAGGCCGCTCGCCGACGCCGCGATGATGTGCTGCATCTTCATCGATTCCATCACCAGGACCTGACCGCCCTGATGCACCGCGTCGCCCTCGGCGACCGCGACGCTGACGATGGTGCCCTGCATCGGCGCGATGGTTGGCAGCGTGCCCTCAGGGCCGATCGCCGCCGGCGCCGGCGCCACCGCGGCGGGCGGTGCGGCGAGTGCGGTGTCGCCAGTTCCCTTGCCATGGTTCAGCACCGCCAGCGGATCGACCGTATCGACCTTGGCGCCGGCGCGTCCCGGTTGCGCCGGCGCGGCTGAAGCCGTGGCGAAATAGAGCCGCGGATGCTCGGCGCCGTCGAGCAGCTCGCCGATCTGGTCGTCGACGAAGCGCGTGTAGCCGCGCCCGGCGACGACCTCGGGATGGCCGAGCAGGCTTTGCAGGAAATCGATGTTGGAGGCGACGCCGGCGATGTCGAACTCGGCCAGCGCGCCGCGGGCCTTGGCGGCGGCGGCGGCGAACTTGGCCGAGCCGGAATGCACGATCAGCTTGGCCAGCAGGGAGTCGTAGCGCGGGCTGGTCGGATAGCCGGCATAGCCGAAGCCGTCCACGCGGATGCCGCGGCCGGACGGCGGCTCATAGGCCGCGATGGTGCCGCCGGCCGGGCGGA
>CAJHXX010000145.1_pt1 | contig 26373 bp, 25 predicted proteins | sample 9198511 | NCBI WGS metagenome assembly CAJHXX01 (sample SAMEA7708325, study PRJEB35096) | sediment metagenome | biome: marine neritic benthic zone biome [ENVO:01000025]; feature: sediment [ENVO:00002007]; material: shallow marine sediment [ENVO:03000034] sea grass bed [ENVO_01000059] ...
AGCGGTACGAGGCCGGGCAGGTGCACGGCCTGTCCAAGGCGGGCAAGCCGCTCCTGGTGCGCTACGACCTAGCCGCGCTGGGCAGGTCGATCACCAAGGACGCATTGGCGGCCCGCACCGAGGGCTTCTGGCGCTACCGAGAGTTCCTCCCGGTCACCAAGGCGGAGAATGTGATCGACCTGGGCGAGGTCGTGACCCCGCTCATCCCCTTGCCGACGATGGCGCGCAAGTTGGGGGCCGAGGCCGGGGAGATGCAACAGGGGCGTCATCGCCTCGCCGAGCGAGACGATGTTCTCGACCCGGCGCACCGGCAGCAGCTCGCGGTAGCGCCAGAAATCCGGCGCCCGGCCGCTGAGCGCGTCACGGTCGAGCGCCCGGCCGACACCGTCCAGGTCATAGCGCACCAGCAGCGGCTTGCCGGCCGACGACAGGTTGTGAAGCTGGTCGGCCGCGTAGCGTTCGCCGGTCGCGCCGCATTCCAGATAGCTGACGAAGGTCGGCCGTTCGGTAGTGAGGTTGTCCTGATAGGTCATGGCTGAGGCTCTGGTGCGGTCTTGTGATGAATACGGCAATCTGCGCAAGATCGTAGCATGAAGCGGCTGTTCGTCCTGCTCTGTCTGCTGCTGGCGCCGTTGCCTGTCGCGGCGGGTGAACCGGTCGACCTGGAGTTGGTGCTGGCGGCGGACGGCTCCGGCTCGATCGACGATGAGGAGTTCCGGCTGCAGCGCGCCGGCTATGCCGCGGCAATTTCCGACCCGCGCGTGCTCGGCGCGATCCGCTCCGGGCCGCTCGGCGCGATCGCCGTCGCGTTCGTCGAATGGGGCGGGCCCGGCTCGCAGCACACCATTGTCGACTGGATGGTGATCCGCGACCGCGCCTCTGCGGACGCCTTCGCCAAGGAGCTGGTCGCGGCGCCGTGCGAGGCGATCGGCTACAACTCGATCAGTGGTGCCATCGACTACGCCGCGTCCCTGATCCGCAACAACGAATTCGACGCCCCGCGCAAGATCATCGACGTCTCCGGCGACGGGCCGCAGATCGGCGGCCGCCCTCTGGCACTGGCGCGCGCTGAAGCGGTGGCCGAGGGCATCACCATCAACGGGCTGGTGGTCAAGTCGGCCGGCGGCGGCTTCCCCGGTCCCGGCGGCATGCCGCTCGACATGCACTACCGGCTCGACGTGATCGGCGGTCCCGGCGCCTTCGTCATGACCGCCGACCGGCGGCAGAGCTTCGCGCAGGCCGTGATCAACAAGCTGCTGGTGGAGATCGCCGGCAGGGCCGGCGCCGGCAAGCGCTCGTCCTAGCTGCTGCCGAGTATCTCGGCCAGCGCGCCCGCGGCGGTATCGATGGCGGCGCGGTCGAGGTCGAGATGGGTGACGGCGCGCATCCGGGTCGGGCCCATGGCGCCGATGCGGACGCCGTGGCCGAGCAGGCGCTCGGCCAGCTCCGCCGCGCTGATGCCGGTGCCGGAAATGTCGAAGAAGACGATGTTGGTCTCGACGCTCGCCGGCTTGAGCGCGACGCCTGGCAGGCCGGTGATCCGCTCGGCGAAGGCGCGTGCGTTGGCGTGATCCTCGCCTAAGCGCTCGACATGGTTTTCCAGCGCGTAGATGCCAGCCGCGGCGATGATGCCCGACTGCCGCATGGCGCCGCCCATGCGGTGCTTCCAGGTCCAGGCCTCGTCGATCGCCTCGCGGCTGCCGGCGAGAACGGCGCCGACCGGACAGCCGAGCCCCTTCGACAGGTCCAGCCAGACGGTGTCGCAGGGCTGGGCGTAGTCGGCCGCGGAGACGCCGGAGGCGACCACGGCGTTCAACAGACGGGCGCCGTCCATATGCATGGCGAGACCGTGCGTCTTCGCGACCTCGCCGAGGGCACGCAGCGTCGCCAACGGCCAGATGCTGCCGCCGCCGAAATTGGAGGTCTGCTCGACCTCGATAAGCCGCGTCACCGGGGCATGGCGGCCGCCCGGCGGCCGGATCGCCGCCTCCGCCTCGGCCGGCGTGTAGATGCCGCATTCGCCGTGCAGCGGCCGGATCATGGCGCCGGCGAAGACCGCACCGCCGCCGCTTTCCGAGTTGATGATATGGGCGGTGGTGTCGGCGATAATCTCGTCGCCGGGCCGGCAATGCAGCAACAGCGCGATCTGGTTGCACATCGTGCCGGACGGCAGGAACAGCGCCGCCTCTTTGCCGAGCAGCTCCGCCGCCATTTCCTGCAGGCGGTTGGTGCTCGGGTCTTCCTGGCGCTGTTCGTCGCCGACCTCGGCCTCGGCCATGGCGCGGCGCATGCCAGGGGTCGGCCTGGTCTGGGTGTCGCTGTACAGGTTGATGCGGATGTTGCTCATAGCTCCAGACGGTAATACCGAACCGCGTTGTCGTGGAAGAGTTTTTGCAACTCGCCGGGCGAAAAACCGGCGGCGATCGCCTTGAAGCCGTCGTAGACGGTGTCGAAATCGGCGACCAGGCTGTCTACGGGGAAGTTGCTGGCGAACATCGCCCGGTCGGCGCCGAAGATGCGGATCGCGTCCAGCACCACCGGGCCGTTGCTGGCCACCGTCCAGGGCCGTCCGGCCTGCCCGAGGCCGGAGATCTTGATCGCGGTGTTGGCCTCGGCGGCGAGCTCTTCCAGTGCCGCGCGCCAGGCGGCGAGCCCCTCGGCGCTCCGGTCCACCGGCAGGCCGGCGTGGTTCAGGATCAGCGTGGTTTCCGGGAAGTCGCGCGCCAGTTCGGCGGCCGCCACGAGATGCCAATAGGGCGTCTGCAAATCGAAGCTCAGACCGTTGCGCGACAGCAGCGCGTAGCCGTCGCGCCACGTCGGATCGTCCATGGATCCAGGCGCGCCGCGTGCCGCCGCGTCGGGCGCCGCCGAGGCGCGCGGCTTGTGGCGGACGCCGCGCGTGAGCGGGAAGGCGGCCTGCGCCGCCAGTACCTCGGCCGCGTCGCCGCGGTCGAGCCAGGCCTGGGCGACGATGCCGTTCGGCAGGCCGTGCGCCGCGGCGACGGCGTGCAGCCAGCGGGTTTCCGCAACCGGATCGGCCGGGTCGGACTCGGCCTCGACATGCACGCTGCCCACCACATTGTGGCGCGCGCTGTCGCGGCGGTAATCGGCCGGCAGGTAGCTGCGCCGCAGCGTGCCGTAGTCGCCATAGCGAAACGGGATCGCCGGCTCGTCCCGCAGCCAGGGGTAGACGTTGGCGCCGAGGTCCCAGAAATGCTGGTGCGCGTCGACGATTGCGATATCGCCGACGCGCCCGCCATCGGTATCAGTCGCCACGCGCCGCCTTGATCTCGGCGTTGGCCCCGGAGACCAGCATGCGCACGTCGTTGGCCAGGGTGCAGAACTGGAAGCCTTGGCTGTACATGCGCTTGGCCATCTCGCCGCCGGTGGTGTGGATGCCGGCATAGACGTCGTTGCGCTTCGCCGCCGCCAGGATGGTGCCGATCGCCTCGACCACCGCCGGCTCCTTCGGGTCCGGGCTCGGCGCATAGCCGAGGCTGAGCGAGAGGTCGTTCGGGCCGACATAGATCGCGTCGAGGCCGGGCACCGACATGATGTTGTCGAGATTCTGCATCGCCTCGGCGGTCTCGATCATCGCGAAGGTCAGGAGGGTGCCGTTGGCGGCCGCCGCATAGTCGGCCCCGCCATAGAGCGCCGCCCGGATCGGCCCGTAGGAGCGGTAGCCGTCCGGGACATAGCGGCAGGCGCCGACGAAGCGTTCGCATTCCTCGGCATTGTTGATCATCGGGCAGACCACGCCATAGGCGCCGGCGTCGAGGATCTTCATGATCGCCGCCGGGTCGTTCCACGGCACCCGCGCCAGCGGCGTCGCGCCGCGGGTCGAGATCGCCTGCAGCATGCCGACCGCCGCCTGGTAGTCGACGATGCCGTGCTGCATGTCGACGGTGATGCTGTCGAACGGCTGATGCGCCATCACCTCGGCGGAAAACGCGCTCGGGATTCCGAGCCAGCCATTCACCACATGGCCGCCCTCGGCCCAGATTTTCTTTACGCCGTTCTCCCGCATGGACTGTCCTCTCTCTTATGAAATCGGTTTTGGCAAAGCGACACCGAGCTTCTCGGCCGTCGGTTTCAGGGCCGGCAGGATGCCGGGGTAGAGCGGCACGCCATCGGCGAGTGCCGCGCGCTTGCGGGCCAGGGCGCCATCGCCGGGCACTCGCACCGGCGGCTTGCCGGGCGGCACCGGTGCGGCGCGGCAGGCATCGGCGAACCAGCCGGTCTCGCGCCGGAACGCGTCCGCCCCGCCGAAGGCGGCCGGATCGATGATCTGCAGGAACACCGAGGCGCCCCAGGTCTCGACCCGGTCGGCACGGCCGAAGCCGCCGAGCCCGGAGGTCAGCGCCTCGATCATCAGGCCGAGGCCGAAGCCCTTGTGGCCACGGTCGAGGCCGCCGAGCGGCATGATCGCGCCGGGCGGCTCGGTGGCCAGCGCGTTCGGGTCGTCGGTGGCGTTGCCCCGGTTGTCGATCAGCCAGGCGCCGGGCAGCCGTTCGCCGGTGCCCTGCAGCCGGCCGGACAGGCCGAGCGTCGTGGTCGAGGCGGAGATGTCGACCAACACCGGGTCGCCGGCGGTCGGGATGCCGACGGCGATCGGGTCCGGGGTGTAGAGCGGCCGGTAGCTGCCATAGGGCGCGACGCCGGCGGTCGAGGGGTCGGAGCTCGCCAGGATCATCATGCGGCCCCGCGCGGTCGCTTCCGGCAGGTAGGCGGCGAGGCAGCCGATATGGTGGCTGCGACTGATCACCACGGTGGCGGTGCCGTGTTCGGCGACTCGGTCGAGCGCCGTCTGCATCGCCTGCCAGACCAGCCAGACGCCGGAGAGATACTTGCCGTCCCAGGTGATTGCGCCGCCACGGTCGGCGATGGTCTCCGGATCGCCGTCTGCCGCCATGCGGCCGTCGCCGAGCGCGGCGAGATAGCCGGGCGCCAGGTTGAGGCCGTGGGTGTCGTGGCCCATCAGGTCGGCTTCGACCAGCAGATGCCCGACGATCTCGGCACGCGGCCGCGGCATGCCGGCGGCGGCGAACAGGTCGGTGCCGAAGGCTGCCAGCGCGTCGGCCGGGTAGCGTTCGGCCATGCGCTACAGGACCTGGAAGACGTCGTAGACCGGCCCGGTGGCCAGGCGATGGCCGGTCGCCAGTGCGACAATGCCGTTCAGCCAGGCGTATTTCTCCGCCCCGGTCTCGAAGAACGGCGCGGTGCGGAAATAGTACTCGGAAGGATCGACGGCCTCGCCCTTATTCAGGCGCTCGATCACCTCGGCGGGCCCGTGGCGCAGGCCCTTATAGGTCATGTAGATAAGCGCGTCGTCGTCGGTCTTCAGCGTCATGCGGACGTCGAGTTGCAGGATGCCGTCATTGCGGAACAGCAGCCAGTCGCCGCCGCCCGGCAGCACCGTGCCCTTGAGCTTTTTCCCCTCGAAGACCCCGCCGGTGATGCTGGCGATGCGCCGCTCGCCGTATTGGGTGGCGCCGAGCATCTGCAGCGGATCCACCGAGATGGAGATGTTGAACAGGTGTTCGGTGCGGATTTCGGCCATCGGATGCCTCCCTCTGGGTGCGGGTCGCGGATTTCGCCAGAGCATACCCCAGGGCCTCCGCGCCCGGTACCCCGGCGGTAGGCAAGACGGGGCGGATGCGGGTATCGTGAGGGCCCGCACACCGCAACCGGATCACGAGGCCGCCATGCCGGACACCGCGCTCAGCAATTCAGGGATCGAAGCCGCCTATCGCGAGCGGACGCGAGGCTCGGAAGCTCTGGCGCGCGAGGCGGCCGGTGTGCTGCCGAGCGGCATCACCCATGACAGCCGCTACATCCGGCCCTATGGCATCTATGTCGAGAAGGCCAAGGCCGGTCGCAAATGGGACGTCGACGGCAACGAATATGTCGACTATTTCGGCGGCCACGGCGCGCTGCTGCTCGGCCATAACCGGGCGGAGGTGGTCGAGGCAGTGCACGCGGCGCTCGACGACGGCACCCATTTCGGCGCCGGCCATCCGCGCGAGGTGCGCTGGGCCAGGCTGGTGCAGGAGATGGTGCCGAGCGCGGAGCGGGTGCGCTTCACCTCATCCGGCACCGAGGCGACCCATATGGCGCTGCGCCTCGCGCGCGCCTTCACCGGCAAGACCAGGCTCTTACGCTTCCGCGCCCATTTCCATGGCTGGCACGACCATATGACGTCCGGCTACACCGGCCATTTCGACGGTTCGCCGACGCCGGGGGTGCTGCCGAGCGTGGCCGAGAACGTGGTGCTGGTCGACCCGGAGGACGCGGAGGGCCTCGCCGCCGCGCTCGCCGCCCATGACGATATCGCCGCCGCGATCATCGAGCCGACCGGCGCCACTTTCGGCGTGGTGCCGGCGTCCGCCGGCTTCATCGCCCGCCTGCGCGAGCTGACCGAGCAACACGGCGTGGTGCTGATCTTCGACGAGGTGGTGACCGGCTTCCGGGTCTCGCCGGGCGGCGCGCAGGGTCATTACGGCATCACCCCGGACCTGACCACGCTGGCCAAGATCCTGGCCGGCGGCCTGCCGGGCGGCGCCGTGGTCGGCCGCAAGGACATCATGGATGCGCTCGATTTCGAACGCGCGGCGGAGGCCGGCCGCGAGAAGATTCTGCATCCCGGCACCTTCAACGCCAATCCGGTGTCGGCCGCGGCCGGCCTCGCGGCGCTTGAGATTATCCGCGACGGCGACGCCTGCGCCCGCGCCAACGATTACGCGGGCGAACTGCGCGAGCGCTGGAACGGCGTGCTGGAGGAGGCCGGCGTGCCGTGGGCGGCCTATGGCAGCTTCTCCGGCTTCATGCTGTTCGCCAATCCGGAGAACCGGGCGATCACGCCGAGCAAGTTCGACCCGATGGAGGTCGGCTATGAGGAGCTGAAGTCGAAGCCCGCCGACCTGATGCGCAAGCTGCGCCTCGCCATGCTGGTCAACGGCGTCGAGATCACCGGCTGGCCCGGCGGACTCGCCTCTGCGGCGCATGACGAGAACGACCTGGAACAGACCGTCGCCGCCTTCCGCGAGTCGATCGCCATGCTGAAGCGGGAAGGGGAGCTCTGATTCCGACGGCCATCCGGCCGGAGGCAAGCGCGACCGCGCGCCCGAGCTTATGCGAGGAAAGCCAAGCGCGCGGAGGCGCGCGCCCGGCGATTGAGGGCAATAAAAAGACGGGGAGGGAGTTCGATGTCAGCCAATCTCTATGTCGGCACGGCCGGCATGTCGGTCTGGTTCAGCCAGGACATGGGCGAGACCTGGAAGCGGCCCTATTCGGAGTCCGGCCTCTATCTGGAATCCCGGGTCTGGGCGCTCTCCGCCCATCCGGACGCGCCGGGCCAGGTTTTCGCCGGCACCGATTCCGGCATCTATCGCTGGGACGAGAAGCCGTCGAAATGGACCCAGCTGTCCTCGCCGATGGACGATCTCTGCGTCTGGGCGCTGGAGCAGGCGCCGCATGACCCGGCGGTGCTGATCGCGGGCACCCATCCGGCGGCTCTCTATATGTCTGACGATGCCGGTGTCACCTGGCGTGAGCTCGATGTCGGCTTCGCGGAAAGCTGCATCTACATCGGCAAGCCGCGGGTGACTAAGCTGCTGTTCGATCCGGACGAGCCGAAGCGGATCTGGGCCGGCGTCGAGATCGACGGCGTCTATCGCAGCGAGGACGGCGGCGTGAGCTGGAAGCGGGTCAGCGAGGGACTGGTTTCGGAAGACATCCACGGCCTCGCCGTGGTCGGCGCCGGCAACCGCCGCAAGCTCTTTGCCATGACCAACAAGGGGCTCAATGTCAGCCGCGACGACGGCGACTCCTGGGCGTTCCAGAAGCTCGATTCCGAATGGCAGTACGGCCGCGCCATCCAGCCGCGTGCCGACAGGAACGGCACCATCTTCCTCTGCAACGGCAACGGCCCGCCGGGCTCGACCGGCCGTCTGCTGGTCAGCCACGACCACGGCGAGCACTGGGAAGACGCCGGCCTGCCGGGCACGCTCAACTCGACGCCCTGGTGCGTCGCCACCGACCCCTCCGATCCGAACCTGGTGGTGGTCTGCACCAATCTCGGCCAGATATTCCGTTCGACCGACGGCGGCGGCGCCTGGACCAAGCTCGACCGGGAGCTCGGCGAGATCCGCTCGGTGCTGTGGCGGCCGGCGTAGGGCTCTAAGACTCCGGCTTCACGTCCAGCATGCCGAGATAGCCGCGGTTGTAGGTCGGGCTGATCAGGATCTCGTTGACGCAGACATGTGCCGGCATGCGGGCGACGAACAGGATGGTCTCGCCGAGGTCCTCCGATTGCAGCATGCGCGCCCGGTCCGCCTCCGAGACCGGCACCGGCCGGTTGTCGAGGATCGGCGTCGCCACCTCGGCCGGGCAGATGCAGCAGCCGCGGATGCCGTTCAGGAACTCCTCCCGGTTCAGGCTGGCGCTCATCGCCACCAGGCCGTGCTTGGCGGCGTTGTAGGCCGGGCCGGTGACGAAGCTGACATGCTTGCCGGCCCAGGACGAGACGTTGATCACCAGACCGTCCTTCTGTTCGCGCATCATCGGCAGCACGGCGGCCGAGCAGTAATAGGCGCCGTCCAGGTCGACGCCGACCACCTGGCGCCAGGACTCCGGCGTCATGTCCGGCCAGTGCCGCTTGACCACGTTGAGGCCGGCGGAATTGACCAGGATGTCGAGCTTGCCGAAGCGCTCGGCGACGCGGTCGACGACGCCCTGCACCGCCTCCGCCTCGGCGATGTCGAGCTGCTCGATCACCGGCGCCGCGCCGCCGGCCTCGCCGATCAGCATGGCGGTGTGGTCGAGGGTCGCCTTGCGCCGGCCCGAGACGATGGTCTGTGCGCCGGCCTCGGCGAGCTTGATGGCGCCGGATTGGCCGATGCCGGTGCCGGCGCCGGTGATCCAGGCGACCTTGCCTTCGAGCGACTGCATGCGTCTCCCCCTTCCAAATTCTGCCGGCCTATGCGGTCGGCTGGCCGATGGTTTGGTAGAGCTCGGGCCGGCGCTGGTCCATCAGCGGATAGCGCCGCTTGACCTCGTCGATGAAGCCGAGGTCGATCTCGGCGGTGATCACGCCTTCCTCGTCGAGCGCGGTGGCGACGATGGTGCCCCAGGGATCGACGATCATGGAGCGGCCGACGAAGGCGGTGCCCGACTTGGGCTCGACGCCGTACTGGCCGGAGGCGACCACCCAGGCCTGGTTCTCGATCGCCCGGGCGCGCAGGAAGAACTCCCAATGGTCGAGCCGCGGGCTCAGGAAAGCCGAGGCGCAGACAATCACCTCGGCGCCCTTCAGCGCCAGCTCGCGATAGACCTCGGGGAAGCGCAGGTCGGAGCAGACCGAGACGCCGACCCTGGCCGGACCGGTCTCGAATACCGGCAGCTCGGTGCCGGGCGCGACCTTGTCGGATTCGCGGATGCCCGGCGCGATGTCGGGCCGGTTCGGCGCATCGAACAGATGCGTCTTCCAGTACTTGCCGACGATCGAGCCGTCCGGCGCGATCAGCGGCGAGGAGTTGTAGAACAGGTTGCCATGCGCCTCGTACATGGAGCCGACCACATACATGCCGTACTGCTTCGCCTTGGCGGCGAGCAGGTCGGTGGTCGGCCCCGGCACCGGCTCGGCGATCTCCACATAGGCCTTCTCGGAGCTCCAGCCGAGGCCGGTCCAGACCTCGGGCAGCACGACAAGCTCGGAGCCGCGGCCGCCGGCCAGGTCGAGGAAGTCCATCATCTTGGCGACGGTGGCGTCCTTCTCGCCGTCGATCGCGGTGATCTGGATCGCCGAGACCGTCATCGGACGTTTCGGGGCCATGCTGTCCTCCCGGATCGGGGTGAATTGCGCTTAGCCCAGGTTACGCCCGGCGCGGCCGTGAAATCAATCCGCCCAGCCGCCACGGGCTTGCGGTCATCGGTCGATCCGGCCAGGATGCTGCGGCCTTTCAGGGAACGGGATTAAGGCATGAGCTGGCAGAAGGAAGTCGACGGCATCGAACAACGCCGGGCGCTGGCAGCCGAGCAGGGCGGGGCGGACGCGGTCGAGCGCCAGCACGCCAAGGGCCGGCTCAGCCTGCGTGAACGGATCGACGGACTGGCCGATGCGGGCTCGTTTCGCGAGCAGGGCAAGATCGCCGGCGGCGCCGAGTATGACGAGGACGGCAAGCTGAAGGCGCTGACGCCGGCCAACTTCATCCTCGGCTTCGCCGAGATCGACGGCCGCCGGGTGGTGATCGGCGGCGAGGACTTCACCGTGCGCGGCGGCTCGCCCAACCCGGCCGGCCTGCGCAAGAGCATCTATGCCGAGCACCTCGCCTGTCAGTACCGGGTGCCGCTGATCCGCCTGCATGAAGGCGGCGGCGGCAGCGTCGCCGGCGCTGGCGGCGGCAAGGGAATCGGCTCGGGCCCGGTCGGCGAGCCTCCTTACGCGCCGCCGCGCTTCGCCTCCGTCGCTCGCGCGCTCGGCATTGTGCCGGTGGCGACCGCGGCGCTCGGACCGGTCGCCGGCCTGCCGGCCTCGCGCCTGGTGGCGTCGCATTTCTCGGTGATGTCGCGGGATACCGCCCAGGTGCTGATCGCCGGTCCGGCGGTGGTCGAGCGGGCGCTCGGCGAGCGGGTCTCCAAGGAAGAACTCGGCGGCGCCGAGGTGCATCTGAGGAACGGCGTGGTCGACAACCTCGCCGAGGACGAAGCGGACGCCTTCGGCCAGATCCGCCGCTTCCTGAGCTACTTGCCGCCGAACGTTTATGAGACGCCGCCGGTCGCCGATTGCGACGACCCGGCCGACCGGCGCGACGAGGCGCTGCTGACAATCGTGCCGCGCGACCGGCGCAAGCCGTTCGACATGCGCAAGATCATCGCCCATGTGGTCGACCGCGACAGCTTCTTCGAGTTCGGCCGCAAGCACGGCCCCGGCCAGATCACCGGCTTCGCCCGGCTGTCCGGGCAGCCGGTCGGTGTGATGGGCAACGACTGCCGCTTCTACGCCGGCGCCATGTCGGCGGAGGGCGCGCGCAAGGTGCGCCGCTTCATCGAGCTCTGCCAGACCTTCACCCTGCCGATCGTCAGCCTGGTCGACGAGCCGGGCTTCATGATCGGTATCGAGTCGGAGAAGGCGGGCGCGATCCGCCCCGGCACCGCGGCGGTGCTGGCGGCGGCGAGCTGCACCGTGCCCTGGTGCTCGGTGATCGTGCGCAAGGCGTTCGGCGTCGCCGGTGCGGCGCATTTCGGGCCCGACGCCTATGTGCTGGCCTGGCCCTCGGCCGAGATGGGCGCGCTGCCGGTCGAGGGCGGCGTCGCCGTCGCCTTCGGCCGTGAGATCGCCGCCGCCGCCGACCCGGACGCCCGGCGCCGCGAACTGGAAGAGATGCTGGCGGCGCGCCAGTCGCCGTTCCCGCGCGCCGAGTCGTTCAGCATGCATGAGCTGATCGACCCTCGCGAGACCCGGCCGGCGCTCTGCGACTGGATCGAATGGGTCAAGCCGCTGCTGCCCGGCCTGACCGGCCCGGTCGGCTTTCCGGTCCGGCCGTAGGGCCCATGCGCCCTGCTACAGGATCCGGCTGCCGCCCGGCAGCTCGATCGGCCGGCCGTGGCGGCGCAGTTGCTGCTTGCGGAACCGGCGCATGTCGTCGTCCTCGATGATCTCGCGGATGAAGTCGTCGAGCGCCATGTCCGGCGCCAGCAAATCGCGCGCCTGCGTCAGCACCGCCGCCTGCGCCCGCTCGGCCAGCGCCACCTGATCGCCGTCGAGCTGCAATGCGCCTGGCAGGCTGACATAGGCGTAAGCCGTCGACTGTTCGGGGCCGAGCGCCGGCGCGAGACGCAGGCCGTCGAGCCGGTAGAAGCCGTAATTGACGCCGATTGCCTCCGTCCCGTGCATGGTCTCGGCCTGGGCTTCGGTCAGCCAGGTGACCGAGACCTCGGCGACGCCGCCGGCCGTCGGCGCCAGCGTCGCCGGGATCGAGCCATAGGCCGCGAAATGCGCCGAATAGACCGCCTTGTAGCCGTGCAGATCGGCCGGCGTCACCGGGATCGGCGCGCCCGCCTCGCCGAACTTCTCACGCAAGCGGCCCGGCGAGGCGTTGGAGCCGCTCGCCACCACCGCCATCCGGCCGTCGAGCAGGCCGGCATCGTCGAGCGGCCGCGCCTGGCCCCGCTCGAACAGATAGGCCATGGCCGGCGTGTCGAACGGGTAGCTTTTAGCCTTTTCCAGCGGATCGGACGGCATCTTGATCGGCAATTTCATTTGCGGCTCACGGCGTGAACTGCTCGTTCAGGATGCGCTCTTCGAGATTGTGCTCGGGATCGAACAGCAGATGCAGGTCGATATCTGGTTCCTCGTAGACCTCGACGGCGACCACGTCGCGCACCTCGGTGTCGTCGGCGACCGCGCTGACCGGACGCTTCTTGCTGTCCAGGACCTCGAATTTCACATGCACATGGCGCGGCAGCAAGGCGCCGCGCCAGCGCCTGGGGCGGAACGGGCTGATCGGTGTCAGCGCCAGGATGCCGGCATTGACCGGCAGGATCGGGCCATGGGCCGAGAGGTTGTAGGCGGTGCTGCCGGCCGGGGTCGAGACCAGGGCGCCGTCGCAGACCAGCTCCGGAATCCGCACCTTACCGTCGATCGAGATGCGGATCTTGGCCGCCTGGCGGGTCTGGCGCAGCAGCGAGACCTCGTTGATGGCGAGTGCGCCGCGGCTCTCGCCGCCGGCAGTCTCGGCGATCATGCGCAGGGGATGCAGGTCGGCTTGCTCGGCCCGGGCGATGCGCCCGGCCAGGCCGTCCTCCCGGTAGTCGTTCATCAGGAAGCCGACCGTGCCGTAGTTCATGCCGTAGATCGGCACGCCGCGGTCCATATACCGATGCAGGGTCTGCAGCATGAAACCGTCGCCGCCGAGCGCCACGATGACTTCGGCGCGGTCCGGCGGTTCGGTCTCATACATGCCTTCGAGCCGGGCCTTGGCGGCCATCGGCTCTTCGGTGTCGGCGGCGACGATGGCCATTTTCAGATCGGGCTTCATCGCGGGCTTCCCTGGCGGCCGCGCCCGGCGCGCGGCGGCGCCAGTATAGCGCCCGCCGCGACCCCGGCCATGGCGCATTGCCGCATAGCGAGATCGAGAATATGTGGGGGCGGAGCGGGCGTCAGCCGCCGGTAACGCTCATATGGCGGGCCACCGCCGGGCGCTCGCGGCGGCGGTCGATGATGAAGTCGTGGCCCTTGGGCTTGCGGCCGATCGCCTCGTCGATGGCGGCGTGCAGCAGCTCGTCGGTCGGGCTGGCGCGGAGCGGCGCGCGCAGGTCGGCGGAATCGTCCTGGCCGAGGCACATATAGAGCATGCCGGTACAGGTGACCCGCACCCGGTTGCAGGATTCGCAGAAATTATGGGTCAGCGGCGTGATCAGGCCGAGTCGCCGGCCGGTCTCGCGGACCTCGAAATAGCGCGCCGGCCCGCCGGTGCGATGGCTGCTCTCGTCCAGGGTCCAGTTCTGCGCCAATCCGGCGCGGACCAGCGACAGCGGCAGGTACTGGTCGAGGCGGTCGCCGTCGATGTCGCCGAGCGGCATGGTCTCGATCAGCGTCAGGTCGAAGCCTTTGTCGCCGCACCAGCCGAGCATGCGGTCGATCTCGTCGGCGTTGACATCCTTCAGCGCCACCATGTTGATCTTGACCTCGAGCCCGGCGGCCTTGGCCGCATCGAGCCCGGCCATCACTTTGTCGAACTTGCCCCAGCGGGTGATGGCGACGAACTTGTCCGGATCCAGGGTGTCGAGGGAGACGTTGATCCGCCTGACCCCGATCTCGGCCAGCTCCTCGGCGAAGCGCGACAGCTGGCTGGCATTGGTGGTCAGCGTCAGCTCGTCCAGCGCGCCGGTCTTCAGATGCCGGCCGAGGCCGCGGATCAGGCTCATGACGTTGCGCCGGACCAGCGGCTCGCCGCCGGTGATGCGGAGCTTGCGCACGCCCTTGGCGACGAAGGCGCCACAAAGCCGCTCCAGTTCCTCCAGGCTCAGGACCTCGGATTTCGGCAGGAAGGTCATGTCCTCCGCCATGCAATAGACACAGCGGAAGTCGCAGCGGTCCGTCACCGAGACCCTGAGATAGGAAATTTCACGCCCGAACGGGTCGATCACTTCTTTCTGCCTCCCAATCACGCCGTACCGGGCGCCAGACAGGGCCGGCCAGCCCGAACCTTCAGATAGAGAATGGGGCAGAATTCGGCCCCGGTAAAGGGGCCCGATCGGTAAATTCTTCGCGTGCTGCGGCGCTTCAGCCGGCCTCGGACGGGACGGCGGGCCGCGCCTGTCCCTGCGCCAGCGGCAGGCGGATGGTGAAGCGGCTGCCGTGGCCCGGCGTGCTGTCGACGGTCAGGTCGCCACCCATCAGATGGGCGAACTGGCGCGAGAGCGTCAGGCCGAGGCCGACGCCTTCGCTGGCCCGCGACAGGATGTCACCATGCAGTTGCTGGAACTTGTCGAAGATCGTGTCCTGCGCTTCCCGCGGAATGCCGGGGCCGGTGTCCCAGACGATGACGTCGATCAGGCCGTGCGTCGGGGCCGGCCGGACGTCGACGCCGACCGCGCCGCCCTCGGGGGTGAACTTGATGCCGTTCGACAACAGGTTGACCAGGATCTGGAAACAGCGCGTCGGATCGACCTGCAGCGTCACATCCGCCGCGCAGCCGACGCGCGTGATGTCGATGCCCTTGCCCTCGGCGCGCAGCTCGATCATCGCCCGGGCGTCGCGCAACACGTCCTTCAGCAACACCGGCGCGACGTGCAGCGGCAGGGCGTCCATCTCCAGCCGGGCGACATCGAGACAGTCGTTGATCAGGCTTAAGAGATGCCGGCCGGCCTGGCCGACCTCGCCGAGATACTCGCTGTAGCGCTCGTTGATCTCGCCGAACGGCTGCATCTTGATCAGATCGGCGAAGCCGATGATGGCGTTCAAGGGGGTCCGCAGTTCATGGCTCATGGTGGCCAGGAACTCGTCCTTGGCGTGCTTCGCGGCGGTCGCGCGCTGCGCCGTCAATTCGAGCTGGGCGTTCTTCTTGGTCAGCTCCTCGAGCGCGGCTTCCAGCGCGTGCTTGGAGCGCCGGGCCGATTCTTCGGCCAGGATGCGGGCGCTGACGTCGTTGCCGGCGCCGCGGTAGCCGCGGTAGACGCCGGCATCGTCGAACACCGGCACGCCACTCAGGTGGAAGATGCGGGTCTCGCCGTCGGGCGGCGTTATCTCGACGCGGGCATCGCGGAACGGGCTGCGCGCCTCGATCGCGCGCACCAGACCGGCCGGCCGGGCACCGTCGTCCGGGAACTCGCCGATCGAGAACAGGCTGCGTCCCTTCATCATGAAGGCGGGCAGGCCGAGCGCCTCGGTGATGCGGTCGGAGACGAAGGTGAAATTCCCCGCCGCGTCGATCTCCCAGATCCAGTCGGAGGTCGCCCGCATCACGTCGACGAAGCGCTTGCGCTCTCGGCCGGCGCGCGCGATGGCGTCGGTCTCCCGGGTGATCTCGGTGAAGGTTCCGGCGACCGCGATCAGGTTTCCGGCGCGATCGTCGACGGAAAAGTGGCGCGCGTTGAAGTGTCGCGTGCTGTCGCCGACGCCGAAATTCTCGCGCACATCGAGACTGCCGTGGGAGCGCGCAACCTCCTCGACCAGGCGCCGGTGACGCCCCGCCAACTGGGCTTGCGCCGCCGCCGGCCCGCCGTCGGCGAGCGCGGCGACCTGCCAATAGCCGCTGTTGGCGTAGAGCAGGGTGCCGTCGGGACGGGTGATATACATCGGCGCCGCGTGCTCCAGCACCGCCTCGCAGAACTCCAGCCCGATCAGGCTGGCGCCAACCGGCTGCTCGGTCGGCAGGTTGGCGGGTTCGGCCACGAACAACGTGGCCAGATCGGCCAGCTTTTGCATGTGATGCCCCCTAGTCTCCCTTGATCAGACCCTGGTGCCGCTCAATCGGCGGGGGGCGGGCGTTGCCCGCTCCGCTGCTCGGCGGCGGCGAGTTCTTCGATGGCGTCGAGGTAGGCGCTGTCCTGGCGCCAATAGCGCAAGGCGACGGCGGCGCTCTCCGGCGTCACGCCGTCGAAGAACGTCAGTATTTCGTTGAGGCGCGCCGGGCTGGTCACGGCGTCGACGACCCGCCCTTCCTGTGCGCCGCGCGTCAGCAGGAAGATGCTGGCGAAGTTGGCGCGGCCGAACTCGGCGGCCTTGCAGGCCAACGCCAGGCCTTCGCCGCCCGGATCATAGACGATGAAATTGGCCGTCCGGATGCCGAGTTTCAACAGTCGGGCGAGGCCGGCGATGAACACGGGTACCTGGCCTTCGCGCAGCGCCTGGACGAGGAACCTCTCGGTCAACATGCCGTTGCGCTGCAGTTCGGCGGTCAGGTCGTCCGCCTTGCCCGGTACCGCGCCGGGCAGCGCACCGACCGCGTCGTCGGTGGCCTGCTCCAGATGGTGATCCAGGCTGCCGGTATCGAGGTTGTAGTTCGCCAGGACGTGACGGCGCAAGGCCGCCGAAACCCACCAGAACATGCGGTGCGCCAATTCAGGGCGCAGGTCGGGCCGGCGCAGCAGCGGCTCCTGGAAGCGATCGACCCGGCGCGATTCCTCGACCAGGTATTCCATCGCCAGCCGGGAGATCTGCGCGTCGTGGTTCTCGACCAGCTCGGCGATCACATCCTCTTCGCCCTCTTCGACCAGGGCGTCGGTCACGCCGGCGGTCAGGCCGCGCCGCGAGGCGATGGCCAGCCGGTGTTCCATGGTGCGGTGCTTGATGACCTCGATCAGGTCCGGATCGGTCAGCAGCCGGCTGGTCAACAGGATCGGGCGGGCGACGGCGATCTCGTCATTGGCCAACAGCGCGATCAGATCATGCGGCGCGTCTTCCGTACCGGCGAGGCGCTCGGCCAGCCGGGTGCGGACTTCCATTTCGATCTCGCCGATCAGCTTGGTGAGAATGTCGCGCATCAGCACACGCTCACGGTCGGTCAGTTGCGCGTCCGTGCTGATGAACAGATCGGAGATGTTCTCGAAAAGAATACGCCGACTGTCGCCGGCCCGCTTGCGGGCCAGATCGATCAGTTCGCGGAGCTGTTCCGGGTCTATCGGCGCCATGTCGTCAGGATTGTCCCTCACATCTCCGGCGAAACCGGACCGCCCGAACCGCGCGGCCGATCGGCAACCGCCGGAGTCGGGCCAGAGAGCGCAAGGCAGGCCGATGCCCGGACCGGCGAAGGTCGTTAATGCCGCGATTGTCACGTTGTCGCGCCGTCCTCGAAATGATTCGGTCTATATGCTTAACAAATGATTACCATGCTTAACAGCATTTTCTAACGAATCGGGCTAATGACCTGACTCCACGATAGAATCCCCGATCGATAGCAAATTCGGCAATCGATGACGATTTCGGTCGGGCCGGCACGGGCAACGCAAGATGTGCTTCGGCACGCAATGCCCGCGGGGTGGCGCATTCCATGAAATTGTCCGACGAATCCAATGAGATAAAATCTCACTCTAGATTCAACCGGATTTGATCGAGATTTACTGAAACTTAAGGGACTTCTTTTACCGTAATCGCAGAACCACAAGTCAGCCGCGGGAGCACACGGGGGATGCGTTCTCACACGGCAGCACGACTCCAAATTTCCAGGATCTGCGCTAGAGGATTATGTGATGGACAATCGGGGTAGCATGGTCGAGGGCCGGGATGTGACGGGAACGGTCCCCGGACCCAGCGAGAGCGATACCGCGACCGGCCAAGTCTCGGCGGATGACGGGCAGGCCTATCACGAACTGACCCGCTTGATCGAACGCCTGCACCGGCGCTTTCTCGACGTCCTGCGCACGGAGTTGACCCGGCTGGAGATCAACGACATCAATGCCGTGCAGTGCCTGCTGCTCAGCAATATCGGCGAGGAAGAGATCAACGTCCGGAACCTGATGGAGAAGGGCTACTATCTCGGCTCGAACGCCTCCTACAACATCAAGAAGCTAGTCGAGGCCGGCTACCTCAACCAGGAGCGTTCGCCGCACGACCGGCGCTCGACGATCCTGCGGTTGTCGGAAAAGGGCCTCGAAATGTGCCAGCGCATCCGCAAGGCGGAAGACAATCTGGCTGCCGTCATGACCGACAACAACGTCGACATGCACGCCGCGCTGGCTACCCTGCAGAGCGTCGAGCGCGTCTGGGCCGACCGCATCCGATACGGCTCGTAATCTCCCGACGGGACTGAACGACCGGCCGCGCTCGACGCGTCGAGCGCCAGGCCGATTCCCGACTTCTCGCGCTTGAGGTATTGAGCGCGGCCCCGGGGCTGTGGCTTTATGGTGGCCGCGGCCGGGCGGTGTCCGGCGCCCAACGGGGAGAGACCATGGCCGGCGCCCGCAATCCAGCGACTTTCGTTCAGCCTGTGCCGGCGGCGCGCGGCGACATGGCCGAAGGCGCGGGCGCATGACGGTCGCCGCCGGCGAAAGCGGGCGTGACCTGCGCGTTATCGGGCTGGTCGGTGCGGGGCACTTCCTAAGCCACTTCTATATCTTCGCCCTGCCGCCGCTGTTCCCGATTCTGAAGGACGACCTCGACGTCGGCTACATCGCGCTCGGCGCCATCGTCACCAGCTTCAATACCGCTTCCGGCATCACCCAGTTGCCGGTTGGTTTCCTGGTCGACCGCCTCGGCGCGCGCACCATCCTGTTGATCGGACTGGTGCTGGAGGCGGCCGCCTTCATCGCCATCGGCGTCGCCGGAACCTATTGGGGACTGGTCGCCTTCATGGCGGTCGCCGGCATCGCCAACAGCGTTTACCACCCGGCCGACTATTCGATCCTGTCCGCCTCGGTGCAGCCGGACCGCATGGGCCGCGCCTTCAGCCTGCACACTTTCGCCGGCTATGCCGGCGGCGCGGCGGCGCCGGTAATCATGGTCGCGCTGGCCAGTTTCTGGGACTGGCGGACGGCGGTGATCATGGCCGGCGTGCTCGGCCTGGCGATCGCCGCGGTGATGGCGGCGGGCGGCTCGGTGCTGGTCGACCGACGCCCGATGGCCGAGGGCGCGGCGCCCGTGCGATCGGCCGGAGCAGCATTGTGGGACAGCCTGGGCATGCTGCTTTCACCGCCGATCCTGCTCTGTTTCCTGTTCTTCATGCTGCTTGCCATGTCGTCCGGCGGCATCAACAATTTCGCTGTCGCCGCCTTCGTCGACATCTTCGCGCATCCGCTCGGCGTCGCCACCACGGCGCTATCCGCATTTCTGGTCGGCAGCGCGGTCGGTATTTTGGCCGGTGGCGTCGTCGCCGACCGCACCCATCATCACGAGCGCGTCGCGATGGCAGGCTTCGGGGCGACCGCGCTGATCGTGCTGTTTATCGGCAATGTCGACCTGCCGGGTCTGGTGCTGATCGCCGTGCTCGGCTTCGGCGGCTTCCTGTTCGGCATGATCATGCCGTCGCGCGACATGCTGGTCCGCCGTGCCACGCCCGAGGGGTCGATGGGCACCGTCTTCGCCTTCGTCTCGGTCGGCCTCAATATCGGCGGCATACTGACGCCGATCCTGTTCGGCTGGGTGATGCAGGAGGGCGAGCCGCGCTGGCTGTTCTGGCTGGCGGCGCTGTTCATGTTGTTTGCGCTCGGGTCCGCGTTCGCGACCCGGCTCACCCGACAGAGATAGGGGGTAGTCGGGATGGATGGCGGGACCGCGGTCGTCGAGGCACTGATCGCGCAGGGTGTGGACACGGCCTTCACCGTGACCGGTGAGAGCTTCTTGCACGTGCTGGAGGCGCTGCGCCGGCGCCGCGACGCGGTCCGCCTGGTGCCGACGCGCCACGAAGGCGGCGCAGTGTTCGCCGCGGAGGCCTTCGGCAAGCTGACCGGCCGGCCGGCCGCGGTGCTGGTGAGCCGCGGCCCCGGCGCTTCCAACGCGGCGATCGGCGTGCACACCGCGATGCAGGATTCGACCCCGCTCATCCTGTTCATCGGCCAGGTGCGCAACCGCTCGAAAGGCAAGGAGTCGTTCCAGGAAATCGACCACCACTCCATGTTCGCGTCGCTCGCCAAGGCGGTGCTGGAGCCGGCCGACGCCGCCGCCATCGCCGAGACGACCGCCGCGGCCGTCGCGCTCTCGGTCGCCGGCCGGCCGGGGCCGGTGGTGGTCGCCCTGCCGCGCGACCTGACGGAGGCCGACGCCGGCGAGGTGGCGATACCGGCGCGTCGGCCGCGCGCGCCGGTCGAGCCCGACCCGGCCGCCATCGCCGAGGCGGCGGCGCTGATCGCCGGCGCCCGCCGGCCGCTGGTGATCGGCGGCGAGCTGGTCGGCCAGCAAGGCGCGCATGCCGGTCTCGCGGACTTCGCCGACGCCGCCGGCACGCCGCTGATGGCGGCCTACCGGCGCCAGGACATGATCGACAACGAGCACCCGGCCTATACCGGCCATCTCGAGATCAACCGCGTCGCCTTCCAGAAGGAGGCCTTCGAGGCGGCGGATGTGGTGATCGCGGTGGGCAGCCGCCTCGACGGCATCACCAGCGAGGACGGCGCGCTGCTCCGTACCGACCAGAAGCTGATCCTGATCCACCCGGACGAGGCGGTGCTGGCGCGTATCGATGCCGCGGTCGGGATGCGGTCCGATATGGCGCCGGCCCTCGACGCGCTGGTCGCGGCGCTGCCCGAGGCGCCGGCCGATCGGGTCGCCTGGCGCGACGCCCTGCATGCCGACTATCTCGCCTTCTCCCAGGCCGGCAACGCCGCCTCGGAGGGTGCGGTCGACCTGGCGCAGGTGGTCGCCGAGGTCGGGCGGGCGGCGCCGGAAGACGCTGTCGTCCTGACCGACGGCGGCAGCTTCGCCCGCTGGGTGCATCGCTACCACCGCTTCCGCCGGCCCAACACCCAGGCCGGGCCGATGTCCGGCGCCATGGGCTATGGCGTGCCCGGCGCCATCGGCGCCTGCCTGGCGTGGCCTAAGGCGCCGGCCATCGCCTTCGTCGGCGACGGCGGCTTCATGATGACGGGCCAGGAGGTCGCCACCGCGGTGGAACAGGCGATCCCGATCAAGGTGATCGTCTGCGACAACGCCGCGCACGGCTCGATCCTGCAGGGACAGGTCACCGCCTTCGGCGCGGATGCGGACTATGCGACGGCGCTGCGCAGCCCCGACTTCGCGGCCGTCGCCCGCGCTTACGGCGCCGCCGCCTGGCGGGTCGAGCGGACCGACGATTTCGCCGCCGCCTTCCAGGAAGCGCTGGCGCATGACGGGCCGGCGCTGATCCATCTGCTGACCGACCGGCGCGACATCGCGCCGTTCAGCGCCGGCAAGGACGCGGTCTGACTTAGGTTCTGCAAACCGGGAGGCGACAATGACGATCGAGCATGGCTACGCCGAGCTGAGCGAGGTGACCCTGCACTACGCGCGCGCCGGTGACGGCGAGCTGATCCTGTTCGCGCACGGCTTTCCGGAGTTCTGGTACGCTTGGCGGCGCCAGCTGGAAGAGTTCGGCCGCGACCATCTGGCGGTGGCGCCGGACATGCGCGGCTACAATCTGTCGTCGAAGCCGGACGCGGTGAGCGATTATGCGGTGCCGCACATGGTCAGCGACATCGCCGAGCTGGCGCGCCATTTCGGCCGCGAGAAGTTCGTCCTGGTCGGCCATGACTGGGGCGGCGTCGTCGCCTGGGCCTTCGCGCTCGCCCATCCGGAGATACTGCACCGCCTGGTGATCGTCAACGCGCCGCATCCGGCCCTGTTCGGCCGCGCGCTCGCCGCAGATCCAGCGCAGATCGAGGCCTCACAATATATCCGGCTGTTCCGCACGGCCGAGGCCGAGGCAGCGCTCAGCCAGAATGACTTCGCGGTGCTCTGGGAGCGGGCCTTCGCGCAAAGCCAGGAACGCGGCGCGCTGACCGAGGCCGACCGGCAGGCCTATCTCGAGGCCTGGCAGCAGCCCGGGGCATTGACCGGCGGCCTCAACTGGTACCGTGCCGCGCCGCTGGAGGTTCCGGAGGCGGGCAAACTCGCCGATCAGCTGCCGGCGATGGATCCGGCGGCGCTGACCGTCAAGGTGCCGACCCTGGTGATCTGGGGGGAGCAGGACCGGGCGCTACTGCCCGGCCTGCTCGACGGCATGGAGGATTTCGTCCCCGACCTGACGGTGCGCCGCGTGCCGGACGGCAGCCACTGGGTGGTCCATGAACAGCCGGATCTGGTCAACCGCCTGATCCGAGAATTCGTCGCCGGCTGAACGGCCCGCTACCTCTACGCCAGGATGCCGGTCGCCAGCGCCAGCGAGTCTTCGTAGGTATAGGACCAATGCGGCCGCGTCATACGCATCACGGTGCTGACGAAGGTGGCGAAGTCCTGCTCGGTCTCGACCGCCAGCCGCAGGGAAGAAAGATCTCGCGGCGCCCGGAAGGTGATGACCCGGAAGCGGCCCTGATGCTGGTAGATCGGCCCGGCCGGGTCGGCGCCGTCGGCCGGGTCGGTCATGCTGCCGAGAACGCGCTTCAATGCCTCCGCGCCGATCACCTCGACCATCTCGCCGGCCGGGAAGCTGGCCGGCTGCCGGTTGGTGACCAGGTCCGGCAGGTCGCGGCTGAACATTTCCACGGCCCGGTCGACCAGACGATGGTCGAGCAGCGGACTGACCTGGGACAGGCGGGCGAATCCGTCGACCGGCGCCTCGGCCAGAAGCAGCTTGTAGGTTGCGCCCAGATCGTCGGTTGGTCCTCGGCGGCAGCGGACGCCGCGATTCAGGCAATAGTCCTGAACCGCGTCGTCGGCGGTCTCATTGGAGGTGATGACGATGATCTCGCGCGCGGAAAGCGCGTGCTCCAGGCTGTCCAGCAGGTAGCCGAGCACGGGCTTGCCGGCGACGTGGCGCAATGCCGCACCGGTGGCAGCTGTCGCACCCATCTGCGCTTCGATCACGATCGGAACGCGCATGACGCTACCTCATCCGAATTATGGTTCTTGGTCCGGCGTTTCGCCGACCCGACCTGGCCTCTTGGAGGCGACGCCGCCTGGGCGCCGATGCCGCCCGCGAGGCCGAAGCCGGAGACAGATTAAGGGTAAACCTGTTTCCGTAAAAAATTCTCTAAACAATTGAAAATAAGACGATTTGGCGAAATCAGATCGACCCGTATCGGTTGTTCTCGATCACCCGCCATCGTCCGCTTTAAGCAATGAGTAACCAATGCGCGCGAGACTGAGACACTTGGTAGTGTCGCGGGCCAATGGCTCGCTTGTTGGGCCGACGGCGTCATGCAGCGTTCCGATCCGATCGCCGAATCGTACCTCCCCTACGGTCGACACGACATCGACGACGACGATATCGCCGCCGTCACGCGCGCCTTGAAAAGCGGCTGGCTGACCACCGGCCCGGCGGTGCAGGCCTTCGAGCAGGCCTTGGCGGCACGGGTCGACGCCGCCCATGCCGTGAGCGCGGCCAACGGCACGGCGGCACTGCACCTGGCCTGCGCCGCGCTCGGCCTCGGACCGAACGATCGCGTGGTCGTGCCGGCGCTCACCTTTCTGGCGACGGCCAACGCGGTGCGCTACGTCGGCGCCGAGGTGATCTTCGCCGACTGCGATCCGGAGACCGGGCTGATGCGTCCGGAGGATCTCACGTTGGCCCTGGATTGCGCGGAAGGCGGCGTGAAGACGGTGCTGCCGGTGCATCTCACCGGGCAATGCGCCGGACCGGAGCGGATCTGGGAGCTTGCCCGGAGCAACGGCCTGAAGATCCTCGAGGATGCTTGCCATGCCCTCGGCGCGACCTATCGTGACCGTGCCGGGCGCGAGCATTCGGTCGGCGCCTGCGGCCATGCCGACGCGGCGGTCTTTTCGTTTCACCCGGTCAAGACCATCGCCATGGGCGAGGGCGGCGCGGTGACGACCAACGATGCCGCGCTAGCCGATCGCCTGCGCCGGCTGCGCAATCACGGCATGGCGCGCGACGCGGCGGAGTTCCAGAACAAACGCCTCGCCAAGGACGACGCCGGCGCGCCGAACCCCTGGTACTACGAGATGGCCGAAATCGGCTTCAACTACCGGGCCTCGGACCTGCATTGCGCGCTCGGCGAGAGCCAGTTGCGCAAGCTCGACCGGTTCGTGACCCGGCGCCGCGAGTTGGCGGCCCGCTACGACCAGATCTTCGCGGCGCTCGATAGAGAGATCGTCCGGCCGATCGGCCGCGTCCCGGGCTGCCGGCCGGCCTGGCATCTCTATGCCGTGTCGATCGACTTCGACCGGCTCGAGATCGACCGCGCCGAGCTGATGCGCCGGCTTGCGGCGCGCGGCGTCGGCAGCCAGGTGCATTACCTGCCGTTGCATCTTCAGCCCTATTACCGCGCCCGCTACGGCGCGCTGCGACTGCCGGGAGCGGAGGCCTACTACGCCCGGACGCTGAGCCTGCCGCTCTATCCGGCGATGGCCGACGGCGATGTCGACCGCGCGGCCGTGGCGCTGGCGCAAGCTATCGGAGCTTGAACCATGGTGAAATTCGGCGAATCAGAAGTCGGTGGCGACGCCCCGGTCTTCATTACCTTCGAGGCGGGCCCGACCCATGACGGCCTCGATTCCGCCAGACGGCTCTGCGACCTCGCAGCCGCGGCCGGCGCCGACGCGGTCAAGTTCCAAGTGCTCGATCCCGACCGGCTGGTCGCCGACCGCCAGCAGCCGTTCTCCTACGACGTGCTGGTCGACCGCGCGACAGGGACGACGGAGACGGTGACCGAGCCGCTCTACGACATCCTCTGCCGGCGCTGGCTGCCGGTCGCCGACTGGCAGGACCTGAAGGCCCATTGTGATAGCCTCGGCCTCGCCTTCTTCGCCACTGTCGGCTTCGAGGAGGAAGTGGCGCTGATGGAGCGCCTCGGCTGCGATTCCATCAAAATCGCCTCGGCCGACGTCAACTATCTCGCCTTCATCCGCCGCGTCGCCCGGACCGGCATGTGCGTGCAGCTTGACACCGGCAACGCCACCATCGGCGAGATCGAGCAGGCGGTCGACGCGATCCGCCGCGAGGGCAACGAGAACATCATCATCCACCATTGCCCGTCCGGCTATCCGGCCCGGCTGGAGAGCGTCAATCTGCGGATCATCCCGACCCTGAAGCGGATGTTCCCCTATCCGATCGGCTTCTCCGACCACACGCCGGGCCGCGACATGGACGTGGCGGCGGTGGCGCTCGGCGCGGCGCTGATCGAGAAGACCATCACCGAGGACCGCACCACCCGCAGCGTCGAGCACATCATGTCGCTCGAGCCCGGCGAGGCGGCCGAATTCGTGACCGCGATCCGCGAGGTGCGGACGGCCCTCGGCGGCACGCGCCGGATCATGCATCAGGCGGAGCTGGAGCGGCGCACCGCGGTTCGCCGCAGCGCCCATTTGCTCGGCCCGGCCAAGGCCGGCGAGTGCTTGAGCCAGGTGGCGGTGGAATTCCGCCGGCCGGGCCACGGCATCGCCCCCGACCTGTTCGAGCAGCTTGGGCAACGCCGGGTTCGGGTCGACCTGCCGGCCGGCAAGATGATCGAGATGGCGGACCTTGCCTAGCGACCCGGCTACCACCATCGCCATCATCCCGGCGCGCGGCGGCTCCAAGCGCCTGCCGCGCAAGAACGTGGTCGACTTCTTCGGCAAGCCGATCATCGCGTACACCATCGAGGCGGCGTTGGAGTCGGGCTGCTTTCGCCGGGTCGTCGTCTCGGCCGATGACGACGAGATCAGCGATGTGGCGCGCCGCTTCGGCGCCGAGGTCGATCGGCGGCCCGCACTGCTGGCAGGGGACGACATTGGTTGCGTAGACGTCTGCCTGGAACTGCTCGACCGCGAGGCCGCGGCCGGTCACGCGGACGAGGTGCTCTGCTGCCTTTACGCCACGGCGCCGATGCGCGGCGCAGCTGACATCCGCGCCGTCCTCGACCTGCTCCAGCCCGGCCGCTGCGACTTCGCCATGGCGGTGACCGAGCTGGCGCTGCCGCCCTGGCAGGCCTTGAAGCTGGCCGCCGACGGGCGCGCCGACCGGATGTTTCCCGACCTGTTCGACAAGCGCGAGCAGGAGATCGGTCCCCTGATGGTCGACAACGGCAGCACCTATGCGATGCGCATCGCGGCGCTGCGCCGGCACCGGGCTTTTGTCGGCCCGGGCGTCCGCTGTTACGAGATGCCGCGCGGCCGCTCGGTCGATATCAACGTTCAGGAGGATCTCGACCTCGCTGCCTATCACTACGGCAGGTTGTCGGCATGAAGCTGCTGGTGATCGGTTGCGGCTCGATCGGCCGGCGCCATGCCGCCAATGCTGCGTTGTTCGCCGAGGCGGCGGTGTTCGACCGGGTCGCCGCCGCGGCCGATGGGCTGGGGCTACGCTG
>CAJHXX010000299.1_pt1 | contig 26352 bp, 21 predicted proteins | sample 9198511 | NCBI WGS metagenome assembly CAJHXX01 (sample SAMEA7708325, study PRJEB35096) | sediment metagenome | biome: marine neritic benthic zone biome [ENVO:01000025]; feature: sediment [ENVO:00002007]; material: shallow marine sediment [ENVO:03000034] sea grass bed [ENVO_01000059] ...
CTGCTCGACAAGGCCGGCCTCACCGTCGACGACATCGATCTGTGGGAGCTCAACGAAGCCTTCGCCGCGCAGACCGTCTACTGCCGCGACACCCTGGGAATCGACCCGGACAAGTTCAACGTCGACGGCGGCGCCATATCGGTCGGCCACCCCTACGGCATGAGCGGTGCGCGGCTGACCGGGCACCTGCTGATCGAGGGCAAACGGCGCGGCGCCAAAATGGGCGTCGTCACCATGTGTGTCGGCGGCGGCATGGGCGCCGCCGGCCTGTTCGAAGTGGCCTGACCCGGCCCGCGACAACGGAACGGCGACGGGCGGGGAGGCCGAGGCCTACCCGCCCGTTTCCTTTTTTTGGGCCGGAGTCGGAAGGGGTCAAGGTCGCGTGACAGCCGGGCCGGCGGGACGGCAGCCCAACCCGGCGAGCCGCGGAAGCCCGCCGGCCGCGCCATCTGCCTTGCCACAAATGTTCTTGTTTTGTTCATACATTGGCGCTAGGCTTTTCCAACGATGTCGCGCGCAAAACCAGTTACTCTTAAAGAATTACACAACCGTAAGGTGGGCGTCTGGGCCTGGTGCAACGACTGCTGCCACAACCGCGTCCTGCCGGTGGGGCCGCTGCTCGAGCGCTTCGGCCCGGGCCAGACGGCGGCCGGCATCGCCGCCTGGGCGCGCTGTTCCGCCTGCGGCTCGCGCCGGGTGGAAACCCGCCCCGAGCATGAGAGCCACGGCGTGGTCAGCAGCCACCGCTGGCGCGGGCGCCGCGGCGGCGCGCCCGACCGCAACGACTGACCGCAACGACCGGCCGCAACGCCGGGCCGCCGGCAGCGATGGCCGGCAAGACCTGCCGCATGGTGCAAAGGACCCGGCGTCGACTCAAGCGGGCGTCAGATGAATGTTTCAGAATCAATAGCTTAGCCCATCCCGATCGTGGCCCGTATTTTGCTCGTCCACAGCCAGGCCATATGGAGGAAACGCCATGATCGACGACACCAACGCCATCGCCAACCAGACCATCTCCTGGGCGGCACAGCTTCTGGTCGACCAGCACGGCAGCGACGCGCCGGACTTGGCCGCGCGCTGCGCCCGCGATATGGCGGCGGCCGGCCGGCTGGATCTCGCCTGCGCCTGGGAGGTCGTCTGCCAGACCGCGAGCCTGATGGTCGCCGCCGCACCGCCCGCCGCCATGGTCCACTAGCGGATCACCTGCCTGTTGCCCGATCGCCACATGACCCTGCAATAGGTATAATCCCGGCTACCCTGCGGCCCGGCCTGAAGCTAAGCTGTGTCGCTAGGATACTTGGCGCGGATCTCGATTGCGTGGCGTAACGATTGCGCCGAGGGGGCGGCCCGTAAGCTCGGGCCCAGGGGCATGCGCATCGAGTTCAGTGTCGGGGAACCCATTTTGCATCGGATAGACCGTCACACCTGTCGGCCGAACTTCGCGGCGGCAGGTCTCGATCATTCTGTCCCGCTCCCCCGGCGCCGGCAGTGCGAGGCCGGCGTGTGAACCGGCGTGGCCGCTGACCGGCCCGCCGAGCGGACATAACTGACGGGACAGGACGGAAGCAAACTCGACCGTGCGGCTTTTCGGACATCATATTTCTCGCCCCCTGTTCGTTCTCGGATTCATCGAGATCGTCGTGCTCACGCTGTCCATCTACATGGCGCGATACATCCGCTGGGGCACCGGCTACGACCTGGGAACCTGGGTCGTCGCCCATGCGCCGGAAGCCGTTACCTATGTCGCGATCTTCTGGCTCACCATGCTGGCGCTCGGCATGTACCAGCGTGAAATCGTCTTCAGCCTTTCGCTGTCGCTGGTTCGACTGATGGTCAGTTTCACCCTCGGCTTCGTCCTGTTGTCGATGGCGATCTACGTCCTGCACAACCTGGCCATCTGGCGCAGCATCATCGCCATCGCCATGCCCATGGCGTTTTTCGCCATTATGCTGTTGCGCGCTGCGTTCCGCCGCTTCACCGGCGTCGATGCGTTCAAGCGCAAGGTCCTGGTCCTGGGCACCGGCAAGATGGCCAACCGCGTCGCCGAGCTGGAGGAACAAGGGGTCTCCCCCGACTTCACCTGCGTCGGCTTCGTCGGGCCGAGTCAGAACCCTTCAACGCAAGAGCCCTGTCGGAACCACAATGCCGTCGGTCCGCTGGTCGATTACGCCCGGCGCAACGATGTCGACGAGATCGTCGTGGCGCGGGAGGAGCGGCGCGGCGGCCTGCCGATGGAGGAACTGCTAGCCTGCAAGGCGGCGCATATCCGCATCACCGAGTTCCAGACCTTCTGGGAACGGGAGACCGGACAGGTCGACCTCGACTCGCTACGTCCCAGCTGGATCATCTATTCGGACGGTTTTGTCGGCGGGCCGCTGCAGGCCCTGGCGAAGCGGATCTTCGACGTCACCGCGAGCCTGCTGCTGCTGCTATTCAGCCTGCCGATGCTGGTGCTCGGCGCCCTTGCCGTCAAGCTGACCAGCCGCGGCCCCGTCCTGTATCGTCAGGAACGGGTCGGGCTCGGCGGACGCCATTTCATGCTGCTCAAGTTCCGCAGCATGTATGTCGACGCGGAAAGCGACGGCATGCCGCGCTGGGCCGGCGAGCGCGACCCGCGCGTGACGCCCGTCGGCGGCTTCATCCGCAAGACCCGGATCGACGAGCTGCCGCAGATCTTCAATGTCCTGCGCGGCGACATGAGCTTCATCGGGCCGCGGCCGGAGCGGCCGTTCTTCGTCGAGACCCTGGCCGAGCAAATCCCCTACTATTCGGAACGCCATCAGGTCAAACCGGGGATCAGCGGCTGGGCGCAGCTCAATTATCCCTATGGCGCCTCGGTCGAAGACGCCAAGATGAAGCTGAAGTACGACCTCTACTACATCAAGAATTACAGCGTCTTCCTGGACCTGATCGTGCTGATGCAGACCGTCCGCGTGATTCTATGGTCGGAAGGCGCGCGCTGAGCGCGACGACGGTCGGAAGGCGCGCGCTGAGCGCGACGACGGTCGGAAGGCGCGCGCCGAGTGCCGCCGGCATTTCAGTCCAGCCGCAATAATTCCACAAGCCTCAGTCCAACGTGAACCCGCCCAACCATAGCGGTTAAGGGCTCTTTAAGTCGTTGGTCCTACTTTCGCCAATCGCCCAATTCCCGTACTTCCAAGCCCGAACGCAACGGTGACTCGATGGCGAGGCTGATCTCTGTGGCAGCGGTTTCGCTCCGCCGATTGCCGGTCTGGGCAGCGACGCTTTGCGTTTCGGCGGTCTTGGCCGGGTTCGTGGTTCTGTTGACCCTGGTCTTGCAAGACCCCACCTTGTTTCATGCCGACCTGGCCGACGCCGGCATCGCGGCGTCGGCCGGCCTCGCCGTCCTGGCGCTGTGCGTGCCGAGTTTCCATTCCCTGTTCCTTGCGCTGCAGGGCGCCGCCGCCGCGCCCGGCGGCTTCGCGCTGAACGCGGAGCAGGTTTGCGCAATGCTGACTGACGCCGGTGGCGGCGCTTCGATCTACGACCGGCAGCTCCGCCTGGCCGCCTGGAATGCGGCATTCGCCGAAATCCTGCGGCTGCCGGAAGACGGCCTGGGCGCCGGCCGAACGCTGGCCGAGGTTCTCGGCCATATCGCGGCCGAGGGCGCGCCCGGCGAAGCGGAGGCGCGCGACCTGGTCACCCATTGGATGCGTGACATCGAGGCCGCCGGTCGCCAACCACACCGGCTTTGCGAATGCAGCGGCGCGGACGGCCGGCGGATCGCGGTCCACGCCTGCCGCATGGCGGGAGGCGAGCTCGTATTGTCGGCGAGCGAGGCGCGCGAGGCGCCGCCCGCGCCGATCGGGGCGGCGTCGGCCGGCCGATCCGGGTCGCCGGACAAACTGGCCGAGATGATCGACTGCCTGCCCGATGGGGTGGTGATCTGGGGCCCCGACGATCGCCTGGTCGTCTGTAACCAGCGCTACCGTGAATTGAACGCGGCGCTGGCCGACATCCTGATTCCGGGCCTGGACTACGGCGATTACGCGCGCTCGGCGGTGCAGCGCGGCCTGATTGAAACCGGCGATGGCGACGTCGGGGACCTCGTGCGCGACAGCCTGGAGCGACACCGGCGGATACCGGACGAATTCGAGGATTCGCTGGCCGACGGACGATGGGCCCGGATACTGAGGCGCGGCCTGGCCGACGGCTCCGTGCTTGCCGTCTGGACCGACATCTCCCGGATCAAGGAAGCCGAGGCGACCATCCGGCGGCTCGAACTGATCGACCCGTTGACCGGCCTGCCCAACCGAAACCTGTTCCAGCACCGCCTGTCCGAAGCCGTCGATGCCGCACAACGGTTGAACCGAATGGTCGCCGTCATGTTCGTCGACCTCGACCGCTTCAAGCCGGTCAACGACACCTATGGTCATCGCAAGGGCGACGAGATGCTGATCGCGGTTGCCGAGCGGCTGAAGGGCTGCATTCGCAAGGTCGACACCGTAGCGCGCCTGAGCGGCGATGAATTCGCCGTGATCCTGACCAACCTGCAAAGCGGCGATGCCATCAACGTGCCGGTCAAGCGGATCATGAAGGCATTGGCGGAGCCGGTCACCCTGGACGGGCGCGAACACAACGTTGCCGCCAGCGTCGGGGTCAGCGTCTATCCAACCGACGATACCGAGCCGACCGAGCTGATCCGCAAGGCCGACTTCTCCCTGTTCCAGGCCAAGGCGGCCGGTCCCGGCGCCTACCGCCTCTATGATAAGCAGCTGGACGAGCGGGCCAGGACGCTGCGTCGGCTGGAAGACGACATGCGCCAGGCGCTGCGCGAGCAACAGTTCGAGCTGTACTACCAGCCGCAGCTCGACATCAGCGGAAACCGGCTGATCGGCGTCGAAGCCCTGATCCGATGGCATCATCCGGAACGCGGCATGATCCTGCCGGAAGACTTCGTGCCCGGCGCGGAAGCCAGCGGTCTGATTGTTGCGATCGGCGATTGGGCGCTGCGTATGGGCTGCCGCCAGGCCCGCGAATGGCGCCGGGCCGGCCTGCCGCCCTTCTTGATGGCGGTGAACGTCTCGCCGCGCCAATTCCAGGGCGACCGGTTGATATCCGACGTGAAGCAGGCGCTCGAGGGCTCCGGACTCGAGCCCGAGTTCCTCGAGCTCGAGATCAATGAGAGCATGGTCATGGACGACGTCGATCAGGTGGTCGAAAAGCTGCACCTGCTGGCCAATCTCGGCGTCAACCTGTCGATCGACGATTTCGGCACCGGCTATTCGTCCTTGGCCTACCTGAAGCGGTTTCCGGTGCACCGCCTCAAGATCGACCGCAGCTTCGTCGCCGATCTGACCAGCAACCCCGACGACGCGGCGATCACCGAAGCCGTCATCCGGCTCGGCCACAGCCTCGGCCTCGCCGTCGTCGCCGAGGGCGTCGAGACCGAGAGCCATATGAACTTCCTGCGCGCCAAGGGCTGCGATCAGGTGCAGGGCTACCTGTTCGCCGAGCCGATGCCGGCAGATGACCTGTCACGCTGGATCGCCGAGCGCGATCGGCTCGGCGATGCCGAAACCAAGCTCGACCCTGCCGCCGGCCGGCCCGGCGATGCGCAGCGCGCCGGCGGCAAGCGGTCCGATCGTCGCGGCACCGCCGCCGGCTAGATTTGAGCAGCGGCGGCGCGCCGGGTCCCGTTCACCCTTGGTTAAGGTTAATCGGCGGAAACATTGCGGCCGGCGCTGCCTCGCTCGGGCGCGCCGGGCCGACCGGCATTCAAGTTAACCGTGGATTTACCAGATAATCGTATAAACCCCTCAGAACACGGCAAGGACGAATTCCAGAGAGACGAATAGTAAAACTGATGCCGAAATTGCAAGCGGCGGGCAACCATGCCGCGAAATTTCGATGGCATAGGCTGCGGCGGGTCGGAAAAGGAACGGCGATTTATGTTCAACAGCTTACAACGTAAAGAAAAAGGGCTTCTGTTCTTTATGTTGGCGGCCGGCATGTTGTACGTGGCCGCGGGCTGGATCGGCTCCGAGTTCTTTCAACGCAAGGTCATCGAGATCCCGGCGCAGCAGCAGGCACAACACTGGGCGACGTTCCTGTCGGAAAATCTGGGCGACCCGAGATCGGTGTTCGGCGAAGGCCGGGTTTCCGGGCGCGACCGTGAGCTGTTGGCGTCCATCTCGGCGAACGGCGACGTGCTGCGCTACCGGATTTACAACCCGGACGGCGTCGCCGTCGTGGCGTCGAGCGCGGCCGAGTTGCGGCACCGGATCGCCCAACCCTTCTTCGAGAACACCGTCAGGCTAGGCCGGGTCCACACGCAGCCGGAATACTTCCACGAGCACGGCATTTGGTCGCTGCTCGGGTTTTCCGATGATGCGGCACGGGCAGAGCGGGCGCGCCGCTTGTCCTTGCGCACCGGCAGGCAGAGCTACAATCCCGATGCGTTGCTGCGCGTCTACGCACCGGTGATGCAGGGCAACGAATTCCTTGGCGCCTTGGAGCTGCATTTCGACGTCAGTCCGCTGCATTGGTCGCTGCATGGCCAGGTGGGACGCGCCCGCCTGGCCCTGATCGGTCTGTTCGTGGTCGCGGCCCTGGTCGTCGGTCTGGTCATGCACCTGTCCGCCCAGGATCGCAATTCGCAGCTCGCGACCCTGGCCAGGGCGCACGAAACCATGGCGGTCGCCGAACAGCGGGTCCTGGAGCTCAACGAGGGGCTGGAGCGCCGCGTCGAGGAGCGTACCGCGGAGCTCAACCAAGCCTACGACGGTCTCAACGAGGCCAACGAACGGGTCAAGGCGCTGAACGAACATCTGGAGCGCCGGGTCGAAGAGCGCACGGAGGCGCTGTTCAAGGCGAACGAGCAGCTCAACAGCGCAAACGAAAGCGTGTCGCGGCTGAACGAGGAGCTGGAGCGCCGCGTCGAACAGCGCACCGCCGAGCTCAACAAGGCCAACGAACGCGTCATTCGGCTGAACGAGGAGTTGGAGCGTCGCGTCGAAGAGCGTACCGCCGAGCTCAACATGGCAAATGAGCGCGTCATGCGGATGAACGAAGAACTCGAGCGGCGCGTCAATGAGCGCACCGCCGAGCTCAATGAGGCCAACGAGAACGTCACCAAGCTCAACGAGGAGCTGGAGAAGCGCGTGCTGGATCGCACCGCGGAGTTGCGGCGCGCCCAGGCGGATTTGCTGCGCAGTGAACGCCTCGTGGCGCTCGGCCAGTTGACCGCCACCGTCGCCCATGAGCTGCGCAACCCGCTCGGCGCCATTCGCACCGGCGTATATCTGATCTCGAGCCGGGTGAAAGATCGCGGTCTCGGCGTCGAAAAAGCGTTGGGGCGGACGGACCGCAGCATTACCCGTTGCGACAATATCATCAGCGAGTTGCTGGATTACACCCGCATCACCGAGCTGGACCTCGAGACCCTGTCGTTCGACAACTGGTTGAAAGACGTACTGTCGGAACAGACCCTGCCGGAGGGCATCACCCTGCGTGAAGAAATCCAGACAGCGGGAGTCCAAGTCGCAATCGACCAGGATCGCTTCCGCCGCGTCGTCATCAACGTCTTCAACAATGCTTGCGAGGCGATGCGGGAAGACCAGGCGAAGGGCAACTCGGATCGCAATCTGTCGATCACCGTGACGACCAAAACCGCGAACGATCGCTTCGAGGTCGCGTTCAAGGATACCGGCCCCGGCATCGAACCGGAAGTGCTGGAGAAGATTTTCGAGCCACTTTACAGCACCAAGAGTTTCGGCGTCGGCCTCGGCCTACCGACGGTGCGCCAGGTCATGGAACAGCATGGCGGCGGCATCGACATCACCAGCGTCGTCGGCGAGGGCACCACCGTGAGCCTCTGGCTGCCGCTGAAGCACGTCGACGAAAGGGCCGCTTGATGGTCGATTACTCTCTGTCGCACAACGGTGGGCCTGAACGGTCCTTGCGCGTGTTCGTCGTCGATGACCACCGCGACGTCGCCGATGGCCTTGCCGACGTGATGCGCATGCACGGCCATGACGTGACCGTGGCCTACAACGGCGAACAGGCGATCGAAATCTTCCGCAAAGAGGATTTCGACGTCGCCTTCATGGACGTCATGATGCCCGGCATGAACGGCGTCGAAAGCTTCTTGGAGATCCGCCGGATCAAGCCCAACGCCAAAGTCATCATGATGACCGGCTACAGCGTGCCGCAGCTTTTGAGCCATGCCATCGAGAATGGCGCCTATGGCGTGCTGCACAAGCCGGTTACCGTGGATCAGGTGACCGAGGCGCTGGAGCGGGTCCAATCCCAGGGCATGGTTTTGGTGGCGGACGACGATCCGGACTTCGCCGACACCATCAAGGAGGTGCTCGAAATTCAGGGCTACCGCGTCTGCATGGCGCGTACCGGCAAGCAGGCGCTCGATACGGTGCTGGAGGGCGGCATCGACATTCTGCTGCTGGACCTGCAACTGCCCGTCATCAACGGCGTCGAAGTCTACATGGCGCTGCAGAAGCGCGGCCGGGCGGTACCGACCGTCATGGTGACCGGCCACAGCGAGTCGCACGTCAAGGAACTCGGATTCTTCCGTGACGTCGGCACCACGGGCATTCTGACCAAGCCGTTCGATTCCATGGAGCTTTTCGACGCGCTGAAACAGGTCGCCCCGGATCAGATGCGGGCCGATCCGCTCGGCGACGGCGTGTCCGCACCGCGCGACCTGCCGAAGCCGCCGACCGCCGACCAGCCACCGCCGCAGCCGACCTATTCGCCACCGCCGCCGCAAGACGACGAGCCGGAGCCGCCGCAAGCCATCGAGCCGGAGCCGCTGCATCCGATACCGGAAGAACCGCCACGGATGTTCGATCTCGAGCCTATCGAAACGTCGGCTACTCCGGTCGAAACGGCTCCGGTTCCCCCACCCTCGGCGGAACCGGAACCAATTCAACCCGAATCCGCCGTACCGCCGCCGGTGCCGGAACCGATCGACACCACGGCGGTGCCGGTGGAACCGACGTCCGAGCCGGAAATCGAGACGGAACCGGTCGGCGCCTTGGATGCATCGGACGCCACGCCGCCCATGGCGCGTATCGACGATCCCGAAACACAACTCAAGGCGTCGTTGCTGGTCAAGGCCGTCCGTGAACTGCAGGAAGAATTGGCGGCGCAGAAAAACGAGGCCGCGGCGGCGCCGGACCCGGCGTTCGAGCCCGAGCCGGTTTTCGAGTCGAAGCCCGCACCGGAACTGGTGCCCGGACCGGAGCTCGAGCTGGAACCCGAGCCGGAGCTGGAGCCGGAATCAGGGCTGGCACCGGAGCCGGAGTGGGAACCGGAGCTGGAGCCGAAGCCGGAGCTCATGCTGGAACCCGAGCCGGCAGCGATGTCCGCGCCGGCCCCTGAGCCCGAACCGGCGCCGCATTCCGGGCCGGCCGCGGAGCCGGCCGCGGCCGGGCCGGGCCGCGTCATTGCCGTGGACGACGACGCAGACATGGTCGACGGCCTCGCCGAAGTTCTCGGCGCATGGGGCTACACCGTGCGGACCGCCTATGACGCGGCGTCCGCCGAGGCGGTGGTCCGAGAGTTCGATGCGGATATCGCGCTGATCGACGTCCGGTTGGGCCAGACCAACGGCCTGGACCTGATTCCGATTTTCAAGGAAATCCGGCCCGATATCTTCTGCATCGTCGTTACCGGCAACGTCGACAAGGAATCGGCGATCACGGCGCTGCGGCTCGGCGCCGACGACTATATGAACAAGCCGATTCATCCGGACGTGTTGGCGCCGATCCTCGAGGAGGGGCTCGCCAAGCGGCGGCTCGACGCAGCAACCGCCGAGATCACGGCGACGGCGGAGCCTCCGGCAGCCGACACTGCCGACAGCGCGACCGCCGAACTTCTGGTCGCGCTCAGCCGGGAGCTACGCGGGCCCCTGAACGACATCATCTTCGCCGCCAACGAATTGATCGACGAGTCGCATGGCCCGCTCGGCGCCCCCGAATACCAAGACCAGGCGCAAGGCATTCGCAAGAAAGCCCGAACCCTGCTCGGTATGGTCCGCTACGCCAACGACCTAGCCAAAGTCGATGCCGGGGAGACGGAGCTGAACGAAACCGACATCGACTTGGAAGAATTGGTCGCGGGTGCCGTGCGGCTGGTGCAGCATACGGCGGAGGCCCGGGACCGCGAGATCGAAGTCGAGCTGCCCGACTCGCCGCCGACGATCTTCGGCGACGAACGCCTGCTGAAGCAGACCCTGCTCCACCTGCTGACCAACGCGGTCAAGTTCACGCCGGTCAAGGGCCGCATCGCAGTCTCCGCCCATAGCGATGCGAACGGGCTGGCCATCGAAGTGCGTGACTCCGGCTGCGGCATGATGCCGGGGGATCTACCGAAGGCGCTGGCACCGTTCGGCCGCGTTCGCGACACCTCGGACGACGGGGCCCACGGCCCCGGCCTCGGCCTGCCACTGGTCGTCAAGATGACGGAGCTGCACGGCGGCCGGTTCGACCTGGAAAGCGAGGTCGGCCGAGGCACCACGGCGACGGTCCACCTGCCGGCCGAGCGCCTGCGCAAGGCGAAGAGCGCGGCCTGAGCGGCGACGTCTTCGTCGGTTCGGGCTGGGCTGGGGAGTTGGCGCACCGGGGAGGATTCGAACCCCCGACCCCCAGATTCGTAGTCTGGTGCTCTATCCAGCTGAGCTACCGGTGCGAAATCCGCGCGGGACGACAGGCCGTGCCGCGAAGGCGGCAGACATTAGTCTGAATGGGCCGCGCTTTGCAACACTTGGATAGCACCTGGGGATGGCGCCCAAGCAGGTCAAGCCGGCGCCGCCGATTGCGCTTGTGAGCCGGCCCGGGCGTCGATAACATCGCCGCGCCTTGACAGAGCGATTCTGCAGTGCCTTGCCGGCCACCCTGAGACGCGCCGCCGTTCCGGGCATCGCGCTTATGCTCGGCGGCTGCGCCGTGATCTCCGAGGCGGTCTGGCCGACAGCTCCGGCCGAGCCGGCGGCGCGGGGCGCAGCCGGCGCCGACGACCGATCCCCGACGGCCGCCGCGCCGGTGGGCGAAAGGCTCGGCCTGCTGCGCCGCGACGTCGATGCGCTGCAGGCGCGGCTCGCCGACCACGACGAAAGCCTGCGGCGGATCCGCGCCGGCGCCGGCGGCGACGCCGAACCGCACGCCGACACTGTCGCGGCCCGAAACGGCCTCGCCGACACGCTCGCCGCGGAGGCCGGAACGGCCACCTATCTGCTGGCGGTGGCAGGCGCGACCTACCTGTTGCCGGGTGCCGCCGAGACCGACCACCGGCAGTTGGCGGCGCTGGAGATCCGGGTCCGTCAGGCACAGGCGCAAGCCGACCGCCTGCTCGGCCAACTCGGGCGGGCGGCCGTGACGGCGCGCCGGGACGACCGCTCGCCAAGGCCCAGCCGGCCGCTGGTGGTGATCCGCTTCGACAGTGCCGGGGTGGCCTATCAGGAGCCGCTCTATACGGCGATGTCGAAGGCCCTGGAGCGCTACCCGGCGGCGCGCTTCGGCCTGGTCGCCGTGACTCCGGGCGGGCGCAGCTCGGCCGAGATGGCGCTGAACCAGGCGACCTCGCGCCGCCATGCGGAGGCGGTGCTCAGAAGCATGACCGAGATGGGGCTGCCGCCGGGCCGGGTCAGCCTGTCGGCGACCACCAGCCTGAACGCGCGGAGCAGCGAGATCCACGTCTACGTTCACCGAACATCATCGGACCGGGCATCGCGGTAGGCCGGAAAATCGCCGAGCGCGTCCGCCTCGTAGACGGCGCGGCCGATGGCGCGGGCGACGCAGTCGGCGGCGAAGCTGCCGAGGCGGGCGACGCGGGACGGCGCCGGCGCGCCAAGCGGCAGCCGGCCGGTCGACAGGACGAAGATCGTGTCGCCGTCGAACGGGGTGTGCACCGGGCGGATGGCGCGTGCCAGCCCGTCATGCGCCATGATCGCGATGCGGCGCGCCTCGGCCTTGGTCAGCACCAGATTGATGGCGACCACCCCGATCGTGGTGTTGGTGCCGGGACGGGACCCGGCCGGCGGCTCGCGGTCGGGCCAGGTCGGGACGGCCGGCTGCTGGCCGCCGAGCTCGCCGTCCTGCTCCAGCGCCCAGGACCAGAGCGTGTTCGTGCCGGGCATCACCGTCTCGCCGACCGGGTTGGCGGCGACCAAGGCGCCGACCTGGGTGCCGTCCTCGGCCACCCGCGAGGCGCTGCCGAGCCCGCCTTTCAGGCGGCCGGCGGTGGCGCCATAGCCGGCGCCGGCATTGCCGAGCCGGAAATCCCGCCCGGCGGCGTCGAGCGCCGCCCGGCCGAGCCGCCGGTAGGGCGGTGCCTCGCCCCAGTCCTTGTCGCCGCCATTGGTCATGTCGAACAGGATCGCCGCCGGCACGATCGGCATGTGGAAGGCGTCGATCTGGAAGCCGCGCCCCTGTTGGGCCAAGCGCGCGGTGACCGCGCCGGCGGCGTCGAGGCCGAACACGGAGCCGCCGCTCAGCACCACCGCGTCGATGTTGTCGACCAGGCAGGTCGGGTCCATCACGTCGGTCTCGCGCGTGCCCGGCGCGCCGCCGCGCATGTCGACCGCCGCGACCGCCGGTTCCTCCGGCAGCACCACCGTGGTGCCGGTGCGCGCTGCCGGATCCTCGGCATTGCCGACGAGGATGCCGTCGACATCGGTGATCAGATTGCGTGCTCCCGGCCCGGCCATGGCGCAGGCTATGCCCAAGCCTCGGCGCCGGTCAACGGCCGGCCGCCGCAACCTCGACCGGGCTGCCGAGGCCAAGGCCGAGCGCCTGGTCGGCGCGGCCGCGGTTGACGGCGATCTCGACCAGGCCGTTGGCGTTCTCGTAGAAGAAGGCCGTGCCCTCGGCCCTATCGGCGAAGGTCGTCGCGCGGTCGAGACGCCGGCCGGCGACGGCGAGAGTCGCATCGGCGGGTAGGCCGGCGGCGCGGAGCCCGGTCATGGCGTTGCCGAAATGGTCGATATAGATCACCCGCGCCAGATCGTCGGGCCAGTCCGGCCGGCGCGCCGCCGCCGGCCGCTCGGCGCCGGTCTCCGGCATCTCGCCAGCCGCCAGCATGGCGGCGACCGGCGCGAACAGGTCGCGGCCGTGGAAGCTCGGCGCGAGGCTGGGCGGCCGCCAGGCGATCTGCCACCATTCGGGCTCCGGCGCGCGGCGCAGCAGCGGCTCGAACAGGCCGTTGCCGGGCCCGACATAACAGCGCCCGTCGGCCCGCGCCACGACCGGCGGCCGGTCGCCGCCGACCCCCGGATCGACCACGGCCAGAAAGACGGTGTCCGGCGGGAACTCCAGCGCCAGGGCGGCCAGCAGATAGGCCGCCGATTGCGGATCCTGCACCGGCGCGTCATGCATTAGGTCGATTACCGGCGCCGCCGGCGCCATCCGGTGCAAGACCGCCTTGACCTGGCCGACATAGGGCCCGGTGACGCCGAAATCGGTAAACAGGACAATCATCGCTTATCGCCCGCGCCGTGCAGCAGCCGGGCGAGGCCGATCAGCGCCGGCGTCGGGTGGCGGATCAGCCAGGTCGGGATCGGGCGGAGATAGGGCGCGAAGCGGCCCTTGGCCTCGAAGCCCTGGCGAAACGCCGCGTGGTCGAAGCGCGCGCCTAAGGCCGGCACCACGCCGCCGGCGATATAGACGCCGCCCTGCGCGCCGAGGATCAGCGCCAGGTTGCCGGCCGCTTGCCCCAGAATGCGGGCGAACATGGCGCATGCCTCGCCGGCCGGCTCGGCCGCGCCCGCCGCGGCGATCGCCGCCGGATCGTCGAGCGGCGCATCCAGGCCGCGCAACGCGCCGAGCGCCTTGTAGAGCGCGACCAGCCCCGGTCCGGACAGGATGTCTTCCAGTGCGACATGATCCCGGCGCCCAAGCAGCAGGCCCCGGATTTCGGCCTGATCGTCGTCCTGCGGCGCGAAATCCACATGGCCGCCTTCGCCGGCGATCGCCGCAGCGCCGTCCGGCCCCGGAATCAGCCCGGACTGGCCGAGCCCGGTGCCGGGGCCGAGCACGGCGCAGGCGGCGCCCTCGACGGCGGCCAGGGCCGGGCCGATCGGCTCGACATCGCCGCCGCCGAGTGCCGGCAGCGACCAGGCGATCGCCTGGAAGTCGTTGACCACCAGCAGGCGCTCGAGTCCGAGTCCGCGGCAAAGCTTCCGGATGGAGAACGACCAGTCGAGATTGGTCATCGTCACCCGGTCGCCGGCGCCAGGGACGGCCACCGGACCGGCGACGGCGAGCGCCGCGCGGCGCGGTGCCGCGCCGAGCCGCGCGATCGCGGCGGCGCAGGCCTCCGCGATGCCGGCGAAATCGGCGCAGGGCAGGGCCACCGGCTCACCCGGCGCCGGACCTGACTCCGGGTCCGGCTCGACCAGGGCGAAGCGGGCATTGGTTCCGCCGATATCGGCGACCAGGTCGGCCATGGCCTTGCCTCAGGAAGCGAGATCCAGGGTGATCTCGGTGCGCGCGTCCTCCAGCGCGGCGACGAAGCTGTCGCGCCAGGCGTAGACGTCGTCGCGCTTCAGGTCCGCCAACAGGGTCTTGTGGCGCTCGCGCCGCTCGTCGCGCGGCATGTGCAGGCCGCGCTGTATCGCCTCCACCACTTCCTCACCATCATACGGATTGACGATCAGCGCCGACTGCATCTGCCGCGCGGCGCCAGCGAAGCGTGACAGCACCAGGACGCCGGGATCGCGCGGATCCTGCGCCGCCACGAATTCCTTGGCCACCAGGTTCATGCCGTCGCGGAATGGCGTCACCAGGCCGATGCGGCTGGCGCGGTACAGGCCGGCCAGTGCGCGGCGGCTGTAGAGCCGGTTGAGGTAGCGGATCGGGCTCCAGTCGAATTCGGCGAAACGGCCGTTGATGCGTCCGGTGACGGCCTCGAGCTCGTGGCGCATATCGATGTATTCGGGCACGTCCGAGCGCGACGACGGCGCCACCTGCAACATCACGACTCGACCGCGGTTGTCCGGATAATCGGTGAACAGGCGCTCGATCGCGGCCAGGCGTTCGAGCAGGCCCTTGGTGTAGTCGAGCCGGTCGACGCCGATGATCAGCTGCCGTTCGCCGACGCTCTTCACTATCCGCTCGTAGTAGCGCCTGGCTTCCGCGGTTTTGGCGAGCCTCAGGAAGTTCTCGGTGTCGAGGCCGATCGGGAACACCTCGGCGCGGATGGTGCGGCCGAAGGCGCTGATCATGCCACGCGAGGTGATCTCGCCGCCTGCCTCGAAGACCACGTAGTCGGCGAAGTTGCGCAGGTCTGCCTCGGTCTGGAAGCCGACGATGTCGTAGGCAAAGAGCGCCCGGACCAGCGCCTGATGATTCGGCATGGTCACCATCACTTCGGTCGCCGGGAACGGGATGTGCAGAAAGTATCCCATCGCCTGCTTGGCGCCGCGGCGGCGCAGCTCCTCGCCGAGCAGTATCATGTGGTAGTCGTGCACCCAGACCAGATCGTCCGGCGCCAGCAGCGGCGTGACGGTCTGGGCGAAAAAGCCATTGACCCGCTGGTAGCCCTCATAGAAGCGCCGGTCGTAGACGGTGAGATCGGTCCGGTAATGGAACAGCGGCCACAGCGTGCGGTTGGCGAAGCCGTTGTAGTAATCCTCGTAGTCGTCGCGCGCCAGATCCATCGTTGCATAGGTGACGCCGGCGGACTTGGCGATCTCGGCGCGCGGCTGCGCCGCATCGGTCAGGTTGCCGTTCCAGCCGACCCACATGCCGCCGCTTTGTTTCAGCGCGGCCTGCAGCGCAACCGCCAGCCCGCCCGCCGTCGCCTTCGAGCTGTCGGTGACGACCCGATTGGAAACCACGATCAGTCGGCTCAAATGACCTCCCCCCATCTTCGGCTCAACCGCATGGCGCAGTTGATGATACCGACCAAGGAATAGGTCTGCGGGAAGTTGCCCCACAGCTCGCCGGTCTCGGTGTGCAGATCCTCCGACAGTAGCCCGAGCCGGGTGCGGCACGACAGGACGTTCTCGAAGATTTGCCGCGCCTCTTCGTCGCGCCCCATCGCGTCCAATGCCTCGATATACCACAGCGTGCAGATGTTGAAGGCGGTTACCGGCGTGCCGAAATCGTCCGCCGCGTGATAGCGCATCAAATGCTCGCCGTGGCGCAGATGACGCCCGACTGCGTCGACCGTCGCCTCGAACCGGGCATCGTGCGGCGCCAGGAAATCGACCTCGGACATCAACAGCAGGCTGGCGTCGATCGCCTCGCCGCCAAAGCTTTCGACGAAGCTGTTGGCCTGCCGATTCCAGGCCTTCTTGCAGATCGTGGCATGCACCTTGCCGGCGCGGGCGCGCCAGAACTCGGCCCGTTGCGGCAGCGCCAGATGGTCGGCGATCTTCGCCAGACGGTCGCAGGCCGCCCAGCACATCAGGCTCGATGAGGTATGGACGCGGGCGCGGGTGCGCAGTTCCCACATACCGGCGTCGGGCGTGTCGTGCAGCTTGTAGGCCTGCTCGCCGACCGCCTCGAGGCGCTCGAACGCCGCCATGTCGGGCGGCCTCAGCAGGCGCTGGTCGAAGAACGCCTGGGCCGAGGCCATCACCACGTCGCCATAGACGTCATGCTGCAGATGCTCGAACGCCTGATTGCCGACGCGCACCGGCGGCATGCCGCGATAGCCGGTCAGGCTCACGACCTCGCGCTCGGTCAGGCGGCTTTCCAGGGCGATGCCGTAGACCGGCTGCAGATGGCCACCATTGGCCGAGGCGACGATATTGGTCAGATAGCGGAGATAGTTCTCCATGATGTCGACGGCGCCGAGCCGGTTCAGCGCGCGCACCACGAAGAACGCGTCGCGCAGCCAGCAGTAGCGATAGTCCCAGTTGCGGCCGCTGTCGGCGGATTCCGGAACCGAGGTGGTCATCGCCGCGATGATCGCGCCGGTCTCCTCGAAGCTGCACAGCTTCAGCGTGATCGCCGCGCGGATCACCGCGTCCTGCCATTCCAGCGGCAGATAGAGATGGCGCACCCATTCGCGCCAATAGGCGACGGTGCGCTCCATGAACTCGCGCGCGGTGTCGGCGACGGCGCCGGCCAGGGTCTCGTCCGGCCCGAGCACCAGGTTGATCGGATCCTCCAGGAAGAACGGCGTCTCGTCGAGCAGGTAGGCGGCCGGCGCATCGGTGGTCAGGCGCATGGTCAGATCGGATCCGACATAGCGGATATGGTTGCTGCCATGGGTGATCTCGGGCTTCTCGGCGCCGTAGTCGAAGGCCGGGCGGACGCGGATTCGGATGCGCGGCGCGCCGGACAGCCGGCGGATACTGCGCACGATCATGGTCGGCCGGAAGGTGCGGCCGAATTGTCCGAAACGCGGCGCGCAATCGGTGATCTCGATGCCGCCGCCGGCATCGTCATAGAGCCTTGTCACCAGCACCGCGGTATTCTTGACGTATTCCTGTTCGGAGCGGGTATGGCGGTCGAGCACCACGTCGAACAGGCCAATGCGGTCGCCGTCTTCTGCCCGGCCGCCGTTCAGCAGGTCGCAGAACACCGGATCGCTGTCGAAGCGCGGCCAGCATGACCAGCAGACCCGGCCGTCGCCGTCGATCAGCGCGCCGAAGCCGCAATTGCCGATCACCCCCAGTTCCAGGTCGGCCATCATGCCCCCCCGCCGCCATCAAGCGCGGCCGCCACCGCCGCCAGCCAGCCGTGAAAGGCATCGACCGTGTCGATGCGAAAGCGCGCCCGGGTCTCCGAGTTGGCGCCGACCCGGATACTGATACCGCCCAGCCGGTTGACCGCGGCGAAGCCGTCCTCGTCGGTCCGGTCGTCGCCGGCGAATAACGGCGTGCGGCCGGCGCATGGCGGCTCGGCGAGAAACGTCTCAATCGCCCGGCCCTTGTCGCGACCGACCGGCTTCACCTCAACCACCATCTTGCCGTCGAGCACCTCGAAGGCGGCGTCGCCGGAAACCGCTTCGGCCGTGGCGGCGCGGCAGGCCGCCGCCTGTTCCGGCGCCGCGCGATAATGCAGCGCGACGCCGACGCCCTTGTCCTCCAGCCGGACCGGCGGATGGGCCGCGGCGAAGGCGGCCAGGCTGTCGCGGATCGCGGCCAGGCCGGGCGCCGGCGGCACGGTCGATATCCGTCCGCCGGCTGGCCGGCGCTGCCAGCCATGCAGGCCGGCGGCGGGCAGCCGCAGCGGGTGCAGGTAACGGTCGATCTCGGCCAGCGGACGGCCGCTGACGATCACCAGGGCGCCGCCCAGCGCTTGGCACAGCCGACCGAGCAGGCCAGGCAGGTCGGAAGACACCGCGACGCCGTCCGGCGTCGGTGCGATCTCGGCCAGGGTGCCGTCGAAATCCAGGAACATGGCCCAGCTCGAGTCCGGTTCGGGCAACTTCTCGATCATGTGCAACGTTGGTTTGACGCGATGCCTCGGACACGCCCCAGGTGACGCGTCAATGCGGCGCGGAATGTGGAGCGCCGGCAAATTATCACAAGCCGCTCACACGGCAACGAAATTCGGGATCGTCTTGCGGTTTCAGGCGGGCGCCGTCGCCACCAGGAACAGGCGCCGGAAGGGGAACAGGGTGTTGCCGTCGGCCCGCGTCGGGTAAGCGGCGCGGAGCCGGGCCGCGTAGTCGGCCACGAAAGCGGGCCGCTCGGCCTCCTCCAGGGCGTCGAGATAAGGCCGGAGCGCGGTGCCGCGGACCCATTCGAGGACCGGGTCGGGGCCGCTCATCACCTGCAGGTAGCTGGTATGCCAGAGGTCGAGCGTCGCCGCCTGGCCGGCCAGCAGGTCGTAATAGCGCTCCTGTGCCAGCACCGCGATGTGCTGGCTGAGCGGTCCGAGCCGCGCCGCCCACGGCCCCTCGGCGGCGACCGCCTCCATCAACCGGTGCGACGGCGCCTCGAAATTGCCGGGCATCTGCACAGCGAGTGCGCCGCCCGGCGCCAGCGCCGCCAGCAGCCGGGGAAACAGCGTCTCGTGGTCGGCCAGCCAATGCAGCGCGGCGTTGGAATAGATCAGCGCCGGCGCCGCCGTCGGCGTCCAGCTCTCCACCACCTGCTCGACCCATTCGATCGCCGGCCATTTTGTCGCCGGATAGTCGGCCGCCGCCCGGGCCAGCATCTCGGCCGAGGAGTCGATTCCGACCACCCGCGCGTCCGGCCAGCGGCCGGCCAGCGCGGCGGTCAGCGCGCCGGCGCCGCAGCCGAGATCGTAGATCAGGTCGGGCGCGTCGAGCCGGATGCGCTGCAACAGCTCCAGTCCCGGCCGCAGGCGCTTGTCGTCGAAGCGCAGATATTGTTCGGGATCCCAGGCCATCGGCCCAATCTGACGATGCCGGTGCCTTCGGTCAACTGGAGCCCGGCTTCTTCGCCTCGTCTGTCAGCGGCCGGTTACGCACGCGGCCCGACCGATTTACCCCGTAGGGGTCCTCCTCGGCGTAGCAATCAACCCCGCCGAGGGTGCGGAAACAATAGAGCGGCGCCGTCTCGGGCTCCTCCGGCTGCCGGCAATAGCGTTGGCCGCGGAACAGATAAGTGACCCGGCAATCCATCTCGATGATCTCGGAGACCTCCGCGTCGATCGCCTCGACCGTATCGGCGGCGCAGCCGGCGGCGGCGATCAGCAGCAGGGTTGTAAGCGGCCGGAGCCCACGCAACATGGCGGCTTCCTTCGCGACGGCCCTTAAACCCTACGCGAGGGCCGCGATCCGACCTAGTGCAGCAACGCAAGGTAAAGGAAGGCTTAAGGGCTCGGGTTGCGGGGAGTTCGGCGGACACAATGCTTGATTGTTGGTCGCCTTCCGGACCACCGGTCCGGTCGAGGGCTAATTAAGTACGGGTCCCCGAAACTCAGGCGTCCGGGCCGGGCAGGAACAGGCGGAAGGCGGTGCCGTCCGCATCGCTCCGCAACAGCTCGATATTGCCGCCATGGGCGCGCATCAGGTCGCGGGCGATCGCCAGGCCGAGGCCGGTCCCACCTGCCCGGGCCGACCCCGTGAAGGCCTCGAACAGGTGCTCTCGGGCCACGTTCGGCAGGCCCGGGCCGGTATCCCGGACCTCGATCACGACGCCGTCGTCGGTGCGTTCGGCCTGGATCGTAACCGCGCCGTCGCCGGCAATGGCCTGCATCGCGTTGCGGCCGAGGTTGAGCAGCACCCGGAAAAGCTGATCGCGGTCGGCGTCGACCGCGAGACCATTGGTGATCCGGTTCTGCCAGGACACCCGGCCGTCGCTCGGCAGGCCGATCGAGGCGCCGACGTCGTCGACTAGGTCGCCGAGCTGGAAGGAGGTGCGGACCGGCTCCGGCTCGGCGGCGCTGCCATAGCGGAGCATGCGCTGGCAGAGGTTGATGGCCCGGTCGATCGCGTCGATCAGGCGCGGCGTCACCCCGCGCACCTCCGGATCGTCGGACAGCGTCAGGCGATCGGAGACCAGCTGCGCCGTCGCCAGGATGTTGCGCAGGTCGTGATTGACCTTGCTGACCGCGGCGCCGAGCTCGGCCAGCCGGGTCTTCTGCTTGAGCGCCAGGCGCAGCCTGCCCTGCATCTCCGCCAGTTCCCGCTCCGCGGTGCCGATCTCGTCGTTTCGGGCCGAGGCGGAGATCGCGCTGGCGGCGTCTTCCGGCGCCCGGCGAAACTTCACCATGCTGGCCGTGATCCGCCGCATCGGCCGCACCATGCGCCATTGCAGGGTCAGGAACAGCAGGCCGGCGGTTATCAGGGCGATGAACAGCGACAGCGTCAGGATGTTCCAGGAATAGATCAGCATGGCGGCACGCAGCGGCCGCTCCGCCATGACGATCTCGACCAGCGTGCCGGGCCGCATCTCGGCCTTGCCGAGGACGCGGATGATCCGGTCGTCGCCGGCGAACATGGTCTGGAAGGCGTCCACGATGTCGCCGAAGACGGTCCGGCGCCCGAGGTCGTAGCTCGCCGCGACGGTGGGCGGCATGGCATCCGCCTGGATCAGGATGCGGGTGGCCGGCTGGCGCAGCACCACCGCCTTGGCGTCGACCGCCGCCAACAGCTCGCGCTCGAACTCCGGCGAGATGACGAAATTCGGCACGGCCAGCAACGACATGGCGGCGAGATGCGCCTCCTGGATGCGCTGCTCCAGACTGGTAATGCGAAAGCGGGCGACCGAAGGCACATAGATCAAGACCTCGGCCAACATGACGAAAGCCACCGTCAGCAGCAGCAGTTGTGCCGACAGGCTCTTGATCAGGCGCGGTCCCCGCTGCGACGCCGTCTCCATGGCGTCAATTTTACACTAATCGGGGGCGAATGCTCTGCCTTTGTGTACTCGGGACCGGCAATTCGGCCAAGTGCGGCGGAAAAAAGGGGCGCGCCGGGGCTGAGAGGGTTGAGGCATTAACTGATCTTGCGGCGCGCCCATATTGTCCGCGAGAAACCGCGGGAAATCGTCAGTTCTTTTTGGCCGCGCAAGGGTTCTTGGCGGCGCAGGGATTGCACGGGTTCTTCGCGGCGCAGGGGTTGCAGCCTTTGCACGGGTTCTTCGCCGCACAGGGGTTGCAGGCCTTGGCGGCGCGGCACGGGTTGCACGCCTTGGCCGGGGCACAGGCCGCGACCGCCGCGGCAGGAAGCACGGCGGCGGCGGCCATGGTCGCGATCGCGGCGGCGGTAATCGTGCGCTTGATCATCCGGGAAGCTCCATCTTCGATTGCCTGGAACCCGACCCGCGGCCGGGCATTTCATGGCAAGGTGAGGACGGGCGATCGGATTGTCGAATCAACTGCCATCACGACGCCGTAAGCCGGCCGTGAGGCCGTGGTATTCCTGGCTTTTTTCGGGTCATGGGGCGTTCCGGGGACAGACGGGCCGCACGCGGAGACGCGCCGGCGATAACCGAGGACGAGCCGCCCTCGGCCCGGCTCTTGCGACGACCATGCCGACCGCCTGGGAAGACGGACAGACCGGTCTGTCTATTCAGACCCGGCACGCCACCAACGCGGTCTTCCGCCGCCACCGCGGCCGACAAGCGATCTTGATAGACAGACAGGTCTGTCTATCTATTCCGATTTTCAGGCCCATTCGACGCCGAACCTCCTGCAGGGCACTCGCCGCGGGCGGTTCCGCGACGGTTTTGCGGTGGTTTAGGGTCCGAGCAGCCCCTGCGATATCGGCATTCAGCCGAACTTGGCGAGCAGGCGGACGAGCAAGCGGATGCGTGGGCTGAACAAAGACGGCGTGTAGAAGCCGCCGGCGGCCCGCTTGGAGACCTCGCCGAGGGTTGGATAGGGCACGATGACGTTGGCGAGCGCGCCCACCTTCAGCTTCTGCGCCATCGCCAGCACCCAGGGCAGGATCAGCTCGCCGGCATGGGCGCCGACGATGCCGGCGCCGAGGATCCGGCCACGCCCGGTGGTCACCACCTTGATCAGGCCCTCGGTTGCTCGCTCGGCCTGCGCCCGGTCGTTCTCGGCGAAGGGAAAGCGCAACACCCGGACCTCGCCGTGGCGCTCGCGCGCCGCCGCCTCGGTCAACCCGACATTGGCGAGCTCGGGGTCGGTATAGGTGACCCAGGGGACCGTCGAATGGTCGGCCTTGGCCGGCAGGCGAAACAGCGCGTTGCGCAGCACGATGCCGGCGTGATAGCTGGCGACATGGGTGAACTGATAGCCGCCGGTGACGTCGCCGATGGCGAATGCGCGGCGGTTGGTGGTGCGCAGGCGCCGGTCGACGGTGATGCCCTTGGGCCCGTAATCGATGCCCGCGGCCGCCAGGTCCAGGCCGTCGACGTTGGCCTTGCGGCCGGCGGCGACCAGCAGGTGGCTGCCTTCGAGGCGACGTTCGGTGCCGTCCTGCTCGACCACCGCGGCGACACCGGCGGCCGACTTTTCCAGGCGCAGGATTTTGATGCCCTCGCAGAGCTCGATGCCCTCCGCTTCGAGCCGGCGCTTGACCACCGCGACCAGCTCCGGGTCGTCGCGGCCGAGCGCCTGGAACATTTCCAGCACCGCGACCTCGGCGCCGAGCCGGCGATGCGCCTGGGCCAGCTCGACGCCGATCGGGCCGCCGCCGACGACGATCAGGCGGCGCGGCCGCTCGCGATTGCCGAAGATTGTTTCGTTGGTGAAATACGGTACCTGGTCGATGCCCGGGATCGGCGGCAACGCGGCGGAAGAGCCGGTGGCGACGACGATGCGCCGCGCCCGCACCGTGACCCCGTCTGCCTCGACCTCCCGCGGCGAGACGAAGCGGCCATAGGCGCGGATCACGCGGACGCCGAGGCCCTCGAAGCGCTCCACCGAGTCATGCGGCGCGATCGCCGCGATCACGCCCTGCACATGGTCGTTGACCTTGCCGAAATCGACCATCGGCTCCGCCCCGTCGATGCCCCCGCCAATGCCAAAGCCGGCCGCACGCCGGTAGCCTTCGGCTATGGCCGCCGCGGCGATCATCGATTTCGACGGCACGCAGCCATAGTTCAGGCAGTCGCCGCCCATCTCGCCGCCCTCGATCAGGACGGTGTCGGCGCCCATCTGACTGGCGCCGGCGGCGACCGAAAGTCCGGCCGAGCCGGCGCCGAGGATGCAGATGTCGGTGTCGACGCGTTCGTTCATGGACCTCGCCGCCTCGGTTGCCGGGTGCGCCGCCGGATCAACCGCGGCGGCCCTTCCACCATTTGTAGATTACCGGCAGCAGGGCCAGCGCGGCGAGGCCGACCAGGGCGGCGATCACCTTCGGCGTCAGGATACCGGAGAAGGAGAATTCCTCGCCCCTGTCCAGGATGTCGCCGAGCCCCGCCCCGGCGGTGGCATAGACGAAAGTGCCCGGAATGATGCCGAACAGCGTCGCGACGAAGAAGATCCGGGTGGGGACGCCGAGAAACGCCGGCACCAGATTGACCACGAAGAACGGAAACAGGGGGATCAGGCGCAGCACCAGCATGTAGCTGAGAGCATTTCTTTGGAAACCGGCCTCCATCTTGCCGAGCCAGGGCGCGGCCCGGGCGCGCAGCGGATCGCCGAGCGAGGTTCTGGCGGCCAGGAACAGCAGGGTGGCGCCCACCGTCGCCGCCAGCACCACCATCCCCGTGCCGAGTACTGCGCCGAACAGGAAGCCGCCGGCGAGCGTCATCACCGTCGCGCCCGGCACCGAGAACACCACCACCGCCACATAGATCGCCATGAACAGCAGGCCGGCGGCGACGGCGTAGCGGTCGATCCATCCGACCAGTGCCTCGCGGTGCTGCTGCAGCATCGAGAAGCTCAAATATTCGTCCAGCCCGAACGCGAAAAACGCCGCGAACCCGGCTGCCAGCACCGCCAGCGGCCAGAGCCGGCGCAGCCGAAAGCCGCCGCTGTCCTGCTCCGCCGGCCGTTGCGTCATCGGATCTCCATCGTGATTGGTGAGGGAACCGGAGGCCGTCTCCCGCCGGCGCGGGCCGCCGACGGATGCATCCGACTGCAAGGAGGCCCGACTTTGGCCGATCTCGGCTGGCCGCTCAACCCGCATTTGCTTTCTCCCGCCCGGTTCGGCCCGCGAGGCGCCGCTCGGCCGGCCGAGGCCGGCTTGCGGGCGTGTCCGTGTCAGATAGGCATTGCGGTCCCGACGGGGTAGCGGCCTCACCTTATGTTGATCCCCTGTATGACCCCCGCCCGGTCCAATTCCGCCCGGTCGCGCCGGCGATTGACGGGCGGTGTCGGATAATTGACTTGGAGATTGTGAAAACGTATACACCGTGCCTGCTTGCGGGTCGCGCGGCGCGGCCCCATATCCGAGGAGAAATTCCGTGAAGCGGACCTTCCAACCCAGCGTGCTCGTGCGCAAGCGTCGGCACGGATTCCGCGCGCGCAAGGCCACCGTCGGTGGCCGCCGGGTGCTGGCCAATCGGCGGCGCAAGGGACGGAAACGCCTTTCGGCCTGAGCCGATGCCTGAACGGCTCGGCCGGCTCAGGCGGCGAGCGGAATTCCTACGGGTCGCCGGCGCCCGGCGCAAATGGGCGGCGCCGGGGCTGGTCTTGCAAGCGGCGCCGTCCGCGGACAAGGAAACCATGGTGAACGGCCAGGCAGAGGCGAATGGGGGGCTGCGGGTCGGATTCACCGTCAGCCGCAAGGTCGGCAACGCCGTGATACGCAATCGCGTGCGCCGCCGGCTCAAGGCGGTGGCGGCGGAAATGCTGCCCGAACACGCCGAGCCTGGCCACGACTACGTCGTGATCGGGCGGGCTGGCGCACTCAACCGGCCCTATGACGCGCTCTGCGGCGATCTGGAAACGTCGTTGCGCAGGCTGGGATTGTGGCGCTCGGGGCAATCTTCGCCGACCGCGCGCGACGACGAGCCGGAACCCGGCCGATGAATCCCCTTGCCAATCCTCTGACCCTGTTGCTGCGTCTGCCGATCCACCTCTATCGGCGGGTGCTCTCGCCGGTGCTCCCGGCGAGCTGCCGCTACGCGCCGAGCTGCTCGGCCTACGCGCTCGAGGCGCTGGCCGCGCATGGGCCGCTCAAGGGCGGCTGGCTGGCGGCCCGACGGATCCTGCGATGCCACCCCTGGGGCGGTTCGGGCTACGACCCGGTGCCGCCGCGCGGTCCCGAAACCGCGCCGTTCAGCCGGGATATGTGAGAACCGGCCGATGTCCGACCAACGCAACCTGATCCTCGCGATCGTCGCCTCGGTAGGCATTCTCGCCGCCTTCCAGTTCTTTTACGAAGCGCCGCGCATGGAACGCGAGGCGGCGATGCAGGAAGCCGCCCGGCAGCAGGCCGAGGCGACGGCGCCGCAGCAGGCGGATCGGGGTGCGCCCCAGGCGCCCCAGGTATCCACCGGCGACGCGCCGGTCGCCGTGCCCGGCGCCGCGGCGCCGGCGGCGGCCGGCCGAAGCCGCCAGGAGCTGCTGGCCAAGACGCCGCGGATCGGCATCGACTCGGCGCAACTGCGGGGCTCGCTGTCGCTGACCGGCGGCCGGATCGACGACCTGGTGCTGGCGACCTACAACGTCACGGTGGAGCCCGACAGCCCGCCGGTGACGCTGTTGTCGCCGGTCGGCTCGGACAATCCCTACTATGCGGAATTCGGATGGATTCCGACTTCCGGCAGCAGCGTCAAGCTACCCGGCCCGGACACCGAATGGCGCGCCGACGGCAGCCGGCTGACGCCGGAGCGGCCGCTGACCCTGAAGTGGGACAACGGCGAGGGCCTGATCTTCGAGCGGGTCTTCGCGCTCGACCAGAACTACATGATCACCGTCACGCAGCGAGTCGAGAACCGCTCCGCCGCGGCGGTCGCGCTCTACCCCTACGGCCTGATCTCGCGCCACAACACGCCGGACACCCTCGGCTTCTTCATCCTGCATGAAGGGCCGCTCGGCGTCTTCGACGAGACGCTGACGGAAGTCGACTACGACGACTTGA
>CAJHXX010000479.1_pt1 | contig 26324 bp, 23 predicted proteins | sample 9198511 | NCBI WGS metagenome assembly CAJHXX01 (sample SAMEA7708325, study PRJEB35096) | sediment metagenome | biome: marine neritic benthic zone biome [ENVO:01000025]; feature: sediment [ENVO:00002007]; material: shallow marine sediment [ENVO:03000034] sea grass bed [ENVO_01000059] ...
ACCTGCTGCGCTGGGCGGAGGAAATCCACGCCCGCGAGCCGGTCAAGCGCGGCCGCATGGTCAACCGCCTGCGCGGCGAACCGCAGGAACAGCTCCGCGAACGCCATGACGCCGGAGATTTCGAAACCAAGACGCAGGACAAGGTTGAGGCGGCGGACTAAAGGGGGCGCGACGAGAGCGTTAATCGAGAGTTTCGGGGACAGTATCCTTAACTCCTGTTCTCCTCGCCACCCCGTTGTGCCGGGCCTGGCTTGCGGGGGGCCAACGGGCGGCCGGTGCGCTCGCCGCCGCCTCAAAAGCGCGCAAGTCGATAGTTAAGCATACTGTCCTCGGAACTGCCCGCAATCGGGGTCAGGCATGCGTTATTGCATTATTTCGATCGCGCAAACTTTCCAGCAACGCATTGTCGCGGACAGCGGACTGCTCGGCTTTCTCCGCCGGCCCGGCCAATAATGCAATAACGCATGCCTGACCTCGGCTCCGACCCCGACCCGGCTCGATAACCGGCAAGAAGAAACCCCGCCGACCGGAGCCGACGGGGCCACGCGGTACGCTCCCCTGTTGGCGGCCATTGTGGCGCGATCGGCGCCGCCGTTGCAAGTCGCCGGCGAGCGGTCGGGCGGAAACCCCGAAGGGGTCGAGCCCAAGTCGGCGCATTCAAAGGTGAGCTTTCCGGGCGGGCTCTTGTATCGACAAGTCAATGAGTTGACTTGTCGAGGCCCTCAGGCGCCGGGCGCGCGCCTCCGCGCCGTGGTCCGATGCCGACGGATGATCCCATCCGTCGGCTGAATCGGACCAACAAAAAGCCCATGGGCTCCTCGCATAGGCTCGGGCGCGCGGGCGCGCTTGCCGCCGAGCGAAGGAACGCGCGCGTTCCCTCGTTCGTCGGTATTATACTCGAGCACTCAAGGCAGGCGCACGGCGAAGAAACGAGGGAAGGCGACATGATCGACAAGTTCACCACGGTCTATGCGGGCCATATCGACATGCCCGACCGCGGCCAGGATGCGACGCCGGCCAACGAGCGGCGCTTCGACAACGACCGGCTCGCGGGCGTGTTCGGCAAGGCGGAAGCCGTCGCCAAGGCGATGGACGAACATGGCTGGCACTCTGTCTGGTTCGCCGAGCACCACTTCCAGCACGAGGGCTATGAGGTCATCCCCAACATCCTGATGCTGGCGGTTCACCTGGCGCATGTGACGGAGCGGCTGAAGACCGGCTGCGGCTTCAACATCACGCCGATGTGGCACCCGCTCCGATTGGCGGAGGATTTCGCGACCGCCGACATCCTGACCAAGGGGCGGACCATCTTCGGCGTCGGCCGCGGCTATCACAGCCGCGAGGTCGAGACCTTCGGGGCGCCGATCCTGGATCAGGACGCCAATCGCGACCTGTTCGAGGAGCAGGTCGAGATCATCTTCAAGGCTTTCAACGAAGACTCGTTCTCGCACCGGGGCATGCACTACACCCTGCCGCCCGAGGTGCCCTATCGCGGTTACGACCTGAAGGAGATCAGCCTGGTGCCGCGGCCCGTGAACATGCCGGTCGAGTGCTGGCAGCCGGTCGTCAGCGCCAAGCCGCGCGGCCTCGACTTCATGATGAAGTACGGCATCAGGGGCTTCGTCGGCGGCGGCGCCGCGACCATGGAGGAAGGCCCGATCAAGGCCTACCGGGAGGCGGCGGCGCGGGCCGGCCGCGCGCTGGCCTTGGGCGAGGATCTCTGCGTCGGCATCCACTTCTACGTCGCCGAGACGCGCGAGCAGGCGATCCGGGAAATCACGCCGCTCTTTGAGGAGCACGCCAAGATGTTCGCCCCGCTCGGCTTCCTGCCGGGGATGACGGACGCGCAGTTGGCCGCCATCGCCAGGCGCGGCGGCTGGGCCGCGGCCGGCGTGCCGACGGTGGAGCACTACATGGACCAGGGCTCCTGGTTCGCCGGTAATTCCGAGGACCTGATCGCCTATCTCAAGGGCCTGGAAGAGAAGTTCCCGGGGCTGGAATACATCAACCTGAGCGCGCCGATGGCGACGCCGGAGACCAAGATGATCGAGCTGATCCAGCAGGTCGGCGAGGAAGTGATGCCGCATTTCGGCGGCAAGAAGGGGCAGGCGGCGGCCGAGTAGCGGTGCGACCGGCCGCCGGCGCCTGCTTTCGGGCGCGCGGAAAGGCGTCGGCTGCATCCAGAACTTCCGGGCGTTAGCGGCCAGAGGGTAGCGACTTTGCCACATCCTGGTGTTTCAGAATGCGCATGATCGCCACAGTGTCGCCCTCGATCCGGTAGTAAATCGAATGCGCCCCGCATACGCTGCGCCTGTATCCGGCGCGGATATGGTCAACGGCCGGGTAAAGCTCCGGCTGTTGTGCCAACACGGAAAATCTTTGTTGGAGTTGGTTGCGATACCGGTCGGATTGAGCGACCCCGAAATGCTCATCCCCGTATTGTGCTATATTGACTAGATCTTCTTCGGCGGCCTTGCTGAGCCGATAGAGCAATTTCCGATCGGATGGAACCGGTTCGGTTCCATCCGATCGGAAAAAATTGCTCTACTTCTCAATAGGATAGAGCAGCTTTATCCGATCACCCGGATCGCCGTAGGCGATTCCGTGTGATCGGATGCTGCTCTAGTCAGGCATGTTTCGATCGGTGGCGCCGTCGGGCTTCCTGCCAGATTTCATCGACGCTGCGATCGCTAAAACCGCCTTTTTCGCCCTCGATCAACGCGGCGCGTATGGCCTCGATTTCAGCTGAGCTTTCCTGCTCCCTGATTTGGCGCTCTCGGATCAGTTCGCGGACAACTTCACTTTCGTTGCCGAAATGCCCGGTTTCGATTTGTGCCTTGATCCACCTGTCTTGTTGATCTGTCACCGATATGCTTTTTTTGACCATCGGCATTTTCGTTCTCCAAAGCGATCGACGAATTATTCCTACTTAGTAGTATAATATACTATTATCACTCGATTCACAAGTTATTCGCCTTCTCGTCATTTCTGTTGGCGGCGAGCGAGCGGGGTCGAACCCGCCAACAATGGAATAGTGCCCGCTCAACAGCGGTCGCGACAGCTACTTTCGGAGGCGCGGGACGACGCCGTCGGCCCTATAATCCGCGCGAGACATCCGTTGAGCCATCCTTGACGCGGAGAGGGCCGCCATGCCGAGCTATCATCTGAACCACATCAACATCCGCACCCCCGACCTCGCGGCGACGCGCGATTTCTATGCCGAGGTGATCGGGCTGGAGGAAGGCTTCCGGCCGCCATTTCCGACGCCGGGCCACTGGATGTATGCCGGCGATCAGCCGATCGTCCACATTTCGCCATGCGAGCCCGACAGCCCGGCGCGCACCAACCCGGCCGGCATGGGCGGGGGCCTCGACCATTTCGCGATGTGGGGCTCGGGGCTCGCCGATCAGCTCGCGACGCTCGAACGTCACGGCATCGACTATGAAAAGCGGCTCGCGGGAGCCGGCAGGGTGATCCAGGTGTTCTTCAAGGATCCCAATGGCGTGAAGATCGAGCTCGGCTTCGATCCCGAGACCGAGGGCGTGACGGCAGGGAATTTCGATGGCGCCGTTTTGTAAGCGGTCGGGGTCAGGCGTTGGAATGTGGCGGGTGAGGGATTGGAAAGATGACGGGATCGTCGGCGGATCAGGGCATCATCTGGTCAGATGATTTCCTGATCGGTATCGAGGAGCTCGACTACGAGCACCGGTGCCTAATCGAGGACATCAACAAGTTGCACCGGGAACTGCGCGAACATGCCGACCTGGACGGGATCAAGGCCACGCTAGGCACCATCCACTCCCGCATGCAAGCTCACTTTGCGCTTGAGGAAAGCGTCATGGTTTCCCACAAGTACGCCCACTACCGGGAACACAAGGAGGAACATGAGCGACTTCTCGACGAATGCGCGGAACGCATAACCATATTCGACAGGGGCCCAAACCCTGGCGATCAAGAAGCCATAGAGGATGTACTTCGCAAGTGGATCGTCGACCACATCCTCACCACCGACAAGAAAATGAGCCTGATGATCACAAGCGGAAAACGAACGTAGGGCACAACTGCACCCCTATTCCTTCGCCCTCACTTCATCAGCTTGACGTCTGAGTCGGGTCAGAAAGTATGGTCGTAAACGGGTCACAAAAACGCATGCCTGACACCGTTCCAAATTGCCATGGTCCTGTCACTACCTGCCCGCCGACGTTTTTTGTTATGGCGACCATAACGGGTTGATATGTCGAAAATTCCAAACTTGTCAGAGGCCGAAGTTCTTCAGCTGTTGACCTATGTCGATCTTATTCCACTGATGGAAAAAGCGCTGATTGACTTCTCGGCAGGTAACGTCCAACAGCCCGTTAGGCGCATGTTGCCAATCGAAAAAGACCAGCGGTATTTCGGCCTTATGCCCGCGGCGAGCGCCGGCGTGATGGGCGCAAAGCTGGTTTCCTTTTATCCGAAAAACGCCGGCAGCGATTATCATACTCATCTTGCCAGTATTCTGATTTTTGACCCTGAGCATGGCCAGCCGCTGGCCGTCATGGATGGTCGTCTGATCACGGAAATGCGCACGGCGGCGACTTCGGCGGCGGTTTCACGTGTTCTCGCCAATCCCGATAGCGAAATTCTTGCATTGATAGGCAGTGGTGTGCAGGCGGCCGCACACTTACAGGCCCTAAGCGTGCTTTATGATTTCGACGAGGTGCGTGTCTGGAGCCGGACAGAGGCCAATGCAAAAGCATTTGCCGAAGCCCACAAAGCGACAGCGATGTCTGCCAAGGATGCCGTCGATGGCGCGGATATCGTGGTCGTGGCGACGAATTCCAGGGAGCCGATCCTACAGGGTGCCTGGTTGATGGCGGGCGCGCATGTGAATTCCGTGGGGTCTCCGCGTCCCGATTGGCGCGAGCTTGACGACGCCGTAATGGCCAACGCGCTGATTGTCGATTCGCGTGAAGCCGCTCTGACCGAAGCCGGTGATGTCATTCTATCCGAAGCGGAAATCTTAGCCGAAGCGGGGCAGGTTTTTTCCGGTGAAGTGCCAATCGACTCGAAACAAACCACCGTCTTTAAATCCGTCGGCTTAGCCGTGGAAGACCTGGTCACGGCGAGATGGGCTTACGACCGTTTCATCACCAACGTCGAGAGAGGAGAGGGGTAACTGCGGCCAAGCTGATTCCTTGGCGCCGAACGAGAACGGCTATTTCGGCCATGAATGGGACCCGCCGGTCGCGGGGTTGCGGCTGATCCGGGCCGGCAACGACGACCGCTTCGTCCGACCGGTCTATCCGGAGGACCGGATCACCGTCATCTGGAGCTTGCAGGTTCCGCGCTGACTGCTGCGAGTATATTCGCACGATTCCGCCGAGATCAGCCACTGATCTGCTATAACTCGAAGCTGGAAACACGTCTTTTGAAACCGGCCCTTCCCGGGCCTGCACAAACCATCCAGATAGGAAGCATGGTGTTGAACAAGCGCGACTTTTACATCAACGGGCAGTGGGTTTCACCGGCCACCGCCAATGATCTCGAAGTGATCGACCCGTCGACCGAGGAAGCCTGTGCGGTGATCTCGCTCGGCGATCAGGCCGATACCGACGCCGCGGTCAGGGCCGCCCGTGCCGCCTTTCCGGGCTGGAGCGAGACCTCGAAAGAAGAGCGCCTGGGGCTGATCGAAAAGCTTGCCGACATCTACGACGCGCGCGCCGAGGAGATGGGCGACACGATCGCGCTTGAAATGGGCGCGCCGGTGTCGATGGCGAGAACCGCGCAATGGGGGGCCGGCAGCTGGCATATCCGGAACTTCATTCAGGCGCTGAAAAACTTCGACTTCGAGCGGCCGCTCGGCGATCACGCCCCGAACGACCGGATCCTGTATCAGCCGATCGGTGTCTGCGGCCTGATTACGCCGTGGAACTGGCCGATGAACCAGGTGACGCTGAAGGTCATTCCGGCGCTCGGAACCGGCTGCACGATGGTGCTGAAACCGTCCGAAATCGCGCCGCTTTCTTCCCTGCTGTTCGCCGAAATGGTCGATGCGGCCGGGTTCCCCGCGGGTGTGTTCAACCTGGTCAATGGCGATGGCGCCGGCGTCGGCACCCAGCTTTCGGGCCATGCCGACGTGGACATGATCTCCTTCACCGGCTCCACCCGCGCCGGTATCGCGATCTCGAAGAATGCCGCCAACACGATAAAAAGGGTGAGCCTGGAGCTCGGCGGCAAGGGCGCGAATGTGATCTTCGCGGATGCCGACGAGAAGGCCGTCAAGCGGGGCGCGGCCCACTGCTTCAACAACAGCGGCCAATCCTGCAACGCGCCGACCCGCATGCTGGTCGAGCGCCCGATCTACGAGAAGGCGGTGGAAATCGCGGCGGAAACGGCAAACAACACGGCTGTCGATATCGCCTCCAAGGAAGGCCGTCATATCGGGCCGGTGGTTTCCGAATTGCAGTACAACAAGATCCAGGGCCTGATCGAAACCGGCATCAAGGAGGGTGCCCGACTGGCGGCGGGCGGCCCGGGCCGTCCCGAGGGCACCAACCGCGGCTACTTCGTCCGCCCCACGGTGTTCGCCGACGTGACCAACGAGATGACCATCGCGCGCGAGGAAATCTTTGGGCCGGTGCTCTCGATCATCCCCTTCGACACCGAAGAGGAAGCCCTGACGATCGCCAATGCCACGGTCTATGGCCTGACCAACTACGTGCAAACGCAGGATGGCGAGCGGGCCAACCGCATGGCGCGGCGCCTGCGCTCCGGCATGGTCGAAATGAACGGCACCTCGCGTGGCGCGGGAGCGCCTTTTGGCGGCGTCAAGCAGTCGGGCAACGGGCGCGAAGGCGGCGTCTGGGGGCTGGAAGAATTCCTCGAAGTCAAGGCGGTGAGCGGCTGGACCGCGGAATAGGGAAGCTAAGGGGTCAGGTCTTGTTTTTGGTTTTCAAATCGGCGACCCTGGCGTCATGGCACGGCCGCTCAGGATCGAATACGAAGGCATCTGGTATCATTTAAGGAGTCCAAACGGGGCGGCACGCCCGCTGCGCCGACCTTCGATCGTGATTTTGAAAGCTGAAAATAAGACCTGCCTTCTATAGAGACCCCTATAGATGGCCGCGACTCAGCCCTTGCAGGAGTGTCAAGATTCTTTACAGGTTGAGCGGCACCGTTTAGGGGCGGTACGTTAATCATTTGTTTCAATTAGATTCTAAAATCTGGCGCGAAAATTGCTTCCCTACTTAATGACTAATGAGACGAGAGCGCCAAGTGCGCGACTCCAGGGAGGCGGAAGATGTTTCGGAAAGCCATCAGTGGGTTGATCGGGCTGGCGCTCCTCGCCATGGCAGGAAGCGCGAATGCGGCCGTGATAGATTTTTCCCAGCCCTTCCAGCAGGCTTTCACGGGTGGTGATTTCATCGACTCCAACGGCTTCCGGTTCACGTTGGAGGAACCCAGGTCCACCAGTGGGTTTCTGGAAGTTGGCGCGACACGGGCCTTGGGCGGGCTTTTCAATGCGAACGACGCCCGCTTTGCGATGACCGCCATCGACGGATCGCTATTCGATCTTGCATCAATTGATTTCGCGCGGCGTAACTCGGACACTGGCGATACGCGTTCCGCTGAACGAATAGATATCATTGGAACTCTCGGCGGCGGCGGATTCGTGACGTTTACGACAGCCGACCCGCTGGACGCGTTCAGCACTGCGAATTTGCCGTCATCTTTTGTTGGCCTTTCGAGCGTCTTATTCGATCCAATACAGAATATAAATGGCGGTGCAAATAACTACGAGTTTGTGGTTGACAACATCCTGGTCGACCAACAGCAGGTTCCTGAACCCTCCACCCTCGCCCTCTTCGCCATCAGCCTGACTGGGCTGGGCTTCGTCGGCTGGCGCCGGAGACGCAGGAACCCGACGCAAGCCGCGTAGCAGCAAAGGTCATAGGGGGCCGGAACTAGAAAAACAGGGTCAAAACGCGGTCAGGCATGAAATCAAAGGAGTCAGACTCCTTTGATTTTTCAATCGAGTCTGACCCCTTTGATGATCGAGTCTGACCCCTTTGATGTGATCAGGAGCATCAGGCGGAGGGGACGCATCCTCATGATCGCCCGCCCGGCCAACGCCTGGCCACCGTTTCCGAAAATGCATTCATCCGGGATTGCTCCCCTCTCAGGTCTGCCAATGACCCCTGCCGTCTGCCAAACGGTCGCGCAGGCGCGCATCGAATGCAATCCTGATCGCTCTAACAAGCGCTGACTCCTTGACGTTTCCGCCTCGCCCGCCGAGACGCGTCCGGGTGCCTCTTGTCGTCAACACCCTCCTGCTGGCATATCGGAGGCCGTTGATGCGAGCAGCGCCAGGGCAATATCCGAACGGATCGACCCGGCGCGGTTCCAACTGACCGGATGCTGATCTAGGGTGCTGGGATGGCCTTACACGCAAGGAAGCAGATCGCACGCACGACGACCGCCCTGGCCGCCCTGTTGCTGCTGTGGTCGTCGGCCGACGCCGCCTGTGACGCGAATTACGCCGGCAATTGCCGATCGAGCCCGGGATACGGCAATTACGGCAATGACGGATCGTTGTCGCATGATCGCCGGTCGCTCGCCTGGTCCGACCACGACGCTGGCCGGTCGCTGCTTCAGGAACGGCGCCGCGAGACCTTCCGGCCCAACACCTATGGCGATTCGCTGTTCCGCGACCCGTCGAGACCGGTCCAGCCGACGCACCGCGCGCTGTTGCGGGACTGAGCAACCGGGATCCCGCCGACGGGCGGCAATATGGCAGGCGTTCCGGTTCCGGGGGCCGGGCGGCCTGCCCCGGACCGCCCTCGCCGCCGCCTTCGGCAGCGGCCATGATGCCGGGATGTCTTCCGCCGTGTGCCGCCTCAAGACGCAGACCGCCGCCGACCCGGCGCTCGCGGATTCTATTGAAAGCTGAGAACGGGGGCTGACCTCTTTGAGCGTTGAGCGGGCAGTGGTGGGGCGGCGGGTGCTGAAGGTGGTTGAGCAGCTGGAAGCGAAGCAACCGGCCGAGGAAACGGCAATCCATTGGGACTAGCCACTCGTCAGCCGCAAGAACCTACATTCCGAACAGATGCTCGGCATCGGCGTCGGACCCGACCTAACCCCATATCGTTGGCTTCGTCCGGTTCTGCGATCGTGCTGCGATGATGTGTCGGCAATCTTAACGGTTTTGGTTATCAGCGGTCCGCGCGCTAAGCGTAAATCATTGGAATCCAGGCACTCATTGGAAATGGCATGCAATTTGCTTCTCCGACATCTAGGATCGGTATCTCACGCGGCAGCACAACGGGGAAGAACCATGTCGAAGATCTCCCGTCTTCTGTTTGCCGGCGCCATGGCCGTGCCGGGTCTCCTTGTTCTGTCGCTGTTGGCAGGGGTTCCGGCTGCCTCGGCGGCTGTCATATCCGTGGATTGGGATTCGGGAACATCGGGCGACTTGGACGGAACTGCGGTGACGATGTCTTCGGTCGCGAGCCCGGCGATCTTCACCGCCGATCTGACGGGAGCGGATTATTCGGCCGCACCCCTTTCGGCGACGACCGAATCGGCAAGCTACGATGCGCTTTCGGACTGGACGGTGACGTTCAGTGACCCGATTGCGGATCTGCTGCTTTACGCGGTGTTCTGGCGCGGTGTTGCCGGAGGCTCGAGTTCTCCGATCACCTACACGTTCGATCAGTCATTCACCGTGCTTTCAGGGCTGGGCGGCGCTGTGGTGTCCAGCAACATGCTTTCCGTTCCCAATACCGGATTTCATAACGGGATTCTTCACTTCGCTGGACCCGTGAGCTCCCTGTCGCTGCGGACCAATTCCGACAGCTTTTCGAATCAGGCGGTTACCTTCGCCGTGGAGGCCGACGAGGCGGTTCCCGAGCCTGGCGCGATCGGACTGCTGGGGCTCGGTGCTTTCGGTCTCTGGGCGATGGTACGGCGTCGCAGGAACGCTGCATGACGGCTTAGACCGTCGGAATTCTGAACACGAGCGGCGGTTCTGCGGAGCCGCCGCTTCTTATTGGGCCCTGGGCACGGGTTATCGATTTCTACGCATCGAAACCCCCACCCTAAACCCACGCGCCGCCGGCCCTCGCGCTACCCCACCCCTCACGCATTCGCACGCTCCAGCATGGCGTAGAGCAGCGCGTTGGCGCCGGCGGCGAGGTCTTCCGGGGTGGCGCTTTCCGCCTCGTTGTGGCTGAGGCCGTCGGCGCAGGGCACGAAGATCATGCCGGTCGGCGCGACGCGGCTGATGTAGCAGGCGTCGTGGCCGGCGCCGGAGACGATGCTCATATGGCCGAGGCCAAGGGTCTCGGCCGCGCTCCTGACCGCCGCGACGCAGGTCTCGTCGAACACCACCGGCGGGGTGTGCCAGATCTCCACCAGGTCGGATTCCAGCCCGCCTTGCTTGCAGATCTTCTCGCAGGCGCCGCGCAATTCGTTCGCCATGGCGGTCAGGATGTCGCCGTCCGGGTGGCGCAGGTCGACAGTGAGAAACACCTTGCCCGGCACCGTGTTGCGCGAGTTCGGGCTCGACTGCAGCAGGCCGACGGTGCCGACCGCCGCCGGCGCATGCGCCAGCGCGATGCGGTTGACCTCGGTGACCAGCGCCGCCGCACCGACCAGGGCATCCTTGCGCCGGTCCATCGGCGTCGTGCCGGCATGGGACTCGCTGCCGGTCAGGGTCACCTCGAACCAGCGCTGGCCCTGGGCGCCGCTGACCACGCCGATGGTCTTCTTTTCCGCCTCCAGGATCGGCCCCTGCTCGATATGGGTCTCGAAGAAGGCGCCGATCTGGTGGTCGCCGCAGTCGACCTCGCCGAGATAGCCGATCCGTTCCAGCTCCTCGCCCATGGTCTTGCCGTCCAGGTCGGCGATGGCGTGCGTCTCGGCCAGCCCGAAGACGCCGGCGAAGACGCCGGAGCCGGTCATCGCCGGGGCGAAGCGCGAGCCTTCCTCGTTGGTCCAGACCACCGCCTCGACCGGCGCCGCGGTCTCGACGCCGTGGTCGTTCAGAGTGCGGATCACCTCGAGCCCCGCCAGCACGCCGAAGACGCCGTCGAACTTGCCGCCGGTCGGCTGGGTATCCAGGTGGCTGCCGGTGGCGATCGGCGGCAGGCTGTCGTCGGTGCCGGCGCGCCGGGCGAAGATATTGCCCATCTTGTCGATGCGGATGCTGCAGCCGGCCTCCTTGCACCATTCGATGAACAGGTCGCGGCCCTTTGCGTCGTCGTCGGTCAGCGCGAGGCGGTTGTTGCCGCCGGCGATGCCGGGGCCGATCTCGGCCATCTCCATCAGGCTCTGCCAGAGCCGCTCGCCGTTCACCTGGATGTTCTTGCCGGTCACGTCTCGTCTCCCTGCTTGCGGCCGCCCTGGCTACTCCGCGGCCCCGCGGTTCATCGGATTGCGCGGGTCTTCGGTCCAGTTCAGGTAGGGCCTGCCGTTGTCGACCTCGATCATAGTGATGCAGCCCTCGATCGGACAGACATGCAGGCAAAGATTGCAGCCGACGCAGTCGGCGTCGATCACCTCGTAGCGCCGCGTGCCGTCGACCCGCGCCGCCGCGACCGCCTGATGCGCGGTGTCCTCGCAGGCGATGTGGCAGAGGCCGCATTTGATGCAGCTTTCCTGGTCGATCCGGGCGACGATCTCGTAGTTCAGGTCGAGATACTGCCAGTCGGTGACGTTCGGCACGGCCCGGCCGCGGAAGTCGTCGAGGCTGCCATATCCCTTGGCGTCCATCCAGTTGCCGAGGCCGTCGATCATGTCGTCGACGATGCGGAAGCCCTGATGCATCGCCGCGGTGCAGACCTGCACCGAGCCGGCATTCAGCGCGATGAACTCGGCGGCGTCGCGCCAGGTCGAGATGCCGCCGATGGCGGAGATCGGCAGTCCGGTGCAATCCGGGTCGCGCGCGATCTCGGCCACCATGTGCAGCGCGATCGGCTTCACCGCCGGGCCGCAATAGCCGCCATGGCTGCCCTTGCCGTTGACCGTCGGGGTCGGCGCCATCAGGTCCAAATCGACCGACATGATCGAGCTGACCGTATTGATCAGCGACACCGCGTCGGCGCCGCCGGCCCGGGCGGCGCGCGCCGGGCCGAGGATGCTGGCGACGTTCGGCGTCAGCTTGACCAACACCGGCATCCTCGTCAGCGCCTTGCACCAGCGGGTCACCATCTCGACATAGTCGGGCACCTGGCCGACCGCCGAACCCATGCCGCGCTCCGACATGCCGTGCGGGCAGCCGAAGTTGAGCTCGACGGCGTCGGCGCCGGTGTCTTCGACACGGCCGAGGATGGCGGCCCAGTTGGCCTCCTCGCAGGGCACCATCAGCGAGACCACCATCGCCCGGCCCGGCCAGTCGCGCTTGACCTGCTTGATCTCGCGCAGATTGACCTCGAGCGGCCGGTCGGTGATCAGCTCGATGTTGTTGAAGCCGGCCATGCGGGCGCCGTTGAAGCTCATGGCACCATAGCGCGCGGCGGTGTTGACGATCGGCGGGTCCTCGCCCAGCGTCTTCCAGACGACGCCGCCCCAGCCAGCGCGGAAGGCACGCTCCACGTTCAACGCCTTATCGCTCGGCGGCCCGGAGGCGAGCCAGAACGGGTTGGGCGAGCGGACGCCGCCGATCTCGCATCTGAGGTCAGCCATCGGCTCCGTCTCCCTTCGCTGTCAGAAAGCGGTCGATCGCTGCCGCCGCGCGCTTGCCGTCCTGCACCGCCTGAACGGTGAGGTCGGCGCCGGCGACGCAGTCGCCGCCGGCCCAGACGCCGGGGAGCGACGTCCGGCCGGTATCATCGACCGCGATGCGGCCGTCGGCGATCTCCAGCAACTCGGCGGCGCCCGCCTCGAGCGGCGCCGGCAGGAACATTTGGCCGATCGCCTTGAACGCCATGTCGGCCTCGAGACGGAAGCGCCGGCCCGCCTCGTCGGGACCGGTCGTCTTGAACTCGACGGCCGTCAGGCGGCCGCTCTCGCCGATCAACCCGACCGGCCGCGCCCAATACCGGATGGTGACACCGTTGACCTGGGCGAAGTCCCGCTCGTGGTCCGTCGCCGACATCGCGTCCGGTCCGCGGCGATAGACCAGGGTGACCTGCTCGGCGCCGAGGCGGCGGCTCTGCACCGCGATATCGACCGCCGTGTTGCCGCCGCCGATCACCACCACCCGGCGCCCGACCGGCAACTCGGCGAGGTCGCCGGCCTGGCGGAGGCGTGCGATATAGGCGACCGCGTCGATCACGCCGTCCAGGTCCTCGCCCGCGAGGCCGAGCGCCTTGACCCCGGCCTGGCCGAGGCCGAGGAAGACGGCATCGTAGTCGCGGCAGAGCGCCGGCAAGGTCAGGCCGCGGCCGAGCGCCCGGCCGAGGCAGAGCTCGATGCCGCCGATGCCGAGGATGAAATCGACCTCGCGCGCCGCGAAGTCGTCCGCCACCTTGTAGGCGGCGATGCCGTATTCGTTGAGCCCGCCGGCCTTCGCCCGCGCCTCGAAGGCCACCACGTCGTGGCCCCGCATGGCGAGCCCATGCGCCGCCGCCAGCCCCGCCGGCCCCGCCCCGACCACGGCGACCCGCTTGCCGCTCGACGGCGCGCGGGCAAACGGCTGGCCGCCCTCGGCCATCAGGAAATCGGTGGCATGGCGCTGCAGCCGGCCGATCGCGACCGGCTTCGCCTCCTCCGCGGTGCGCACGCAGGCCTGCTCGCACAACACCTCGGTCGGGCAGACCCGGGCGCAGGCGCCGCCCATGATGTTCTCGGTCAGGATGTCGAGCGCCGCGCCGCGTAGGTTGCCGCTGGCGATTTTCCGGATGAAGCCGGGCACGTCGATGCCGGTCGGGCAGGCCTCGACGCAGGGCGCGTCGTGGCAGAAATAGCAGCGGCTGGCTTCGACCAGCGCGCCGTGGCCGTCGAGCGGCGGGTCGATATCGGCGAAATTGCGCGCGTAGTCGTCCGGCCCGAGGCGGGCGGACGCGATATCCGGGTCGTCGGCCATGCCGCCTCCCAAGCTGCACAACATTATTTGCCAGTTCTGAAAGGTTAGCTAGAATTTGACCGAACGGTCAAGTTTCGTGGGGCCAGACGACCATGGCGGCAGCGGCGAACGGCGAGCCCGGACGGATCCGGCGGCGGAACCGCACCCGTATCCTGGCGGCGGCGGAAGCGGTGTTCGCCGCGCGCGGATATGACGGCGCCAGCACCGCGGCAATCGCCGAGCGCGCCGGCCTGCCCAAGGCCAATCTGCACTATTATTTCGGCACCAAGCAGGCGCTCTACCGCGCCGTGATCGACAACATCATGACGCTGTGGCTCGCGGCGTTCGGCGACATCGACAAGGACAGCGACCCGGCCGAGGCGCTGACCCGCTACGTTCGCGCCAAGCTGGCCTATTCGAAGGCGCGGCCGCTCGCCTCGCGCATCTTCGCCAACGAGATCATCCGCGGCGCGCCGATCCTGTCGGATTACCTGTCGACCGAGCTCCGCGACTGGGTGGCCGAGAAATCGCGCGTGCTGGAACGCTGGGCCGCCGCCGGCCGGATCGACCCGGTCGACCCGGCGCATCTCTTCTTCATGATCTGGGCGGCGACCCAGACCTACGCCGATTTCGACGTCCAGGTGCGCGCGGTGCTGGGGCGCGAAAGGCTGACCGAGGCCGATTTCGAGACGGCCGCGGCGACCATCACCCGCGTGCTGCTCAAGGGTCTCGGCATCGCCGGCTGATCCGACGCGCCGATTTGCGCCGGGCCGTTGCTGCGCTAGGCTTGTGCCCGGGAGCAATCGCAAACAACGGGGCAGAGGGGCAAATGGACCTCGGCGTGATACTGGATCAGGGCCGGATCGACGCGATGACGGCGGCCGGGCTGTGGCCGAACAGGATCATCACCGACTATCTCGATGACGCGGTGGCCCGGAACCCGGACAAGGTCGCGGTGGTCGACCACAACTCGACCTCGGGCCTCGGCACGACGCTGTCCTACCGGCAACTCGACCGCCTCTCGCGCCGCATCGGCCTCGGCCTCGCCGCCCACGGCGTCGGCCGCGGCGACGTGGTCGCGGTGCAGATGCCGAACTGGTGGCAGGTGGTCGCGGTCTATCTCGGCTGCGTCCGGATCGGCGCCATCACCAACGTGCTGATGCCGATCTTCCGCGCCCGCGAGATGGGCTTCATGCTGTCGTTTGCCGACTCCAAGGCGCTGGTGATCCCGGCCAGCTTCCGCGGCTTCGACTACCCGGCGATGATCGACGAGATCCGGGGCGACCTGCCGGCGCTGGAGCATGTCTTCGTGGTCGGCAGCGACGGCGAGGGCAGCTTCGAGGCGGCCCTGGTCGAGCGGCGCTGGGAGGACGAGCAGGACAGCGACGAACTGTTCGCCGCGCGCCGGATGCAGCCGAACGAGGTGGTCGAGCTCAACTACACCTCCGGCACCACCGGACAGCCGAAGGGCGTGCTGCACACCTCCAACACCCTGATAGGCGGCTTCCTGCCCTATATCGAGCGCCTCGGCCTGACCGCCGAGGAGGTGATCCTGATGGCCTCGCCATTGGCGCACCGCACCGGCTTCATCTACGGCGTCAACATGCCGATCGTGCTCGGCGCCAAGCTGGTGCTGCAGGACATCTGGGACGCCGAGGCCGCAGCCCGCATCATCCAGGACGAGCAGGTCAGCTACAGCATGGGTTCGACGCCGTTCCTTGCCGACCTGAGCCAGACGGACGCGCTGGAGCGCTACGACACCGGCTCGCTCCGCGTCTTCCTGTCGGCCGGGGCGCCGATCCCGCGCGTCCTGGTGCAGACCGCCAAGCAGCGGCTCGGCGCCGCGATCCTGTCCGGCTGGGGCATGACCGAGAACAGCTGCGTCACCACCACGCTCCCCGACGACGCGCCGGAGAAGGCGTTCGGCACCGACGGCAGCGCGCTTCCGGGCATGGAGGTGCGCGTCGTCGGCGACGACCGGGCACCGCTGCCCGATGGCGCGGAGGGCGACCTGCAGGTGCGCGGCGCCGCCAACTTCGTCGGCTACCTGAAACGGCCCGACCTCCACAACACCGACGCGGCGGGCTGGTTCGGCACCGGCGACCGGGCGATCATGGACACCGACGGCTATATCCGCATCTCGGGGCGCTCCAAGGACATCATCATCCGCGGCGGCGAGAATGTGCCGGTGGTCGAGGTCGAGGAGATACTCTACCGCCATCCGGCGGTGCAGGATGCCGCCGTGGTCGCCATGCCCGACCCGCGACTGGGTGAGCGCGGCTGCGCCTTCGTTGCGCTGAAGCCCGGGCAGAAGCTCACCTTCGCGGAGATGGTGGCCTATCTCGAAGCCGCGAAGATGGCCAAGAACTACCTGCCCGAGCGGCTCGAGATCATCGACGAGATGCCGCGCACGCCGTCCGGCAAGATCCAGAAATTCCGCCTGCGCGACACGGCGCAGGGCTTCGGCGTGGACGAGACTTGAGCCTGGCGCGTGCCTCCGCACACACGTCATTGCGAGCGAAGCGCGGCAATCTCGATGACCGAGGCACCATGGCTTCGAGATTGCCACGGCGCTTCGCGCCTCGCGATGACGTGGCGGGGTTCCCTGCCTCCCATGGGACCATCCACATATGACCCCTTGATGAAGACCGCGACCCGCGCCGGGCTGCTGCCGTGGGCGATCTGCATGCTCGGCGCGGTCTATTTCGGCTACGGCTATTTCCTGCGCATCGCGCCGAGCGTGATGATCGAGGAGCTGATGCGGGACTTCCACGTCACCGCGACGGCGCTCGGCAACCTGCTGGCGGTCTATTTCTACATCTACGCGGCGCTGCAGATCCCGGTCGGGCTGGCGGCCGACACGGTCGGCCCGCGCCGCATCCTGATCGGCGCGGCGCTGGTCACCTCCGCCGGGGCGGCGCTGTTCGCCGGCGCCGACGGCCTGGCCACGGCTTACGCGGCGCGGCTGTTGATCGGTGCCGGCGCCGCCGTCGCCTGGATCAGCACCCTGAAGCTGGCGCTGGTCTGGCTGCCGCCGGAACGCTATTCGATGGTCGCCGGGCTCGCCAACCTGGTCGCCATGACCTGCGCCATCGGCGCCCAGGCGCCGCTCGCCTTCGCCGTCGAGGCGTTCGGCTGGCGCGCCGCGACCTATGGCAGCGCCGTTGCCGGCCTGGTGATCGCCGCCTGCTTCTGGGCCAGCCGCCTGGCGAAGCCGCCGGCGCGGCATAAGGCGGCGGCCTCGGGGCTCGGCGTGCTGCACACCTTGTGCCGCGTGTTGGCCCAGCCACGCCCCTGGATCATCGCCGGCTATGCCGGGCTCGCCGCCGGGCCGATGCTGGCCTTCGCCGTGCTCTGGGGCGTGCCTTACGCCGAGGCCGCCTATGGCGTCGACCGGCCGACCGCCGGCAGCCTCGCCTCCACCGCCCTGATCGGCTGGGGTCTCGGCGGGCCGCTGCTCGGCTGGATCTCGGAACGGTTGCGCCGCCGCTTGCCCGTGCTGGCGGCAGCGCCGCTCGGCGGCCTCGCCGCTTGGCCGGTGCTGCTGGCAGTGCCGGACCTGCCGCTCGCCGCCGTCTACCTGCTTCTCCTGTTCATCGGCCTCTGCACCGGCGCCGTGATCGTCGGCTTCACCGTCGCCAAGGAGCTGGCGCCGACCGCGGTGAGCGGCACCGCGACCAGCCTGGTCAACGCCTCGGCGATGATCGTCACCGCGCTCTACCAGGTGCTGATCGGCTGGCTGCTCGACCTCAACTGGACCGGTGGGCTGGCGAATGGCGCCCGCCTCTACGAGCCGCAAGCCTATGTCACCGCCTTCGCCGCCATCCCGATCACTCTCCTGGTGGCGCTGGTCCTGCTCGCCTTCATTCCCGAAACCCGCTGCCGCCAGGTCGCGGCCGACGAGTTTGTGGCGTGATCCGCCCGTATCAACCGCACTTTTGCGCCACCAGGCTCGCATATTTCATGTAGCCGAAGAAGCTGCCCGCCGCGGCGCGACGCCGGCCTTCGGCCTTGAGTGCCGCAGCCAGATCCGCGCCGATCCGCCCCGCCGCGACCAAGGCGTCGGCGCCCCGGTCGACCCAGGTCATGGTCAGGCCGGGATCCTTGGTCTCGATCAAGCCGTAGCTTCGGAGCGGTTCGACCTCGAAGCCGGCCGCCGCCACCAGCGCCGGCAGGCGCCGCACCAGCCAGCGGTCGTTGACGAAATTCTCGACGAAGGCCGCGGCGCAGGCCTGCAGCGGATCGCAATCGCCAACCGACAACGTCACGGTCGAGAAGTCGCCGTCGCAGACCCCGAGCCCGCCGCCGGCTTTCAGCACGCGGGCCGCCTCCTGCAGGATCGCCTCCGGACCGGGCACGTGGGTGAGGGTGGTGTGGATGATGACGATATCGAAGCCGCCGTCCTCGAACGGCAAGGCCTTGCCGTCGGCTTCCTGGTAGCTCAGCCGCGCCAGCCCTTCGCTCAAGGACCGCGCCTTGTCGAGCAGCACCGGCGAGGGATCGATGCCGACCACCTGGGCGACGCCCGGCCGGCCGGCGAGTACCCGCGCCACCGGTCCGGTGCCGCAACCGACCTCCAGCACCCGGGCATCCTCGGGAAAGTCCAGCTCGGCGAGATAGGACGCCAGCATCTCCTGCTGCTGCGGAATCGCGGCGCGGGTTTCCAGTACGCCGGCGATGATCTCCAGCATGGCCGGGTCGGCCTCCGTGATGTGGGCAAAAATATCGGGCACGGCGCCCCTCCCCGTGGTCGTTTTTTTGAGACTACGCGAAGCTTATGCGGTTGACGCGGCCGGAGGTATCGAAAACCGCCACCGCCGCCGGTCCGCCCCGGCCCATGCTTTGCTAGTCTCGCAACGCCATTGCCGAAACACGGAGACCGTCATGCCGGCCGTCGAGACCGCCGCCGGAACCTTGCATTGCGACGTCACCGACATCACCCCGCCCTGGGTCAGGGCGCCGGAGACGATCCTGTTTCATCATGGTGTCGGGGCGAGCGGAGATATCTTCGCCGGCCGGCCGCCGGCGCTCGCCCGAAACGGCCGGGATGGCCCCGGCCCGAGTCGGGAAGAGGGCCGCCGATCAGCACTTCGTCTCAATGACCTTGGCGAGGCGATCCGTGGCGCGCGCATATTTTTGGAACTCCTTGAGCAACAGCGAGATCCCCTTGGCGCCGCCACGCAGAGCGACGGCCTCGATGTCGTCCTCGCACTCGCTTAGCAGGCGCTGGGGGTCTCGCGTATCGCCGAATTCGGCGGCCAGTGAATCGATCATCCCGCCGAGGGCGGCGTTCTCGAAGTCGTCCAGGTCGAACCAAGGCGGCGGATCCGGTTGCGGGCGCGGCGGCAACGGCCGCCACGGATCGACGCGGATCGGCTCGGGGACCTCGAGCCATTTGAACAAGTCCAACAACCACTCGGTCTGCTGGCATTGTGACGCGAGGCGCCCGAGCGCGTCGCGGGCAAAGACTCCCAACTGCCAGTAATAGATCAACGGGCTGCGGTCGCGGTCGAACCTGTGAAACGTGATGGCGACGTCGTGGTAGCCGATGATGGAAATCCAGCCCCCATTGCGTAGGCAGCGCTGCGTCGTGGTGCGCGCGAGCCAGGCCGCGACGTTGCGGAAATACGCCTTGATCTCCTCCCATTTCGGCACCACCGAAGGGTCGTAGCCCGGGCTCTCCGGGTCGGTGGCGGCAAGAAAGCCGGTCAGGTTGATGTTGAACCAATGGTGCCAGGTGGCGTCGACCACGACACGGCCGACATTGGCCTTGTGACCGTCGTAGGCCGCCAGCACGCCGAACTCGGATTCGGTCACGTGGTTGGTCGCCCAGGCGATCACCTGGGGCGATTCCTGATGGCCGTCCACCGTCGGATACTCCGTCGTCGTGTAGCCGTCGAAAGTGTAGCTCCGCGACAGGCCGGCGGGCGCCTCACAGAGTCCTTCATGCATGTGGTCCGGCAGGAAGTTGACGACCCCGTTCGGCCCACACAGCACAGGGTGGGGATAGGTCTTGACGCGGAAGAAAATCGGCCCGGGGGCACGGCCTTTGGTACGAACGCACCCGGATTGTCTGCGGCACCGCGTCCGACTGGCTGCCCTGGAGGCCGGCCGTCGCGGGGTCGGTGTCGACGATGGTGTCATGCCGTCCGCCCCCGGTCTGGGCCGGCGCCGGCGGTTCGTCGTTCGGTCCGGGATCGGGGTAATACCAGCGCCGCATGGAACGGACGCGCGGGACCTCGGCAGCCATGGCCTGGCCCAGATTCTCGTGATCGCCGGTGGCGAACATGCCGCCGCCCTGGTCCATGAACTGGGCAACGGCATTGAGTTCTGCCGGACTGAGCGGGTCCGGGCCCGTCCGGTTGATACCAAACAGCCAGATCTGATCGTATTGCGACAGATCGTGGCCGTCGAACCGGAAGTTGTCGATGACGTCGGCGCCGGCCGCGTTCTGACGATGCGCCTTGGACACCTCGAATGTCACATGCGGCCAGGGGTCGGTGTCGAGGATCTTCAACACCTGCCCGAGGTGGAACCCGGCGGCTTCACCGAACCCGCCGGATCCACTATCGGTTACGATGAGAATCTTCACCCGGCAGTTCAGCAGCCAGTTGAGATCGAAATGGAGCGCATGCTGATCAAGGTTTCCCAGCTTCGGGATATCGCCGATATTCGGCATTGGTGCCTCCTCTGTCAGACGTCTTTGGATCGAGATTGCAGTCGTTCCGAGGCGCTGCACTTATTTGGCGAGAATTTGATTCTTGGATCTATCGAAGATTGTGGGTGTTACTCCGAGAAATTACAATCACCAATCGTGTTTCAGACCGAGAGTTCGTTCGATGCGGTGTGGCATTCGGCGATGCAACGGCCAGAGCAATCCAGCGGACCGGCACGGACGAAAGAGACGACGACCGCATCGGGGACCGGACACGGCACCATGACATCGGAGTGGACCTCGGCCGGCCCATGCTCTGCTAGTATGGCGGCACGATTGCCGACCATGCCGAAAACGGAGACCGTCATGCCGACCGTCGAGACCGCCGCCGGAGCGCTCTATTACGACGTCACCGACATCACCCCGCCCTGGGTCACGACGCCGGAGACGATCCTGTTCCATCACGGCGTCGGGGCGAGCGGCGATATCTTCGCCGGCTGGCTGCCGGCGCTGGCCGGGCGCTACCGGATCCTGCGCTTCGACATGCGTGGCTGCGGCCGCTCCGGCCCAGCCACGGAGTTCACCATCGACGGCCTGATCGACGACCTGCACGCGGTCGCCGACGCGACCGATACGGAACGCTTCCACCTGGTCGGCGAGTCGGTCGGCGGCAGCGTGGCGCTGGCCGCCGCGGCGCGCCGGCCGGAACGGATCGACAGCGTCACCGGAGTCTCCTGCGCCCATCGCGGCGATAGGATCGGCAAGGTGCGCGAATGGCACGGCTTCATCGCGGCGCAAGGCATCGGCGCCTGGTCGGAGCAGATGATGGCGAACCGGTTCTACCCGGGCGCCGTGCCGGAAGACCGGAACCGCTGGTTCGCGGACCAGCAGGCCCAATCCGATCCGCAAGTGGTGCTCGGCCTCGCCGACATGCTGATCGCCGCCGACCTGACCGAGGAGCTCGGCCGCATCGCCTGCCCGGTACTGCTACTGGCCCCCGACTCCAGCCCCTTCGTCGGCCCGGCCATCGCCGCCGAAATCCAGCGCCTGGTGGCGAACGGCCGGCTCCGCGTCTTCCCGCACACCCGGCACGGCCTCGCCTTCTCCAACGGCGCCGACTGCGCCGAGACCCTGGCCGAATTCCTCGCGGACCCTATTTAGGGTCTGACCCTAAATAGGGTCTAAGTCATTGATTTTCTGAGGGCGGCGGTGGCGGCTTCGTCGATCGTGGGCGGGGTGCCGGCGACGACGACGCCGTAGCCGTCGCGGGCGTGGCCGGGCGTCACCTTGCCTGAGATCACGTCGGCCAGCACCCGGGCCGGGTCACGCCTCAGCGGGTTGCCGTAGCCGCCGCCGCCGGCCAGGCGGATCTGGAACCGGTCGCCCTTGCGGACCGTGGTCAGGAACTTGCCGGGATAGTCTTCCTCGGTGCCGTCGGCGCGGATCAGCCGCACCTCGGACGGCGCGCCGGGCCGGCCGCCTTCCAGCCCATAGGGCGGGTGGTCCTTGCGGTCGGAGCGGATCTGCAAAATCGCCTCGTCGGCCAGGAAGCGGATATGCCGTTCCATGGCGACGCCGCCGCGGAACTCGCCGGGCCCGCCGGTGTCGGGCACGAAGGCGTAGCGCTCGACCACCAGCGGCTGCTCGGTCTCGATCATCTCCGCCGGGGTGTTGGCGTAGTTGATGATCATACCGGTGCAGGCGTCCATGCCGTCGCGCCACGGCCCCCCGCCCCAGGACCCGACCAGGAATTCCAGATAGACGAACGGCGTGCCGCCGGCATGGTAGCCGCCGAAGCTGACCCCGGCATCCGGCGAGTTGGAGCCGCAGGCCGGCACCTTGTCCGGAGCTATCTGCGCCAGCGCACCGAACACCGTGTCGGCGATACGGAAGCCGGACAGGCCGCGCGCCGCGACCGGCGCCGGCGAGCGCGGGTTGACGATGCTGCCCTCCGGCGCGCGAATCTCGATGGGGCGGAAATAGCCGGCATTGTTCGGGATCGCCAGGTCGAGAATCGAGCGGACGCAGGCCCAGGACGCCGAGGCGGTGAAGGATTCGACCGAGTTGATAGCGCCCTTGACCTGCGGCGAGCTGCCGTCGAAGTCGATCACCATCTGCTCGCCGGCGATGGTTATCTTGACGTGGAAGGTGATCGGGCCGGGGTCGATGCCGTCGCCGTCGAGATAGTCGGTGAATTCGTAATCGCCGTCCGGCAGCTTGGCGATCTCCGTCCGCGTGAAGCGCTCCGTATAGTCGAGCAGCGCGGCGCAATGGGCCTCGTAGGCGCTCAAGCCATACTTGTCGATCAGCTCCATCAGGCCACGCTCGCCGGCAAAGCAGGCGGCGACCTGGGAGCGGATGTCGCCGATCACCTTGTCGGGCACGCGGACGTTGCGCTCGATCATGCGGAACAGGGTCTCGTTCGGCGCGCCCCGGTCGTAGAGCTTGACCGGCGGGATACGCAGGCCCTCCTGGTAGATCTCCGTCGAGTCCGAGGCGTTGCCGCCCGGCACCCGGCCGCCGATGTCGGTCTGGTGCGCCAACGTGGTCGAGAAGCCGACCAGCCGCTCGCCGAGGAACACCGGCTTGACCGCGATCACGTCCGGCAGATGGGTGCCGCCGTCATAGGGGTCGTTCAGGGCGTAGATATCGCCGGGGCAGAGACGGTTGCCATAGGCGCGCTGGACCGCCTGCACGGCGGAGGGCATAGCGCCCAGATGCAGCGGCAGGCAGGTGCCCTGGGCGATCAGCTCGCCTTCCGCCGTGAACAGCGCCGTCGAGTAGTCGAGCGCCTCCTTGATGACGAAGGAGCGCGCGGTGCGCGAAACGGTCAGCGCCATCTCGTCGGCGATCGCCACCAGGGCGTTCTTGACCAGCTCCAGCGCAAACGGATCCTCCGCCGCGGCCGCTGCCTGAGCCGTTACATCCACCATATCAGATGTCTCCACCGAGCTCGATCACCAAGCAGTGCCAGTCGCCGAGGCGGATCTGGGCGCCTGGCGGGACCACGGTGGTGGTGTCGTATTCCTCGACGATCAGCGGCCCGGCCCGGCCTTGGCGGCCGACTTCGCCGCGTTCGATCACCGGCGCCTCAACCCAACCGATCTCGCGCCCGAAATAGGCGCGGCGGACGCGCTTAGGTGCGGCGGCGGCGCCATTGGCGAGGCGGAGCGCCGCCGGCACCCGGCCCGCCTCCCCCAACCCCTTGGCGACCAGGCGCAGATTGACCAGCTCGACGACCTCGTCGTCGGAGCGGTAGCCATAGGTCCGCTCGTGCTCCGCGTGGAAGGCCTCGGCCAGCGCGGTAGCGAAGTCCGCCGCGGCCGGCACCGGCACCGTCAGCTCCGAGTTCTCGCCGTGATAGCGGAGGTCGGCCAGGCGCTCGAAGGCGGTGCGCCCGTCGCCATAGCCTTCCGATGCCAGGACCCCGCCACCCTCTTCCTCCAGCGCGCCGAACGCCGCGTCGGCTTCCGCGCCGTCGAGGCTCGCGAGCGCCCGCTTGTAGGTGCGCACATAGTGGTGCTCGATGTCGGGGAACAGCAGGCCGAGGGCGCTGAAGACGCCCGAGATCGGCGGCACGATGATCTGCTTGATGCCGAGCGAGGCGGCGAGCGAGGCGGCATGCACCGGCCCGCTACCGCCGAACGCCATCAGGCCAAAACGGCGCGGGTCGCGGCCGCGCTCGCTGGAGACGGCGCGGAGCGCCCGGCCCATGGTGGCGTTGGCAAGCATATGCACGCCGAAGGCCGCGTCCTCCAGGCCGAGGCCGAGCGGCCCGGCGACCTGATCGTTAAGCGCCGCCACCGCCTTGTCATAGGCGAGCGCCAAGTCGCCGCCGACCAGGAACCCCGGGTTCAGGTACCCCAGCGCCAGGTTGGCGTCGGTCACCGTCGGCGTGGTGCCGCCCTGGTCATAGCAGACCGGTCCCGGCACCGCGCCGGCACTATCCGGCCCGACCGCGAGCGCGCCGCCGGCGTCGATCCTGACCAGGCTGCCGCCGCCGGCGCCGACCTCGGCGATGTCGATCGCCGGCACCCGGACGTGATAGCCGCCGCCGGTGAGCAAGCGTCCGGCGAGGTTGATGCCGCCGCCGACGTCGAGGGAGCCGACCCGGTCGAACCGCCCGGCCTCGATCATCGACGCCTTGGCCGTCGTGCCGCCCATGTCGAAGGTCAGCAGGTCGGAACTGCCGAGCCTCGCCGCGACCTCCGCCGCGCCGACCACCCCGGCGGCCGGCCCCGACTCGATGATGTGGATCGGCCGCAGGCTCGCGGCCGCGACTCCCATGGCGCCGCCGTTCGACTGCATCACCAGCAGCGGCGCGGCGACCTCGAGCCGGCGCAGCACCGCCTCCAGGCCGCTGAGATAGTCGGCCACCACCGGCAGGATATAGGCGTTGACCACGGCGGTGCTGGTGCGCTCGTACTCCTTGATCTCGGGCAGCACCTCGGAGGAGAGGCAGACCGGGATCGCCGGGTCGCGGGCACGGATCAGTTGCCGGATGCGGCGCTCGTGGGCGCCGTCGGCATAGGCGTTGAACAGGCAGACGGCGATCGCCTCGACGCCGGCCGCCAGCAGCGCGTCGATGGCGCGGCCGGCCGCCGCCTCGTCCAGCGGCCGCTCGACCCGGCCCCGGTGGTCGATCCGCTCCGGCACCTCGACGCGATGCGCCCGGTCGACCAGCGGCGTCGGCTTCTGCCAGTTGAGGTCGTAGAGCACCGGCATGCGCAGGCGCCGGATCTCCAGCACGTCGCGGAAGCCCTCAGTGGTGATCAGCCCGGTCCTGGCGCCCTTCTTCTCAATGATCGCGTTGGTCGCGACCGTGGTGCCGTGGATCACCTCGTCGACCGTCGCGCCGGCCAGACCATGCTCGGCGAAGCTCGCCGCTAGCCCCTCGGCGATGCCGCGGCTGTAGTCATCCGGCGTCGACGGCAGCTTGGCGCTAATCACCTGGCCGTCGGTCGCCAGCAACACGATGTCGGTGAAGGTGCCGCCGATGTCGATGCCGACCCGCCAGGTCATGCGGGATTCCTCGTTTCGGCCATGGTGTCGGTTGCACGCCCTTCGAGACGCGCCCTGCGGGCCCTCCTCAGGACGAGGTTATAAGGAAAGTCCTTATCCTGAGGAGCCGCCATAGGCGGCGTCTCGAAGGATGGCCATCGAACACCATGGCATGCAATTGCCGAGCACAAGGGAATAGAGGATCGCATGGTATCCGCCGTCATCGCGCGTTCCTGGTTTCGGCGCGGTGGGCGAGCGAGCTGGAGCCGTCATAAGCGGCCATCAGGTCGATGCCCTTGGGCTCGCCGGCCGCCGCCTTGGCCAGCGCCGTCTCGAGCCGGCCGACCACGTCGTCGAGCTCCGCCTCGGTGATGATCAACGGCGGCACCAGGCGGATGCAGTTGCGCGAGGTCAGCAGGATCAGGCCCTGCTCGACGCCGTTGAAGCGGACCCGCTCGGCCATCTCGAAATCCGGTTTCTTGGATTTGCGGTCAACCACCAGGTCGAGCATCTGGTAGAGGCCGAGGCCGCGCACGTCGCCGATGAACTCGAAACGCTGCTGCAACGCCTCCAACCGCTCGCGCAGGATCAGCCCGAGTTCCGCTGCCCGTTCGGTCAGCTTGTCGCGGATCACGATCTGCAATTGCTTGAGCGCGATCGCCGCCGGCAGCGGGCCGCCGG
>CAJHXX010000605.1_pt1 | contig 26214 bp, 18 predicted proteins | sample 9198511 | NCBI WGS metagenome assembly CAJHXX01 (sample SAMEA7708325, study PRJEB35096) | sediment metagenome | biome: marine neritic benthic zone biome [ENVO:01000025]; feature: sediment [ENVO:00002007]; material: shallow marine sediment [ENVO:03000034] sea grass bed [ENVO_01000059] ...
CCGCCGAACGTGGTCCGGGCCGGGCCGGCGGCAAGCTGAGCGCCGTCGGATTGCCGCTCGCGGTTGTCGTGCCGACGCTCTACGGGGTTGCGGCGCATGGCGTGATCGACGCCGAGGCCGAGCTCGGCGGGCGGCCGGACCGGCCGACCGGCTCTCTGCGCCTCGGCCTTCGCGACCTGCGCGCGGCAGGCGACCTCACCGACGGACTGCCGCCGCTCGGCGCGACTCTCAACGCGGCGCTCGGCGCGGGCCGGCTCGATCTCGACGGCTCGATCACCGGCCTGCCGGGCACCCGGGCGGTGCTCGACGCAAAGCTGCCGCTGGTGGCGGACCTTGCCGCCTGGCGGGTGGCGCTGCCCGCGACCGGACCGCTCGAAATGCGCCTCGATCTGGTGAGCGATCTCGCCGAGCTGGCGAAGCTGTTGCCGATCGGCGAGGATGGCATCGTCGGCCGGATCGACCTCGACATTCGGGTCGGCGGCACGATGGCGGTGCCGATCATCGAGGGCAAGGGCGGGCTCGGGCAGGGCCGTTACGAAAGCGCGATGACCGGGGCGGTGCTGCGCGAGGTTTCCTTCGCCTTGCAGGGCGATGGCGAGCGTGTCGTGTTGCAGGATCTCAGCGCCCGCGACGGCGGCACCGGCACGCTGACCGGGCAGGGCAGCCTGGTCTTCGCCGAGGGCGGCCGGCCCGGCATCGACATGTCCGTCGACTTCGACCAATTCCGGGTCGCGCAACTGGACGAGCTGCGGGCCAAGGCGTCCGGCCGCCTGAATTTGGCGGGCGCCCTCGGCGACCTGCTGTTGCACGGCAAGCTGCGCGTCGACGAAGCCGACATCCGAATTCCGAAACGGCTGTCGACCAGCATTAGCGTGATTCCCGTGACCGAGGTGAACGTGCCGCCCGGCCGCGGCCCGACGGCGCATGGCGCCGCCGACGAGAAGCCGACGGGCCTGCGCGGCCTGGCGGCGAAGGACGTGCGATTGGACGTCGCCGTCGAGCTGCCCGGCAAGGTGTTCGTGCGCGGTCGCGGGCTCGACTCCGAATGGGCCGGCGATCTGCTGGTCAGCGGCACGATTGCCGAGCCGCGCGTGGTCGGCGCGCTCGACACTATCCGCGGCAGGTTCACGCTGGCTTCCCGCAGGTTCGAATTCAGCCACGGCCGCATCCGACTGTTCGAATCCCGCGCCAAGGCATTCGACACCGACATCGACGTCCAGGCCAGCGCCGAGGCCGGCGATATTACCGCCGAGTTGCGGGCCAGCGGTCCGTTGATGAATCCCAAGGTGCAGCTCAGCTCGTCGCCGGCATTGCCGCAGGACGAGGTGCTATCGCGGCTGCTGTTCGGCACCGATGTCGGTGGGTTGAACGCGATCCAGGCGGTCCAGCTCGGCCAGGCGGCGCTGGAGCTGTCCGGCACGATCGAGTCCGTCGAGATGATCACCGAGATCAGGCGCTCGTTCGGCCTCGACGTGCTGGATATCGATTCCAGCGGCGGCGCGGCAGGCCTCGGCGGGACCACGGTCAGGGCCGGCAAATACCTGACCGACAAGGTATTCGTCGGCGTCAAACAGGGCCTCGGTGCGGATAGCTCCGCGGCGACGGTGGAATATAAACTGCTGCCGAATGTCTCGGTGGAAAGCTCCGTCGGCGCCGGCGCGGAAGGCGATATCGGCATTTCCTACGAGAAGCGCTATTGACTCCGTCGTCGCGCGGCTCCTTCAGCCGACAGGTCGTGGACGTGGACGCAATGCTGCGAATGGCGCAGCAGGGCGCGGCAGGCGCGCTGCTCCGAGCTATCGGCCTCGAGCTCAACCAGCAGCAGCAGGGCGCCGGATTCGATCCATTCGCTGAGCTGGTCGGCGTGGCGGGCGGGCAGCCAGCCGCGCAACGCCTTGCAAACCGAGGCGGCCCGCTTGCGGCGCCGACCGGCCAGCGCCTCGGCGAGACGTCCCTCGGAGGCGAGCAGCGGGCCGTGGCGGCCGGTGACGCCGATATCGGTCAGCCTGTCGACCGGTGCCGCCGCCAGACCGGCACCGTCGGCGTCACCGAGCTGCGCATCGTCGACGCCGCGCTCGACCAGCAGACCAAGCGCAGCGTCGTCGAAACCGGCTTCATGCAGGTCCCGCACCGCCGCACCGAGCGGACCGGCCTCGTCGAATGTGCCGATCGCGTAGCGGAGCGTCGGCGCCGCTTCTGGGGGAGGGATCATCTGGATTACTCACGCCATGTTTTTTTTGTACCTTGTCCGTCCCTCCGTCCGGGTCCGACGGCCCCGCGCCGTCGACCCCGATGCCGATCAATGCAGGACCGCGTCTTCCGCCCCCTCCGCCAGGTCCTCCAGGCGGTCGATGTCGAGCAGCGTCACGGTGTTGTGCTGATAGAGATCGATCACCTTGTCCTTGCGGAGCTTGGTGAAGGTGCGGCTGACGGTTTCGATGGTCAGGCCGAGATAGTCGCCGATGTCGGAGCGGCACATCGGCAGGTAGAGCGCCTCGCCGTCCTCGCCCTGCGCTTGCTTTTGCCCGGACAGGCTGAGCAGGAACGAGGCGATCTTCTCGACCGCGGACTTCCGCCCCAACAGCAGCATCTGATCCTGCGCCGCGGCGAGCTCGTTGGCGGTCAGCGCCAGCAGGCGGCGGGCGAGCGACGGGGCCTCGTCGACCAATTGGTCCAGCCGGGCACGCGGGTAGCGGCAGAGTGTCAGCTCGGTGGCCGCCTCGGCCGTGTGCACATAGCCGTCTTCCAGGGCGAGGCCGAAGTAATGGCCCGGATAGAGGAAACCGGTGATCTGGCGGCGGCCGTCCGGCAGCTGTTTGTAGAGGGTCAGGACGCCTTCGACCACCTCGAAGACATGCTCCGCCGGGTCGCCTTCGAAGAATACCGTCTGCTTTGCGCGGTAGCGCTTGACCGACAAGAGCGGAACCACCCGCGCCGCGGTCGGCATGTCGAGGCCCTCACAAATCGCGGTGGTGGCGACGTCGATCTCGGGGGTTGAATGGATGCTGCCGACTACCTGAAGCATTGATCCCTCCTCATGGGGTTCGGAGGTTTGACCTCCTTGCTGATAAGCTTATTTTTGTTGGGGCAATGTCACGGGCTGATGCCAGAGAGGCCGGAATCTGGTAACGATTAGCGACGGTATGTGACAGTCTGTGACGGCGTTCCGGTTGCGCGCGTTATGAGAATATCGCCCACCGCCATATAATTTGGGTTGTCGGTGCAATGTGGGAAGCGTGGTAAAGGCGTGAGCGAATCCGCCCATATTCTGATCGTTGACGATGATCCGCGCGTGCGCGACATGGTCAGCCGTTACCTGACGCAGGAGGGGTTTCGCGTCAGCGCGGCGGAGACCGGCGAGGCGATGCGCGCCTGCATGGCCGAGTCAGACGTGGAGCTGGTGCTGCTCGACCTGGTGCTGCCCGACGCCGACGGCCTCAACCTGGTGCGCGAGCTGCGTGAGCAGCACGACGTGCCGGTCATCATGTTGAGCGGGCGCGGCGACATGGTCGACCGGGTCGTCGGCCTGGAGATGGGCGCCGACGACTATATCGCCAAGCCGTTCCACCTGCGCGAGGTGTTGGCCCGGATCAAGAGCGTGCTGCGCCGCTCACAGGCGCATGCTGGGGCGCCTGGGGCACCCGCGGCGGAGGAACTCGCGGCGGCGCCGGCCGGCGACGACATCGCCTTCGACGGCTGGCAGCTGAACCTGGCGCGTCGCGAGCTGACCGCGCCCGACGGCAACCCGGTCGAGCTGACCACCGGCGAGTTCGACTTGCTGAGCGCCTTCGCCCGCAACCCCAACCGGGTGCTGAACCGCGACCAGCTGATGGACCTGGCCAAGAGCCGCGACTGGTCGCCCTATGACCGCAGCATCGACACCCAGGTCGGCCGCCTGCGCAAGAAGGTCGAGCGCGACCCCTCCCATCCCGAGCTGATCAAGACCGTGCGCGGCGTCGGCTACGTGTTCACGCCGAAGGTCGAAGGCGCCTGAGGCAAGTAATTCTCTCAGGATTCCAGCGCCTCGCGCAGCTTGTGGGCGAGGTCGGCCAGGCGGTAGGGCTTGCGCAGCAGCAGCGCGCCTTCTTCCATCTCGCCGGTCGGGGTCAGCGCGTCGCGGGCGTAGCCGGAGGTGAACAGCACCTTTAGCTCCGGCCGCCGGGCCTGCGCCTCGCGCGCCAGGTCCGCGCCGCTGATCCCGCCGGGCATCACCATGTCGGTGAACAGCAGGTCGACCTTGCCCGGCTCGGCCAGGACGTCGAGGGCGCCCTGGCCGTCCGCCGCCTCGAGGATGCCGTAGCCGAGCTCGGTCAGGCGCCGGAGCGTCAAGCGCCTGACACGCGGGTCGTCCTCGACCACCAGCACGATTTCGCCGCTGGCCGCGGGCAGCGCCGCCGCGCGCCGTTCCACGGGTTGCGCCGCCGGAGCCGCCTGCGCCGGCGGCAGATAGAGGTTCACCGTGGTGCCGTGGCCGGGCTCGCTGTAGATCCGGGCGTGGCCGCCGGACTGCTTGACGAAGCCGTAAACCTGGCTCAACCCGAGGCCGGTGCCGGCGCCCTTTCCCTTGGTGGTGAAGAACGGCTCGAAGGCGCGGGCGCGGACCTCCGCCGCCATGCCGGTGCCGGTGTCGGTGATCGAGAGCTGCACGTAGAAACCGGGCTCCAGGTCGAGCAGGGCGGCGGCGTAGTCCTCGTCCAGCTCGGCATTGGCCGTCTCGATGGTCAGCACGCCGCCCCCGGCCATGGCATCGCGGGCGTTGACCGCCAGGTTGAGGACGGCGTTCTCGACCTGTCCCGGGTCGACCAGGGTGGCGGCGAGGTCGGGCGCCAGCAGGGTGCTGATCTGGATCGATTCGCCGAGCGTCCGGCGCAGGATCGGCGACAGGCCGGTGACCAGGTCGTTCAGGTTGATGACCTTCGGCGCGAGCGGCTGGCGCCGGGCGAAGGCGAGCAGCCGGCCGGTCAGCTCGGCGCCGAGCTCGGCCGCCTCCAACGCCTGACCGATCGACTCGCGCTTGTCCGGGTCGTCGCCGAGCTGCGCCTCCAGCATCTCCAGATTGCCGACGATCACCGTCAGCAGATTGTTGAAGTCGTGCGCGATGCCGCCGGTCAGCTGGCCGACCGCCTCCAGCCGGTGGGCGTGGCGCAGCTCGTCCTCGGTTGCCTTGGTCGCGCTCAGGTCGCGGATCACGCCGACGAAGGTGGCCTGGCCTTCGTGGACGGTCTCGCCGACGGAGATCAGGATCGGAAACGCCGTGCCGTCCTTGCGCAGGCCCGTCACCTCGCGGCCGATGCCGATGATGCGGCGCTCGCCGGTCTGGCGATAGTGCTCGAGATAGCCGTCATGCTCCTCGCGGTAGGGCGCGGGCATCAGCATCTTGATGTTGCGGCCGACCGCTTCCTCGGCGCTATAGCCGAACAGCGCTTCGCTCGCCGGGTTGAAGGATTGCACCGTGCCATGGGCGTCGATGATGACAACGCCGTCGACGATGGTGTCGACCAGCGCGCGCAGCCGCGCATCGCCCTCGGCAACGGCGCTGTCGGCTTGTGGCTTCGGAGTCTTGTCTTCGTTCAATGCGGTCTCCCGGCGGACGAAGAATTTATCGCAAGCGGACCGCCGGTGCCATCCCGCCGCTCATCCGGCCGTCTCGTCGAGCAGCGCCGGGTCGAACGACACCAGCTCGACCACATTGCCCTCCGGGTCCTTCACGTAGATCGAGCGCCAGCCGACCCAGGGATGCTCTGCCAGGGTGAACGGGATGCCGCGCGCCGCGAAGCCGGCCGCTGCGCTTTCCTGCTCGGCCAGCGGGATGGTCAGCGCGAAGTGGTGCAGGGTAGTGCTTTCCGGCGCCTGGCCGGACCAGGCATGGCCGGCCATGTTGGACGGCCAGGTATCCGGAAACAGTGCCAGGATCGTGGTGTGGCCGCCATAGTCCTCGGCGATCCGGAAGAACACCATGCCTTCCTTGTCGAAGCGCCGCGGCACCGGCAGGCCGATGACCTCTTCATAGAACGCCTGCATCCGGTCCAGGTCGCACTCGCGGAGCACGGTCTCGCCCAGCGCCTTTACGGTGAAGCTGCGCTCGGTCATCCGAACCTCCTTAATCGGCAAGCGAATCCATCGGCTTGCCGCTATTATCGGGCGCGCGCCGGCCGGGGCGCAACGAGTCGGGGCGCGGCGATGGGCGCAGGGAGCAGGCGATGACCGCGGAACTGCAGGAACCGGCGGCGGAAGTCCGCGAAGGGGCGGTCGAATGGCTCGCCCTGCTCGGCCGCTCGATGCGCGAGGAGCACGATTACCGCCCGCGGATCGAGGGCCGCCTGCCGGCCGGCCTGGCCGGCACGCTCTATCGCAACGGCCCCGGCCTGTTCGAGCGCGGTGGGCGGCGCAAGCGGAACCTGCTGGACGGCGACGGCATGATCCAGGCGTTCGATTTCGCCGACGGCGCGGTGCGCTACCGCAACCGCTTCGTCCGCACCGCCAAGTTCCAGGCCGAGGAAGCCGCCGGCGCCTACCGCTACCCGACTTGGTCGACCCGGGCGCCGGGCGGGCCGCTCTTCAACCTCGGCTTTCGCGGCAAGTCCCAGGCCGGCGTCACCGTGCTGGCGCAGGGCGGCCGGCTGCTCGCCTTCGACGAGATCAACCCGCCCTATGCGCTCGACCCCGAGACCCTGGAGACGCTGGGCGCTTACGAGGTCGAGACGCGCTATCCCGTCCCTGCCTACAAGGCGCACAGCAAGACCGACGCCGGCAACGGCGACTGGGTGCTGATCGGCACCGGCTATGGCAAGAAAATGACCCTGCACCATGTGGTGCGCGGCGCCGACGGTCGGGTCAAGGCGCAGCGCCACTTCGAGGCGCCCTACAACACCTATCTGCACGACTTCTTCGCCACCGAACGCTACGTCCTGTTCCTGCTGCACCCGGTCGAATTCTCGCCCTGGCCGCTGATTAGCGGATTCAAGAGCTTCATCGATACGCTGAAATGGAACCCGGCGCGCGGCAACCTGGTGCTGGTGGCCGACAAGTCGGGGGCCGCGCCGCCGCGCGTCTTCGAAGCGCCGGCCGCCTATATGTGGCACAGCCTGAACGCCTATGAGGTCGGCGACAGCATCGTCGCCGATTTCGTCGGCTATGACGATCCGGACCATTTTATCGGCGATGACCCGGCGCTCGGCGCCATCATGCGCGGCGTGGCGGGCAACGCCGAGAGCCCCGGCCGGCTCAGGCGCCACGTCATCGACCTCGGCGCCGGCCGGCTCCGCGAGGAATTCCTCGCCGACGGCCATTACGAGTTCCCGATGATCGACGCGCGCGTCGGCTGCCGCCGCCACCGCTACGCCTATCTCGCCCATGGCGACGCGAGCCGCTGGTTCCATGACGGCCTGGCACGGGTCGATGTCGAGACCGGCGCGCGCGAGCTCTACGACTTCGGCCCGAGCTGCTATGTCGGCGAGCCGATCTTCGCGCCGCGCGGGCCGGACGAGGGCGACGGCTGGCTGCTGGTCCAGGTGCTCGACGGGACGACCGAGAAGGGCTTCCTCGCCCTGTTCGACGCCGCCGATGTCGCGGCCGGCCCGGTCGCCCGCGTCCTGCTCGACCACCCGACGCCGATGAGCTTCCACGGCGACTGGCGCGCCGCCGGCTGACCGGCTTGGCCGGCATGCTACACTAAATCCCGATAACGGCGCGGGCCGGGGGCGTTCGCGCCGCGTGGATCGCAAAAAAGGGAGGGTACGAGCCATGCTTCCATGGTCAGGAATCTTCCGTAGCGTCATCACCATCGCGGCCGTCGTCACGGTCGCGGGCGTCGCCGAGGCGCGCGACTTCACCGTCGTCGGCTGGGGCGGCGGCGTGCAGGACGTACAGCGTGATCTCTATTTCAAGCCGTTCGCCAAGCAGGAAGGCATCAATTTCCTGGAGGACACGTACCTCGGCGGCTGGGCGCAGTTCAAGGCGATGCAGGAGACCGGCAAAGTGCCCTGGGACGTGGTCCAGGTCGAGGCCTCCGAACTCGGGCGCGGCTGCGACGAGGGCGTGTTCCTGGCGCTCGACTGGGCCAAAATCGGGCCGCAACCCGACTTCGTGCCGGCCGCGGTCAGCGAATGCGGCGTCGGCACCATCGTCTGGTCGGTGGTGATCGGCTACAACGCCGACACGGTCAAGGACGAGCCGAAGTCGTCGGCCGACTTCTTCGACACCAAGCGCTGGCCGGGCAAGCGCGGCATGCGCAAGGGGCCGAAGCTGAACCTGGAGCTGGCGCTGATGGCCGACGGCGTGGCGCCGGCCGACGTCTACAAGGTGCTGTCCACGCCGGCCGGCGTCGACCGCGCCTTCGCCAAGCTCGATACCGTCAAGCCGCTGGTGCAGTGGTGGGAAGCCGGCGCCCAGGCGCCGGAATGGCTGATCTCCGGCGATGTCGAGTTGTCGATCGCCTATAACGGCCGCATCACCAAGGCGATTGAAGACGGCCAGAACCTGAAGATGATCTGGGACAACACGATCTACGCCATCGATTCCTGGGTCATCCTGGCCAAGTCGCCGCATGTGGAGACCGCCTACAAGTACATCAAGTTCGCGTCGCAACCGAAGCTGCAGGCGGAATACACCAAGTCCTACGCCTATGGCCCGACCACGGTGGCCGCGGTGCCGATGGTCGACCCGGCACGCGCCGTCGACCTGCCGGCCGGAGCCAACCTGAAGACCGGCCTGCATGGCGGCAGCCCGGAGGCGCTGGAATTCTGGATCGACAACCAGGAAGAGCTGACCGAGCGCTGGAACGCCTGGGCGTCGAACTGACCTTGGGCGGCGCGGGCCGGGCGCTCGGGCCCGGTCCGCAAGGCGATTACTTCTTCTTGTCGGCTGTTGGAACCGGTTCTCCGTCGGGCTGCTTCTTCGGCCCGGCGATAGCGCCCTTTATCCTGTCCAGCTTTTCAAGCGCATCGACGACCGTTCGGAACTCGGCGGCGATGAATTTTTCGTCGTTGGCGCGCTCGAGCAGGGCTCTCAGTTGCTCGCCGTTCGCCTGGTAGATGGTTGGCAGAATGCCGGTCAGGCAATGGAAGGCAAGGGCATTTGTCGCGGATCTCCCAGCAGTCGCCTGGTAGCGCTTGAACGCCGCGACCTTTTCTCGGGCCCTACGGTCGGCGGTTCCCTTCAAATTGAGGAATGCGGCCGAATTCGTCCACCCGGCGTTCTTTCTGTTCACGGCGTGTTGCTCGAACGCGTCCAGCTTCGATCGGGCGGAATATGCCGCGCTGTTCGCTTGCCCGAGCGCGATCGAGGCGCTGAGCAGTGCGGGAGACAAGCTGTCGTTGTCGAGAGCGGTCATACAAGCCACGACCGCGGCGTCGGCGTTGATGTTATGTAGATAGTTCCTCTGCATCTTTTCCAGCTTGCTGGCCACGTCGACTTTGGCATTGGCGATGCTGCCTGCGGCTTTCGCCTGCGTCGCCGCGGTGCTTTGCGAGGCCGCTCTCACCGAGCCGGCCAGGTCTCTGCGCTTCTTGGCGATATTCGTTCGGGTCTTCCCGAGCTCCTTCCGCTGTTTTTCGACAGCGCTCGCCGCGGCCGTCGCTTCTTCCTTCGATGCATCGCTCGCATTGGGTTTCTCGCTGGCCGTCTTTTTCTCGGCGGCTGTTTCCTCCAGCTCCGTGAGCTTTTTCTCCTGCGCCTTTTCCGTCTCTTCCAGGGCGTCGATCTCGGCCTGAATCTTCTGTGCCTGTTCGATCGATTCCTTGGTCAATTCGCCGATGCCGGCATCGCTGCTGGCGCTGGCGGTCCCGCCGATCGTCGCCAGCTCGCGGCCGAAATTGCCGGCCGCCAGCTCGCCCAGCAGCATGGTGATCATGGTGTCGTCATAGCGGCTCAGCAGCACCGCGTAGGTGGTGTCGGAGATCGCCTGGTTGGCGTAGGCCTCGCAGGCCCGGTACAGCCCATCGCGCAGCAGTTGGATGGTGGCGAGGCGTTCGGTCATCTGCGCCACCGCCTGCGCCCGCGCCAGCGTCAACGACGCGGCGACTTCGACCGGGACACCTTCCAGGTTGGCCTCGGCCGAGAGACCGCCGCCGAAGGCTCTCGATACCGCCTGCGCCACGTCCGGGCTCGGTTCGGCACAGGTGACGGTTTTCGAGCTGCCGTTCTCGCCTGGGATCTCGGTCCGATAGACCAGCCGCACGGTGGCGGTCGTCACCAGCGACCGTTTCTTGTTTAGGCGTGTGCCCTCGAATTCGTCTCCCGCATTCGTGCAGCCGGTGAGCGCCATGACGGCCGCGCCTACGGCCAGAGTTCGGATGATACCCTGTGACATCGGCAGCCTCCCCTTTTTAATCCTTGTTGCCGACGTGACCGCCGGAAAGGATATTGTAGCCGATATCGCAACGGGCAGTTGTGGAATTTGCCGCCAAGCGGCGGACCAGCGCCGCGCCGCCAGGCGGGCTTGTTCAGGCGGCCCAGTCCGCCGTCAGGCCGGCGGTGCCGTCGGCGGCCTCGAGGCCGCGGCAGGCGGCGGCGAGGCGCTCTGTCCGCTCGGCGCCGAGCAGCGGCTCAACCAGGCTCCGGAACTTGGTTTCCAGGCGGCTCCACTGGTCGTCCAGGTCCGCCGCCGGGCGCGAGACGTCGAAGCTCTCGGTGATCGAGCGGCCGTCGTTCAGCTCGACGACGACGTCGCTCGCCATCCGCACTTCGCGCTCGCCCGGATCGACGCTGACCTTGTCGCGCAAGGCGTTGAGGTCGGGCCGGGCGGTGTTCGCGTCGGTGAAGGTGTCGAGCCGGGCGGTGTCGAGGCCGGCCAGGCCGAAGGCGGTGGTCAGGCGCAGGCTGAACTTGGCCTCGAGGCCGGTGGTCGGCTCCGGGATGTCGCAGACCTTGAGGTGGCCGGGCGCCACCTTCAGGCTGACCCCGGCGACCGCCTCCGGCGTCACGCCGTGGTCGTCGCGCAGCAGGCGGCAGGCCTCCAGCGAGGCATGGGTCAGGTAGCAGGCGGCGTGGTACTTGAACAGCACGTTCCGGGTATGGAAGCCGCCGGCTACGGGTGCGAAGGCCGCCGCCGCGTCGAAGGTCTCGCTCTGGGTCGCGGCGAAGCCCTGCGCGGTCTCGATGCCGGCCGGATTCGAGGTGAAGCCGCGCGCCGCCAGCCGCGCCGCCATCAGCCCGGCGGCGGCGGCGTTGCCGGCATGCAGCGGCTTGCACATGGTGCCGAACATGGCCTTGAGGCCCGCGGCCTGGGTGGCGGCGATCCCCAACGCCGTGGCCGTCGCCCGGGCATCGAGATCCAGCAGCCGGGCCGCGGCCGCGGCGGCGCCGAAGGTGCCGAGCGTCGCCGTGTTGTGCCAGCCGCGGCCGTAATGGCTCGGGCCGATGGCGAGGCCGAGGCGGCATTCGGCCTCGCCCCCGGCGACGAAGGCGGTGATCAGGTCCGCGCCGGACTTGCCTTGATGTTCGGCGAGCGCCAGCACCGCCGGCGCCACCGGCACCGTCGGGTGGCCGTTCAGCGCCTCGTGCACGTCGTCGAAGTCGAGCGCATGGCCGGCGGCGCCGTTGACCCGCGCGGCCTCGACCATGCTGGCCTTGCCCAGGGCCCCGGCCAGGCTCGCCTGCGCCGCGCCGCCCGCCTCTGCCGTCTCGGCCTGCAGGATGCGGCTCAGCGGCTCGGCCGCGCCGGCGACGGTGACGCCGATCCAGTCGAGCAGGCATTGCTTGGCCACCGTGACCGCGTCGGCCGGGATGTCCTCGAACCGCAAGGCCGCGGCGTCCGCCGCCAGCGCCCGGGTCAGGCCGACCTGTTCCGCATTTGCTTCCACTGCTGCCTGCTGCATCGGATGTCTCCGTCAAAATCTCGCGATTGTAGTTTGCCGGGCCGGCCGGGCCGCGTCCAGCCGGCTACTTCGGCGCAATCACCCGCATCGGTTCGCCCTTCAGGAAGGCGGCAATGTTCTCCGCCATCTCTTCATAGAAGACGCGGTAGGTCTCCTCGGTGACGTAGCCGACATGCGGGCTCAAGACCACATTGTCGAGGCCGCGCAAGGGGTGGTCGGCGGGCAGTGGCTCGGTGTCGTAGACATCGAGGGCGCCGCCGGCGATGCGCTGGTCCTTGAGCGCGTCGATCAGCGCCCCGGTGTCGACGATCGGCCCGCGCGAAGTGTTGACCAGATAGGCGGTCGGCTTCATTTGGCCGAGCTCGGCGGCGCCGACCAGGCCGCGGCTCCGCTCGCTCAGCACCAGGTGGATGGTGACCACGTCGGCCTCGGCGAACAGCCGCTCCTTGCTGACCAGCTCGGTGCCGAACTCGGTGGCGCGCTCGGCGGTCAGGTTCTGGCTCCAGGCGATCGGCTTCATGCCGAAGGCGGCGCCGACGCGCGCCACTTGGCTGCCGATGCGGCCGAGGCCGACGATGCCGAGAGTCTTGCCGGCGAGGTCGTTGCCGAGGGTGGTCTGCCAGCCGCCGGTGCGCATCGCCTGGTGCTCGAACGGGATGTGGCGCAGCAGGGCGAGGATCAGGCCCCAGGTCAGCTCGCCGGTGGCCTGGCCGGAGCCGTGCGTGCCGCAGACGGTGACGCCCAACTCGGCCGCCGCGGCGACGTCGACCGACGCGTTGCGCATGCCGGTGGTGACCAGCAGCCGCAGCTTCGGCAGCTTCTCGAACAATTCGCGCGGAAACGGCGTCCGCTCGCGCATGATGCCGACAATCTCGAACTCGGCGAGCCGCTCGGCGACCGCGTCCATGCTGCCGATATAGTCGTCGAACACGGTGATCTCGGCGCCACCCGGCAGCCCGCTCCAATCGGCCATCTCCAGGGCCACGTTCTGGTAGTCGTCGAGCAGGGCGATCTTGGCCATGGGTCCCCTCGTCAAATCAGCGCAGGCGATGCTTCGATGCCCGCGGGATCATGAATCCGGCTGGCGTCAACTCAGACTACCCCATTATGGCAGAGGATAGACGTATCAACTCAGTTGCCCATGGCGACGACGCCGGCGCCGTCGGCGCCGCGCCGTGGCGACGGCAATCTGGGCAAGATCGAAAGGCAAAGGAAGCCTGTCTTCTTCGGCAAATCGCGTCCGCCCACTGGAATCGAGTTCCGAGAGATTTTTTCGGTCAGGGGATTTAGAAGGATCGGAGCGCCATTCTTTCAAGTCCATCATTGATCCGGGCGTTAGTCGATCTGACCGTGGATGGACATCTTCTTTCTCAGGATCGATCTTCATGGCCCTGAGCATCGTCGCCCAGAAGGTTTTGCTGTTCTCCTCGAAGGGGCTATAGACGATTTTCTTCTTGTCGAGTTTGTCTGCCTTGACGAGCGCATCCTCCCAAAGATTTCGTACTGCCTTTTCCGTACCGGCTCGCACCACCTTCGACGTTTTCTCGTCATTTGGATGTCCGAGAGGCGTGTTTCTCGTCTCAAAGCCGGCACTTGTGACCGGAGCGGAATCTTTCCGCTGTCGACGCGTATCGGCGGCACCATTCTTCACCCGGATCGGCTTGAGGAAAGGTTCCTTGAACCACCCGTGCAGTTCTTCCACCACCTTCCCGTTCGGACCCACGAGTGCCAGGTAGTTGTGCCCCACGAGATCGCCGATCGCATTGTCCTCGAGCGGGCCTTGACGTGACTCGATCTTCCACTCGCCGTCGCGATCCATCGGTTCCGAGCCAATGTCCTGTGCCGGGGAACTAGCCGTCATCGTCTCTGGCGTTTCACCCGCCGGTGCAAGATCCGAGTTTTCGACAAGCCCATCTAGGCGGGTGTCCTCGATTTCGTCGCCTCCCTGGAGCGACGCCGCGAAATTCGGGTCGAGACGCCCAGGAAACAGGTCACCGTCATCAGGGCTGGAAGAGCTACCGTCGAAGAATTCCCTGGCATCTTTGGGAATATCAAAGACCCGATTTCGCGCTTCTTCCAAACCTACGAAAGCTTCAAGAAAGGGCATGATTCGATCGATTTTGACAGTCGAATCACTCTTCGAAAACCGAAAGCGCGCACCGGCAAAGGGGTATTTGCCCTGATATTCATCGGGAACCAATCCGTTTACCCAATCGATCTTTCCCTTGTTGTTCGGATTGGTGTGCCAGTTGCTTTCCTGGACGGACTTTCGCTTCTTCGGGTTCGCTGGGTCAAAGCCCGGCTGACCGGCTTCGAACATCGGATTCTGCACCCATTCGCTCTCGGCGAGCCATGTCGCGGCAAGTCGTACATCGGTTTCCGGCGATCCTGACCGCCCGTTTCGTGGGCCGGTTCCGTCACGCGGGCTATTGGACATGATCGAACGAGATGCGGTGATGACATCTTCGAACGTCTCTGCGCTTGTGCCGATCCGAATGCCGATGTCGTTGTTGTGACGATCCATCGCCTCTTGCTCCGGCGTCTGCGGCACGCCCGGGAAAAAGCCGCGACCGCCCGCCCGTCCTTCCTGTTCATGAAGCTCGAGAATTTTCCGGGCCCTGTCCTCGCCGAACCGGCGTGTCATTTCGGCCGACCAGATCAGGTGCCGATAGGCATCGGCCGGCCCATGCTCCCGCCCCGGCAATTGCGATGCCACGGCCTCCGATATGGCGGCATACGCGGCGATGAATTCCTTCACCTCTATGAGCTCAATCGCCCGTTCAATAGGCGTCACAAAATCCCCGGACGCGCCGCGGTCTTGTGCGCCCTTCTTTGGTGCTTCCCCTTCGTCGGTTGTCCGGCTCTTCCCAGGCATTCGATTCATTCCTCTGCAGATTGAGTTTTGAACGGTGATCGACCTTGCGGCCATTCATCGGCGCGACGACGTCAAGGTGGGGAAATCGTCAATGACGACTTCGCCCGCGCGTTCGTCTTTGGCCAAGCAATTTCGTCATCGATCGAATAAGCAGCAATTGTCACCCTCGCAAAACGAGAAATCGTCTGTGGTCTAATTAGGTATATGTCGAATAAACGGTCAAGATGGTATTGAGACTATCAAATATACCAATGGGTATAGATATTGAAATTTTCCTTGTTATGGTAAATAGGTCGTCAGAAAATCGACAGAATCTTCGCCATATTTGCAAACAAAGGGTGCTGCTAAGCTTCGGATATATTCTTTAGCGCTCGTCTCGCCCGCGCCAATCGGTAGCTCCGGTAAAGGAGATATACCAGCAACGCCGGATACAGAACCGGCAGCAGGGCGCCGACATCCTCCAAGTAGCCTGGCCCGGCCGCATCGCAATCCCAAATTATGGTGTCGGTGACGGTGCGGGTGCTGATCGCTAAGAGGACGCCAAGCGTGGCCGCAAGGATCAACACGCCTGGGAACGCCAACAGGCTGAGGGTGCAAGCGACAATGGATCGGAGATAGACGAACCTTCGATCGCTGCGGGACCGGGCCGTGACGAAGAAGCCCGTGGCGGCCCACGGCCCCAGAATGACCGCACCAAATATCGCATACTCCAACGCCGCCGGGTTGACAATGATCGCGGGTTTGGAGAGGTCGAGGAAAAGGCTGGTCCGCGACCCGAAAGAGCTCGTCACATCGCAAGCGTAGTCGAGGCCGCCGACGATGGGGAAAAAGATCAGCTGAACCGCCCAAGAATAGAGCGTCAGCGGCGCGGCGAGGAGGCATGCGACACGGAGCCACGCCGGCAGCGCGGGGTCGTCTCTCAGTCGTCGCCACCAGGATCGCATCGAGCAAGCCCTCGCACAGCCGAGAATGGAGACAGTCGTTCGAGAAATGCAGAACAATATGGCGGCAGTATGGCGGGGTTCGGCGTAGGCGATGCGTAGAGCAGTGGGGATTCCGTAGCTTCGGCGTTCGCGGCGGGCGGCGCGACGGCATAGGGGCAGTCCTGGATTAGCCCAGGCGGTATTTCTGCGCCCGCGGGATCATGAAGGTGTCGGCGACGGCGGCGAGTCGCTTGTCGTCACCGGCGCTCCAACGCGGCTGCAGGGCCAGCAGGGCACGGCCGGCGGCGGTGTCGCCCCAGAACCAGTCGGCGACCTGGCGGCTCGACGGCTTGGCCGCGCCGGCGGTGGCGACCTCGTTGTAGGCGGCCTTCAGGTCCTCCATCACCGCGCGGACCGCCTCCGAGAGCCGCAGGCCGGCGACCGCGTCGGCCGGCGGGCCACCGTCGAGGCAGGCGGCGAGGTAGCGCCCGAGGCCGTCGAGGTCGAGGCCGGCGAGGCCGAGCGCCGTGTGCCCGCGCGCCTCGCGGGCGGCGGCGTGGAGCGGTGCCAGCGTGGCGACTTCGGCCGCCAGATCGGCGCCGTCGAGCACCGGCGGCGTCCAGTCGGGGTTGTCCAGGCGGCAGGGCGTCTCTTCCGGGAAGTCGACATGCACCGGCCCGGCCTCCGCGTCCAGCAGGCCGAGCGCCGCCATCAGCACGCGGCGCTGGAAGGCGGCGTCATGCGGCGGCCCGAGCGGCCGGCCGAGCTCGAACGGGACCCAGAGCGCTCGCGGCGGCCGGGCCTTCTCGCTGTTCTCGCGGATCAGGCTGATCAGCGTGGTGGCGAGGCCTTCCTGCTCGAAGTAATGGGCCAGCACGCTCACGGCGCGCGTGCAGAACGGTCAGACCGGGACCAGCAGCACGGTGTCGACCGCGTCCCGCTTCATGCGCGCCGCCGCTTCGCGGGCATGCGGTTCCATCCTACGCGGGTCGGTCGCGCCCATGAAGGAATAGTGTTCGTTCGCGACGCTGCCGATCGCGCCCCCGGCCGCCAGCTCGTTCAGCCGGTCGCGCGGGAACATCACGTTCATGTCCTGGTGAAAGCCGCTGCGGTCGAAATTGACCGAGACGTGGCTGATGATCACGTCGCCTTCCGCCGCGTCGTTCGGGACCACCCGGTAGTCGTCGGCGGATTGCCGGAACTGCCGGTCGCCGCGGCGGATCAGCCCGGCGCTCGACACCATGGCGATTCGACGCTGGGCCAAGGGTGGGCCGCTGACCCAGGCCAGCGCGTCGAAGTCCGGGCAGTCGAGCGCGGTGATATGGCTCCGGGTCGGCTCGGCGATGTCGATCAGGTGGGCCATGCAGGGGCCTCCGGCGGTTGCGGTCGGTGGCAGCCTATCACAGGGACCCTAGATGTAACGCAGGCTCGCCATGCGTATTTGCACGGGGCTGGGGTCAGCGGGGCTGGGGTCAGTCCTAAACTTTATACCCAAATTTCGATTATTCATCTTCAGGTCACTCTCGTGCCTTGGGTATAAAGTTTAGGACTGACCCCGATCGCTGCGTATTTGTTACCGCGCCGATCACCGCCGCGGCGTCGTAGCCGAGCGCCCGGAGCGCCGCGAGGCAGGCCGCGGCTCGCGCCGCCGGCACCCCGGCCAGCAGGCCGCCAGCGGTCTGCGGGTCGAACAGCAGCGGGTAGGCGGCATGGCCGCGATGCGCCGCCGCGTCGACCAGCGCCGCTTGATCCTGGTTCGCCGCATGCAGCGACGATGTCACGCCGCGGGCCAACAACTCGGTCGCGCCCGGCAGGGCCGGCAGGTCATCCAGCCGCAGGCTGGCGGCGCAACCCGAGGCGCGCAGCATCTCCGCCAGATGGCCGGCAAGGCCGAAGCCGGTGACGTCGGTGCAGGCGGCGGCGCCGTGCGCAGCGAGGCAGGCGGCCGCCGGCCCGTTCGATTGCAGCATCGCGGCGAGCGCCGCCTCGACCCAGGCGCTCTTCGCCTCGGCGCGCATGTCGGCGGCAAAGATCGCGCCGGTGCCGAGCGGCTTGGTCAGGACCAGGCGGTCGCCGGGTGTCAGCCCGCCTTTGCGCAGCAGCTTGTCCCGGTCGGCGAGGCCGTTGACGGAGAGCCCGAAGGCGAGCTCGGCGCCCTCCCCGGTATGGCCGCCGATCAGCGCCGCGCCGGCCTGGTCCAGCGTGGCGAGGGCGCCGGCCAGGATCTGGCGCAGGTCGTCCGCCATCTTGTCGGCGGCGGCGAAGGGCAGGGTGACGAGCGCCAGGGCCGACTGCGGCTCGGCGCCCATGGCGTGGATGTCGCCGAGGCAGTGGTTCGCGGTCACCCGGCCGAACAGGTAAGGGTCGTCGATGAAGGCGCGGAACTGGTCGACGGTCTGCACCACCAGCTTGCCGGGCGGCGGCGCGATCACCGCGGCGTCGTCGGCGCCTTGCAAACCGACCAGCACGTCGTCGCGCGGCGTCGGCGTCAGCTCGGCCAGCACGCGGACGAGGATCGGGCTCGCCAGCTTGGCGCCGCAGCCGCCGCAGCGCATGCGCTCGACGCTGCGGCCGTCGATCTCGACCGGTTCGGCGTCGTCCGCCATCTCCGGCAGCTCCTGGTATTTCCGCATCCAGCGCCGGTCGATCCGGTCCTTGACCCGCCAGACCCAGCGGCCCTCCAACGCCAGCGGGCCGTAGGAGGCGACGGCATTCCTGTTACCGGTGGAGATCAGGGCCAGGGTGCGCGGCTGCGGCCGGTAGGGGCGGAGGCGGCGGCCGGCGGCGGCACGGCGCAGGTTGTCGGCCAGCACCGGCCCCTGGCGCACCGCGTAGACGCCGGATTTCGGCAGGCCTTGGCCGTCCAAGGCGGCGATGTCGCCGGCGGCGAAGACTCGGGCGTCGGTCACAGATTGCAGGGTCGCGTCGACGCGGATGAATCCGGCGTCGTCGAGCGCCAGCCCGGTCTGGCCGAGCCAAGCCGGCGCGCCCCCCTGGGTGACGGTCACGGCGGCGTCGAATTCGACCTCGGCGCCGTCGGCGCGGCGCAGCACGCCCGCGCCGATCTCGGTCACCGGCTGGCCGGTATGCAGCGCGATGCCGTGCCGGTCAAGCGCGCGGCGCATGCGCCGGCGCACCGCGACGGCGTGGCCGCTCAGCGGCTCGTTTGTGTCGGTCAGCACGTCGAAGCGAAGTCCGTTCGCGCCCTTGCCGTTCCGCGCCGCCAGTGCGGCCAGCCGGTGCCGCAGCGACAGCGCCACCTCGACGCCGCCGGCGCCGCCGCCGACCACGGCGACGCGGAGGCCGCCGCCATTGGCCAGCATGCGGTCCTCGGCCACGGCCCAGCGTTCCAGGAAGCGGTCGACCGGCTTGACCGGGATGGCGTGCCGGGCGGCGCCGGCGATGGCGCGCGTGTCGGGTGCGGAGCCGATGTCGATGGAGAGCAGGTCGAAGGGCACCGGCGGGCGGTCCGCACAGAGCACCACCCGGCGTTCCAGATCGAGCCCGGTGGCGGCGGCGTGGTAGAGCCGGGCGCCGGCGAAGCGGCAGAGCGGCCCAAGATCGATATGGCAGACGGCGTGGCTGTAATGGCCGGCCAGATGGCCCGGCAGCATGCCGGAATAGGGCGTGAAGGTATCGCGCGCGATCAGGGTCAGCCGGCTGCCCGGCGCCGGCTTCATGCCGAACGACTTCAGCACCGCGACATGGGAATGACCGCCGCCGATCAGCACGATGTCGCGGGAGATGGGGATCGGATCCTTACGCATGATCGGTGAAGCCGATGCCGTCTTCGCACCGTTCAAATCCAGGCCTGCGGTCGTCGATCACGGTGCGCTCGCTCACGGCGAGACAGCTCCAAATCGGATCATGCGGCGGAGCTTAGCGGCGCCGCGCCGCAAAACCAAGTCATTGCCCGCTTCCACGTCATTGCGAGCGAAGCGCGGCAATCTCGATGTCCGAGTCTCCGCCGTCACGAGATCGCCGCGGCCCTGCGGGCCTCGCGATGACGAGCTTGGGGCTGGCAACCGGCACCGCCGCAAAACCAATTCGGCGGGCGAGCCCTGTTCCGACGGACAAATTCATTTGTCCGGAGGCAAGCGCAACCGCGCGCCCGAGCTTATGCGAGGAGCCAAGCGCGCGGAGGCGCGCGCCCGGCGCCTGAGGGCGCCGCCAAGCCAACTTTTTGGCTTGGCGGCAAAACAAGCGGCGGAAGAGAGTGGGAGTCGAACCCACCGAAGACGTCTGACGCCTCCCAACGGGTTTGAAGCCCGCGCGCTCCACCGGGATGCGATTCCCCTCCGGGGCCGATCATAAGGCGTCCGCGCGGCGGCAATCAATCGCCGCCGCCGAACGCCTCGGCCGACGGCTTGGCGATGCGGCGGCTGTCGCCGATGCGGCGGGTGAAGCCGGCCTTGTCGAAGAATTCCAGGACCTCGATGGTCAGGTTGCGGCCGATGCCGGAGGCGTCGCGGTAGCCCTTGGCGTCGAACGCGCCGCCGCCCTGCTCGGCCAACTCCTCAGCGATCGCCGCCAGGCGGCGCACCGCCGCCGGCGGAAAGTAGCGGTTGGGCGCCACCGGCAGCAGCAGGCCGAGCCGGGCGGCGCGCATGAAGAAGCGCTCGACGGCCTCCGGCGTCTTGCCGAGCGCCTCGGCGACCTCGCGGATCCGAGGTGGACGCAACTCTCCCTCCGCCAGCAGGGTCTCGACCCGCTGCCAGAGCGCTTCCTCCGTGTCGCTTAGCCGGGCGCGGTGGCTCGGCAGGTGCAGGCTCAGCCCCTCGCGCTTGAGCGCGCGCTCGCCGATCAGCCGGTCGAGCGCGGCGGCGAACAACGGCGCGGGCGCCGTCGCCGGCAGCGACCGGCGGAGCGCCGTCTGCTCCAACCCGACGTTCTCCGGCGATTTCTGGTGGAAGGCGGCGACCGTGCCCAAGATGTCGTAGCGCAATGCCTGCCAGCGCGCCGGCGCCACGGCGACGGGTGCGACCCGTTCGCCGATTGTCGCCATCGGGACTTGTTCGTAGACCGCCGCCGCCTCCGCCGGCGTCAGATTCCAGGCGGTGGCGAAGGGGGTGAGGGGGACGCCGGCCGGCGCTGCCTCGATCAGCTCGGCGAGCGCCGCTTCCGGCGGCGGCTGCTGCAGCGCCGCCAGTTGCGCCAGGCGCTCGGGCCGGGCGCGGCCGCGCGCCGGCGGGAAGATGTCGATCACCGCGCCGCCGGCGACGGTGCGCCGGGCCGACTGGTCGCGCAGCACGAAGCGGTCGCCGCGGAGCGCGCCGATCGGCCGGTCGAGGACGAGCTGCACCAGGCCGGCCGCGCCCGGCTCGATCTTCTTGTCCGCCAGCACCGCGACCCGCGCCGTCACGTCGGCCGCCGCCAGATGCAGATGCACCGGGGTCCAGTGGGCAAGCGGCCGCGCCTCGCTCGCCAGCACCTTGAGGCGGGCGTCGATGCGCCGGGCCGGGGCATGGGCCGGCTCGGCGACCAGCCAGTCGCCGCGGTGGATCTCCGCGTTGCGCAAGCCCGGCCCGGCGATGTTGATGGCGGCGCGCTGGCCGGCGCGGGCGGTCGGCGATTGCCGGTTCTGGGCATGGATGCCGCGGACCCGGACCTCGATACCCTGGGGCGACAGGATCAGCCGGTCGTCGACCGCAGTGGTGCCGGAAAAGACCGCGCCGGTGACCACCAGCCCGGCGCCCGGCACGGTGAAGTCGCGGTCGATGGCGAGCCGGAAGTTGCCGCCGGCGGCGCGCGCCGCGACCGCCGCCGCGGCCTCAGCCAGATGTTCCTTCAGCGCCTCGATGCCGTCGCCGGTGATGCCGGAGACCGGGAAGGCCGGCGCGCCGGCGAGGCCGCTTGCGGCCAGCAGTTCGGCGATCTCCGCGGTCACCGCCTCGACCCGGCCGGGCTCGACCCGGTCGACCTTGCTGATCGCCACGGCGCCTCGGGCGACGCCGAGCAGGTCGAGGATCGCCAGATGTTCAATGGTCTGCGGCATCACCCCGTCATCGGCCGCCACCACCAGCAGGGCGAAATCGACCGCGGCGACGCCGCAGGCCATGTTGCGGATGAAGCGCTCATGGCCCGGCACGTCGACAAAGCCCAGAATGTCGCCGTTCGGCAACGGCTGATAGGCGAAGCCGAGATCGATCGACAGCCCGCGCGCCTTCTCCTCCGGCAGCCGGTCGGTGTCGACGCCGGTCAGCCGCTTGATCAGCAGCGTCTTGCCATGGTCGACGTGACCGGCCGTGGCGACGATCATGGCCGGGCCTCGGGTGTGAATCGATGCGGATTCAGCAACACTGTGTCATGACCGGACTTGAGGGTTTGGCGTGGGGCGGTGTGGCGCATCAGCCGACAGCGAGTTGATCGAGCTGGGCGACGAACGCCGCCTCGTCGTCGAGACCGCGCAGGTCGAGCAGGAGCGCGCCATCCTGCACGCGGCCGATCACCGGACGGGGCAGGGCGCGGAACGCTGTAGCCAACCGCTTCAGCGCAGCGCCGCGGCCGCCGGCGGACTTGAGCGACAGGGCGAAGCTCGGAAGCGCGTCGACAGGCAGAGCGCCGCTGCCAATCTGGCTCTGGCACGGCACCACCTCGACTTCCGCGCGACCCGCCAGCCGCTTGGCCAGGGCCGGGGCGAGGCGCCGCGCCGCTGCCTCGATCCCGGCTGCCGGGCGCGCCAGCAGGCCGAGGGTCGGCAGCCGTTCGGCGAGGCGGTCGGGATCGCCGTAAAGGCGGAGGACGGCGGCCAAGGCCGCGATGGTCAGCTTGTCGACGCGCAGCGCCCGCTTCATCGGGTTGCGCTTGATCTTGGCGACCAGGTCGGCGCGCCCGGCGATGATGCCGGCCTGCGGCCCGCCGAGCAGCTTGTCGCCGCTGAAGCTGACCAAGTCGGCGCCGGCGGCGATCGTCTCGGCCGCGGTCGGTTCATGCGGCAGGCCGAAGGCCTCCAGCTCGGCGAGGGTGCCGCTGCCGAGGTCGACGGCGAAGGGCAGCCCGGCGTCATGCGCCAGCGCCGCCAGCTCGGGCTCAGGCACGGCGGCGGTGAAGCCCTGCACCTCATAGTTGGAGGTATGCACCTTCATCACCAGCGCCGTCTTCGGCCCGATCGCGGCCTGGTAGTCCTTGGCATGGGTGCGGTTGGTGGTGCCGACCTCGCAGAGCTTGGCGCCGGCCCGGGCCATGATGTCGGGAATGCGAAAGGCGCCGCCGATCTCGATCAGCTCGCCGCGCGAGACCACCACCTCCTTGCGAAGCGCCAGGCTGTTCAGCAGCAGCAGCACGGCGGCGGCGTTGTTGTTGACCACGGTCGCGGCCTCGGCGCCGGTCAGCCGGGTGATCCAGTCTTCCAGATGGGCGTCGCGGTCGCCGCGCTTGCCCGTGCCCAAGTCGAATTCCAGGTTGGCCGGGTGCCGCGCCGCCTCGGCCATCGCCGCGATCGCCTCTTCGGGCAGGGGCGCGCGGCCGAGATTGGTGTGCAGCACGGTGCCGGTCAGGTTGAAGACGGGCTTCAGCGGCGGCGCGAGCGCCGCCCGCAGCCGGTCCGCGATTCGCGCCGCGATTGCGTCGTCGCCGGAGTCGGCCGCGCCCTCGGCCAGCGCGGCGCGCAATTCGGCGAGCACCGCGCGCGCCGCGTCGAGCACCAGCGGCCGGCCATGCGCCTCGATCAGCGCGGCAATCGCCGGCCACCCCAGTACCCGGTCGACCGAGGGCAGCGCTGAGAGCGTTGATTTGGCGGCTTCGGCCATTGGTTTCCTGGCTGCTTGTTTTGGAAAGGCGAGGCTAGGCGCGGCCCGAAGCTCCGTCAACGCCGCACCCGCGGGGGCACTTGACGGCACGCCGGCAGGTTGTGCCATCCTTAGGGCCGAGGCAGACCGAACCGACAAAATCCAGGGGAAGACGTCGCCATGGCGAAGCGCCCGATCTCGGCCGACTCGCATATCACCGAGCCGCCCGATTGCTACACCAAGCATATCGAGAAGAAGTACCGCGATATCGCGCCGCATATGGCGCATGACGAGAAGCGCGGCGACGTCTTCGTGATCGACGGCATGCCCGGGCTGGTGCCGATGGGGCTGGTCGCCGCCGCCGGCCGCGACCCGAAGGAGCTGCAGTTGGGCGGTGCCGTGTTCGAGGAGCTGCATCGCGGCGGCTGGGACCCGAAGCACCGGATCGCCGATCAGGAGCGCGACGGCGTCGCCGCCGAGTTCCTCTACCCGACCGTCGGCATGATGCTCTGCAACCATCCCGACTTCGACTACAAGAAGGCCTGCTTCGACGCCTATAACCGCTGGCTGCAGGCATACTGCGCCGAGGCGCCGGACCGGCTGTTCGGCCTCGGCCAGACCGCCATGCGCTCGGTCGAGGAAGGCGTGGACGACCTCGGCCGCATCAAGGAGATGGGCTTCAAGGGCGTGATGATGCCCGGCAACCCGCGGCACGAGGACTATCACCACCCGGACTACGATCCGCTCTGGCAGGCGGCGATCGACCTCGAGATGCCGGTCTCGTTCCACATCCTGACCTCTTCCCAGGACGGCCGCATCTTCGCGGCGCGCGGGCCGCGCATCAACAGCTTCCAGTCGATCATCCGCGGCTGCCAGGACATCATCGGCAGCTTCGTCTTCGGCGGCGTGTTCGAGCGCTTCCCGGAGCTGAAGCTGGTCTGCGTCGAGGCCGACGCCGGCTGGGCGCCGCATTTCATGTACCGCATGGACCACGCCTATAAGCGCCACCGCTATTGGATGAAATGCGACGAGCTGGCGCGGCTGCCGAGCGAATACTTCAAGGAAAATGTCTACATGACCTTCCAGGACGACTGGGTGGCGTTCAAGATGAAGGACATGTGCAACACGCGCCGGCTGCTATGGGCCAACGACTTCCCGCATTCGGATTCCACCTGGCCCTGGTCGCAGGTAATGCTGGCCGAGCACACCGCCGACCTGACCGAGCAGGAACGCGACTGGATCCTGCACGACAACGTCGCCGAGCTCTACCAGGTGACGGTCAATTAGGCGCCCTTTACGGAAAATACGGATAGACCATGACCTATGACTTGAAGATCACCGGCGGCAGGATCGTCGACGGCAGCGGCGGCCCGGCCTATGCCGGCGATGTCGGCATTCGCGGCGGGCGGATCGTCGCGCTCGGCGCGGCCTCGGAGGAGGCGCGCCAGACCATCGACGCCGCCGGCCATGTGGTGGCGCCGGGCTTCGTCGACGTCCATACCCATTACGACGCCCAGGTCCTGTGGGACCCGATGACCACCATCTCGCCCTGGCACGGCGTCACCACCGTGGTGATGGGCAATTGCGGCTTCGGCGTGGCGCCGACCCGGCCGGCCCATCGCGACATGGTCATGCGGACCCTGGAGAAGGTCGAGGGCATGAGCTTCGAGGCGCTCGCCGCCGGGCTCGGGCCGGACTGGCCGTTCGAGAGCTTCCCGGAATATCTCGACGCGGTCGAGGGCCGCGGCACCGCGGTCAATGTCGGCGCTTTCGTCGGCCATACGCCGATCCGCCTCTATGTCATGGGCGCGGACGCGGTCGAGCGCCCGGCGACCGAGGACGAGGTCGGCCGGATGCGCCGCATCGTCGCCGAGGCGATGGAGGCCGGCGCGCTCGGCTTCGCCACCTCGCAGGCCGCGACCCATCACGGCTTCGCCGGCAAGCCGGTGCCGAGCCGGCTCGCCGCGTTCGACGAGATCGACCAGCTCGTCGGCGAGATGGCGGCCTCGGGCCGCGGCCTGATGCAGGCGACCGTCGGCCGCACGCTGTTCCACGACCAGTTCGCCATGCTGGCGCGCAAGCACGGCGTCGCCGTCACCTGGACGGCGCTGCTCTCCGGCATGTCCGGCCCGGGCTCGCACCGCAAGCATCTCGACCAGACCGCGGCGCAGGTGGCGGAGGGGCTCAACATCGTGCCGCAGGTCGCCTGCCGGCCGATCAACTTCGATTTCCATTTCGACGAGCCGTTCCCGTTCGAGATGCGGCCGCTGTTCAAGCAGACCATGACCACCGACCGGGCCGGCCGCAAGGCGATCTATGCCGATCCCGATTTCCGCGCCGCCTTCGCCGAGGACGTGGCGCCGGGCGCGCGGACGCCGCTCGCCGGCTGGGCCGAGCGCGCGGTGATCTCGGTGTCGCCGCTCGACCGCGGATTCGAGGAGCGGCCGCTCGCCGAAGTGGCGGCCGAGCAGGGCAAGACGCCGACCGAGCTTGCCCTCGACCTCTCGGTCGAGTCCGACTTCGCGACCCGCTTCCGCTTCGGCGTGCTGAACAACGACGAGGCCGAGGTCTCGGAGCTGCTGGCCGACCCGAACACGGTGGTGGCGCTATCCGACGCCGGCGCCCATGCGAGCCAGCTCTGCGACGCCTGTTACGCCACCCATTTCCTCGGGCATTGGGTGCGCGAGAAGGGGCAGTTCGGCCTGGAGCAGGCGGTGCATATGCTGACCCAGCGGCCGGCCGAGATCTTCCGAATCGCCGACCGCGGCCGCCTGGCCGAGGGCCTGCCGGCCGACATCGTGGTGTTCGATCCGGCGACCGTCGGCGCCGGGCCGCTCAGGCGCGTCAATGACCTGCCGGCCGCCGCCGACCGC
>CAJHXX010000024.1_pt1 | contig 26110 bp, 24 predicted proteins | sample 9198511 | NCBI WGS metagenome assembly CAJHXX01 (sample SAMEA7708325, study PRJEB35096) | sediment metagenome | biome: marine neritic benthic zone biome [ENVO:01000025]; feature: sediment [ENVO:00002007]; material: shallow marine sediment [ENVO:03000034] sea grass bed [ENVO_01000059] ...
ATCTGGAAGGTCATCCTGTTCCTCTACGACTACACAGGCCACCGGCCGCGGGCCTGGGAGCATTGATGATGGGCAGGCGCGGTCTCATCATCACGCTTCTCTCCCTTGCGGTCCTGCTGTCAGGCTTGCCGGCCCTGGCCCAGGAGGGCGACATGGAGCGCGGCGAGGTCATCTACGCCAAGCGCTGCATCGGCTGCCACGGCGAGGAGGGCGACGGTGTCGGGGCTGCGGACGAGCGGCTTAACCCGCCGCCGCGCGACTTTTCCCTCGGCCTCTACAAGATCAAGACCACCGCCTTCGACGACGACATCCCCAACGACAGCGACCTGCTGCGCATGATCCGCGACGGCATGCCCGGGACGGCCATGCCGGGTTGGTCGGACGTCCTGTCCGAGCAGGAGATGCTGGACCTGGTCGCCTACATCAAGACCTTCGCCGGGCTCGAGGAGGAAGAGGCGACCATCCAGATCGACTACGGCGGTCAGATCACTTCCTCCGAGGACAGCATCTCCAAGGGCCGGCCGCTGTTCGAGGACCGCTGCGCCGAGTGCCACGGCAAGTCGGGCAAGGGGGTCGCCGTCAAGAAGCTCAAGGACGACAACGGCGCGCGCACCTGGCCGCGAAATCTGACCAAGCCCTGGACCTTCCGCGCCAGCAACGAGCCGAAGGACATCTTCGACCGCATCACCGTCGGCATTCCCGGCACCCAGATGCCGTCCTTCGCCGACCCGGTGAGCAAAAAGAAGCTCTCGATCGAGGAGCGCTGGCACGTCGCCAACTATGTCGCGACCCTGGCCGAGACGGAGAAGCTGGTGCGCCCGGAGGACACGGTGATCGTCGCCGACAAGGTCGACGGCGACCTGCCGGACAGCCCGGAGGATCCGCGTTGGGCCGAGACGGCGCCGACCAGCTTCCTGCTGCTGCCGCAGTTGATCGGCGGGGAGCGTTTCTTCATGCCCACCAACGACACCATCTCGGTCCGCGCCCTCTACGACACGGAGGCCGTCGCCCTGCTGCTCGAATGGGACGACCGCACCAAGAGCACGCCCGGCGACCCGAAGGCCGAGAGCCTGGCCGAGCCCGGCATGGGCGAGGACATGGTGGCGGTGCAGTGGCCGATCGAGATCCCGGAAGGCATGGAGAAGCCCTACTTCCTGCGCGGCGACGCCGCCCGCCCAGTGAACTTCTGGCAATGGCGGAGTGGCACCGCGGATGGCGGCGAAAACGTCGCGCTGCTGAACGCAAGCGGACTCGCCGAAACCGAGACGCGGGATGCCGGCGCGGCAGGCCTCACGGCGCGCGGGACCTATGACAAGGGCACCTGGCGTGTCGTCATGCGCCGGCCGCTCGCTGCCGCCGACCCCGAGACCGACCTCGGCTTCGCGGAAGGCAAATTCATTCCCGTCGCCTTCGCCGCCTGGGACGGCTCCAACGGCGAGACCGGATCGAAGCATTCCATCACCACCTGGTACTGGCTGCTGCTCAGGCCGCCGACCGGGACGATGCCTTATGCGGTGGCCGTGCTGGTGGCGCTGCTGATCGGCGCCGGCCAGATCTGGTGGGCGCGGACCGCGAGCGCCAAGGCGCGCCGGGAGGACGCCTGATGGCAGAGGACGCGATACCGACCGAGGGCCCGCGCAAGGGCTACATCATCCGCCTGTTCGGCGTCGTGCTGATCTTTCTCGGCGTCATGGACAGCATGCTGTCCTGGCGCGGCGGCTTCACGGTCAGCCCCTTTTACCTGCTGCTGATCGGCGGCGGCATTCTGCTCTATGCGGTCGGCGCCGTCCGGCGCGGCGCCCAGTCAAGCGAACAACAAATCTCTCAGGGAGAACCAAGATGACGACAACGGCCATGCAACGCGCGGACGCCGCCGAACCGAGGGATGCCGCGCCGAACGCGGCGCCGGTCAGCCTCGCCCGCATTCTGGTGGCGCTCGACGCCTCCGAGCACGCCGACCGGGCGTTGGCCGAGGCGGTCCGGCTCGCCGGCACCGCGGGCGGCGCAATCACCGGCATCCACGCCTACGCGGCCAAGCTGCACGACCGGCGCTTTCGCCAGATGGAAGGCGGCCTGCCGGAACGCTACCGCGAGGAAGAGGAGATGGAGCGGCAGCGCGACGTGCATGACACTCTGATCACCCGCGGCCTCAACATCATCAGCGACAGCTATCACGACGTCGGGCAGGCGGCCTGCGACGCGGCCGACCTGCCCTATCGGCGACTCAGCCCCGAAGGCAAGAACTACGGCCGCATCGTCGAAGCGGCCACGGCAGAGGATTTCGATCTGCTGGCGCTCGGCGCCCTCGGCCTCGGCCAGGTGCCGGGCAGCCTCGTCGGCACGGTCTGCGAACGGGTCGTCCGGCGCTCACCGATCGATGTCCTGGTAGTACGCGATAAGGACCGGGCGATCGGCGACGGGCCGATCGTGGTCGGCCTCGACGGCTCACCCCGCTCCTTCGGCGTGCTGCAAAGCGCGCTCGACATCGGCCGCCGGCTCGGCGTCGCGGTGCACGCGGTCGCCGCCTACGACCCCTACTACCACTATGTGGCATTCAACAAGATCGGCGCCGTGCTGAGCGACGAGGCGGGCCAGGTGTTCCGCTTCAAGGAGCAGGAGAAGCTGCATGAGGAGCTGATCGACCAAGGCATCGCCAAGATCTATCAGTCGCATCTGGAAGTGGCGGCCAAGATCGCCGAGGACGCCGGCGCCGAGCTGGTCACCGAGCTGCTCGACGGCAAGGCCTACCGCGCCATCATCGACTACCTGAAGAAGGTCGATGCCAGCCTGCTGATGGTCGGCAAGACTGGCGTCCACGCCGATGCCGGACTCGATATCGGCGGCAATGCCGAGAACCTGATGCGCCTCGCGCCCTGCCATGTCTGGCTCGGCCAGACCACATATGTGCCGCCGCTCGACCTGGTGGCGGACGAGACCATCATCTGGACCGACGAGGCGGAAGAGAAGATGAGCCACGTGCCCGAGACGGCGCGCAGCATGGTGCGGACGGCGATCCTGCGCATGGCCCAGGAAAGCGGCCACACGGTCGTCACCACGGCGCTGATCGAGGAGGCGACCGGCCGCTTCTGCCCGCATTTCGGCGGCGTGCAAGAAGACGCGGAGGAGACGCTCGACTGGTCGGACGGCGCCAACGCGCTGATCGCCAAAATCGGCGACGCCTCGGTCGTCACCAGCATCCGGCTCCGCGCCGAGAAGCGGGCGCGGCGCGACGCCGCCGCCGAGGTGACGGCCGACCATGTGCGCCCGTTCCTCGACGAGACGGAGGCGCCGGCGCCGGTCTGGACCGCGGCAGCGCTGGCGCGCCTCGCCCGCGTGCCGGAGATGGTCCGGGGCTCGGTCCGCCGCCGCGTCGAGGCCGAGGCGGCGGTGAGCGGTGTCACGGAAGTGACGCCGGAGATCGTCGAGGCGACGATCGAGGAATCGCGCAAGGTGATGGAGCAGGCGATGCGGGCCGGCGGTCACAAGACTGGGGGCAGCGACGCGTGAAAGTCATGACCGCGCCCGTCGATCCCCCGTTCCTGGTCGCGTTCAACCTGACGCGGCGCTGCAACCTCGCCTGCGCCCATTGCTATCTGGATGCGGTGACGCGAAGCGACGGTGATGCCGACGAGATGACCACGGCCGAGGTCACGGCCGTGCTCGACGACATCGCCGCGCTCAGCAATGAGACCATGGTGGTGCTGACCGGCGGCGAGCCGCTGTTGCGGCGCGACATCGAGGCGCTGGCGCGGCGCGGCACCGGCCTCGGCCTGATGATGGTGGTCGGTACCAACGGCACGGCGCTGACCGAGGCCCGCGTCGAGTCGCTCAAGGAGGCGGGCATCGCCGGCGTCGGCATCAGCCTCGATTCCCTCGACCCGGCCTGGCACGACGGCTTTCGCGGCATGCCCGGCGCCTGGGAGCGGACCATGGCGGCGATCGATGCCTGCCGCAAGGGCGGCTTACGCTTCCAGCTGCATTTCTCGGTGATGGAGCAGAACGCGGCCGAGTTGGAGGACATGATCGACTTCGCCAAGTCGGCCGGGGCGATGGTGCTGAACGTCTTCTTCCTGGTCTGCACCGGGCGCGGCGAGAAATTCACCGACATCTCGGCGGTGACCTATGACGACGTGCTGCGCCGCCTGACCCGCGCCGCCCATGACGAGAAGGAGCTGATGATCCGCGCCAAATGCGCGCCGCATTTCAAGCGCATGGCGCTCGAACTCGACCCGTCCTGGCCGATCACCGCGGCGCATGGCTACGAGGCCGGCGGCTGCATGGCCGGCACCCGCTATTGCCGGGTCACGCCGGACGGCGGGGTCACGCCCTGCCCTTATATGGAGGTCAGCGCCGGCTCGCTGCGCCGCCAGCCTTTCGCGGAGATCTGGCGTGGCGCGCCGGTCTTTCGCGAGTTGCGGGCGCCGGCTCTGGAAGGCCGCTGCGGCGCCTGCGAATACGCCAATCTCTGCGGCGGCTGCCGCGCCCGGCCGCTCGCCCGCGACAACAACCTGATGGGCGAAGACTTCCTGTGCAGCTATCAGCCGACCGGCGGCGCGGTGATCGAGCCGATGCCCGATACCGGCCGCGTGCTGAGCTGGGACGCGGCGGCGGAGGCGCGGCTCGGCCGGGTCCCGCCCTTCGTCCGGCGCATGGTACGGCGCAGCGTCGAGGACTATGTGCGCGGCGAGGGCCGCGCCGAGGTGACGGCCGACGACATGCATGCGGTGGCGCGGCGCCGCTTCGGCGACGCCGGCCCGCCGATGCCGCCCGGCACGGGGAATGGCCATGATTGACGTGGCGGTCGTCGGCGCCGGCGTCTCCGGCCTCGCCACGGCCTTTGAGCTCCGGCGCCGCGGCTATGGGGTGACGGTGCTGGAGCGTCAGGCCCGGCCCGGCGGCAACGCCGTCTCCGAGCGGATCGGCGGCTTCCTGATGGAGCACGGGCCGAGCACCATGGCGGCCGAATCCGAAGCGGCGCGCAATTTGTCGCTTCGCCTCGGCCTCGAACCCGGGCGCTGCGACCTCGGCGACGGCGTGCGCCGGCGCTACCTGGTCGGCGACGGCGCCCTCTGCGGCATTCCGGTCGACCCGTTCGGCTTCCTGCGCGCCGACTACCTGTCGCTCGGCGCCCGGCTGCGCCTGGTCGCCGAATTCGCGGTGCCGCGCGGCCACGACGGGCGGGAGGAGAGCGTCGCCGAATTCTGTGCCCGCCGCTTCGGCCGCGAGTTCGTCGACCGGGTCGTCGACCCGCTGATCGGCGGCGTCTATGCCGGCCGGGCCGACCGGCTGTCGGCATCCGCGGCCTTCCCGCGGCTGGTGGAACTGGAACGGGAATGCGGCTCGATCACCTTCGGCATGCTGCGCGCGCGCTGGCGCGGCCGCCGCATGCCGGGCAGCCGGTTGTTCTCCTGGGCCGACGGCATCGGCGCCCTGCCGCGGGCGCTGGCCGGCCGGCTGGGCGAGGTGGTGCGGACCGGCGTCGCCGTTCGTCGGGTGCGACCGGTGCCGGGCGGCTACCGTATCGACGCCGGGGCGGCCGGCACGTTCGCCGCCCGCGCCGTGGTCGTCGCGACCCAGCCGCATGTCGCCGCGCGACTACTGGAGGGCGTCGACGCCGCCGCGGCCGACGCCGCCGCCGGCATCGCAGCGCCGCCGCTTGCCGTCGCCTTTCTCGGCTATCGGCGCCAGGATATCGACCATCCCCTGGACGGCCTCGGCTTCCTGGTGCCGCGAGCCGAGGGCCGCGCCATCACCGGCGCCCAATTCTGCTCCACCATGTTCCCCGGCCGAGCGCCGGCAGGGCACGTCGCGATCGCCGGCTATTTCGGTGGCGACCGCGCGCCGGAGCTTGCCGAGATCCCGGAGCCTGAGCTGATCCAGCTGGCGCGGGCCGAATACCGCGACCTGCTCGGCGCCAAGGGCGAGCCGGTAGTCGCCCGTGTCCGGCATTGGCCGCGCGGCCTGCCGCAATACAGCCTCGGCCACCAGACCAGGACCGCCAATCTTCTCGGTCTGGGTGATCGGATGCCAGGCGCCTTCGTGACCGGCAACTATCTGGCCGGACCATCGGTCGCCGCTTGCCTGCAGCTGGCAATGCAAGCCGCGGATTCGGTCGACGGGTATCTCCGCGATGCGCCGATTCCGGCGACATCGAGAAACAAGGAAAGCCGCCGGCCGACCGCCCGACGGCGTCTTTGAGAACTACATGGCCGACCCGATGCCTGGCGCATCGGGCCGGCCATGCCTGCAGGGTGGTCACTCGAGAGAGGCGTAGTAGACCGCGATGTCGGCGACGTCCTGATCACTCAGCTTTTTCGCCAACATCTTCATCACGGCGTGCTTGCGCGAGCCGCTCCGGTAATCCTGCATGGCCTTGATATGCGCTTCGACATTCATGCCGGCCAGTGGCGGATTGGCTTTCTTGCCCGCGCCGTCGGCGCCGTGACAGGAGGCGCATTTGGCCGCCTTGGCCTTGCCGGCGGCAATGTCACCGCCGGCCAGGGCCTGGCCCGAGATGCCGAGCATCACGCAGGCGACAACGACGATCAACCGGTTTACGAGCATTCCTTTATCTCCTCTTGTCTCCAATGAGCCGCCGCTATTGACGGCTCTCCGCGGCCGCCAACTGGCGCCGCTCGGTCGCGTAGTAGGCCGCGATGTTTTCGATCTCCCCCTCGCCCAGCAGCGCGGTCATGGCATACATCATCGAACTCTCACGGGCTTCCGCCTGATAGGCTTGTAGCGCCGCGGCGATGTACGCCTTGCGTTGGGCCGATAGGCTCGGGAAACGCGGGTCGGTGCTATTGCCGTCCTTGCCGTGACAGCGGTCGCATTTGGCTACCCAATCCTCGGTCGTGAGTGGCCGGTCGAGGCTTGCCGCCTTGGGTTTCTGGCTGGCGTAGAACGCGGACAGGTCCTCGACGTCCTGATCGCTCAGCGCGGCGACCGGATAGGTCATCATCAAGTAGTCGCGCTTGCCGTTGACGTAGGCCTTGGTGGCGCTGGCCAGATATTCCGCGTCTTCGCCCGCCAGGCTGGGTGTGTTCGGGTCGGGGCTGTTGCCGTCCTCGCCATGACACGCCGCGCAAACGGCCGCAATCCTTTTCCCCGCGTTGGGATCGCCGCTGCCGTCGGCGCTCGTCCGCTTGGGCCTTTGCGCCGCATAGAACAGAGCGACGTTCGCAATGTCGGCCTCGTTCAACTCCTCCAACGCGGATTGCATGAGGGGGTCGTCGCGCCCGGCGGTCTTATAGGCATGCATGGCGGCCACCAGATCCCCGGGGTGATGACCGGCCAGGCTCGGCACACCCTCCATGACGCTGTTGCCATCCTCGCCATGGCATGCGGCGCACTCATCCGCCGCCGAGGCCCCGGCAAGCAAAGGTTCCTTCAACGGCAGACCGGCGTGACCGGAGGACACGAGCGAGAGCTCGTCTGGCGTTTGGCTGGCATAGAACGCCGCAACCTTGATCATCGAGGCTTCACCCAGGGATTTCACGACACTCTTCATCGCGTCGTTGCCGCGATCCCCGTTCTTGTAGGCCTGCAGCTGGGTGAACAGGTAGAACGGCTGTTGTCCGGCCAGGTGAGGCAGGGATTCGTCCGTGCTGACCCCGTCGGGGCCGTGGCAGCCGAAGCACCAGGACGCGATTTGCCGTCCTTCCGCCGGGTCGGCCTTGGCGAGCTTCTTGGCGGTGGCAAGATCGTCGCCGCTGAGAACGCGGGTCGCGGCGTCCTGCTCGTCCGAACAACCCATCGTCAGGGCGAGCAGACATGTGATCCAGATCATCCGTTTCATGGCTTGGCCCTCCACGTGAATAGCCGGGGTTCCGGGACTGGCGCGTGCCGCGTCAATCCGAGGACCGCCCGCCAGATTTCGCCTGTTCGGTCGCGGGTCGGCCGACCCGCTCCTCTCCCGGCCGCAGCGCGTAGTACGTCGCAATGTCGTCGATGTCCCTGGCGCTCAGGAGTTCCGTCATGGCGTGCATGGTGGAGCTGTCGCGCAGGAACTTGCTCTGGTACGCATGCATCGAGTCGGTCAGATACTCCTTGCGCTGCCCGGTCAGGATCGGATAACGGCCGTGATCGGCGAACCCGTTGTCGTCGTGACAGCGATTGCATTTCGGCACCCATTTGCCGGTCGCCGGCGTGACGAGGATTATGGGCCACGTTCCCGGGTTCGGCTCCGAGAGGGCGCTCTCGTTGTTGCCATGGGTGGCGAAAAATGTGGCGACGTTCCAGGCCTCTTCGTCGCTGATCGACTTCACGACCGCATGCATGGCCGGGTTGTCGCGTGCTCCTTCCCGGTAGGCCTTCAGCTCACCAACGAGGTATTCGAGCCGCTGCCCGGCCAGATGAGGTATGTATTGGCTCTGACTGATGCCGCCATCGCCGTGGCAGCCGCCACACCAAGACGCGATCTGCTGACCCGACCCGTCCTTTGAGGCCATGGCCGCCTTGACGAACGGCTCCGGCGGGTATTGGCTCGACTTTCCTTGCGTCTCGCCGTTGCCTTCCCAGCATCCGGCGGCCATTGCGGCAACTACTGCCGTCCAAATCATCGTCTTCATGTCTTCACCCTCCACGGTCGCTGCCATCGGACGACGACCGTCTACACTCGGAGCACCGTGACCACGGTGTCCATCCAACGTTGTTGGCCGCTCTGTGGCTCGGTCGAGCTGGGGATGACCCAGTTGGGATGCGTCCCGCTGAGCGACCACCATTTGAAATCGTCTTCCGGCGCGGTCCCGGCCGCGGTCGGCGCCTTCCTGCCGGAGGCGTAGCGGCCGTATTCCCAGCGTCCGCAATGGGCGGAAACCGCAATCACGCCGGGCGTGACGAGGTTGGTTACTTTCGCCGTCGTCTCGATCTTGCCGACGGAGGATCCGATCCTGATCCTGTCGCCGTCGCCAATGCCTCGAAGCGCGGCGTCGGCCGGATTCATCCAGGCCGGATTGTCGTGATACAGCTCGCCGAGCCACTTGCAGTTCTGGCTTCGCGAGAGCGTCTGGACGCAGACCTTGTAGGTTGTCAGGACCAACTCCTCGGCGGCCTTCGCAGCATGGCCTGATATCGGCCGGTAGCGCGGCAGGACGCCCAGGCCGTGCGCCTCGGCGATTGACGAGTACAGCTCGAAGGCGCCGGATTTGTTCAGGGCATGCGGGCCGAAACCGGCATGAACGGTGTCGCCGAAGCGTTGCCCGATATAGCCGGTCGCGGCGCCCGGCGTGCCGGTGTAGCCGACCCGGCGCGCGCCGTCCTCGTTTGCCGCGCCTGATTTCGTCCAATCCCAGTAGACGCCGGTGGCGGCGTCGAAGAGCACGCCGGTCCGCTGGATTTCGTCCGCCGCGACGGTTGCGCGATAGCTGCCGTAGGACGGCACGGCGCTCGCGGGCCGCAGCAGGCCGGTCTTCGCGATCTCTTCGAAGCCGCCATTGTCGCGGACCGCCGGGGTCGACTCGCATGCGGCGACCACGAATTCCTTGCCCGTGGCGAAGCCCAGCGGGATACCCAGTCTTGCCGCGAGGTCGCAGCAGACATCCTTGAAGTCCCGCGCCTCTCCGCGAGGGGCGACCAAGGGCTGGCGGATGTAGAACTCGGTCAGCTGATCCGGGGAGTGCCCGTCCTCGCAGTCCCAACGCTCCATGAACGTGGCGTCGGGCAGGATGAGGTCCGCGAGCGCCGCGGATTCGTCATAGAACGGGCTGATGCAGACCGCGTAGGGGATGAGGGATTCGTCCTCCAACACCTTGCTGCCTTGCGCAACCTCGCCGTTGGCATAGACCGGATTGCAGCCGTACCACATGTAGATGCCGGGTGGTTCCGCGCCGCCCTCGGCGATGGCCTGCAGCGCTTGATGACCGTATCCCCGGCCGGGCACGATGGTCTCGCCGTCGAGACCGGCAAGAACGCGCCGATCGCGCGCGCCGGTCCGCTCCGTCTCTTCCGGCGGCAGCCGCCATTCTGGCGCGGCGGCCCGGCACCGGGTCCCGGGCGCATCGATGTTTCCGGTGATCGCGGCAAGCATCTGGATCGCGCGCTCGGTCTCGACACCGTTCTCGTGCGTGAACGCGCCGCGGGCGCTGATGACGCAGGCTGGCCTGGTTGTCGCGAACTGCACGGCCAGCATCTCGATCGTCGCCGCCGCGATGCCGGTGACGCCTTCCGCCCAGACCGGCGTATAGGGTGCCAGGTGTCGCTCAAGGGCGGCGACCTTGGCTGCGACCGAGGCATCAGTATCGGCCGTCACCTTGCAGAAACGCAGGAACTCTTCGCCCTTGCCGCGATAGAGCCCGTCGCGCATCACCACATGGGACAGCGCAAGCTGCAAGGCGACGTCGGTGCCGGGCTTGATCGGCAGCCATTCCTGCGATCGCGCGGCGGTGTTCGAGAGCCTGACATCGACCGTCACCAGTCGGAGCCGCTGGTCCGCCAACGCTTCCGACAACCTGATCGCGAGAGCCAGATGATTTGTGCCGGCTTCCAGGCAATTACTGCCAAGATTGAGCACGAAGCGGGCGTTCTCCAGGTCCCAGCTATCTTCCGGCCCACCCCAGGTGAGCTCGAGTGCGGTCCGCTTGGCGCTTTGCCCGAGGCCGGGCTGATCGATGACGGAGCCAGTTCCGTAGGCGTCAAGGAACCTGCCGACCAATGTCCGCGCACTCGCCGAGATCCAACCATGATGAAACAGAAGACGCTCGGGCCGGCCTTCTTCGCGCAGGCGCGCGAGCCGTCCGGCGAGGTCCGCGAGCGCCGCATCCCAGCCGATCCGTTGCCATTTTCCTTCGCCGCGGCGGCCGGCGCGTTTCAGCGGATGCAGGATCCTGTCGGGATCGTACATCTGATTGACGCTTGCCTGACCGCGGGCGCAGAGTTTGCCGCGTGTTCTTGTCGAGCCCGGATGGCCCTCGAGCTTGACGACGCGCCCCTGCTGCACATAGCCGATCGTGGCGCAGCGGGCTGCGCATTGGCCGCAGGCCGTCGGGATAGCCTTTCGCTTGGCTCCACTCAGATGGCAGTAGTCCTCGCCACCCGGCCTGCTCACGGCGGCGGGGTCAGCAACGGCGGATCGTGCCGGGAACAGGGCCGCGGCCGGAAGCGCGGCGGCACCTGATTTGATGATCTGTCGACGACTTAGCATCGGTATTCTCCGCATATCACTAGACGCCGACCGGACCGGTGATCTGGCCGGCAACGACGACGATGTAGCGCAACGCGAAACCGCCGGTGAGGACGGCGGCGGGCGCCAGAATTGCCGCAACCCGATGAAGCCTGAGCGCGTGCCGGTGCCCGCCTTCGGGCGCGGGGACGCTCAGCTCCAGAAGGGCTGGCAACAGAATTCCGATCACGACGACCAGGCCCCAAAAGGGGACCGCGAGCGGGCCTCCCGCCATGATCACCGCGATTGCCTCGCGTGCGTTGTTGATCGAGAGATAGGCGAACAGGATGAACAGGACGATCGCCACGAGTTCGCCGATCAGCACCATGCTTTCGGTCTTGCCGAGCAGCACCGCGTCGCGTTCCGCCTCCGTCCCGGCCGCGCTGTCGCCGCCTGCGCGCCGATCCTTGAAGACAGCCAACGCAAGGCCGATCGACGCTATGCCGCCGGAAAGTGCGGACAGGACAAACAACAGGGCGATGACCGGTGAGTTCCAGAACGGCCGCGCCGGCATCGCGCCGAGCAGCACCGCCGTGTACACCGCGACGCCGAATGCGAAGGGTACGCAGATCCAGGCGAGAGTCCGCCGGATCGGCTCCAGGCGGTCGCCGAAATGCGCGCGGCGCGGCAGGTATGTCAGGGCGTATACGGTTGCCACGATGATGAACAGTCCGACGAACCAGGCGCCGATCGACATGGGCGACCAGTTGATCAGCTTGAACAGGTTGAGGATGCGGAGCGGGCGGCCGATCTCGAAGACGATCATGGCCGTGCCGACGATCACCGGCAGCGGCCCAATGAACGCGCCGTAACGCGCGATGGCAAACCGCGACCGGCCGAACGCACCGGCACCGAGGGCCACGGATGCGCTGACCAGCACCGCGCCGGCGCCGACGCCCGCGAGGAACAGGTATCCGATTATCGGCAAACCCCAATGAAGCTCGTGGAACATGGCTACCTCCTCTTCGGATCCCTGCGGTGCGTGATGACTCGGATCTCTCCTGTCTCCGCACGTTTCGCATCGGTCGGGTCGGCGTGGTCCGCATCGATGTAATAGACGTTCGGCAGCGTGCCCATTTCAGGCCGCAGCACCGAGACCCGGTTGCGCGCAATGGTCTTGGAAATGTTGCTGTCGGGGTCGGCCAGGTCGCCGAACATGCGAGCGCCGGCCGGACAGGTGTTGACGCAGGACGGCACCAGTCCCTTCGAGACCCGGTGCAGACAGAAGTCGCACTTGTCGGCGAAACCCGTCACCGGATTGTAGAATCGCGCGTCGTAGGGGCAGGCCTGGACGCAGTATTTGCAGCCGATGCAGACGCCGCTGTCGACGACCACCACGCCGTCCTGCGCGCGCTTGTAGGTGGCGCCGGTCGGGCAAACCGTGACACAGGGCGGGTCCGAGCAATGGTTGCAGAGCCTGGGCAGGAAGCTGCGGCCGACATTCGGGTAAGAGCCCTTTTCCACATATTCGACCCAGGACCTGCCGACGCCGAGGGGCACGTCGAACTCGCTCTTGCAGGCGACGGTGCAGGCCTGGCAGCCGGCGCATTTCCGCAGGTCGATAAGCATGCCGTACTGCGCCTTGCCGCGCGACTTCGGGTTGGTGTGCGACAGCACCGGAAGGGCTGCCACGGCGCCGCTGGCCGCGCCGGCCGCGACGGTTTTCATGAAGCGCCGGCGTCCGGCGCGATCTTCGCTTGTCTTGCTCATGGCGTTTCACTCAACGAACGGATTTTCCGGCGGACGGGTTTTCGTCCACCTGGGTTACGTCGAAACTCGGCGCGGTCACGATCGGCAACACGGCATCCGGAAGCTCCGGCCTTGGGCCGGAGAACGCGCCCGCCTGAAGCTCGACCTGGCGGTGGGCCATGTTGTAGTGACATTCGATGCAGGTCCGGCGCTGCCAGCGCGCCTGGCGATGCGCCATCTTTCCACGGCTGCTGGCCGGCCGAATCGCGGCTTCCTCATGGCAACCCCGGCAGGTGACGCTGTCGTACTCGAACAGCCGTTCGCGCACCCGATGGGCGGTCGCCGCACGCGGCGGGATCCAGTCGCCCGCCCGCTCGCGGTCGCGATCCCGGAAGTGCCAGAACAGATCCGTGAGGCTGACGAAATGGGCGTAGGCGGCCGTTGTCGCCCAGAATCCCTTGGGCAGGTGGCAATCGACGCATCGCGCCTGGTCACCCTGGGGTGTCCGCGGGTGCGGCTCGGCCCTCGATACCAGGAGCGTCGGGACGTACTCTTTATCGATATGGCAAAGCGTGCACAGCCCGTCCCTTGCGATCAGGTTGCGGGTCACGGGCTCATAGGCGAACAGCCATCCGACGCCCAGGCCGGCGACGAGCACGGCTAAGGCGATGTTGACGCGCCGTGAAAACGGGGAAGCGATCTGCACGACCTGTCTCCTCTTGCCGGGAGCGGATACATTCCGCTTTCACCGACAAGCATTGCACAGCGCGTGCCAGACCCGTTTCAGGCCCGGAAATCCTCGAACTCGAAGAGATCCGCGAGGCCGTCGAGGCGCGGAACGGGAAAAATCATGTCCGGAAACCGTGACACCTGTCACGGTTCCAACACGATCCCCCAGCGCTCGACATGTTTGTACAGGGTTTGCCGGGAAAGCCCGCTCTGACGGGCGGCTTCGGAGATGTTGCCGTCGGAGGCATCGACCAGGCGGGTAAAGTAGTCCTGTTCGAACAATTCACGCTCTTCGTTGTAGGGACGAACGCCCTTGAACGTCCGCGTCGCGGGTTCTCCGTTGTGCAGAATATGATCGAAGTCGGCGGCGCCGATCGGGCCCTCGGGCTTGAGGGCGACGGTGCGCTCGATGGCGTGCTGCAATTGCCGGACGTTGCCGGGCCAGGCGTGCCGTTCCAGCAGACCCAGCGCTTCCGGCGACAGGGGGCCGACCTGTTTGCCGAACTTGGCATTGAAGTGATCGAGAAAATGCGTCGCCAGCGGCAGAATGTCCGCCCGTCGCTCGCGCAGCGGCGGCACGCCGAGCGTCACGACGTTGATGCGATAGAACAGGTCTTCACGAAACCGCCCGGCGTCGACCTCGTCGGTGAGGCGCTTGTTGGTGGCACAGATCAGCCGGAAATGGGTGGAATGGGTTTTCGTGCTGCCGAGGCGGGAAAACGTGCGTTCCTGCAAGACCCGGAGCAGGCTGCTCTGGGTCTTGGGGCTCATGTCGGCAATCTCGTCCAGCAGCAGGGTGCCGCCGTCGGCCGCTTCCAGATAGCCCGGCGTCGTTCTGACCGCGCCGGTGAAGGCGCCCTTCTCGTATCCGAACAGGGTGCTTTCCTGGAGCTGTTCCGACAGCGCACCGCAATTGACCTCGAGAAACGCCCCGCCGCCCCACGGGCTGAGCGCGTGTATGGTCCTGGCGAGAACCTCCTTGCCGGTGCCGCTCTCCGCCTCCAGCAGCACCGTCGTGTCGAGCGGCGCCACCTGCTTTATCTGCAACAGCAGATCTTCCATCGCACGGGAGCGCGCGATCATGATCGGGCCCTTCTTGCCTTCGAGTGTCTCGCGAAGGCTGCCGATCTCACGGTAGGCTCGATCGAGTTCCAGGGCCTTGCCGATGACGGTTTCGATCTCCTCGAGGTCTTCGAAGGGTTTGGTGAGATAGTCGAACAGACCCTCCCGGACCGTGCGCATGGCATCACGCACGTCGGCGTAGCCGGTCATCATGATGGCGACCTGGTTGGGGCGCTCGCGCCGCATCTCCTGCAACAGGTCGAGCCCGTTGCCGTCGGGCAGCCGCTGGTCCATCAAGATGAGGTTGAAGTCGGTTGCGCGAAACAGCCGCCGCGCGCCGGCGCAGTCTCCGGCGTACTTGGCGTTGACGGGCTTGCGCTGCAGCAACTCCTGGAGCAGCGCTATCGTGTAGGGCTCGTCGTCAACGATCAGGATGTTATGATTCCTGGTCATCTCTTGGCCGCTGTTCCGGCAACCACATGGTGAAGTAGGCGCCGCCGCCCGGATTGTTGGCGCCGCTGATATGGCCGCCATGCAGGTTGACGACGTATTGCACCACCGGTAGTCCCAATCCGGTTCCTTCCGCCCGGGTCGTGAAGAAGGGCATGAACATGCGTTCCTGGATTTCTTCGGAGAGGCCGGGCCCCCGGTCCTCGACCGCTATGCACCAGCCGGGGGCATGATCCTTTCCCCCAACCCGCGGGAACAGCCGCACGGTTATGGCGCCGTCGCCGTTCGCGGCGGCATCGGCCTGTGCGGCATTCGTCAGGAGGTTGAAGAGGGCATGCCGGATCATGACGGGATCGATTTCCAGGATCACCGGCAGGTCCGGATAGTCCGTGGCCACCCGCGGGTGGTTGCTGGCGCTTTGGCGGAACAGGACGATCGTGTCCCCGATCAGCTTTCGCAGTTCGGTCCTCTGGAATTCCGAGCGCGAAATCTTGGTGAACTCAACCATGCGCTTGACGAAATCGCGGCAATGCTTGCCGGCGCCGAGGATGTTCTCGAGCAGCTTGCGGATACGTTCCGGGTCATGGGCCTCGCGCAGTGCCAGCTGAGACATGTTCACGACGCCGACGAGAGGGTTGTTTATCTGATGGGCGATCTCTCCGATCATCATGCCGATCGCCGAAAGCTTCTCCACCTGGACAATGCGCTCGTGTTCACGGCTCAGCCTGCTGAATTTGGCCTCCACTTCGCGTTTGTGGTGATAATCGGCCTCGACCCGCCGCAGCGTGGTCAGGAACAGGAAGAAGACTGCCCCGCCTGCCAGGATGCTGGCCGCGGCCGTCAACATCATGCTGCTGGCGAACGCCGCCCGTTCCTCTGTCACATCGCGGATGATCACCAAGTCGCCGATCTCCTGATTGCCGGCGTCGCGTAGCGGCACGAAGGCGACATGTGCCTGCTTTCCGCCGCCTTCCAGCGGCAGCATGAATTGGTAGGGGTGTCGGCCCTGTTCCAGGAACGGCATCAGCCCAGCCGGGACCTCCTCCATAGTGCGGGCAACGCTGACGGTGGTTCGCAGCCTACTCCACGGCCACTGCCGGAGGCGGCTCGCCTTCCCCGCTTCCCAGCTGTATCTGTCAATGAACGTCTTGTAGACCATGACAACCACGTTCACACCGAGGATGTCGCGGACTTCCTCGACGAAGTGGCCGACATCGTGGCCCAATTCGACATAGCCGATGAGTCTGCCATTGTCGTGCCAGGGGATCACGGCCCGAAGCGTCAGGGTGCCCAACGTCCCGAGCTCGATCCCATAGGCGATCTTCCCGGTGCGTTCCGCCCGCAGGGTTGTGGCGCGATCGATTGCGTCGCCGTAGAGGTCGGGCCGGTGGACGCGCAGGAAGGCTTTTCGGTCGGGACTGGTGAAGTAGAAATGGGAGATCCCGTGATCGTCTCTCAAGTTCTCGAACAACGGCCCGACCTGGCGCAGCAGCCGGTCACGATTGCCGGCAATGAAGGCGGCCTTCAGTTCCCTGTTGAGGATGATCGCATCGAGCGTGCCGTGCATCATGCTGGCATCCTCTTCCATCTCGTTCTGGAAGAGCCGCTGCGCGGCCTGCGCGCTTTCGAGGAGCTCGGTCGTGGTCGCCCGCTTCTCTGCCAGGTAGGTGGTGATGAGGAAGAGGCCGACGACAAAAACCAGAAGGGTCGTAAAAGGCAGTAGGATCGTAAGCTTGACGCGCCCGGTGTCGAGCTTGGCAGACGTACCGGCAACCTCGACGCCGGGAGCAAAGCCCTCCGCATCCCCGATACGAAACTGTTTTTCGATCGGCTGCAGGCCAACCATGACGCCACTTCCCGTGTCGCCGAGTTTTCCTCGCCTCGGCGCAGGGCCCCACGAACGCTCGCCGCTACCAGGCTGCCGGACCACATTGCGGTCCACGCAGACGCCCTCACACTGCCAGAAGCCCGGGCCGATTTCCTTGAGGTCGATCAAATTCCCGAACCGTCTGAAACGGCCGCCGCGGCCGGCGCGCAGCTTGACGGCGATCAATGACCCTTCGGAGGCCAAACGGCGATCCTGACGGGTGGCTGGATTTCGCCCGGAAGGGGCGCGAGCAGCGGCCGGTTGTGCGGCCCGTCGATCTCCCTTGGAGCAGGTCAATGGTTGTCATCATTGGTGGCGGAATATCCGGGCTCTCGGCCGCCTGGTTCCTGCACCGGAGCGGCCGGGCGGTCGAGGTGCTGGAGGCCCGCGACCGATATGGTGGCGTCATCGCCAGCGACCGAATTGGCGGCTATCTGGCGGAAAGGGGACCGAACTCCACCCTGCAGAAACCGGGTGCGGACGGTGAGGCCCTGAGCCGACTGGTCGCCGACACCGGATTGGCCGACCGATTGGTCGAGGCCGGCAAGGCAGGCGAAAAGCGATATGTCCTGCGGGGTGGGCGTCTCCGCGCGCTGCCGACGACTCCGCCCGCGTTCCTGGCCACCGGCCTATTCAGCTGGCGAGCCAAGCTGCGTCTCGCGCGCGAGCCGTTCATCGGCGCGGGATCGAGCGAGGAGACGATTGCGGAATTCGTCGAACGGCGGCTCGGCCGGGAATTTCTCGACTACGCCGTCGAGCCCTTCATATCGGGGGTCTATGCGGGCGATCCCGCGGCGCTCTCGGTTCGCGCGGCGGTGCCGAGAATCCATGAGTTGGAGCAAACCTACGGATCCCTGATCCGCGGCGCCTTCGCCCGACAAAAGATCGCCAGGGGCGCGGGGGCGCCGACCGGCCGGATGATCTCCTTCGAGCAAGGCATGGCGATGCTGCCCGAAGCGATCACCCGGGCGTTGCCGGCCGGCGCATGCCGAGCGGGATGCCGGGTTGTCGCGCTTCGGCCGAGCGATGAAGGCTGGAATATCGATTGGGAGAGCGCGGCGGACGCGGGCGTGACGCGCGCCCGGACCGTGGTGTTGGCCGTACCGGCGCCCGCCGCCGCGCGCCTTCTGGAGCCATTGGCTCCGGACGCCGCGCGGATCCTGCGGTGCATCGCCTACGCACCGGTGGTCAGCGCGGCACTCGGTTACGAGACAAGCCAGCTCCGACACCCGCTCGACGGCTTCGGATTTCTTTCGCCCCGAAAAGAGGGCCAAAGGACGCTCGGCGGGTTGTTCTCGAGCAGCCTGTTCGCGGCCCGGGCGCCGGCCGGCAAGGCCCTGATCACCGCCTTTATCGGCGGCGCAATGGATCCCGGCGCGCTCGATCTGCAAGACGACGCGCTATTGAATCGCGTCTCCGGCGATCTGGCGCGCAACCTGGGGATTCGGGGCGCGCCCGATCTCGTGCAGATCACCCGCCATCGCCAGGCGATTCCGCAATATACGATCGGCCATCTCGACAGGGTCGGGCAACTCGACCGGTCCGTTCGTGCACTTTCCGGGCTGTATCTCCGCGCAAGCTGGCGCGATGGCGTGTCGGTGGCCGATTGCATCCGCAACGGCGAGGCGCTGGCGCGGCGGATCACCGCATAGAGCAATATCCGAACGGACGGACCCGGTTCGGTTCCGTCCGTTCGGATATTGCTCTAGCGTGTATTTGCGTTGACAAGCAAAGTGCGCAAGCGTCTTCGAGAACGCACGTGAACGCTGGTTCCGGTGCCATACACATGGCTGCATACGCGTTCAAGAAGGGGAGCCACTCCTTCGATCGGGGTCGGACCCAAACGGCCGGATACTCGAAACTTCGCGCCGGAAAGTCCGGGCTCAATGCTGGCCGTGAGACCTCCAGAAGACGCAAATAAATCCGTTCAGGCACAGAAAATTCCAACGAAAATAGCAATTTGTACATTCAGCAACGATTTTAGGATTAACAAGTTTTAATAGTAGAGTTTTGATATAGAAAGTTTTGTTTAATAATTTTGCGAAAAGCTTTGTCCGATGTGGTGGCCAACTCCTGTACCGCTTTGCAGGATTAGCGTAGTCGAGTGTGCCCATGAAATTCGCTGGCGTTGCCTCCTCGTTCGAGCATCCTGTCCGGCCGATCGGCGCCGACAAGAGGCATCCCCTCTCCCGCCTGCTCGGTTCGCCGGCCGCCCGCCGGGGCCTGGCGGTCCTGGCCGTGGTGGTGCTCTGCGTCCTGCTCGCCGTTCAGCCGTCCGACGCGGCCGCGATATGGTGTCGCGCTTGTGGCTAAAGCGGCCGGGCGCCTCGCGCTTCGCCATTGAAGGCAATGCCGAGCTCGGCCAATCGGCCTGGCGGGGGTGCCGGAATGGCGCTGACGGCAGGCCGATCTGCGTCTTGTAGGCCGGCCGGTGACCGGCGCCGATCGCGATTTGAGGCGCTCGCAATTTATGGCAGAGTAGCTCTCGGATCGGGGGAGAGAGTTCCCTGGGGGGAGGTCATGACGGACGAGGCGAAGATCCAGGCGGCAGCCCGCGCACTGCTCGCTGCGCATGCGGCATGTGAGGCGTTCGCGCCGTTGCCGGCGGAACTTCGCCCGCGCGACCTTGCCGCGGCCTACCGGATCCAACAAGCCTTCCAGATTCTGCTCACCCGGTCCGGCCGCGGGCCGATCGCCGGCCACAAGATCGCGCTGACTTCGGCGGCGATGCAACAGATGGTCGGCATCGATCGGCCCTGTGCCGGCGCGATTCTCGCCGAAACGCTACACACCTCGCCGGCCGAACTGTCGAACGACGACTTCGTCCATCTCGGGGTGGAATGCGAGATCGCGGTTCGGCTCGGCCGGACCCTGTCGGCCGCCGCCGCGCCGCACGACCGTGACAGCGTCGCCGAGGCGGTTGCCGAATGCCTGCCGAGCTTCGAATTGGTCGAGGACCGCAACGCGGACTACCAGGCCCTCGACGCGCCGTCGCTGATCGCCGACAACTGCTGGAATGCGGGCGTGGTGCTCGGGCAGGCCAGCGGCGACTGGCGATCGCTGGATCTCGCCGCCGCACCCGCCGGCCTGGCGGTCAACGGCGCCGTCGTCGACCGCGGGCGCAGCGGTGACGCGATGGGACATCCGTTCGAGGCGGTCGCCTGGCTCGCCAATCTCTTGAGCGGGTCCGGCACCGAACTGGAGCACGGCATGATCGTCATGACCGGCAGCGTGATGACCACCAAGTTTCCTGCCGCCGGCGACGCGTTCGTCTTCACGGTCGAGGGCCTGGGAGAGGCCGCCTTGACGCTGGTCGACTGACGCCGGCGGCCTGGAATTGTCGCCGAGCGAAATCCAAGATTCCGGAGAACAAGCTAAGCGTGCCTTTTTGTCGGTTAAGTGGAGGTAATTTGAGTTCTTACGCGTTATTGAACAAGCCGGTGAATAGAAAAATGGATTTTTCTCGCGATCCCAGGATTGGTTGATCTAAGATACAATGCGTGCACTCCATTATGCTGCGACATCGTACGATGATCGGTACAACGCTCACCTTAGATTTTGGACCCTCTCCGTCTGATCGCCTGCGGGACTGACATGCGCGTGTTGATTGCCGACGACCACGAAGTCGCCCGTGAAGGGCTGAAGGTCTTCGTGCGGTGCCTCGGCGATGGAATCGAGATCCTCGAGGCGGCGACACTATACGAGGCGCTGGAACTCATTCAGGCCGAATGCGGCGAACGGCCGCTGGATCTGGCGCTGCTCGATTTGCTGATGCCCGGAATGGATGGTCTGGTGGGGTTGCGGCGGCTGCGCGCGGCTTGCCCCATGACGCCGGTGGTGATCGTGTCTGGCCTGTACGACCCCGATCTGATCGACGACGCCTACGCCATTGGGGCACGCGGATTCGTGCCCAAGGGCATGACCGGGGTCCGCCTGACCGAGGCCCTGGCCTGCGTGCTCGACGGCGCGACCTTCCGGCCGCCGCATCTCTCCGACCCGGCAGAGCATTGCGCTCGCGACGATGCGCTGGACCCCGACCGACACCCTGTCGCGCGGCTGACGCCACGTGAACAGGACGTGCTCGGCCTGTTGGTCCATGGCTTGTCGAACAAGGAGATCGCGCGCCGACTGCAGCTCCAGGAAGTCACGGTGAAAGCGCATCTGAGCGGCGTGTTTCGCAAGCTGGAGGCCGGCAATCGAACCCAGGCGGTGAGAATCGCCCTCGATCTCGGCTGGCGCCGGCAACCGGATGGCGCCTTGACCTGACGACGGCGGCCACCCGCACCGCGCCGTCGACGGCCGTGCACGGATTGTTAACCCTACGAGGCCAAGTGAAAGGGCAAGGCGGCCGGACGGTTGCGGCGCTGATCGAGGATCTGGATTCTGCCGACGAGACAGGGGACGCCCGATGACACCGGTGCTAACGCATATCGCATTGCATGTCCGCGACCTCGACGCATGCATGGCTTTCTATTCCGAGTTCTGCGGCCTTTCCGTTACCCATGAACGGGCCGAGGGTCAGTCGCGAACCGTCTGGATGGCCGAGCCGGGCAGGGAAAAAGAGTTCGTCTTCGTGCTGCTTGCCGGTGGGCCCGGACACGAACGCAACGGCCAGGATTTCGGCCATTTCGGCTTTGCGCTCGAAACTCAGGCCGCGGTCGACGAGGTTGCCCGGCGCGCCAGGACGGCCGGCTGCCTGATCTGGCAGCCGACCCAGGCCCCCTTCCCTGTCGGCTATTTCTGCGGCGTGCGGGATCCCGACGGCAATTGTGTCGAATTCTCCTACGGCCAGCCGCTCGGCCCCGGGGCGGCGCAATGCAGCGACACGGGCGAGTTCGAATGACCGGACCGAAGCGGGTCGAGATCCTGGAGAAGGCCGCCGCCTATCGAGGCTATTCCCGCATCGACCGCTACCGCCTGCGCCATGAGCTGTTCGCCGGCGGCATGGGACCGGAGATCCATCGCGAGCTGTTCGAGCGCGGCCAGGCGGCGGCGGTGCTGCCCTACGATCCGAGGCGCGACGAGGTGGTGTTGATCGAGCAGTTCCGCGTCGGCGCCCATGCGCGCGGCGACCGGCCCTGGCTGATCGAGATCGTCGCCGGCATTATCGAGCCGGGCGAGGATCCCGGAGACGTCGCCCGGCGCGAGGCCGCCGAGGAGGCCGGTTGCCGCATCACCGACCTGGCGCCGGTGCCGGATTTCTATACCAGCCCCGGCATCAGCACCGAATTCTGCCACAACTTCATCGGCCGCACCGAGACCGCCGGCGTCGGCGGCGTGCACGGCCTGGCAGACGAGGGCGAGGACATCCGTGTGATGGTCGAGCCGTTCGAGCAGGCGCTGGCCGAGCTCGAGGCCGGCGAGATCCGGTTCTCGCCGGCCGCCGTTACCCTGCTCTGGCTCGCACTTCACCGTGAGGCGCTCGGCCGGCGCTGGACGTGACGGCGGCCTGCCGCTAGGTTTCCCGGCACGGCATGTTTGGGAAACAGCGGAAATCACAGTAGTTTCATGGACATTCGAGAAGGCTTTATCGGCGCCATCGGCAACACGCCGCTCATCCGCCTGCGCAAGGCCTCCGAGGAGACCGGCTGCGAGATCCTCGGCAAGGCGGAGTTCCTCAACCCGGGCAGCTCGGTCAAGGACCGCGCCGCGCTCGCCATCGTACGTGACGCTGAGGCGCAGGGTCGGCTCAGGCCCGGCGGAGTGATCGTCGAGGGCACCGCCGGCAACACCGGCATCGGCCTCGCCCTGGTCGCCCGCGCGCTCGGCTACCACACGGTCATCGTGATCCCGGAGACCCAGAGCCAGGAGAAGAAGGACATGCTCCGGCTCTGCGGCGCCGACCTGCGCGAGGTGCCGGCGGTGCCCTATCGCGACCCCAACAACTACATCAAGGTGTCCGGCCGGCTGGCCGAGGAGATCGCCAAGGAGAACCCGAACGGCGCCATCTGGGCCAATCAGTTCGACAATGTCGCCAACCGCCAGGGCCATTACGAGACCACCGGCCCGGAGATTTGGCAGCAGACCGACGGCAAGGTCGACGGCTTCATCTGCGCCATCGGCACCGGCGGCACGCTGGCCGGCGTCGCCGCGGCGCTCCGCGAGCGCAACCCGGCGGTCAAGATCGGCCTCGCCGACCCGCCCGGCGCCGCGCTCTACCACTACTTCAAGCACGGTGAACTGAAGGCCGAGGGCAGCTCGATCACCGAGGGCATCGGCCAAGGCCGGGTCACCGCCAATATCGAGGACCTGGAGGTCGACTTTCCCTATTACATCCCCGACGAGGAGACCGTGGCCCAGGTGTTCGACCTGCTGAAGCACGAGGGGCTGGTGCTCGGCGGCTCGAGCGGTATCAACGTCGCCGGCGCGATCCGCCTGGCGCGCGACCTCGGGCCCGGTCACACAATCGTCACCGTGCTCTGCGACGTCGGCACGCGCTACCAGAGCCGCCTGTTCAACCCGGAATTTTTGCGCGAAAAAGGGCTGCCGACGCCGGATTGGATGCTGTAGAACAGACGGCATGACCGAACTGGTATTTCGCGACGACCCCTATGCGGCGAGCTGCGAGGCCCGCGTGGTCGCGGTCAACGACCGCGGCGGCATCCTGCTCGACCGCACCGTGTTCTACCCGACCGGCGGCGGCCAGCCCGGCGACAGCGGCGCCCTCCGCCTGGCCGGCGGCGGCGAGGTGAAGATCGCGACGGCGGTCAAGGGCGACGGCGCCGACGAGGTGGTGCACGTGCCGGCCGAGGGCGAAGCCCCGCCGGCGGTCGGCGACACGGTCACGGCGGCGCTCGACTGGGCGCGCCGCCATCGCCTGATGCGCATGCACACCTGCCTGCATCTCTTGTCCGCCGTGCTGCCGTTCTCCGTCACCGGCGGTCAGGTCGGCGCCGACAAGAGCCGCCTTGACTTCGACATCGCCGACCCGAGCGGCCTCGACAAGCAGGCGATCACCGAGAAACTGAACGAGCTCATCACGGCCGACCATGCGGTGCGCCCGATCTGGATCACCGATGACGAGCTCGCCGCCAAGCCGGACCTGGTCAAGACCATGTCGGTCAAGCCGCCAATGGGCGCCGGCCGCGTCCGGCTGATCGAGGTCGCCGACCTCGACCTGCAGGCCTGCGGCGGCACCCATGTCGCGCGCACCGGCGAGATCGGTCCGGTCGAGGTGCGCAAGATCGAAAACAAGGGCCGGCAGAACCGCCGCGTCATCGTTCAACTGCTCGATTAGGCCGGCCGATGGACTACGCCAACTCTTCCGCCCTGGTCGGCACCGATTGGCTGGCCGGCCATCTCGACGCGCCGGACGTCTGCGTCGTCGACGCCTCCTGGTACCTGCCGAGCCAGCAACGCAATCCGAAGGCCGAATACGCGGCCGAGCACATCCCCGGCGCCGTGTTCTTCGATATCGACGAGATCGCCGATACCGACAACCCGCTGCCGCATATGGTGCCGGCACCGGAGAAGTTCGCCGCCCGGGTGCGCCGCCTCGGGCTCGGCGACGGCAATCGCCTGGTGGTCTATGACGGCGGCGGCTGCACCAGCGCCGCGCGCGCCTGGTGGATGTTCCGCCTGTTCGGCGCCGACGACGTCGCCGTGCTCGATGGCGGCCTGCCGAAATGGAAGGCGGAGGGCCGGCCGCTCGAGGGCCTGCCGCCGATGCCGCGCGAGCGCCACTTCACCGCGCGGATGAACACCACCATGCTGCGCGACGTGGCGCAGATGATGGGCAATGTGGAGAGCGGCGCCGAGCAGGTCCTCGACGCCCGCTCGGCCGGCCGCTTTCGCGGCGAGGAGCCGGAGCCGCGCGCCGGCCTGAGGGGCGGGCGTATCCCCGGCAGTTGCAACCTGCCTTTTGGCGACCTGCTGGACCCGGAGACCAAGACCTTCCGCGGCGCGGCCGAAATCCGCGCGGCCGTCGCGGCGGCCGGGATCGACCTGGCGCGGCCGGTGGTCACGACCTGCGGCTCCGGCGTCACCGCCTGCGTGCTGGCGCTCGGCCTGCATCTGATCGGCCATCGTGAAGTCGCCGTCTATGACGGCTCCTGGTCCGAATGGGGCAGCCGCGACGACACGCCGATCGACAGCGGGGCGTGACTGCCATGAGCCCGGCCGAGACGCCGCCAGACCCTATTCCGGTCACCGTCACCTATCTGGAGATGCGCGCACCGCCGCCCCTGACCGCGGCACCGCCGCCGGCGGTCCGGCACGCCCTGTTCCGGGCACTGCATCCGCCGGTGCATTTCTACCGCTATCTCTACGACACCATCGGCCGCGAGTGGCACTGGGTCGATCGCCGGCGGCTGAGCGACAAGGCGCTGGCCAAGATCATCCAGAACGAGGAGATCGAGATCTATGTGCTCTACGTGGAGGGCGTGCCGGCGGGCTATGCCGAGCTCGATTTCCGATCCCTGTCAGCGGTCGCCGACCTGTCCTATTTCGGGCTGGTGCCGGACTTCATCGGCCGCGGCTTCGGCCGATGGTTGCTGGCCTGGTCGATCGAGGAGATGTGGATGCGCGAGCCGCGGCGGGTGACCGTCAACACCTGCACCCTCGACCATCCGAGCGCCCTGCCGCTCTATCAGCGCATGGGTTTTCAGCCCTACGACCGGCGCGAGACGACCATCGTCCCGGAGCCGTGAGCGATCGACACGCCAAACTGTTGGCTGGTCGGCAAATCAGTGCAGGATCTGGCTCAGGAAAAGCTTGGTCCGCTCGTTCCGCGGATTGTTGAAGAACGTCTCGGGGTCGTTCTCCTCGACGATCTCGCCGCCGTCCATGAAGATCACCCGGTTGGCGACCTGACGCGCGAAGCCCATCTCGTGGGTGACGCAGAGCATGGTCATGCCGCCCTCGGCCAGGCCGACCATCACGTCGAGCACTTCCTTGATCATCTCCGGGTCGAGCGCCGAGGTCGGCTCGTCGAACAGCATGATCTTCGGGCTCATGCAGAGCGAGCGGGCGATCGCCACGCGCTGCTGCTGGCCGCCGGAGAGCTGGCCGGGATATTTCAGCGCCTGCTCGGGAATCTTGACCCGCTCGAGATATTTCATCGCAATCTCGTCGGCCTCCGCCTTGGGCATCTTGCGGACCCAGATTGGCGCCAGCGTCAGGTTCTCGAGGACCGTGAGGTGCGGGAACAGGTTGAA
>CAJHXX010000441.1_pt1 | contig 25769 bp, 21 predicted proteins | sample 9198511 | NCBI WGS metagenome assembly CAJHXX01 (sample SAMEA7708325, study PRJEB35096) | sediment metagenome | biome: marine neritic benthic zone biome [ENVO:01000025]; feature: sediment [ENVO:00002007]; material: shallow marine sediment [ENVO:03000034] sea grass bed [ENVO_01000059] ...
AGGCGATGTCGGCGATCGGCGCCGGCAGGGTGAAGACCACGTGGTAGTAAGGCACCGGCAGCAGCTCGGCCTGGCGCTGGGCGAGCCAGTCCTTGGCGGCGGCGCCCTGGCACTTCGGGCAATGGCGGTTGCGGCAGGAGTTGTAGGCGATCATCGTGTGGGTGCAGTCCTCGCAAGCCGCGACATGGCCGCCGAGCGCCGCCGTGCGGCAGCGTTCGATCGCCGACATCACCTTGAGCTGGCCGAGGCTCAGATGCCCGGCCCGGGCCCGGCGCCAGGCAGGCCCATGGGCGCGGAAGATATCCGCGACCTCCAGCCCTTCTCTGGGCATGATCCCGCCGGGTCAGGCGGGCGGCAGCGGTGCTTGCGTCAAATGCTCCAGCGGGCTCTTGACCGCCTTGAGGGTGGTGTTGGCGATGTGGCTGTAACGCGCGGTCGTGTCGAGCTTCCTGTGGCCTAGCAGCACCTGGATCACCCGGATATCGACCTTCTGCTCCAGCAAGTGGGTGGCAAAGCAGTGCCTGAGCGTGTGCAGCGAGACCTTCTTGTCGATCCCGGCCGCCTCCTTGGCGCCGTGGAAGATGCGGCTCAGCTGACGGGTGGTCATCGGGTTGACCGGGTTCTGGCCCGGAAACAGCCAGCCACCCGGCAGCATTACGCCCTTCTCGCGACCGGCCCGCCACCAGACGCGCAGCAGGTCGAGCAAAGGATCGGACAGCATGGCGTAACGGTCCTTAGCGCCCTTGCCCTGCTCGACCCGGATCACCTGGCGCTCGCTAGCCTGCCCTCGGGCTTGACCCGAGGGATGTCCGAGACCCGCAAGTAGACCACCTCCGAGGCCCTGAGCCCGGCGCCATAGGCGACAGAGAGGGCCGCCCTGGACTTCAGTCCCGGGGCCGCGTCGAGAAGCCGTGCCACTTCCTCGGGGCCGAGCACCACCGGCAGGCGCTGGGCCTGGCGCACCGTCGTCATCCCGACCCCCGCGTCGCCGCGGCCTAGCGTCACGCCGAAGAAGAAGCGCAAGGCCGAGACCGCCGCATTCATCGTGGTCGCCGAGGCGCCCTCGGAGCGCATGTGCAGCTGGTAGCGCCGCAGGTCCTCCGCCGTCGCCTGGTCCGGCGAGCGCCCGAGAAAGGCCGTGAAATTCCTTACCGCGGCGAGGTATCCTCGCTGCGTGCAGGCCGTGAAGCCGCGGACTTCCATGTCCTCGGTCATGCGCCGGCGCAACGGGCTGATGGCTCTGTCCGTCATGGGTCTGCTCCCTGTGTTGAGTTCATGGTTGGGGAACCACAATCTCAACACGGGACAGACCCAGCCCGTTACCCCACAGACCGCCCCACCCACCGCCACAAACTACCGCGAGAGCGGTTTAGTCCAGTGGCCATACCCGTCCTCATCCACCTGGAGTATCGACCGCTTTCAACCACAATCCCGACGTTCGACTCGAGGCAACGCCTTTCGCGCACCCTCGGTCAACAACGGGAATTTGCACGAAAACTTGCATTTGCATATAATTTCCCCCGCGCCGACCCGGCGCGCTTCTCGGGGGAGCATCGAGCATGGCCGAGCGCAGTTTTGCCAAGGAGGTGGCGTCGCTTCGCCTCGGTGAGGGCGACACGTTTCAGGGCGAGGGCATTCTCGCCGTCACCAAGGCGCTGTTGCAGTCGGGCGTCTCCTATGTCGGCGGCTATCAGGGCGCGCCGATCAGCCATATGATGGACGTGTTCGCCGATGCGCAGGACGTGCTCGATGACCTCGGCGTGCATGTGGAGCATTGCGCGTCGGAAGCCGGGGCGGCGGCGATGCTCGGCGCCTCGATCAACTATCCCTTGCGCGGCGCCGCCGCCTGGAAGTCGACGGTCGGCACCAATGTCGCCTCGGATGCGCTCTCCAACCTGGCCTCGGCCGGGGTCAAGGGCGGCGCGCTGATCATCATCGGCGCGGATTACGGCGACGGCTCCTCCATCATCCAGGAGCGCAGCCACGCCTTCGCCATGAAGTCGCAGATCTGGCTGCTGGACCCGCGCCCCAACCTGCCTTCCATCGTCGCTGCCGTGGAGAAGGGCTTCGAGCTGTCCGAGGCCTCCAACACGCCGGTGATGCTGGAGCTGCGCATCCGCGCCTGCCACGTCTACGGCAGCTTCGCGACCAAGGCCAACCAGGCGCCCGAATTCTCCCGCAACCGGCCGATCGAGGAGGCCGAGTTCGACCAGAGCCGCATCTGCCTGCCGCCCTCCACCTACGCGCAGGAGATCCAGAAGGTGGAGGAGCGCTGGCCGGCCGCGGTCGACTTCATCCGCAGGCACGGCCTGAACGAGGTGTTCGACGGGGAGGCGGAAGACGTCGGCATCATCTGCCAGGGCGGCATGTACAACGCGGTGATCCGGGCGCTGCAGCTGCTCGGCCTGGCCGACGCCTACGGCGATTCAAAAATCCCGATCTACGTGCTGAACGTCACCTATCCCCTGGTGCCCGACGAGGTCGCCGCGTTCTGCGCCTCGAAACGCGCCGTCATGGTGGTCGAGGAGGGCCAGCCCGCCTATCTGGAGGAGGCGATCAACAGCCTGCTGCGCAAGGCGGACCTGAACACCATCGTGATCGGCAAGGACGTGCTGCCGATGGCCGGCGAATATACCGGCGAGGTGGTACTGAAAGGCGTCGCCGGCTTCGTCGAGGGCTCGGTGCCGGCGGGCATCGATTTGGAGCCGGTGATCCAGGCGGCGGAGGCGGTCGGCGCGGTCAAGGGCCGCGCCGCCGAGATCCTGGGCGAGCCGGTCCCGGCGCGGCCGCCCGGCTTCTGCGTCGGCTGCCCGGAGCGGCCGGTCTTCAGCGCCATGAAGCTCGCCGAGCGCGAAGTCGGCAAGCTGCATGTCTCGGCCGATATCGGCTGCCACACCTTCTCCACCCTGCCGCCGTTCAACATCGGCAACACGGTGCTGGGCTACGGCCTCGGCCTCGCCAGCTCGACCGGCATCGCGCCCAACTTCGACAAGCGCGTGGTCTCGATCATGGGCGACGGCGGCTTCTGGCATAACGGCCTGACCAGCGGCGTCGCCAATGCCGTCTTTAACAACGACGACGGCCTGCTGATCATCATGAACAACGGCTTCACCGCGGCGACCGGCGGCCAGAACATCCCGTCCAGCGAGCGCAACGCGCGCGACGAGGCGACCGGCCAGGACATCGAGACGGCGCTGCACGGCGTCGGCGTCAAATGGGTCCGCAAGGTGCGCACCTATTCGGTGGCCAAGATGACCCGGGCGCTGCGCCAGGGCCTGAAGACCGAGCTGAAGGGCCTGAAGGTGATCATCGCCAACGGCGAATGCCAGCTCGCCCGGCAGCGCCGGCTGAAACCGCTGATCGCCAGGCAGCTGAAGGCGGGAAAACGGGTGGTGCGCTACCGCGTGGGCATCGACGACGACGTCGGCACCGGCGGCCACGGCTGCATCCGCCTTTCGGGCTGCCCGTCGCTCTCGGTCAAGCCGAACCCGGACCCGCTCAAGTCCGACCCGGTCGCCCATGTCGACAACAGCTGCGTCGGCTGCGGCCTCTGCGGCGAGGTCGCCCATGTCGCCGTGCTCTGCCCGTCCTTCTACCGGGCGGAGATCGTCAACAACCCGAACCGCTGGGACCGCTTCATCGACCGCCTGCGCCGCCGGGTGATCGGCTATCTGCAGGGCGCGCCGGAGGCCGCGGCATGAGCGCCACCGACCGTCCCACTACCATGCTGATCGCCGCGCTCGGCGGCGAGGGCGGCGGCGTGCTCTCGAACTGGGTGGTCGAGGCGGCGACCAGCGCCGGCCTCTGGGTGCAGTTCACCTCGGTGCCGGGCGTCGCCCAGCGCACCGGCGCCACCACCTATTACGTCGAGATGATGCCGAAGAACGGGGCGGACACGGCGCCGGTGATGGCGCTGCTGCCGAGCCCCGGCAACCTGGACGTGGTCGTCGCCTCGGAGCTGCTGGAGGCCGGGCGCGCGGTGCAGAACGGCTTCGTGACGCCGGACCGGACGACGCTCGTCGCCTCCAACCACCGCATCTTCGCCATGGTCGAGAAGACGGCGATGGGCGACGGCCGCTTCGACGAGACCCGGGTGCGCCAGGCGATCGCCGAGATGGCCAAGCGCGTCGTGCTGGCCGATATGGGCCGGCTGGCGCGCGAGGCGGGCAGCGTGATCAACGCGGTGCTGCTCGGCGCCGTGGCCGGCGCCGGCGTGCTGCCGATCCCGCGCGACGCCTTCGAGGCGGCGATCCGCGCCGGCGGCATCGCGGTCGAGGCCAATTTGCAGGGCTTCGCCGCCGGCGTGGCGCTGGCCGAGGGCGGCGCGGAGGCGGAAGCGGCGCCGGACGCCGCCGCCATGCCGGGCGGCCCCGCCGGCGAGTCGCAGCGCCGCGTCTCGGACGATTTCCCGGCCGCGACCCATGACATCCTGCGCCAGGGGGTCTCCCGGCTGGTCGACTACCAGGATGCCAAATATGCGGCGCTCTATCTCGACCGGCTGGCGGTGCTGCGCGACCTCGACGACGCCAAACAGGGCCATCCCCTGACCAACGAGACCGGCCGGCGCCTCGCGGTCTGGATGGCGTTCGACGACCTGGTCCGGGTCGCCCAGCTGAAGACCCGGCCGGAACGCTTCGAGCGGGTGCGCCGCGAGGTCGGCGCGGCGCCGGAGCAGCCGGTCAGGATCGCCGAGTTCCTGAAGCCGGGCGTCGAGGAGTGGTGCTCGATCATGCCGTCCTGGCTTGCCCGGCCGCTGTTGGCGCTGGCCGCCAAGACCGGGCTGACCGACCGGCTGAATGTCGGCATGCGGCTCCGCACTTCCACCGTCACCGGCTTCCTGCCGCTCTGGCTGCTGTCGAAGCTCAAGCCTTGGCGCCGGCGCAGCAGCCGTTTCCGGGACGAGCAGGCGATGATCGGCCATTGGCTCGACGAGGTCGCCGAGGCGGCGCGCACCGACCGCGGCCTGGCGCTGGCGGTCGTGGGCTGCGCGCGGCTGGTCAAGGGCTATGGCGGCACACATCGCCGCGGCCGCGACAACTTCCGACGGGTGCTCGGCGCCTTGCCGGCGGTCGTCGGCCGGGCCGATGCCGCGGCGCGCGTCACCGCGCTTTGCGACGCGGCGCTGGCGGACGAGCAGGGCGCCGCCCTCGGCGTGGCGCTCACGGCGTTGCAACCGAGCGCCGCGGTCGAGACACAGGCGGCCGCCGAATGAACGACGTGAGCCTGGCGGACGAGACGGCGCCGGTGTCGGTGGAATTCGAGCTCGACGGCTTCGTCCCTTATCTGTTCAACCGCATCGTCAACCGGATGAACCGCAACCTGACCGAGGCGCTGCGCGAGGCCGACCTGACGGTACCGGAATGGCGCGTGCTGGCGGTGCTGCAGGCCGGCCGCGGCCACTCGCTCGGCGAGCTCGCCACCTATACGGTGATCGAGCAGTCGACGCTCAGCCGCACCGTCGACCGCATGCAGGCGGCCGGCCTGGTGCGGCGGCAGTCGCGGCCGGGCGACGGGCGCATCGTCGACGTGCAGCTGACAGAGGCCGGGCGCCGCGTCTTCGCACGCATCTGGCCGATCGCCGAGGCGCAGTGCCGGGCCGCCATGCGCGACGTCGGCGAGGACGAGGCGCGCGCCTTCGTCGGCACGCTGCGCAAGATACTGGCGAACGTCCGCGAGACGCCGTTCGCCTGAACCCGGGAAGGAGCGCCGCGAGCCAAAGCAATGCCGTTCGATGCCGAAATCCCCTATGGCGCCTATTGGAGCACCCCCTTCGCCCGCTGGCAGGGCAGCCTGGCGCATCTGAACAGCGTCGCGTTCGCCGCCCATGTCGCCAAGGCGGAGCTGGCGCGCCGCGACATCGCGCCCGAGAGCTTCGATTACGGCGTGCTCGGCATCACCGTGCCGCAACAGCACTCCTTCTACGGCCTGCCCTGGCTGATGGGCATGGTCGGCGCCGAAGGTGTCGGCGGGCCGACCATTTCGCAGGCCTGCGCCACCTCGGCGCGCTGCCTGCTGGCCGCGGCGCAGGAGATCGAGGCCGCCATGGGGTCGGCGGCGCTGGTCGTTACCGCCGACCGGACCTCGAACGGGCCGCATATCTATTACCCCAACCCGCAGGGCCCCGGCGGCACCGGCGCCCATGAGGACTGGGTGATGGACAACTTCTCCCGCGACCCCCATGCCGGCGTCGGCATGATCGAGACGGCGGAGAACGTCGCCGAAAAGTGGCAGCTCGCCACCGAGGCGCAGCACGAGGTGGTGTTGCGCCGTCACGAGCAGTACGGCGAGGCGCTGGCCGACGACGCGGCCTTCCTGAAGCGCTTCATGACGCTGCCGTTCGAAGTGCCCGACGGGCGCTACCGCAAGACGGCGGCAAGCCTCGACGGCGACGAGGGCATCCACCTGACGACGCGCGCGGGCCTCGACAAGCTGAAGCCGGTGAAGCCGGGCGGCACGGTGACCTTCGGCGGCCAGACCCATCCGGCGGATGGTAATTGCGGCATGGTGGTGACATCCTCGGCGCGCGCGGCGGAACTCTCCGCCGATCCGAAGATCCGGGTCCGGCTCGAAGGCTTCGGCCTGGCCCGGACCGACAAGGCGCATATGCCCGAGGCGACGGTGCCGGCGGCGCGGCGGGCGCTGGACCAGGCGGAAGCCGAGATCGACCGAATGGATGCGATCAAGTCGCACAACCCGTTCGCGGTCAACGACCTGATGTTCGCCCAGGCGACCGGGGTCGACGTGATGGCGATGAACAACTACGGCTGCTCGCTGATCTGGGGCCATCCGCAAGCGCCGACGGGCCTACGTGCGGTGATCGAGCTGATCGAGGAGCTGGCGCTGCGCGGCGGCGGCCTCGGCCTGTTCCAGGGCTGCGCCGCCGGCGACACGGCGATGAGCGTGGTGCTGTCGGTCGGGGACGCCTGATGGCGACGGCCGCCCTCAGCCCCGCGGCGCCGCCACTGCCGACGGTCCACCCGACGGTGGTGCATATGCTGGCGGAGGCGGCCGAGCGCGCCGGCGACCGCCCGGCGCTGGTGGCTGAAGGCCGGAGCTTGACCTATGCCGATTACCTTGCCTGCGTCGCCGGCTTCGCCGCGGAGCTGCGCGGCCTCGGCGCCGGCGGCGTCCGGGTCGCCCTGGTGCTCGGCAACTCGATCGAGATGGCGCTCGCCATGTTCGCGGTGCATGCGGCCGGCGCCCAGGCGGTGCCGGTCAACCCGGTCTACACCGCCCGCGAGCTGAGCCATATCCTGACCGACGCGGCGCCGGCGGTGGTGCTCTACGACCGGGACGCCGCCGCGACCGTGGTGCCGCTGCTCGGCGATGCGCGGGGCATCGAGCTCGGGCCCGGCGGCCGGATGCTCGACGCCTGGCGCGGCCAGACGGTTGCCTTGCCGCCGCTGCCCGGCCCGGACGACCTGGCGACGCTGCAATACACCGGCGGCACCACCGGCCTGCCCAAGGGCGTCAACGCGACCCATCGGCAGATGGCGACCAACATCGCCCAGCGCGAGGCGCTGTTGCCGACCCGGCCGGATGCGGAGCGGGTACTCTGCGTCATGCCGCTGTTCCATGTCTACGCGGTCTCCATGTGCCTGCATCTCGCCGCCTATTGCCGCGGCGCCCTGGTGATCCAGCCGCGCTATCGCCCGGAGGCGGTCTTGGCGGCGCTAGCCGGGGACGGCATCACCGTCTTCCCCGGCGGGCCGACCATCTTCGCCGGGTTGATGGGGCATGAGGATTTCGCCGCCAGCCGCTTCCCCGACCTGCGCATCTGCTATTCCGGCTCCGCGCCGCTGCCGGAAGAGACGCTTCGGCGCTGGCAGGTGGCGACCGGCTGCCCCATCCTGGAGGGCTTCGGCCAGACCGAGGCCGGGCCGGTCCTGACCTTCAACCCTGAGCACGGTGTCGCCAAGCCGGGCTCGGTCGGCGTCGCGCTGCCCGAGACCGAGGTCCAAGTCGTCGATATCGAGACCGGCCGGCGCGTGCTGGCGGTCGGCGAGCAGGGCGAGATCCGCGCCCGCGGGCCGCAGGTCATGTCCGGCTACCGAAACCGTCCGGCGGCGACCGCCGAGGCGCTCCGCGACGGCTGGCTCTACACCGGCGATATCGGCGAGTTCGACGCCGACGGGTATCTGTTCATCCGCGACCGCAAGAAGGACATGGCGATCGTCGGCGGCTACAACGTCTATCCGCGCGAGATCGACGAGGTGTTGCACGGCCATCCGGACGTGCTGGAGGCGGCCTCGGTCGGCGTCGCCGACGACTACCGCGGCGAGGTGATCCGCGCCTTCGTGGTCGCCCGGCCCGGCGCCCAAGCGGACGAAGCGGTGCTGCTCGACCATTGCCGCGCCAACCTCGCCAAATACAAGCTGCCGGCGGCGATCGAGATCGTCGAGACCCTGCCGAAGACGCCGGTCGGCAAGATCGACAAGATGGCGCTCAGAGATTTCGCACGGGGTGAAGCATGAGCGGCCATCTCGGCGTCGATATCGGCGGCACCTTCACCGACCTGGTGCGCCTCGATCCGGCGAGCGGGACGCTCAGCGCGACCAAGGTGGCGACCGACTACGGCGATCCGGTCGGCGCCATCCTGGCCGGCAAGGCGGCGCTGGCGAACGGCGGGGACAATGACTCGGGGGCCGAGTCCCTGCACCACGCGACGACGCTCGCCACCAACGCAATCCTCGAAGGCAAGCTGCCGAAGGGTGCGCTGCTGACCACCAAGGGCTTCCGCGACGTGCTCGACATCGCCCGCATCCAGCGCCCGGTCGAGGGCATCTACGACTTCAACGTCGATACGCCGCAGCCCCTGGTGCCGCGCTACCTCCGGATTGAGGTCGCGGAGCGGGTCGGGGCGAGGGGCGAGGTCGTCGTGCCGCTCGACGAGGCGGCGCTGCGCAAAGCGCTCCGCGGCCTGGCCGGCGAGCAGGTCGGCGCGGTCGCCGTCTGCTGCCTGTTCGGCTTCGTCAATCCGCTGCATGAGCGGCGCATCGCCGAGATCGTGGCCGAGGAATGGCCCGAGGCCGAGGTCTCCGTCTCCTCCGAAGTGTCGCCGGAGATCCGCGAGTTCGAGCGCGCCTCGACCACGGTGATCGACGCCCTGCTGAAACCGATCCTGTCGCCCTATGTCGCCGGCCTGGAGACGCAGCTGGTGGCGGACGGCGTCGGCCGGGTGCGCATCATGCTGGCGTCCGGCGGGCTGACCGCGCCGGCGCTGGCCGGCGGGCAGCCGGTCGGCATGGTCAATTCCGGCCCCGCCGCCGGCGTGCTGGCCGCCGCCAATCTCGGCCGCCGCACGGGCCTTGACGACCTGATCACCATCGACATGGGCGGCACCAGCCTCGACATCGGCGTCGTCGAGGGCGGCCGGCCGGTGCAGAAATACGAGGGCAAGATCGCCGGCTACGCGCTGCGCCTGCCGATGATCGACGTCGCCACGGTGGCCGCCGGCGGCGGCTCGATCGCCTATGTCGACGGTATCGGCTACATCCAGGTGGCGCGGGAATCGGCCGGCGCCGCGCCCGGTCCGGCCTGCTATGGCCGCGGCGGCAGCCTGCCGACCGTCACCGATGCCGACCTGGTGCTCGGCCGTCTGGGGGAGGCGTTCGGCGGCACCGGAGGCCTGACGCTCGACCGCTCCAGGGCCGAGGCGGCGCTTAGGACCGAGATCGCGGATGGCCTCGGCATCGAGGTGGCGGCGGCCGCCGCCGGCGTGCTCGACATCATCCAGGCGCGCATGGCTAAGGCGATCTCCGCCCACACCCTGGAGAAGGGCCTCGACCTCGGCCGCCTGCCGCTGGTGGTCTATGGCGGCGCCGGCCCGACCCATGGCGCCGAACTGGCCGAGGCGATGGGCATCGAGCGGGTGGTCGTGCCCTATCTGGCCGGCAACTTCTCCGCTGTCGGCCTGCTGCTCTGCGCGCTGCGTGCCGACGGCTCGCGCATGGTTCTGCAGCCGGTGGACGAGCTCGATGCCGGCGATCTCGGCGAGATGATTGCGGAACTGGACCGTGACGCCCGCGCCCGGTTGGCCGCCACCGGCGCCGAGGCGGGCGGCCTGGCGACAAGCTGGCTCGCCCATATGCGCTACGCGGGCCAGTCCTATGACCTGGCCGTCGACCTGGAGCGGCCCTGGCAGGGCGCGCTCGACGCCGACGTTCTCGGCGCGCTGGTCGACCGTTTCAATGAATTGCACGAGCGCCGCTTTGCCTATCGCAGCGCGGCGGAGACTGTGGAGCTGGTGCAGCTTCGCGTCTCGATCGCTGGCCCCGAGCGGGATTTCCCCGAGCCCGCGCCGATTGCCTTACCGAGGTGCGCCGGGCCGCCGACCGGGCGGTATACTTCACCGGCCCGGGCGCCTGGTTCAACGCCGCCGTGTTCGACCGGCGGACCCTTGGGCTCGGCTGGCGGGTCGACGGGCCGGCGGTGATCGAGGGCGAGGGCAGCAGCCTGCTGGTCCCGCCCGGCTGGCGGGCCGAGGTCGATCGCTGGCGGAACGTCGCGATGACGCGGAACGGGGGAGCAGGGCCATGACCGAGACAGGCCGCGACGGCGCGGCGGCAGAAGTGCGCGCCCGGGTGCAGTCGCAGGTGGTGCGCTATGCCCTGGAGCTGGTCGCCGAGGATATGGCCGCGACCCTGATGCGGACGGCGCGCTCGACGGTGATCAAGGAGGTGCAGGACCTGTCCTGCGCCCTCTATGACCGCGCGGGGCGGGTGATCGTGCAGTCGTCGCATGCGCCGATGCTGCTGGCCGGCTCGACGCTGACCATGCGCGAGGCGCTGAAGGCCCTCGACGGGCAGCCGCTGGCGGCCGGCGACGTGGTCATCGCCAACGACCCGTTCCATGGCGGCCAGCACCTGATGGACGTGATGATGATCTCGCCGGTCTTCCGGGACGGCGGGCTGATCGGCTATGTCGGTTCGGTGGCGCATCACTCCGACCTCGGCGGCGCCTCGCCGGGCGGCGTCGCCGGGGGCCTGCGCGACATCTTCTCCGAGGGGCTCTGCTTCCCCTTCGTACATCTCTACCGAACGGGCCGGGAGAACCGCGACCTGTTCGCCATGATCGAGGCCAATGTGCGGGCGCCGCACCAGACCCTCGGCGACATGCGTGCCCAGGCGGCGTCCTGCCTGACCGGCATCCGGCGCTATCTGGAGACGGTCGAGCGCTTCGGCCTGGAAACCATCGAGCGCTGCAACGACCTGTTGATCGCCGAGACCGAGGCGCGGCTGAAGGCCGGACTGGCGCGCCTGCCGGACGGCGACTTCGCCGGCGAGGACGTGGTCGACGACGACGGCATCACCGACCGGCCGATCCCGATCCGGGTGGTGATCCGCAAGCGCGGCGAGCGGGTCGAGGTCGACCTGACCGAATGCGGCGACCAGGTCACCGGCAACATCAACTGCCCGCTGGCGACCACCTTGGCGGCGGTGCAGTACGGTTTCGTGGTGGCGCTCGACCGCAATGTCTGCCCGAACCACGGCTGCTTCAACATCATCGAGGTGAAGACGCGCAAGGGCTCGATCCTCGATCCGGTGAAGCCGGCGGCGACGGCGGCGCGCACCAATGTCTCGCTCAAGGTGCAGGAGGCGACGCTGATGGCGCTGGCCGAGATGCTGCCGGGGCAGATCATGGCGCCGAGCCATGCCCAGATCAGCCATGTCGCTTTCGTCGGCACCGACCCGGCCAAGGGGCGGACCTTTGTCTATAACGATATCTTCGGCGGTGGCGCCGGGGCGCGCCCGGCCAAGGACGGCCGCGACGCCCAGGACACCCATCTGGCGCGCTTCATGAACACCCCGACCGAGATGATCGAGCACGAATATCCGGTCCGCGTGCATTGTTACGAGCTGGTGCCGGATTCTGGCGGCGCCGGCGCCTGCCGTGGCGCCCTCGGCGTCGCCCGCGAGGTCGAGGTGCTGACCGACAAGGTGCTGTTCTCGCGCTATGGCGACCGCCAGAAGCATCCGGTCAAGGGCGCGGCCGGCGGCGGCGAAGGCCGGCCCGGGCGGTTCGTGCTCAACCCGGCGGGCGAGGCCCGGCACCTGAAGTCGAAGGGCATCGACGAGTTGAAGCGCGGCGACCTGGTGCGTATCGTCACGCCCGGCGGCGGCGGCTATGGCCGGCCCGGCGACCGGGCGCTGGACCTGATCGCCGACGACTACCTGAACGGCAAGGTCAGCGCGGCGCATATCCGGGCCGAATACGGCGCGGAGGTGCTGCGCAAGGTCGAGGAACGAATGGCCGGTGGCGCCGCAGCCGAATAGGCGGGGCGGCCGGCAACCGAAGGTGAGGGGGCTCTATCGATCCGCAATCATGCGGCAGGGAGACAAGAAAGGGAGATGAAACAATGAAACGGATCGGACTATTGACGGTTGCCGCGGGGCTCGCGGTCGGCGCGCTGCTCGGCGGTACGGCGAAGGCGGAGGAGACGGTGCGCGCGGTCGCGGCGTTCCCGAAGCCGGTGCTGTTCACGCAGAGCTTCCTGCGCTACGTCGACAAGGTGAATGCCGGCGGCAAGGGCATCGTGCAGATTCAGGTGGTCGGCGGGCCCGAGGTGATTAAGTCCCTCGATCAGGCCGACGCCGTCCGCCGCGGCGCCATCGACATGGCCTATCTGCCGGGCAGCTACTATCCCGGCATCGTGCCGGAGACCGACGCGCTGGTCGCCTCCAACGTCACGCCGATGGAGCAGCGCGCCAACGGCGGCATCGACCTGTTCAACCAGATCCATCAGCAGAAGCTCAACGCCTACTACCTCGGCCATATCGACGGCGGCGTGGTGTTCCACGTCTACATGCGCGAGAAGCCGAAGCTGAAGGCCGACGGCAGGCTGGACATGTCGAGTGTGAAGCTGCGCGGCGCGCCGATCTACCGCGAGTTCTTCACCGACTATCTCGGCGCCACCTATGTGCAGATCCGGGTGCCGGAAGTCTATACGGCGCTGGAGCGCGGCACGGTCGACGGCCTCGGCTGGCCGATCGTCTCGCTGATGGACCTGAAATGGAACCAGCACGTCAAATATCGGGTCGATCCGGGCTTCTTCCAGACCGACCTCGGGGTGATCGTCAACCTGAACAAGTGGCAGGGCCTCAGCCAGCAGGCGCGCGACTACCTGCAGCAGGCGACCATCGAGTACGAGAAGGAGAGCTACGACTACTTCCAGGAGCTGCAGAAGACCGACGCCGCCAAGATGGAGCAGCTCGGCATGCAGGTGGTTCCGCTCGACAAGTCGGCGGCGAGCGAGTACCTGCGGGTCTCCGCGGAGACCGCCTGGGCGCGCCTGAAGGGCCGCGATGCGACCCACTACGACGCGCTGCGGGCGAAGTTCCTGAAATAGGCAACGCGTCCGCAACCCATTCGTAACCGGAACCCGAGGTCCCGGTCGTGCGGCTGATCGCCGTCGCCCATGTCCGCCTGCTGCAGGGCATGGCGGCCGTGGCGGCGGCGATCATGGGCGCGACCGCGCTGATGATCGTGTTCGACGTCACGATACGGAACCTCGGCTTCCAGCCGCCGCCGCACACCCTGACGCTGACCGAATACGGCCTGCTCTACACCACCATGCTGGGCGCGCCCTGGCTGGTCCGCGTCAAGGGGCATGTCTATATCGAGCTGGTGACGGCGGCAGTCGGCCCGGTCGTGCGCCAGGTCATGTCCAAGCTGGTGGCGCTGCTCTGCGTCGTCGTCTGCGGCCTGCTGTTCTACTACGCCGCCGGGGTCAGCCTGGTAGAGTTCCGGCGCGGCGATTACGACATCCGTTCCTTCGACGTGCCGCGCTGGATCCTCACCGCCTGCATGCCGCTCGGCTTTGGCCTGATGACCATCGAGTTCGCGCGCTTCCTGTTCGGGCGCGAATCGATGCATTCGGGCGAAGCCGGCATCCACGAATAGAGCGGGAGCGGCACATGCATTGGGCCGAAGCCGGCGCCTTGATGATCGGCCTGGTGCTGCTGTTCATGGGCCTCGGTATGCCGGTCGCCTTCGCCTTCCTGGCCGCAGACATCATCGGCGCGGTGGTGTTCATCGGCGGCGGCCTCGGCATCGTGCAGCTCGTCAACAACGCGTTCAGCTCGATCACCATCTTCGCCCTGGCGCCGGTGCCGCTGTTCCTGATCATGGGCGAGCTGTTCTTCCACACCGGCCTCGCCCGGCGCATGTTCGACGCGATCGACAGCCTGCTCGGCCGGCTGCCGGCGCGGCTCTCCTTCCTGACGGTGGCGAGCGGCACCGCCTTCGCGACGCTCTCCGGCTCGTCGATGGCGAGCACGGCGCTGCTCGGCTCGCTGATGATCCCGGAGATGAGCCGGCGCGGCTACAAGAAGTCGATGTCGGTCGGGCCGATCCTCGGCACCGGCGGGCTCGCCATGCTGATCCCGCCCTCGGCGCTGGCGGTCCTGCTCGGCACCCTGGCGCGGATCGACATCGGCGCGCTGCTGATCGCCGGGGTGCTGCCGGGGCTGATCCTGGCGCTGCTCTATGCGGCCTGGATCCTGCTCAAGGTGAAGATCGACCCCGCCTCGGCGCCGCATTACGAGGTCGCGGCGGTGCCGTGGCGCCGGCGGCTCCGCCTAGTGGTGACCGACGTGCTGCCGATGGGCTTCGTCGTGTTCCTGGTGATCGGCCTGATCCTGCTCGGCTGGGCGACGCCGTCCGAAGCGGCCGCGTTCGGCGCCATCGGCGTGGCGCTGCTCGCCGCCGCCTATCGCTGCCTGACCTGGCCGGCGCTGGTCGCGTCGCTGAACGGCGCCATGCGGGTCACCGTGATGGCCTTCATGATCATCCTCGGCTCATCGACCTTCAGCCAGCTACTCGCCTATTCCGGGGCGTCGAGCGGCCTGATCGGCTGGGCGACCGGGCTCGACGCCCAGCCGCTGGTCATGCTGGCAATCATGTTCGCGGTGCTGCTGGTGCTCGGCATGTTCATGGACCAATTGTCGATGATGCTGCTGACCGTGCCGATCTTCTTCCCGCTCGCCGAGACCTTCGGCTTCGACCTGATCTGGTTCGGCGTCATCACCCTGCTGGCGCTGGAGATCAGCTTCACCACGCCGCCCTTCGGGCTGTTGCTGTTCGTGATGAAGGGCGTCGCGCCGCCCGACACCACCATGACCGAGATCTACCAGGCGGCGGTGCCGTTCATGGCCTGCGCCATGGTCCTGGTCGGCCTGTTGATTCTGCAGCCGGAGATCGCTCTCTATCTCACCCGGCTCGGCAATTGAGGCGGCGCTTGTGCGATTCAGGACACTACAAGCATTCGGGGAATTCCTTGACGAGCCCGCACTGGCCGAGCTCGCAGGCGCGCAACGCGGCGCGGCAGCCCTGTTGCATGTTGCCGGACAGGAAATGGATCCCGGATTTCAGCGTCCAGACAACAGATTCCGTCGGCGCTGATCCGGCCACCAGGTCGATGTCATGGCGGGCGTCTTCGAGATGCCGCCGCGCCGGCCCTAGATCGCCCAACTGTATCAGAATCTGCGCCTTGACGAAATTCGCGTTGGCGCGCCCCGCCCGGGCTTCATTCGTCGAATTGAGCTCGATCGAGCGGTCATAGGCGGCGACCGCATCGTCGATCCGGAACAGCGCCATCAGCGCATGGCCGCGGTGGAGATTGACCGACCAGGCCAATTCCGGGCCGTTCGACGGATTGCGCCGGCCAAGGGCGATGGCCTTATCCAGCGTCGCCAGGGATTCCTCCGCCCGACCCAACTGGAACAGGGTCCTGCCGCGATAGATAAGCGCCGATTCGAGGTCGCCGGCGAGTGCCAGGGCGGCGTCGAATTCAATCAGCGCCTTGGCGTATTCCTGACGATCGAAAAGGGCCGTGCCGGCTTGGTAGTACGAATTGGCGCGCAGCATCCGCTTCTGCAGCCCGGTCGCGGCCACCGCGCTGCCGCGGGTCTCGATGGTCGAGCTGCGAGCCTCGGAGGATTTGTAAGCTAACAGCGAGAAGGCCAGCAAGACGCTGGCCGAGATTACCGTCAACCGGTTCATGCGTCTAAATCCTTAGGCGAAGATCAATCGCGGCCAGCCTATCTGCGATTGCTGATCGACTTCTTAACAAAAAGCAGAAATTATCGGCATAGTTGTAACATACTAGTTGTAATTTCCTACCATCGCACAATCAATTGGATGGATATTTTCTATCCTATTGAAAAGTAAGGAATTTTTGTTTGGCAAACAGAACCGCATCGGTTTAATTTGCTCGGGTATTGCTCTACGAAACGTCCTCGCCCGGCGCCGGCAGCAAGCCGAGGTGGTCGAGCAGGCCGACCAGCCGGGCCAGGGTCTCGCGCTGGTAGGCGGCGATGTCTTTCTTGCTGAAGTCGTAGAAACCCTGACCGGTCTTCATGCCGATCCGGCCTTCGTCCATGTTGCGGTGGATCACCTCGGGCGCGGCGAAACGCTGGTCGCCGAGGGCGTCCTTCAGGTAGTTGCTGGCGTAGTACAGGATATCGCCGCCGCCCCAGTCGATGAACTCGATCAGGCCCATCACCGCGTAGCGCAAGCCGAAGCCGACGCGGATCGCCCGGTCGAGGTCTTCCGGCGCGGCGACGCCTTCCTCGACCATGCGCGCCGCCTCATTCATCGCCAGGGCCTGGATGCGCGGCACGATGAAGCCGGGCGAGGCGGCGCAGACCACCGGCACCTTGCCCGCGGCTTCCAGCAGGCTCTTCAATCGCTCGACCGTCTCCGGCGCCGTCGCCCGGCCGGGGCTGACCTCGACCAGCGGGATCAGATAGGCCGGGTTGAGCCAGTGGGCGTTCAGGAAGCGCGCCGGATGGGTGACGAATTCCGCCAGCGTGTTGACCAGGATGGTCGAAGTGGTCGAGGCGATGATCGCGTCGCCGGCCGCATGGCGGCAGACGAATGCGAAGCAGTCCCGTTTTGCCGCCAGCACCTCGGGCACGCCCTCGAAGACGAACTCGGCCGCGGCGAGCGCCGCCGGCGCGGCGTCCGGGACGTGATAGGCGACGCGCCCGGCGATCCGCGCCGCCATGTCGTCGTCGATCTGGCCGAACGAGGCCATCAGGCCGAGGCTGCGGGCGACGTCCGCCGCCGCCTCAGCCAGCACCCTGCCGGCTTCGCCCGCGGGCCGGTCCTTGAGGTCGATGACGTCGACATGATGGCCGGCATAGGCGAACACATGGGCGAGGCCGCGGCCCATGCGGCCGGCGCCGAGGATGGCGATGCTCATGCGTCGAGGCCTTGCACCAGCCGTGTTTTCAGCGCTTCGTGGGAGAGTTCGGCGAGTCCGGTGCTCTCGAAGCTGCGCCCGGTGTGCCTGAGATCCTCGCCCAGGATCGCCGAGGCCAGCGCCAGCAGGCCGCTTGCCACCGGCGCCGGCACGCCGGCGTAGTCCGCGACCGACACGAGAAAGACCAGGCCGCAGGCGACGTCCTCGCGCATATAGCGGTGGCGGTGCAGGTCCAGGGTCTCGTGCCAGCGGGCGCTGTCGACCAGGCGCTCATGCGCCGCGTTGCCGTACATCCATTCGTCGCGTTCCGGGTCGTAGTGGTCGGCGAGCGGAAAGTGCGGCGCGCCGTAGCCGAGCGCCGCGCGCAGCGCGATCCGCTCCGCGTCGAGCGCGTCGGTGACCGCGCGAATCGCCGGCTGGGTGCCCTCGTTGTGGATGTCCCAATGGTCGAAATGCTCGATCGGGCCGGCGTTCATCAGGATCAGCGGCGGGTGGATGATCGGCCCGGCGTTCATCAGCGCGCCGTCCAGGCCGTCCGTGAGCCGCTCCACGGCGGGATAGGCCGCTTCGATCACGCCGAAGGCATGGTCGGAGAGCCGCGCCGGGAAGACGCCGGTGGGCAGCCGGGTGGCCCGGGTCACGATGTCGAGCGCCGTGTCGTCCCGGCGGCGCGTCAGGTAGGGCAGGGTGCCGGCCTCGGCCAGCGCGACCTCCACCCGGTCGCCGGCCAGGGCCAGTTGGCGTGCCACCAGGTAGCTGCCGAAGCTGCCCGGCGGCATGAAGATCACCTGGCCGTCGGCCAGGTGGCCGGCGAGCGCCGCGGCGATGACGGCCTGCGCCGTGGCCGGCACCGGCATCAGGATCAGCGCGGCGCCGGCGACCGCGGCGGCGATATCGCCGGTGACGCGGGCGAGCGGCACCCGCCGGGTGCCCCGGTGGTCGCGCAGCTCAAGGCCGCCGGCCGGCTCGATCGCCGCCAGCCGCGCCGCGTCGCGCCGCCAGAGGGTCACCTCATGGCCGCGCTCGGCCATGTCGGCGGCCGCCGCGTAAGCCCCGTTGCCGCCACCCAATACCGCTATTTTCATTGTCGTCTGCCGCTCTTCCCGGTGCTGTCGCTTCGATCGGTTCACGCTAGCATCGCGTCGCGACGCCTCCAATGCCTGACCCGGCCGATGCGGCCCCCGCATGGCTAAAAATTTGTTAGGGTTTGGGCCATAGCTTGGAATTGAGCCTCCGGCCGAAGCGCGGCGGCGGGCGAGGGCCATGACCAAGCTGATCATCCAGATCCCCTGCTACAATGAGGCCGTGACGATCGGTGCGACGCTTGCTGCCCTGCCGCGCGAACTGCCCGGCATCGACGCGATCGAATGGCTGGTCATCGACGACGGCAGCACCGACAACACGGCCGAGGCCGCGCTTCTCAAGGGCGCCGACCACGTCGTCAGCCTGAACGGCCATCACGGGCTGGCGCGCGCCTTCACCGCCGGGCTGGAAGCGTCGATTGCCGCCGGCGCCGACATCATCGTTAACACCGACGCCGACAACCAGTACTGCGCCGACGATATCCCGCTGCTGATCGAGCCGATCCTGAAGCGCGACGCGGAAATCGTCATCGGCGCCCGGCCGATCGGCCAGATCGCGCATTTCTCACCGGTCAAGAAGCTGCTGCAGCGGCTCGGCAGCTGGGTGGTCAGGCTGGCCAGCGGCACCGACGTCCGCGACGCGCCGAGCGGCTTCCGCGCGATCAGCCGCGAGACGGCGATGCAGCTCAACGTCTTCGGCGAATTCACCTACACGATCGAGACGGTGATCCAAGCCGGCCAGAAGGGCATGCGCGTGGTCTCGGTGCCGATCCGCACCAACGCGGACCTGCGCCCGTCGCGGCTGATCTCCAGCGTTCCGCGCTACCTGACCCGCTCGATCGGCACGATCCTGCGCATTTTCGCCGTCTATCGGCCGCTCAGGCTGTTCTTCGCCGTCGGGGCGGTGGTCTTTACCGCGGGCCTGGCGCTGGCGTTGCGCTACCTCTATTTCCTGTACACCGGCGACGGTGCCGGCCATGTTCAGTCCGTGATCCTGGCGACCACGCTGATTGGCGTCGGCAGCTTCGTCTTCCTGATCGGCATCGTCGCCGACCTGATCGCCACCAACCGCAAGCTGCTGGAAAAGATCGACTGGAAGCTGCGCAAGCTGGAGGCGCAGATCGGACAGGCGCGCACGGACGACGTTGCCGCGGTGCCGATCGAGCCGCATGCGGCGGCGGCCGAGCCGGCGGCCGACAGCCGGGCGGTCGCCGCGCGGCACAAGATGAAGGGGCAGAAACGCGGTTAAGGCTTTGCTAAGCAATCCGCCCCAGCATGGCACGCAGCCGCCGGCGCGGCCGTCGTCTTGTATCATCGTGTCGAAGAGCCAGCCGAAAATGACCAAGCGTACCGTCGACCTTCGGCAGTGGCTGCCCTGGGCCATGATCGTCGCGATTTGGGCGGTGCCTCAGATCGGCACCGTTGTGGTCGGCTTGTCCCCGGCCCTGCAGGGCGGGCTGATGGATCCGGACAGTTTCATGCGGCTGGTTCGGGTCGGCCGGCTGTATGAGACCGGGGCGTGGTACGACATCACGATTCCGCGCTCCAATGCCCCCTATGGCGATATCCTGCACTGGACGCGGCCGTTCGACGTCATCCTGCTGCTCGGCGGCTGGCTGTTGAGCCCGGTGCTCGGTTTCGCGGCCGGCCTGCATTGGGCCGGCGTCACCGTTGCGCCGATCTTGCTCCTGGCGGCCGCCTTCGTCCTCGGCTGGGCGGTGCGGCCGATACTGGACGACGATAAGGCGCAGCTCGCCATGGTGGTGATGCTGACCCAGCCCGGCGTATTGATCTATTCCCTGGCCGGGCGGGCCGACCATCATGGGTTGCTGTTCCTGCTGTTCGCGCTCTCGATCGGCCTGATGCTGCGGCTGCTCATGGGCCGGCCGGGCCCCAGGCCGGATCGATGGCTGCAGATGGCGGCCGGCGCCGCGCTCGGTCTCGGCGTCTGGGTGAGTATCGAGTTCCTGCTCGCAGTCGCGGTCGCGCAGGCCGCCCTGGGGCTGGTCTGGCTGCGCCACGGCGAAGGCTGGGCCAAGGTCGGGCTGGGCAGCGCCGTCGGGTTCGCGGCCATGCTGGTTGCGGCGATCCTGCTCGAACGACCTTTCACCGATTTCCTGGCGGCGGAATATGACCGCATCTCCGTGGTGCATCTGGCCCTGGCCTTTATCATGGTCGGCTTCTGGGCCGCCGCGGCCGCGCTGACGCAGTTCTTCGGCGGTCTGGCGATTTGGATTCGCGCCGGGGCCGCCGCGGTGCTCGGCCTGGCCGGCCTCGGCTTGCTCTATGGCCTGTTCCCGATGTTCTATGCGGGCCCCATGGCCGCGGTCGATCCGCGCCTGTTCGACGTCTGGATGGACCGGGTCGGCGAGATGGGGGCTCTGGTGCCGACGGATCTCGGCCGGACGGGGCGGCTCATCCTGCTGGTCGGACCGGCCCTGATCTGTTTGCCGCTGGCGCTGGTCATCCTGTGGCGCCGGCGTGGCGCCGCCGGCTGGGGCGTCTGGCTCTATCTGAGCCTGCTGCTCGGCGTCTATTTCGTCCTGACCATCATGCATATGCGGATCGCGCCGTTCGTCGAGATCGCCTTCGCGCCGCTGATGGCCGAGGCCGTAATCCGGGCCAGGCAGTGGGCGGACAGCATCCGGCTCGAACAGCTGCGCGATCTGACCCGCGCGCTGGTCTCCGTCCTGCTGCTGGCCGGCTTCATCGGCATCGGATCGGTGGTCGCCGCGGCGGGCTCCGACACGGAGGAAATGGCCGACAATTGGGCCTGCCCGATCGACGACATTGCCGCCTTCCTGGATGATGCGAACGGCTTCGGCGACCGGCCGCGGATCATCGTTTCGCTGCTCGACCACGGGCCGCAACTGATCTACCGGACGCGGCATTCGGTGGTCGCGGCGCCCTATCATCGCAATACCGACGGTATCCTGGATGCGCACGGCATCATGACGGCGACCGACGATCGCGAGAGCCGGCGGCTGATGGCGAGCCGCGGCGCCGAGCTGGTGCTGCTTTGCCCGAACGGGCCCGAGCGTAAGCTGTTCGAACCGTCGCCGGCGGGCCGCACCCTCTACAGCCGGCTGCTGACCGGCGACGCGCCCGCCTGGCTGCGTCCGGTCCGCCTGCCGGTCCGGTTGTCCCGGATCTTCAAGCTCTACGAGGTGGCGCGATGATCGATGATCCGGCCGCGTGCAGTTTGTGCTGGCGGACCGGCGCGCCCGATGCTCTGATCGATGCGGGTTCCCCCGGGATGGAATGATGAGCCGGATCGACCTGAAGACGACGGGCACCGCGCCCGACGCCGCCCGGCGGCCGGGCGCCGCCAAGGTGGCGGTGCTGGTGCCCTGCTTCAACGAAGCGCAGACGATCGCCAAGGTGGTGGCCGATTTCGCCGCCGTCCTGCCCGAGGCCGAGATCTATGTCGGCGACAATGCGTCGACCGACGGCACGGCGGCGGCGGCGCAGGGCGCCGGTGCCCGCGTGATGCAGGAGCCGTTGCGCGGCAAGGGCAATGTGGTGCGCCGCCTGTTCGCCGACGTCGACGCCGATTTCTATGTCCTGGTCGACGGCGACGACACCTATGACGCGGCGGCGGCGCGGCGCATGATCGACCGGATGCTCGAAGACAATCTGGACATGGTCAACGGCGCGCGCGCCAGCACCAGCAACGGCGCCTACCGGCCGGGCCACAGGTTCGGCAACCTGATGCTGTCGGGCATCGTCGCCGCGATCTTCGGCAACCGCTTCAAGGACATGTTGTCGGGGTTCCGGGTATTTTCGCGGCGCTTCGTCAAGTCGTTCCCGGCACTGGCCAGCGGTTTCGAGATCGAGACCGAGCTGACCGTGCATGCGCTCGAACTGCGCATGCCGGTGAGCGAGCTCGAGACCCACTATGCGGAACGGCCCGCGGGCTCGGACAGCAAGCTCAGGACGTTCCACGACGGCTTTCGCATCCTTTTCACCATCCTGGTGCTGCTGAAGGAGGAGCGGCCGCTGCCGTTCTTCTCGGCGATTTTCGCGGCGCTGGCCCTGGCCTCGCTCGGCCTCGCCCTGCCGCTGCTGCCGACCTATCTCGAGAGCGGCGAGGTACCGCGCTTTCCGACCGCGATCCTGGCCAGCGCGATGATGCTGCTTGGTTTCCTCAGCCTGGTCTGCGGCCTGATCCTGGATACCGTGACACGCGGCCGGCGCGAGGCCAAGCGGATGCGCTACCTGCAGTACCCGGCGCCCAAGGCCGCGTTGGCGGACCGCGGCGAGCCGGAATGATCTCAGGCTTGATCGGGTCGAACGCGGCCTCGGCGCAGTTCCTCCGCTTCGGCATGGTCGGGACGGCCGGCTACGTCATCGACACCGCAGTGCTGTACGGCGTGATGGCGGCCGCGGGGCTGGGCCCATATGCCGCGCGCGTCATCTCCTTCCTGGTCGCGGCGACGGCGACTTGGCTCATGAACCGGTATTTCACCTTCCCCGACCGTCACCGGGCCCCGATCGGCCGGCAATGGGCGCGCTTCGTCCTGCTGATGGTCGCCGGCGGCGCGATCAACTACGGCGTCTACGCGGCCCTGATCGCCTCGAACCTCGCCGTCCTGTCGCTGCCGGCGGTGGCGGTCGCCGCCGGATCGCTCTCGGGCTGGGTCGTCAATTTCACCGTATCGCGCAAATACGTCTTCACCCAGGACGATGCCGACGGCACCGGCGGCACGGCCGCGCCGCGCATCTGACCGCCCGGCGCACTTCCCCTTTATTCTTGGTTCCGTGCGGGGCACAATGCGGCCCAACGTGTCGCGGCCCCGGATCCGCCGGCGGCGCAATGACGACAAGCCCGGAACCAGGGAGTAGAGACATGCCAACCAATTCCATAAGACTGGCCGTCGCGGCGGCGCTGGTCGCCGCCTTCGGCCTGCCGAGCACGGTGCTGGCAGCCGAGGTCAACCTGCCGGCCAAGATGTCGTGGACGGCTTACGGCACCACGGCGTCCGGCTATGCCCAGTCGGTCGCGATCGGCAATGCGCTGAAGGCGAAGTACGGCACCGACCTGCGCATCATTCCCGGCAAGAACGACGTCTCGCGCATGGCGCCGTTGCGTGACGGCAAGGCCGATTTCTGCGCCTGCGGGATCGCCTCCTATTTCGGCCAGGAAGGCGTCTTCCTGTTCGCCGCCAAGCCGTGGGGGCCGCAGCCGCTGCGCGTCATCATGACCGCGATCGGCAGCAACAACCTGTCGCTCGCGACGGCCAAGGACGCCGGCATCCGGACCATGGCCGACCTCAAGGGCAAGCGCGTCTCCTGGGTGCGCGCGGGCGACGCGCTCAACTGGAACGTCGCCGCCAATCTCGCTTTCGCCGGGCTGACCTGGGACGACGTCGAGAAGGTCGAGGTCTCGGGCTTCAAGGCCTCGGTCGACGCGGTGATCAACGGCCAGTCCGACGCCGCCTTCATGAGCACGGTGACGCCGCATGCCAAGCGCCTGGCGGCCTCGCCGCGCGGCATCTTCTGGCCGCCGCTGCCGCATGACGACGCGGCCGGATGGGCGCGGACCATGGCATTGGCGCCGGTCTACCAGAAACATGTTGGGACTTCCGGTGCCGACCTCAGCAAGGCCAATCCACATATCGGCGCCGTCTACGCCTATCCGATCCTGGTCGGCAACGCCGACCAGAACGCCGATACCGTCTATGCGCTGGCCAAGGCGATCACCGAGCAATACGACGCCTTCAAGGGCGCGGCGCCGGGTGCCGCCGGCTGGTCGCTGGACAACCAGAACCTGACCTGGGCGCTGCCCTACCATGAGGGTGCGATCCGCTTCTACAAGGAGAAGGGCCTCTGGGGCGCCAAGGAGCAGGCGCATAACGACAACCTGATCAAGCGCCAGAACGTGATCGCGGCGGCCTGGGCGAAGGCCAAGGCGCTCGACCTCGACGGCGACGCGTTCAAGGCCAAATGGATGGCGATGCGGGTCGAGGCGTTGCAGAAGGCGGGGATGGATCCGGTCTTCAAGTAACCGCCTGTGACCGAGACGAAAGCTCAGGGCCAGCCGGCGGCCGTCGAATCCCGCGTCCGCCGGCTGCCGCCTTTCTGGCGCGCCGTGCTGCTGGGCGCGACCGTCTTCTCGGTCGCGCTGTCGGCCTACCAGCTGTTCAATCTCGGACGCTATGTCGGCTATGTGCCGATCGACACGCAGTATTTCTATATCCTGCTGACGGCGCTGCTGCCGCTCGCCTTCATTCTCTATCCGGTGAGCCGCCGGGCGCCGATGGACCGGGTGCCGCTCTATGACGTGGCGCTGGCGGCGCTCGCCGTCGCGGTCAACCTGTTCTACGCCTACAAATCGCGCGACATCGTCGACCTCGGCTGGGAATATGCGGCGCCCGACTACGTGATCTACGTCTCTTTCGTGATGTGGGCGCTGGTGCTGGAGGCGGCGCGCCGCGCCGGCGGCCTGGCGATCTTCTGCATCGCCGGGGTGATCTCGCTCTATCCCGTAGTCGCCGACTACCTGCCCGGCATCCTGTCGGGGCACATGCAGACCTTCGGCGACACCGCCGCCTTCCACGCGCTGAGCTCCGAGAGCGTGCTCGGCATCCCGATGCGCGCCTTCGCCAACCTCGTGATCGGCTTCCTGATCTTCGGCGTGGCGCTGCAGTACACCGGCGGCGGCAAGTTCTTCCTCAACCTCGCCTTCGCGCTGCTCGGCCATGTCCGCGGTGGCCCCGCCAAGGTGGCGATCTTCGCCTCCGGCCTGATGGGCTCGATGAGCGGCAGCGTCATCACCAACGTGCTGACCACCGGCGTGATGTCGATCCCGGCCATGCGCCGGGTCGGCTTCGCGCGTGCCTATGCCGGCGGGGTCGAGGCCTGCGCCTCGACCGGCGGCGTGCTGATGCCGCCGATCATGGGCGCCACCGCCTTCGTCATGGCGACCTTCCTGGAGGTGCCCTATATCGACATCGCGATCGCCGCGATCATCCCCTCGACCCTGTATTTCTTCGGCCTGTTCATGCAGATCGACGCCTATGCGGCGAAGAACGACCTGAAGGGCCTGCCGCGCGCGGAGCTGCCGTCGCTGGCCCGGACCCTGAAGGAAGGCTGGCACTTCATCGCCGTCTTCGTGCTGCTGATCTACATGCTGGTGCATCTGCAGCGCGAGGCGCTGGCGCCCTATTACGCGACCGCGCTGCTGATCGCCATCAACCAGATCTTCCCCTACCACCGCTGGTCGCTGACCGATCTGGTCAATTTCATCGCCGGCGTCGGCCGCCTGTTCGCCGAGCTGGCCGCCATTCTCGCCGGTATCGGCCTGATCGTCGGCGCGCTGGCGGTCACCGGCAAGGTCGGCTCGATCGCCGGCGACCTGGTGCTGATCGCCGCCGACGCGCCGCTGATCCTGCTGCTGATGGGGGCGATTACCAGCTTATCTCGGCATCGGCATGACGGTGACGGCGGCCTACATCTTTCTCGCCATCGCCTTGGCGCCG
>CAJHXX010000367.1_pt1 | contig 24774 bp, 22 predicted proteins | sample 9198511 | NCBI WGS metagenome assembly CAJHXX01 (sample SAMEA7708325, study PRJEB35096) | sediment metagenome | biome: marine neritic benthic zone biome [ENVO:01000025]; feature: sediment [ENVO:00002007]; material: shallow marine sediment [ENVO:03000034] sea grass bed [ENVO_01000059] ...
CCCGGCGCGAGCCATCTGTTCGAGGAGCCGGGCACGCTCGATAGCGTCATCCTGCTGGCGCGGCGATGGTTCTCGGATCACCTCCTGGTGTGAGCGCTAGCCATGCCGGACTATTTCATCAACCGAGAGGAAGCCGGCCGCCGGCTGGCGGCCGAGCTCGGGCGCTTCAAGGACGCGCAGCCGGTGGTCCTGGCCCTGCCGCGGGGCGGCGTGCCGGTCGGCTTCGAGGTGGCCCAAGCGCTCGCGGCGCCGCTCGACATCGTGCTGGTGCGCAAGATCGGCGTGCCCTCGCAGCCGGAGTTGGCGCTCGCCGCAGTGGTCGACGGCCCGGAGCCGGAGACCGTGGTCAATCGCGAGCTGATGGCGCTGCTCCGGGTCCCGCAGGACTACCTGGAGCAGGAGAAGGGGCGGCAGCTGAAGGAGATCGAGCGCCGCCGCAAGATCTATATCGGCGACCGGCCGCGCGCCCCGATCGCCGACCATACCGCCATCGTCGTCGACGACGGCATCGCCACCGGCGCCACCATGCGGGCGGCGCTCAGCGCTTTGCGCAAGGCCGGGCCGCGGCGCCTGGTGCTCGCCGTGCCGGTCGCCGCAGCGGAAACGATCGAGTCGTTCCGGGCCGAGGTCGACGAGGTCGTTTGCCTCACGACGCCGGCGGGGCTCGGCGCGATCGGCTTCTACTACGGCGACTTCCATCAGGTGAGCGACGTGGAGGTGGTCGCCCTGCTCGACCGCGCCGCGGCGCCGGCCGCGGCCGTCGTCCCGCGCTGGGAGCATTTCCCGCATGACGCCGACATCGGTGTCCGCGGCATCGGGCCGAGCCGGGAGAGCGCCTTCGAGCAGGCGGCGCTGGCCATGACCGGCGTGATCACCGACCCGGCCGGCGTCGCCGGGCGCGAGCCCGTCGCCATCGCCTGCAGGGCGCCGGACGACGAGTTGCTGCTGGTCGAGTGGCTGAACGCGCTGGTCTACGAGATGGCGACGCGGCGCATGCTGTTCGGCGCCTTCGCGGTTCGGATCAAGGACGGGCAGCTTACTGGCGAGGCGCGGGGCGAGCCGGTCGACGTCGCCCGGCACGAGCCGGCGGCGGAGGTGAAGGGCGCCACCCTGACCGAGCTCGAGGTCGCCGAACAGCCCGACGGGTCGTGGCGCGCGCAATGCGTGGTGGATGTTTGAGGCCGGACCGATGGACATAACCGGAGTGACGCGGGTTTCCGAGTTCGAATGGCGGATCGAGCCCGAGGGCCGGATGCGGGTGCCGGCGGTGATCTACGCCGATGCCGACCTGATCCGCGGCATGGACGACAAGGTGCGCGAGCAGGTGACCAACGTCGCGACGCTGCCGGGCATCGTCAAGGCGTCCTATGCCATGCCCGATGCCCATTGGGGCTACGGCTTCCCGATCGGCGGCGTCGCCGCCTTCGATCCGGCGGCGGGCGGCGTGGTCTCGGCCGGCGGGGTCGGCTTCGACATCTCCTGCGGCGTGCGCACCATGCTGACCGGCCTGACCCGGGCCGAGATCGAGCCGGTCAAGCGCCAGTTGGCCGACCGGCTCTACGCCAAGATCCCGGCCGGGGTCGGCAGCCGCGGCAAGATCAGCCTCGACCCGGCCGAGATGGACGCGATGCTGGCCGGCGGCGCCGCCTGGGCGCAAGGCCTCGGCTATGGCGAGGCGGCCGACCTCGAACGGATCGAGGAGGGCGGCACCATGGCCGGCGCCCGGCCCGACTGGGTCTCCGATAAGGCCAAGAAGCGCCAGCGCCGTGAGGTGGGCACCCTCGGCTCCGGCAACCATTATCTGGAGGTGCAGGAGGCAACGGAGATCTACGACCCGGCGACGGCGGAAGCCTTCGGCCTGCGTGCCGGCGAAGTGGTGGTCAGCATCCATTGCGGCTCGCGCGGCCTCGGCCACCAGATCGGCACCGAATATCTGCGCGACATGGCGATCGCCGCCGCCGAGACCGGTATCCTGCTGCCCGACCGGGAGCTCGCCTGCGCGCCGATCTGCTCGCCGATCGGTGAGCGTTATCTCGGCGCCATGCGCGCCGGCATCAACTGCGCGCTGGCCAACCGCCAGATCATCGGCCATCTGACCCGCGAGGTGTTCGCCGGGCTGTTCCCGAACGCGCGGCTGGAACTGCTGTTCGACGTCTCGCACAACACCTGCAAGCTGGAAAGCCATGACGTCGACGGCCGGCGCCGTGAGCTGCATGTCCACCGCAAGGGCGCGACGCGCGCCTTCGGCCCCGGCCACCCGGACCTGCCGGCCAGCTTGCGCGAGGTCGGCCAACCGGTGCTGATCGGCGGCAGCATGGGCACCGCCTCCCATGTCCTGGTCGGCACCGAAGAGAGCGAGGCGCGCGCCTTCGGCTCGGCCTGCCACGGCGCCGGCCGGGCGATGAGCCGGCACAAGGCGCTGAAGCTCTGGCGCGGCCGGGAATTGATCGACGAGCTCGCCGACCGCGGCATCCTGATCCGCAGCCCGTCGCCGCGCGGCGTCGCCGAGGAGGCGCCCGGCGCCTACAAGGACGTCGGTGCCGTGGTCGACGCCGCCGACCGCGCCGGCCTCGCCCGCAAGGTCGCCCGGCTCGAGCCGCTGGTTTGCGTCAAAGGCTAATCCGCCGCGGCGCCGCCGGCGGCCATGGCGGCTTCGATCTCCAGGATGTTGAGCGTCGTTTCGAGCACGCTGTCCGGGTTGAGGCTGATGGAATCGATGCCGAGGCGGACCAGGTATTCCGCCATCTCCGGGTAGTCGGACGGCGCCTGGCCGCAGATGCCGGAATGGCGGCCGTTGCGCCGGGCGCCCTCGACCGCCATCTCGATCATCTTCAGCACGCCCGGGTCGCGCTCGTCGAAATCGGCGGCGACGATCTCCGAGTCGCGGTCGACGCCGAGCACCAGCTGCGTCAGGTCGTTGGAGCCGATGGAGAAGCCGTCGAACAGCTCGGCGAAGGCGTCGATCTCGATCACGTTGTTGGGGATCTCGCACATCACGTAGATCTCCAGGCCGTTCTCGCCGCGATGCAAGCCGTGCTCGGCCATCGCCGCCAGCACCGCGCGCGCCTCCGCGACCCGGCGGCAGAACGGGATCATCAGCTTGAGGTTGGTCAGGCCCATCTCGCCGCGCACCCGGCGCATGGCGGCGCATTCGAGCGCGAAGCCTTCGGCGTAGGCCGGATGCACATAACGCGCGGCGCCGCGGAAGCCGAGCATCGGGTTCTCTTCCGCCGGCTCGAAGGCGCGGCCGCCGAGCAGCGCGGCGTATTCGTTGGTCTTGAAGTCGGACATGCGCACCACCACCGGCTTCGGATAGAACGCTGCGGCGATGGTGCCGACGCCTTCCGCGAGCTTCTCAACGAAGAAGTCGGCCGGCCTGGCGTAGCCCCGAGTGAGGCGCGCGATCTCGTCCCGCTCGGCCGCGTCCGCGACCTGCTCGGGCTTCAATAGCGCCATCGGATGCGCCTTGATCGCCTCGCCGATGATGAACTCCATGCGCGCCAGACCGACCCCGTCGTTCGGCAGGAAGCTGGTCTTGAAGGCGAGGTCCGGGTTGCCGAGGTTGAGCATGATCCGGGTCGCCGGGCGCGCCATGGCGCCGACGTCGGTGGCGACGACCTCGAAGGGCAGGGCGCCGTCATAGACCCGGCCGACCTCGCCCTCGGCACAGGAGACGGTGACATCCATGCCGTCCCGCAGCCGGGCGCTGGCATCGCCGGTGCCGACCACGGCGGCGACGCCGAGCTCGCGCGCCACGATCGCCGCGTGGCAGGTGCGGCCGCCGCGGTTGGTGACGATCGCGGCGGCGATCTTCATCACCGGCTCCCAGTCCGGCGTGGTGGCGTCCGCGACCAGCACCTCGCCGGGCCGGAACCGGTCGAGCTGACCGAGGCCGGCGACGACCCTGACCGGGCCGGCGGCGATCCGCGTGCCGACCGCCCGGCCGCTCGCCAGCACCGCGCCGCGGCGCTTCAGGACATAGTGTTCCAGGGTCTGCGGCTTGCGCCGTGATGCCACGGTCTCGGGCCGCGCCTGGACGACGAACAGCTCGCCGGTGGCACCGTCCTTGGCCCATTCGATGTCGAGCGGCATCGGCCCGCCGTTGCGGGCGCCGTAGTGGCGCTCGATCCGGATCGCATAGTCGGCGAGTTGGCAGACCTCGTCATCGTCGAGGCAGAAGCGTTGGCGCTCCGCCGCCGGCGTCTCGATGTTGCGGATCGGCTCGGCCGCGCCGGCCTCCGCATAGACCATCTTCAGCTCCTTGCCGCCGAGGCGGCGGCGCAGCACCGCACGATGGCCCTCAACGAAGGTCGGCTTGTGGACGTAGAACTCGTCCGGGTCGACTGCGCCCTGAACGATGTTCTCGCCGAGGCCGAGGGCGCCGGTGATGAAGACGACGTCCGCGAAGCCGGTCTCGGTGTCGAGGGTGAACATGACGCCGCTGGCGCCGAGATCGGCGCGCACCATGCGCATCACTCCGATCGACAGCGCCACCTTGAAGTGGTCGAAGCCGTGGTCGATGCGGTAGGCGATGGCGCGGTCGGTATAGAGCGAGGCGAAGCAGCGCCGGCAGGCATCGAGCAGCGCTGCCGGCCCGCGGATGTTGAGATAGCTGTCATGTTGGCCGGCGAAGCTCGCGGTCGGCAGGTCCTCGGCCGTGGCCGAGCTGCGCACCGCGACCCCGGCCGCCGCGCCGTCGCCGCCGACCAGGCGTTCGTAGGCGGCCAGGATCTCCGCCTCCAGCTCGGGCGCCAGCCCGGCGCGGTAGACCAACGCGCGTGCCGCCGCCGCCCGTTCGGCCAACTGGTTGACGTCGCGCTTGTCGAGGTCGTCGAGCAGCCGGTGCAGCTCTTCCGCCGCGCCGGCGGCGGCGAGCATGTCGCGATAGGCCGGGGCGGTGATCGCGAAGCCGTTCGGCACGCGCACGCCGAGCGGCGACAGCGCACGATAGAGCTCACCCAGCGAGGCGTTCTTGCCGCCGACCAGCGGTACGTCTTCGAGTCCCAGTTCCTCGAACCAGCGGATGTATCGGGCGGCGGGCATGGCAGGGCCTCCCAGCGCGACGTTGCCGACCCTGAACCGGCGGCGGATCAGTACTGGCAGCAGGCTAGGCGGTCCATGCCTTGCCGCCCATGACCTGCGTCAACGCGCCGCCGCTCAGTCCTGCCGGCCCTCCTTGAAGGCGTTCAATCCGAGGTTGTCGCGCATTTCCACGGTGGCCTCGGCGGTCGCGTCGTCGAGCGGGATGCCGGTGGAATCGGCGATCCGGTCGATGGCGTTGAAGCCGGCGACCACCGCCGCGGCATCGACCAGCCCGGCCGGGCCGAGCGGCTCGGCCAGGGCGTTGCGGCATGTTGCGATCCGCGCCGCGTCGCCGTCGACCACCGCCTCGGCGAAGTCGATCAGCAGTGCTCCGTGGGCGACACCGCCGCCACCGTCGCCCAACACCGCGTTCAGATCCAAGTCACCGCCGGTATGCTCGCCGCTCGCACGGAGCAGCAGGGAATGACTGGTGGTTCAATAGTGGCACTGGTTGAGCGCCGAGACCCGCGCCGCCAGCAGCTCCATCTGGCCGCGGTCGATGGCGCGCTCGTTCTGGCCGATATCCCAGACCTTCTTGCCCGGCAGGTAGTGGGTGTTCATGACGTCGAAGAAGCCGCGCACCGCGTCGGGCACCAGGCTGAGCGCGCGGCGCACATTGGCGACGAAACCGCCGCCGTAGAGCGCCTCGGCCTCGCCGGTCTTGTCGTCCCACGGGATCTGCGGGACCCAGGCCTGCTGCATCACCGCGGCGCCCGGCCGGCGCCGGCTCGGTTCGCCGGTAGTCGGTTCGGGCAGGGGCAGCGGCGCAAGTCCGAGGGCAAGGGCAAAGGTGTCGACGGCCACCGTCACCGCCAGCACGCCGACCAACTCCACGTAATGGGTATCGGCTAGGCCCTCTGCCTCCAGGCCCTTCAGCCAGCCGCGGCTGAGCCGCGCCGGATCGGTGCGGATGCGGTGGATCGCCTCGACTGCCGGCGCCGGCAGGATGCCGAGGCTGTCATGGGCGCCGTCGACCGCATTCGGCGTGAGCGCCGCCTTGCGCGCCCGGCAAAGCGCGCAGGCCTCGGCGTGGCGTGCCTCGGCGGCGATCGCCACCCGCTCGGCGCCGGTCCACCAGGTGCCCGGCTCGGCGAGCCGTTGCCAGGCCTGGCGATGTGCCGCCGCCAGGTCTTCGCGCACGACGACGGGCGCGGACGCGTAATCCGGTTGGTTCATGGTCTCTCCCCGATCACTGCCGGGCAAAAGCCTAGCGGAGCCGCGCCGTGACTTCGAGGGAAAATCGGCGTCCCCCGGCTCACGGCCTTGCGATTGACCTGGGTCATGGCACTGCGCCGCGGCAGGCAGGAAATTCGATCCACAGCATGGAGTACGGTGGATGCCGTTCTGGATCCTGGCAGTGCTGTCGATCTGGCTATTCGCCGCGACGCCGGCCCATGCCAGGGGCGACGCGCACGCGGCCAAGGGCATCGTGGCCGAGCATTGCGCCGGTTGTCACGCGGTGCCGGGCATTCGTAAGAGCGGCCTGCCGACCCTGGAGGCGCCGTCCTTCCAAGCTATCGCCGACGACCGGGTCGCCTATCCGCGCGAGCGGCTGCGCGCTTTCCTGCAGAAGCCGCATTTCCCGATGCGCAGCCTGATCCTGTCGCCGAGCGACATCGAGAACCTGCTCGCCTATATCGAGGGCCTGCGCCGCGACGAGACGCAGTGAACGCCGCGCGCCGCGGACAAATGCGCCGCCGGGCATGGTAGTTTGCCGCTCTGCCGGCTAGCATTGTTCGCCTACATCCAATCGGTCCGACATTCATGCAGCAGCCACCCACCTATTCGGCCGGGCGCGACATTCGCACCACGGGGATCATCGGCCTGGCGCACGGGCTCAGCCATTTCTTTCAGCTCGTGCTGCCGCCGCTGTTCCTGTTCCTGATCGCGGAGTTCGACGTCAGCTACACCGAGCTCGGGGTGGTGATGACGGTGTTCTTCACGGTTTCCGGCGTGGTGCAGGCCGGCGCCGGCTTCCTGGTCGACCATTTCGGCGCGCGCCGGGTATTGATCCTCGGGCTCACCGTCTATTGCGTGGCGATACTGTTGTTCGGCCTCGTGACCGAATTCTGGATGTTCATTCCGGTCGCCGTGCTCGCCGGCCTCGGCAACAGCGTCTTCCATCCGGCCGATATTACCATCCTGAACGCCCAGGTGACGCCGACCCGCCTCGGCCGCGCCTTCGGTGTGCATACCCTGGGCGGCAATCTCGGCTGGGCGTTGGCGTCGGCCTTCATGCTCGGCGTCGCCGGGATCGCCGGGTGGCGCGGCGCGCTGTTCGCCGCCGCTGCGCTCGGCTTCGCCGTCCTGGTGCTGTTGCTGGCCAGCCGCGACTGGCTTAGGGCAGCGCCGGCCAGACCGCAGCCGGCGGTGGCTGCCCGCGCGGCCCAAGGTGTCGCGGCCCAAGGTATCGCGGCCAGGGGCTTCGCGGCCATCGCACCGCTGATCACCACGCCGGTGGTGCTCTGCTTCTTCTATTTCCTGTTGCTGGCGGCGGCCCTGATCGCGGTGCAGAACTTCCTGCCCGCGACGCTCGGCGCCTTGCATGAAACGCCGGTTGCACTCGCCGCGTCGGCGCTCACCGGCTTCCTGCTCGGCGCCGCCGCTGGCGTGCTGGTCGGCGGCTTCATTGCCGATCACAGCAGCCGGCATGACACGGTCATCGCCATCGGTCTCGCCGGCGCCGCCCTGGTCTTCGCGGTGTTGGGCTTCGTCGCCCCGGCCGGCTTCCTGCTCGTCGGCCTGACCGCGGCGGCTGGCTTCCTGTCCGGCGTGACGACGCCGTCGCGCGACCTGCTGGTGCGCTCGGCAGCGCCGCCGGGCGCGACCGGCCGAGTGTTCGGCTTCGTCTATTCCGGCCTCGACGTCGGCTCGGCCCTGGCGCCGATCACTGTCGGCCTGCTGCTCGACCATGGCGCGCCGGCCTGGGCGCTCTGGCTGGTGGCGCTGATCCTGTTCGCCGGCATCTTCACCGCGGTCAGCATCCGCGGCGGCGTCAAGCCGGCGCCCCAAGCAGCGGATTGAGCCGGCGGAGTAGCTCAGGCGGGCGGCAGGGTCGCCTGCATCGAGGGACGCTCGGCGAAGGCTGCGTACCAGGCAGCGAGCTTCGGGTGGCGATCGCGCCAGCCGTCCTCGGCGAAGCGGAAGTCGAGATAGCCAAGCGCGCAGCCGATGGTGATGGTGCCGATGTCGACGGTGTCGCCGAACGCGTCGGCCTCGGCCTCCAGCGCGTCGAGGGCGCGGTCGATCTTGGCCTCTTGGCCGTCGACCCAGTCGGGCCAGCGCAGCGCCTCGGGGCGCAGGAACGTCTCGTAGCGCCGCAGCACGCCGGCATCGAGCATGCCGTCGCCCATCGCCTGGCGGCGCAGTGCGGTCCAGCGCGCCGGCCCGGCAGCCGGGAACATCTTCGGCCCGTCATGCAGGCCGTCGAGATATTCGCAGATCACCCGTGAATCATAGAGCGCCATGCCGTCGTCGGTGACCAGCGCCGGTACTTTGCCGATCGGGTTGTCGCGGTTCAGGTCGTCGACCGGCGCGACCGGGGAGACCGCGATCCCGAGTTCCTCGACCCGCTCGGCGAGGCCGGTCTCGATGGCGAGCACCCGGACCTTGCGGACGAAGGGCGAGGGTAGGGCGGCATGCAGTTTCATGGTTCGGCATCTCCCGGCTGGCGTTGGTGGTTGACCGTGAGCCAGAGGGTAGTCGCAGGCCGGGGTGCCGGCAAGCCGCTCAGGCGGTCTGTTCCTCTTGGGCGACCTCGACGGGCGGCAGGTAGCGCACCAGCTCCTTGAAACGCTGCCACTCGGTCGCGCCCCAGACCTCGGTCATGGCGTGGCCGAAGGTGCGGACGATGGTCGCGACCTTGGTCGCCGTCTCGATGTCGGGCGCCTGGAACAGGTCGAGGTAGTCGTAGGGGCCGAGCACCGCGTAGCTCGACAGCCACTCGACCTCCGGGCATTCGGCGCGCACCCGGTCCATGACCTCGCGCTCCAGGTTCTCCAATGAGCTCGGCGAGCGCAGCGCGCCGTGGGTCAGGCGGGTCAGCATGATGAAGGTGGGCATGGCAACCACTCCTCTGGCTAGAGCAGCATCCGATCGGATATTGCTCTAACGCGGCCGCCGGCGCGGACGTCGTCAGGGCCTTGCGGCCGCGGTTCGGGAAGACCGGCTGACGCTAGAGAACAAGGCCCGGCGCCGTCCATGACGCAGATCAACCCGGGACGACGGTCAGGCGCGCAACTCGATCTCGTTGATCACCTGGTCGACGCCGAACACGTACCAGGCGTCGCGTTCCGCCATGTCGCGCTCCGCCTCGCCCGGCAGCAATCCGGTCAGTCGAACCACGGCGCCGCGCACGCCGACGCGGATCTGGCCGGCCGGAACCAGGGGGTCCTTCTCCAGGGCGAGCCGCACGGCTTCCTCGATCATGTCGGGGCTGTCCTGCTCGGGCGGCTCGACGGCCAGGCCGTTGATCACGTCGCGGCTGCCCGGCACCCACCAGGCGAGCACGCCGGCGAGCCGCTTGTGGTCGAGGCCCGGAACCCGACCGTTCAGTGTCACCACGCCATCGCCGACCGCGACCTCGATGGCGCCTCGGGTGTCGATCGGTGAGCGGCGGATGGTTTCCGCCGTGCCCTTGACCAGGGCGGTGACCGCGCATTCGGCGAAGGCCGGCTCTTGTAACAGCGCATCGCAGACGCGGTCGCGGATCGCGCCGTCGCCCATGCGCGCCGCCGGGGTGACGCGCAGCCGGTCGAGGATGGCGGTGACGTCCGGCAGCGCCGCGGCGCGCTCCAGCGCCAGCTTCTTGGCGGCGACGCTCGCCACCTCGCCTGCCAGCGTCAGGGTGCCGTCGGCGAAGTCCAGGTCGATCGGGTGGTCCTGCAGGGCGACCCGCGCCTCGCTCCTCAGCGCCGCCCGGACGGCGGCAAGCACCTCGGTCTTTTCGCTCATGATGCAGGCATGGTTTCCACCGCATTGCCGCGGCGGCATTGACCTCGGTCAAATCCGAGTTGGGCGTCTGTCGGCCTCCGCAGGCTTGCGGAAGATCGGCAGGTGGTCGGCGACGGCCGTGTAGTCGGCGCCGCCTGGCGGCAGCCGCTCATGGCCGCCGATGACCAGATAGCCGCCGGGGCGGAGCCGGGCGTCGATCCCGGCCGCGATCCGCTGCTGCAGGGCGCGGTCGAAATAGGTGAAGGCCAGGTTGCGGCAGAGGATCAGGTCGAAGGGACCGTCCGGCATCTCGGTGCGGATGTCCTGGCGTTGGAAGGTGACGCCGCAGCGCAGTTCGGTGCGCAGGACGAAGTCGGCGCCGTCGCGGTGGAAGGCGCGCTCCAGCCATTCGGCCGGCAGGTCGCGGAACGAACCGGGACCGTAGCGGCCGGCTTCGGCCCGCGCCAGCATGACCGGCTCGACGTCGGTCGCGAGGACGGCGAGCCGCAGGTCGGGATGCGCCGGCCCGGCGGTCTCGGCCCAGGCGATGCTCAGGCTGTAGGGCTCCTCACCGGAGGCGGCGCCGGCGCTCCAGCAGCGGATCTCACGGTTGCCGCGCGCGGCCAGCTCCGGCAGCACGGTCCGCGCCAGTGCCGCGAACACCGCGCGGTCGCGCCAGAAGCGCGAGATCGGGATGCGGCAGAAGCCATCAAGCTTGACCCATTCGTCCGGCCGCTTCAGCAGATAGTCGCGGTAGGCATCCGTGTCGGCCAGGCCAAGTTCGGCGAGGCGCCGGCCGACCCGCTTGCAGACGGTGCGGCGCACCTTGCGATAGCCGGCCCAGCGGAGGCCGAGCCGCGGCAGGCACCACTGTAGGAACTGAACGCAGTCGGCGTCGCGCATCGGCTCACTCCGCCGTCCCTGCGCTCACGACGCGGGCTTGCCTGTCTTGTCGGCGAGCGAACGCAGGCGATCGTAGAGCTTCCGCTCGGCCCGCGACGGCTTCTCCGGGACGTGTAGATGCAGGCGCAGGAACAGGTCGCCGCGGCGGCCGCCGCCGAACTCCGGCAGGCCCTTGCCGCGAAGCCGCAGCACGGTGTCCGGTTGCGTGCCCGCCGGCACCTTGGCGGTGACCGCGCCGTTCAGGGTCGGCACCCTGAGCTTGGTTCCGAGCACGGCATCGGGGAGCTCGAGGGTCTCGGTCCGCCAGAGATCGGCGCCGCGACGCTCGAAGCGCGGATCGGGACGGCTCAGCACGATGACGAACAGGTCGCCGGGCTCGGCGCCGTCCGGCCCCGGCAGGCCGTGTTTCGGGATTCTAAGCGCCATGCCTTCCTCGACGCCGACGGGCACGCGCACCGTCAGCGTCTCCTCGCGCCAGACCTCGCCCTGGCCGTGGCAGTCGGGGCAGGGGGTTTCGATGATCGTGCCGCGTCCGTGACAGGCGTGACAGGTGGTGATCTGCTGGAAGGTGATGCCGCCCTTCTGCTCGCCCTTGACGACGCGGCCGGAGCCCTCGCAGGCCGTACAGGCGGCGGGTTCGGTGTCCGGCGCGGCGCCGGAGCCAAGGCAGGCGGCGCAGCAGGCCGGGCGCCTGACTCGGACCGGCTCCTCGCCGCCCGTCACCACCCGCTCCAGCGGCACGACCAACTCGACCTCCAGGTTGCGGCCGCGCGGCGGCCCGGCGCGGCGGCGAAAGACGCGGTCGAACAAACCGCCGCCGACGAAATCGAAGCCGAGACCGCCGAAGACGTCGTCGAAATCGATGCCGCCGAACAGGTCCTCGGGCGAGAAGCCGGCCACCCCGGCAACCCCCCGCGCGTCATAGTCCGCCCGTTTCTTCGGGTCGGTCAGCACCGCATAGGCTTCGGCGATCTGCTTGAACTTCTCGGTCGCGTCCGCTTCCTTGCTGCGGTCCGGGTGGTACTTCAGGGCCAGCTTGCGGAACGCGTCCTTGATCGTCTTGGCGTCGGCATCGCGCGCGACGCCGAGGATGTCGTAGTAGTCGCGATCGGGCGCCAATTGCCGACTGCCGCGCGGGTCAGTTCCCGCCCGCCTCATGATATTCGGCATCGACGACGCGGCCTTCGCCGGCGGCATCGGCTTCGCGCGCCTCGCCGCCCGGGGCGGGCTCGCCCGGCGGGGCCGTGGCGTAGAGGCTGGCGCCGACCTCCTGCAGCACGGTCTTCAGGCTTTCCGCGCGTTCGGTCGCGGCCGCGGCGTCGCGCGTCGTCAATCCCTCGCGGGTCTCGCGCAGGGCCGTCTCGATACGGCTCCGCTGGTCCGTCGACATCTTCTCGCCGAAATCGGCAAGGGTGCGTTCGGCCTGATAGCAGACGGCGTCGGCGGCGTTCAGCTTGTCCGCCGTCTCGCGCCGCCGCTTGTCTTCCTCGGCGTATTGTTCGGCCTGGCGGAACATACGCTGCTTTTCCTCCTCCGGCAGCCGGGTCGAGCCGGTGATGCGGATCGACTGCGACTTGCCGCTCGCCGCATCCTTGGCGACGGCATCGAGAATGCCGTCCGCATCGATGTCGAAGGTGACGTCGATCTTCGGCACGCCGCGCGGCGCCGGCGCCAGGCCGTCCAGGTTGAACTGGCCGAGGCTGGTGTTGTCCGACGCCATCGGCCGCTCGCCCTGGAAGACGTGCACGGTGACGCTGGTCTGCATGTCGGCGGCGGTGGTGAAGGTCTCGGTGTGCTGCACCGGGATCGGCGTGTTGCGGGCGATCAGCGGGGTGGCGACGCCGCCTAGCGTCTCGATGCCGAGGGTGAGCGGCGTCACATCGACCAGCACCAGCTCGCCGACCTCGCCGGCCAGCACGCCGGCCTGAATGGCGGCGCCCTGGGCCACGCATTCCATCGGGTCGACGCCGGTCTCCGCCGGCCGGCCGAAGATATCCTCGAAGAATTCGCGGACCGACGGCATCCGCGTCGGCCCGCCGACGAAGACCAGCCGGTCGACCGCCTTTGCCGTCCGGCCGGCGTCGGCCAGCGCCTGTTCCACCGGCCGTCGGCAGCGTTCGATTACTGGGCGCACCATGCGCTCCAACTCGGTCCGCGTCAGCTCGCATTCCAGGTTGTGGGTACGGCCCTCGGCCGCGGCCAAGAACGGCAGGCTGATGCGCGTCGTCGTCGCGGCGGACAGCTCGATCTTGGCCATCTCGGCCGCCTCGCGCAGGCGCGCCGCGGCCATCGGCTCGCCCTGCAGGTCGACCCCGGTCTGGCCGCGGAACATCTCGGCCAGATGCTCGAACAGGATCTGGTCCATATCGGTGCCACCAAGCCGGGTGTCGCCGCTGGTCGCCTTGACCTCGAAGACGCCGCCGCCGAATTCCATGATCGTGACGTCCAGCGTGCCGCCGCCGAAATCGACGACCGCGATGCTGAGCTCCTCGCCCGCATGGTCGAGACCGTAGGCGAGCGATGCCGCGGTCGGCTCGTTGATCAGGCGCGCCGCTTCCAGCCCGGCGATGCGGCAGGCGTCCTTGGTCGCGCTCCTCTGGTTGTCGTTGAAATAGGCCGGGACGGTGATCACCGCCTTGACGACCGGCTCGCCGAGAAAGGTCTCGGCGTCGCGCTTGATCTTGCCGAGCAGAAAGGCGGACAGCTCCTCCGGCGTGAACTGGCGATTGCGCAGATGGACCCTGTCGCGCTGCCCCATCTTGCGCTTGAACGCCGTCGTCGTGCCTCCCGGATTGGCCGCCGCCTGCCGCCGCGCCGGCTCGCCGACCACGATCTCGCCATCGGCCATGACGGCGACATAGCTCGGAAACGCCTTGCCGCCGAGGCTGATGCCCTCGGCGCTCGGGATCATTACCGGGCGGCCGCCGCGCAGCACCGCTGCGGCGGAATTGGAGGTACCGAGATCGATGCCGATGACGGGCATGGCCTCCCCCTAATGTGTTGATTATGAGATTCAACCAAGCATGTCGCCATCGACCTGTCCGACAATGATCCAGGTCAAGAGGCGGCGGCCGCGGCTCAGTTGGCGGCGGCGGTCACCGGCAGGCAGCGGAGGTCGGGCTTGCGCTGGCGCAGCGCCGCGCAGAGATCCGACGCCTTGGCCTGTTGCGCCAGCGGACCGGCCTGCAGGCGATGCCAGACGCCGCGTTCGCCGCCGAGATCGGCGCTGACCACGCTTGGGCCGAGGCCGGCCAGCAGGTCGCCGGACAGTTCGAGCAGCGCGACCCACTCGCGTTCCGCCGTCTTGGGCGAACGGAACGCCCCGAGCTGGATGTGATAGACCAGCCCGCCGTCCGCCGGCCCGGCGGCGGTCGTGGCCGGTTCTTCGGCCGTGGACCGCTCGCGCGCGATCCGTTCGACCGTGAGCGCCCGGTCGCGCGCCGCCTCCGCCTCGGCCAGCGCGGCCTTGGCCGCCGCCAGCCGTTCGGCCAGTCCGTCGAGCTCCGCCTCGCGCAGCCGGGTGCCCGTGGCCAGGCTGTCCAGCCGTTCGCGCGTCGCCGCCTCTTCCGCCTTGGCGGCCGCCGTCTGCCGCAGCGCCGCGTCGCGCGTCGCCAGGATTTCCTTCAACTCGCCTTCGGTCGAGCTCGCGAGCCGCTCCAGGCTCTCGATTTTGGATGTCCGGGCGGCAATGCTCTCGTCCAGCTTGGCCAGCCGGGTACTGGCGGCGCCTTGCGCCGCTTCCGCGGTGGCGGTCGCCTCGCTCGCCGCCGCGCGCCGGGCGTCGAGGTCGGCGAGCTCGCCGCGCGCCGCGGCGATCTCGCTGCGAATTTCGTCACGTTGCTGTTGTTCCGTGCCGGCCTCCGCGGCCAGCGCCCCGCGCTTGTCCTCCGCCACCGCCAGCTCCGCCAACGCCGCGTCGCGTTCCGTGGCGGCCTTGTCCAACTCCGCGCCGATTTTGCCGGCGCGGTCTTCCAGCTCGGCGAGCGACTGTCGCTGCTTGGCGGTCGCGTCTTCCAACCGATCGAGTTCCGCGCGCGCCGTGCTCGCCTGATCCAGCTCCGCCCGGGCCGCGTCGAGCCGGGCCGTCAGGGAGTCGAGCTCCTGGCGCCGCGCCGCCGCCTCGCTCGCCAGTTGTGCCGCTTCCGCGCGGGCCGCGTCGCGCGCCGTCTCGGCCGCCAGGGTCTCTTGGCGGGCTGCATCCTGCGCCGCGGTGGCGTCGCCGAGCGCCGCCTCGGCCGTCGCCAGGCGCTGTTCGACGGCCGCCAGGCGGTCGCTCGCGGCCTGCCGAGTCTGGTCAATCTCGGCGATCGCCTCGCGCAGCGCCGCCCCGTCGGCGCGCGCGGCGGCGGCGCCCCGTTGCTCGGCATCACGCCGTGCCGCCGTGACGGCAATTTCGGTCTGCAGCGCAGCCAGTTGGCCGGCCATCTTCTCGACCTGAGCCGTGTCCGCCGCCGCCTGCTCGGCGAGTCGGGCGGTCTCTTCCCTGGCGGCATCGCGCGCCGCCTGCAGTTTCGGCACCGCGCCGGAAAGTTCGGCGTGGGCCGCCTGCGCCTCGGCGAAGGACTCCTTGGCGGCGTTCGCTTCGGATTCGAAAGCGACCCGCTGCTCGGTCAGCTCCGCGATCTGCCGGTGCAGCCGGTCCAGGCTTTCGGCCGCCTGCTCGTTCTCGGTGAGGGCCGCTTCCGTGTCGTCGAGTGCTTTCTCCCGGACCCGGCGCGCCTCCGCCAGCTCGATCTCCAGGCTGTCGAGCTCTTCCTGGCGCTCTGCGGCGGCGCGCGCCACCGTCAGATGCCGCTCGCGGAGCGCGGTCAACCGGCTTTCCGCCTCGGCGGCCGCTTCGACGGCGGCGTCGCGTTTCGCCTGCGCCGCCGCCTCGGAGACGTGCGCCGTCGTCGCCTGCGCCCGCAACAGCTCGATCTCTGCCCTCGCGGCGGTCATGGCTTCGTCGGTCAGCGGCACGACTACCGTCGGCCCTGTCACCGGTTCGACCGTCAACAGGACGACGAGCCATAGCGCCGCGAAAGCGACCAGGGCCATCACCGCAACGCGCGGCCAGATCGGCCGGCGATAGATGCGCGCGGGTGGCAACGGCATGGTCCTTCCTCCCTTTACGACCGCCCCGGCGGCGGGACGGCAATGCTACACGGGACTTTCATATAGCTGGTTTGCCGCTCCTGTTGGCACGATTCCACATCGACGCCGGAAATTCGACCACCCACCGGTCGGGGGCTTACGCCCGGCCGCCCACGGCGGCGATCCGCCGCAAGACGATCCGGAAGATCGCCGGCCGCGCACCGGTCCGTCGCCTGCTGCACCGCGCTGATTTCCGGTCGCCGCCCTGCGACATCGGCGAACGCCAGCTGCTGGCGTTCATGCAAGGACAAGAGGGCGCGCCGTTCCGAATTTACCGACGGTGGAACATCCGGGCAGGCGACTTGATGGCGTTGTAGATCAGCCAGGCGATGATCATGCCGAGCGCGGCATAGGCCAGGCTGGTCACGTCGAGCGGCACCGCCGGCTGGAACGACTGCAAGGTGCCCCGGGCAATGTCCCAGTCGACATGGGTGAAGAACAGGAACGGCTTGGCGAACGGGCCGGCCGCGTCGATCGCGTCGCGCGCCGCCTCCAACTCGCCGATCCGCTCGGTCGCGACCGCGGCGAGCTGCTCACGGGTTCCTGCCGACACGTCCTGAAGGGCGGTACCGTCGCGGATCTGCCGTAGGTTGAGCCGCGCTTCCGCCAGATGGCCGCCGAGGCGCTGCTGGTATTGCTGCATGAAGGCAAGCGCCTGGCTCGCCGCGATGCCGAGTGTCGCGGCCAGCACCGTGCCGACCAGCGAGTCGATCTGCTTGATCAGCCAGCGCAAGACCAGCCTCGGCAGCGACGATCATGCGCGAATGTGTTGTTCATTCCTTCTCCGCCACCGGCCCGTCCGCCTCTTTCCAGGCGGTGAAACCGCCGTCGATATGGCTGACGTTCTCGAGTCCCATGTCCTGCACCGCCTTGGTCGCCAGCGCCGAACGCCAGCCGGCGGCGCAGAAGAATACGAAGTGCTTGTCCTCGGCGAACGCCGCGCGGTGATACGGGCTGTCCGGGTCGACCCAGAATTCCAGCATGTCGCGCGGTGCGTGCAGGGCGTCCGGGATCACGCCCTCGCGTTTCAGCTCGCGGACGTCGCGCAGGTCGACGAACAGGGTATCGGCCCGGCCGTGCAAGGACTTCGCCTCCTCGACGTCGAGGGTGCGGACCTGGCGCATGGCTTCGTCGACGAGTTGGGCGGCGGTCTTCTTCATGGCGCGTTCCGTTCAACCATTTCGTAGCCGCACAGCTAGAGCAATATCCGACCGTACGGAACCGGTTCGGTTCCGTACGGTCGGATAAAATTGCTCTACTTATCAATAGGTAGAGCAGCTTTATCCGATCAGTCGGATCGCTGAAAGCGATTCCGTCTGATCGGATGCTGCTCTAGCCGGTGTGCCGTCGGACTGTCAAGCGGCCGAGGCGTTTCGCGATTGTCACAGTTGTGACACTTCAAACCGGTATCCGGCCGTGTCATTATTGGTCGAAAGGCCTTGCAATAGGCCGACGGTCGAAGGGCGTCGGGGCGTGTTCGAGTGCATTGGATCCGAAAGCCGGGGCATCGTGGCCGCGGTTTACGGAAACGCAATCCCGTTGCCGGAGGATCGGCCCGATGAACTTCTTCAACACCCTGCTGCACCCGGACCACGAGGAACACCCCGATCGCGCCGAGGTCGTGCATGCGGCCAACCTGCTGCAGATCGGCGAGTTCCAACTGCTGCAACTCGCTTTCGCCGACTGGTTCGGCCGCGACATGAGCAGCCAGGAAGCCGATCGGGTGTTCGACAGCTTCATGCTGCGGAGCGAAGTGCCGCCCTGGGCGCGGCATTATGCGCGCCGGATCATCGAGCTCGACGCGGGCGGCGCATTGGACGAAAATTCGGCGGCCTATCACCGTTACGACTGCGATTACTTCAAGACCCGGATCCCGGACGGCATGCGGCGCTTCGTGGTCGCGGTCACCATCCTGGCCGGGCTGCTCGGCGGCGGCATCGCCATGGCGAGCTACACCGCCAAATGCGACGGCGTCCTGCCGCCCTGTTTCGACGGTGAGAGCGAGACGCCGAATTGGGGACGGGCCGACGGCGTCGGCCGCTAATAAGCCGACCCAACGACCGCCGGATACGATTGCCAGGCGCCGAACGGCCGGTTAGCATTCGATCATGTTCGAATTCGCCGGCGACCTGGAACCGTTCGTCAACTACGTCTTTCTCGCCGTCACCGCGGTGATCGCGGTGCATGGCATCCGGTTCCGTGACGCCGAGGGCCGGAGCGACTTCGTCCGCCTGCTGTTCGGCTCGATCGCGGCGACCTTCTTCTTTCTGGTGCTGTTCCAGGACGTGCTCGGCATCGTCAGCTTCGGCTGACCGCATCCACAAAAGAAAAACGGGGGAAGGCGAAAGCCTTCCCCCGAGTTGCGTGGAAGAGGCGTCTGGCCCTACTCGGCCGGCGCCGTAACGTCGCCAATGTCCTCGACGAGAGCTTGAATCTCGCGTTCGGGCACCGTCGACATTTCCATCCTGTAGGCCAGGAACCACATCATCGCGGCCCCCAGCACCCAGAACAGGATCTGCCAGGCCCAGATCGACGGGATGCCGAAGGTCCAGCCTTCGACCCCGGCGTCGGGCGCGCCGAAGATCGTGTTGCCGATCACCGCGCCCGGACCGATGCCGAAGAACATCCAGGCGAGGGTGACGATCCAGGCGATCGGAACCAGCTTCTTCTTGTCGGCCGACAGCCCCGCATGCTCGCGCAGGAAGTCGTGATACTTCATGCGATGCGCCCGGTCGGTCTCCTTCTGCGTCGCCGCCGAGACGATCACGCAGACGACAACGTTGAAGAAGATGCCCCAGCCGGCGGAGTGGATGGTCCACGGCCAACGGCCCCAGGGCAGGTCGATGCCGACCCAGCTGGCGACGGTGCGGCCGAAGGTCTCGGTGAAGATGACCCCGAGCAGACCGGCCGCCAGGCCCCAGGTCGCGCCGGCCCGGGTGATCCACGGGAACCAGCAGACGGCCGCGAGGGCCGGCCACATCTGGAAGCCGAAGGCCACCGCCAGTCCGCCGAGCAGCACCAATGCGTCGGCCGAGAAGGTCGCGACCAACAGCGCCGCCAGCACGATGAAGGCGACGCCGCCGCGGCCGACCAGCTTCTGCGTGGCATGACTGGCGGTCGGGTTCCTGTAGCGCTTATAGAGGTCGCGCGTCAGCATGCCGCCGGCGGTCGACATATAGGCCGCGCCGGTCGACTGCATCGCCGCCAGCGCACAGACCGCCAGCAGGCCGACCAGCCAGGGCGCCGCATCGGCGATGTAGTTGAAGTAGTGCGGCACCAGCGAATCCGGCTTCGCGGCGATCGACGCCGGCAGAGCATCCGACATGGCGAGGCCTGCCGCCGTGACGTCCGGGTTGGCGCCAAACAGATGCGCGCCCATGCCCTGTGCCGCGGTGAAGAAGAACAGGATCAGGCCGATACCGAATGACGAGGCCCAGACCTGCTGCGGCGCGAACGGCTTCGGGTCGGTGTTGGCGAAGGCCCACATCGAGAATGCCGGCGATGACTGGATGCCCATCAGCGCGAACATGTAGGTCAGCACCATGATGCCGGTCCACAGGCCGCCGACCGGCGGTTCGACGCCGAGGCCGGCGGTGAACTGGATCACCCCCGGGATCGCGAAATAGGCGTTGTGGCCGGCCTCGGTGACGCCCCACTTGCCGACCTCGCTCGCCGCCAGGCCCGCCAGGCCTTCGTTCAGGCCGCCCCAGCCGCCGGCGATCGAATAGGCGATGAAGCCGGTAATGACGATGCCGAGCCCGAGCAGGATGCATTGCAGGGTGTCCACATAGGCCACCGCTCGCAGGCCGCCCGAGGCGACATAGACCAGCACCACCAACGACAGGATCCACATGCCGACGTCGCGGGAGATCAGGCCGTCGCTCAGCACGTTGAACAGGAAGCCGGAGGCCCCGAGCTGCACCCCGAGATAGGGGATCGAGAACAACAGCGCCACCAGCACGGTCAGGATGCGGATCGCGTCGCCGCGAAAGTAATCCGACAGCATCTCGCCCGGCGTCACATAGCCGAAGCGCTTGCCCAGCATCCACTGCCGTTTCAGGAACATGATCCCCGTGAACGGAATGGTGATGGTGTAGAACGAGGCGTAGGCATATTGGAATCCGTCACGGTAGATCAGGCCGGGATGGCCCATGAAGGTCCAGCCCGAGAACGACGTCGCCGTCGCCGCCAAGACGAATACCCAGATGCTCAAGCGGCGGCCCGCGATGAAATAGTCGGTCGCCGTGCGCGCCGTCATGGCCGACTTGACACCCCAGAAGATGCAGTAGGCCCAGTACAACAGCACGAAAATGAATAGCCAGACGACTTTCGCTTCCATGGAGCTTTCCTCCCTCCGGCTGCCAGACGGCAAATACCCCGTGCCGCCCCTACCCTGGCGAATTATGCGTCACTCGCCCTTCGACGAGCCTGTAAATGATTAACTCTGCCGACGCCACCGTCAATAACTAGTTGGTAATTCACCGAAAATTGTGAAAAGACTTTACGCATCGGCAAGAAAATTAGTAAACTTAGTAAATGTTCTGACCGGCCGATCCGAATTTGGGAGTGGTGTGGGCGATGGCGCAACGGGCGCGGCTCGGCGGCAAGATCCGCCGCCTCAGGGGCGAGGCCGGGCTGACCCAGGTCGAGCTGGCGAAGCGGCTTGGGATTTCGGCGAGCTACATCAACCTGATCGAGCACAATCAGCGGCCGCTCACCGTGCCGCTGCTGCTCAAGCTGAGCGGCATCCTCGAGGTCGACCTGCAGATGCTGTCGGAGGACGAGGAGGGCCGCATCCTGGCCGACCTCGACGAGGTGCTGGGCGACCCGCTGTTCGCCGATTTGGGCATCGGTCAGCAGGAGATGGGCGAGCTTGCCTCGCTGGCTCCGGCGGCCTGCCAAGCGATCGTGACCTGCTACCGCGCCTATCGCCGCGCTCGCGACGACGTGCAGGCGCTGGGCGAGCGGCTGTCGGAGGACCCGTTCCTGTCGGCCTCGGTACATCAGCTGCGCACCCTGCTGACCTCGGTCCGGTCGTTTTCCGAGATTCTGCACGACAATGTCGATCTCGCGGCGGCGGAACGCCAGCGCTATCTCGCCATCGTCGTCGGCGAAAGCGCGCAACTGACCCAGACCGTGAACGACCTGCTCGGCTTCATCTCGGCCGAAGGCATGGACCGTCTGCTCGGCGCCCGCTCGCCGGCCGACGAGGTCGCCGACTTCCTGCAGGCGCGCGGCAATTATTTCGACGACCTGGAGGCGGCGGCCGACAAGCTGCGTGCCGAGGCCGGCGGCGTGAGCGGCTTTGGGGCCGCTCTGCGCCTCGCCGAAGGCACCGGCGATGAGCTGTTCGCCGACTTTCTCGGGGATGCGACCCTCAGCAGCGAGACGACGCGCCGGATGTGCCGCGAGGCGCTCGCCAAATATGTCGCGGCGGCGGTGCTGATGCCCTATGGCGGGTTCCTCGCGGCGGCGCAGGAGGTCCGCTACGACATCGAGCTGCTGCAGCGGCGCTTCGGCGTCAGCTTCGAGCAGGCCTGCCAGCGCCTGACCACCCTGCAGCGGCCCGGTGCCCGGGCGATCCCGTTTCATTTCCTGCGCGTCGACATCGCCGGCAACCTCTCCAAGCGGTTCAGCGCCTCGGGCCTGCGCATCCCGCGCTATGGCGGGGTCTGCCCGCGCTGGAACGTGCATCAGGCGTTTCTGGCACCAGGCCGGATCGACACGCAGATCGCCGAGATGCCGGACGGCACCGCCTATTTCTGCATCGCCCGCGCCGAAGCCAAGCCGGCCCCGCGGCACGGCGCGCCGGTCAGCCATTATTCCATCGCCATCGGCTGCGAGCTCGCTTATGCCGGCCAGTTCGTCTACGCCGACGGCCTCGATCTCGCCGGCGGCGCGGCGCCGGTCCCGGTGGGGGCGAGCTGCCGCGTCTGCGAGCGGGCCGGCTGCGACCAGCGCGCGCTGCCGTCGCTGATCCAGGAATCGGCCGAAGCCGCCGCCGCGGGCTGAGCGAAGCTGCGGCCCGACGCCAAGAAGCCCACGGCCGGTTGCGGCCGTGGGCTTCTTGGCGGAGGCGTGGCCGGGCGGCCTACCTCACTGTTGCCGGCCGTTTGACGCTACGCCTTCCGGCCCGGCGGGTTGGGTGGACGGGTCAGCTCGTCAGCACACCAATGATTGCGAGGATCGCAAAAGCGGCGACGAGCAGGACCCAGGTCTTGTTCTTCAAGCTTGACGGCATTGTGCTTATCCTTCGACCACTACCAAGCCAAACAAATCAGATATGATGTGTACTATTCACAGACCTTGAGAATTTACAATAAGCTTTTGAAATGTAACGTATTTCTATGTAACTTTTTTATGCCCTATCCTTGTCGGGATGTAAAAATTGTAAAATTGAGCCGCGGGATCGAGTCCGATTGCAGGCCTTATCCGCGCTCCGTCTACTTGCCATATGGCGGGACGGCGCGGGCGGCGCTACACTCTGGCGGTACCGATCCCGGCCGTGCGGCCATCGCGGCGACAGAACCACAACAATGAGGCCGGGGGCGGTGTGGGAGGAGACGGCGCCATGGCGCAATCGCTGCTCGTGGTCGAGGACGAGCCGAACATCGTGCTTTCGCTCCGCGTCTTGATGGAGCGGGCCGGGTTCGAGGTGCGCGTCGCCGCCGACGGCGAGGCGGCGCTCCGCGAAGTCCAGCACCGGCCGCCCGACCTGATGCTGCTCGACGTGATGCTGCCGGAGCGCGACGGCTATTCGGTCTGCCAGGCGGTGCGTGCCAATCCCGATTGGCAGGGCGTGCGCATCGTCATGTTGACCGCCAAGGGCCGCGAGGCGGACCGGGAGAAGGGGCTGGAGGCCGGCGCCGACGCCTATGTCGTCAAGCCATTCTCGACCCGGGACCTGGTCGAGCAGGTCAAGCACCTGCTCACCGACGGGCCGGCTTGAGCGGGGCGCGGCGATGAACCGGCCCGGCATCACCAGGGAGCGCTCGATCGCCCTCTTCGTCCTCGGCGTCCTACTGTTCAATCCGCCGCTGCTGACGATCTTCGGCGTCGATGCCCATCTGTTCGGGGTGCCGCTGTCTTTTCTCTATCTGTTCCTGGCCTGGGCCGCCGTGATCCTGCTGGTCGCGGCGATCGCCGAGCGCAGCGGCGCGCGCGGCGAACGGCCCGTCGGTCCGGCGCGCGGCGCCGGGACTCGATCCGGCCTTGGGCCGGCGGCCAATGACGGGGGCGGGGCCGGAGACTGACCATGCTGCAGGGCTGGGTCATCCTGACGGTCTCGTTCGCCTATCTCTGCCTGCTGTTCGCCATCGCCTATTACGGCGACAAGCGTGCCGACGCCGGGCGGAGCCTGATCAACAACCCCTACATCTATACGCTCTCGATCGCCGTCTACGCGACGTCCTGGACCTTCTACGGCAGTGTCGGCCGGGCGGCGTCGAGCGGCATGGACTTCCTGCCGATCTATCTCGGGCCGACGCTGACCTTCGTCGCCTGGTGGTTCGTGCTGACCAAGATCGTCCGCATCAGCAAGGCCAACCGGATCACCTCGATCGCCGATTTCATCGCCTCGCGCTACGGCAAGAGCGCGCTCTTGGCCGGCGTCGTCACGGTGATCGCGGTGGTCGGCATCATCCCCTACATCTCCCTGCAGCTGAAGGCGGTCTCGACCAGCCTGACGGTGCTGATGCAATACCCGAACGTGGTCATGCCGCGCGACCTCGGGGCGCAGCCGACGATGATCGACACCGCCCTGCTGGTCGCCATGGCGATGGCGATGTTCGCGATCCTGTTCGGCACCCGCCATATCGACGCCAGCGAGCATCACGAGGGCATGGTCGCGGCGATCGCCTTCGAATCGATCGTCAAACTGGTCGCCTTCCTCGCCGTCGGCCTGTTCGTCACCTTCGCGCTCTATGACGGCTTCGGCGACCTGTTCGGCCGCGCCGCTGCGACGCCGGAGCTGACGCGGCTCTTTACCCTCGGCACCGCCGGCGGCTACGCCCAATGGGTGACGCTGACGCTGCTGTCGATGGCGGCGATCATCTGCCTGCCGCGCCAATTCCACGTCGCCGTGGTCGAGAACGTCGACGAGGCGCATCTGAAGAAGGCGGTCTGGCTGTTCCCGCTCTATCTGCTGGCGATCAACATCTTCGTGCTGCCGATCGCGATCGGCGGGCTGCTGCAGTTCCCGGGCGGCGCCGTCGACGCCGACACCTTCGTGCTGACCGTGCCGATGGCCGAGCACCGCGAGGGCCTGGCGCTGCTCGCCTTCATCGGCGGGCTGTCGGCCGCGACCGGCATGGTGATCGTCGCCGCCATCGCGCTCAGCACCATGGTCTGCAATGACCTGTTGATGCCGGTGCTGCTGCGCCTGACCTGGCTCCGGCTGACCGAGCGCGGCGACCTGACCCGCCTGCTGCTGGCGCTCCGGCGCGGCAGCATCGTCGTCATCCTGCTGTTCGCCTACGGCTATTTCCATTTCATCGGCGAATCTTACGCGCTCGTCACGATCGGCCTCATATCGTTCGCCGCCGCGGCGCAGTTCGCCCCGGCGATCATCGGCGGCATCTTCTGGAAGGGCGGCACGGCGCGCGGCGCCTTCGCCGGCCTCTGTCTCGGCTTCGTGGTCTGGATCTACACCCTGCTGCTGCCGTCCTTCGCACTCAGCGGCTGGCTGCCGACCAGCTTCATCGAGCAAGGCCCGTTCGGCCTCGC
>CAJHXX010000297.1_pt1 | contig 24624 bp, 22 predicted proteins | sample 9198511 | NCBI WGS metagenome assembly CAJHXX01 (sample SAMEA7708325, study PRJEB35096) | sediment metagenome | biome: marine neritic benthic zone biome [ENVO:01000025]; feature: sediment [ENVO:00002007]; material: shallow marine sediment [ENVO:03000034] sea grass bed [ENVO_01000059] ...
ATAATGTCTGTGTCGCGACGGCGCCGCTCGCCGCCAGCGAGACGGTGGCCTTCCAGGGAGAGGCGATCACCGTCGCGGCCGATATCGGCCGTTTCCACAAGCTCGCCGTCCGCTCGATCGCCGCCGGGACCAAGGTGCTGAAATACGGCGCCCCGCTCGGCAGCGCGCGCCGCGACATCGCTCCCGGCGAGCATGTCCACCTGCACAACTTGAAGAGCGACCACACCGAGAGCCAGACCCGCCACGGGTTGGCAGGAGGCGTAAATAAATAGGGACAGTATATATTTTCCGGGCGGCGTAAGCAGTGTCTGGATGCCGGCCAGGGCGCCCGGAAAATATATACTGTCCCTATTTATTTGGAGCGGCGGGCAATGATCGAAGGCTACCTCCGCGCCGACGGCACCAAGGGCATCCGCAACCAGGTGGCGGTCGCCTATCTGGTGGAATGCGCCCGCCATGTGGTGAACGAGATCGTCATTCCCCATCGGGACCAGGGGGCGCAGGCGATCGGCTTTCCCGGCTGCTACCCGAACGACTATGCCGCCCGGATGATGGCGCAGCTCTGCACCCATCCGAATGTCGGCGCGGTGCTGCTGGTCTCGCTCGGCTGCGAAAGCTTCGACCGCGCGGCGCTGGCGGAAACGGTGCGCGCCAGCGGCCGCCCGGTCGAGCTGGTGGTGATCCAGGAGTCCGGCGGCACCCGCGCCGCGATCGAGGCCGGCCGTGCCTTCGTCGAACGCGCGCTGGCCGAGATCGCCGCCGTGCGGCGGGCGCCGATGAGCCAAGGCGAGCTGATCGTCGGCACCATCTGCGGCGGCTCGGATGCGACCAGCGGGCTGACCGCCAACCCCGCCATGGGGCGCGCCTTCGATCTGCTGGTCGCCGACGGCGCCGCCTGCATCTTCGAGGAGACCGGCGAACTGATCGGCTGCGAGCACTACATGGCGGAACGCGCCGCGACGCCCGAGTTGGCCGCCGAGATCGTCGCCTGCGTCGACAAGGCGGCCCGCTACTACCGGATCATGGGCTATGGCAGCTTCGCGCCGGGCAACGCCGAGGGCGGGCTCACCACCATCGAGGAGAAGTCGCTCGGCGCCTATGCCAAGAGCGGCCGCTCGCCGATCGTCGGCCTGCTGAAGCCGGGCGACCGGCCGCCGGCCGGCGGGCTCTACCTGATGGACATGATCCCGGACGGCGAGCCGCGCTTCGGCTTCCCCAACATCAACGACAACGCGGAGATCGCCGAGCTGATCGCCTGCGGCGCGCATCTGGTGCTGTTCTCGACCGGGCGCGGCTCGGTGGTCGGCTCGGCGCTGGCGCCGGTGATCAAGGTCTGCGCCAACCCGGACACCTATCGCCGCATGGCCGACGACATGGACGTCGACGCCGGCCGCATCCTGGAAGGCGCCGCGAGCCTCGACGAGGTCGGGCGCGAGGTCTACGACCGGGTGCTGGCCGTGGCGGCCGGCACGCCGTCCTGCTCCGAGGCGCTCGGCCACCAGGAGTTCATCCTGACCTACAAGAGCTTCGAGCCGATCGGCCCGGCATGTTTACCGCTGGCGTCCTGACGCCCCCTACTTGCCGTAGATCCACTTCAGCAGCAGCGGCGTCGCGACCGTGGTGACGATCGCCATGATGACGACGGCGGAGAAGAGATGCGTCAGCACCGGCGCGGTGACGCCGGGTGGGGCGAACATGCCGGCCTCGAGCGCGATGTCGGCGATCACCAGTTCGACCGCGCCGCGCGCGCTCATGCCGACGCCGACCGCCGCCGCCTCCCGCCCCGGCAGGCCGAAGGCGCGCGCGGCGACGCCCGAGCCGACCAGCTTGCCGAGGAAGGCAAGCGCGATCAGGGCCACGATGAACAGTGGAATTTCGGTGAAGGCGACCAGGCTCAGGTTGAGGCCGATCGAGGCGAAGAAGATCGGCGCCAGGAAGCCGAAGGTCATGCCCGAGACCTTGCTGCGCACGCTGTCATAGCTGCGTTCGTCGATCGTCCTGCGGCCGAAGAACACGCCGGCGACGAAGGCGCCGAGGATGAAATGCAGCCCCAGCATCTCGGCCAGCACGGCGAAGGCCAGCGCCGCGATCAGCATGGCGGAGAAATCGAGCTCCTTCTCCTTGACGTGGCGCAGGAAGCGGCCGCCCCAGGGGAAAGCGTAGAAGCCGATCACGGCGGTGATTACGAAGAACAGCAGGATCTTTGCCGCCAGCAGGCCGAACTCGGCCATGACCGGCGCCTCGCCGGCGCTGATCAGCGCGGTCAGCCAGCCGAGCAGCAGCAGGCTGAGCACGTCGTCGAACACCGCGGCCGAGACGATGATCTGCCCGGACGGGGTATCCAGCCGACCGAGGTCGATCAGGATCTTCACCGTCGCCGGCACCGCGGTGATGGCGAGCGCCGTGCCGATAAACAGCGCCTGGGTGGTGCGGAAATCCGAGACCGGCAGGAAGATGAAGCCCAAGCCGATGCCGAGCGCCAGCGGCAGCAGCATGCCGCCCACCGCCACCGCCGCCGACTGCACCGAATAGCGCAGGATCTTGTGCGGCTGCATCTCGATGCCGGCATAGAGCATGATGAGGAACATGCCGAGATCGGTGATGGCGTCGAACACCCGGTTCTCGGCCAAGCCGGAGAGCGTCGGCAGCATGTCGGCATATTGCGCCACCACGGTGCCGAGCAGGATGCCCGAGACCAGCTCGCCGACCAGCGCCGGCTGGCCGACCCGCGCGGCCAGCTCGCCGAAGGCGCGGGTCACCACCAGCAGCACCAGCAGGATGTAGAACAACTCCATCGCCAACCACCTCGCGGGCCGGGCGTTCCGCCGTCACCGGCCGCCTATTTGGCCGTAACACAGCGCCGCCCGCATTGCGCCAGGTCAGGTCCGGAACCCGTGATCATTTCTATCGAAATCGGGGAGGAAGGCCCCGTCGCGGAGCGCGATCAGGTCGACCCTTGTCGTCGTTCAGGGCCAACAGGGCGTCGCTCGATGCGGGTCGGCCTGCCGTACGCTTCCGCCGGCTTTCCGCCAGAGAACGGCCGTCGCTGGGCTATGGCCCGGTTTGCCGCTCAAAGCCGCGCTTTGCTGTGTCGAATGATCAGAACAAGGTCTGCGGCAACAGGGTCATCTCGTCACGCGCGAACTCGCCGGCCCTCTTGGCTACCGCCCCCGGCAGCTCGCCATAAGCCTCCATCCGCTGGATCGAGGCGTCGACGATGGCATGGAAGGTGCCCTGAACGAGTGACGCGACGAAAACCGGCAAATCGACCCCGCCCAATATCTCCCAGATAGCTGCCGGCAACGGATCGCGGACGCGCTGCGCCATGACCACCATACGTTTACTTTGCGGTTTCGGGACGGGGCGACGGTGAGCCAAATTTCCGCTGGAATTCGCGTGTTTTGCTTTCCTCTCGATTATCAAGCCACCAATAGAGAGAGGCGGCCGCCGCGACGACGGCGAAGCTGGCGAATGTAAGCCAGGGAGAAAAGCCGATCGATGCTTTCGCGTAGAGACGGACGACGTAGCTGGCGACAACCATGAGGAAGCAGAGTAGGCCGAGGACGAAGAACTTGAACCCGCGATTGAACCAGACGTGCTTGTTGATCACATTGAATGACAAGATCTGTATCTGGCTGCTGAGGGCTTCGATTTCCATTTCCGGCGTTACGCTGCGAAGCTTCCTCGCGAATTCTTGTGGCGCGATCCCGGGCAACCGCTGGAAAAACCAAATGTTCTCCGGAACAGGGGGCAGGGCTTCCTGCGCATCGTGACGCAATCTCGATTTGAGACAGATGAGGGCGGACGTGATCGACACACCGAGCGACATGAGAAACGCGATGAAGAACGCGAATGTCTCGTACCCGATCTCGCACCCTTTCTCGCACCCGTTTTTGTCCACCGCCACCTGAAGCTTGTCCGCACCCCAGAAGGCGGCGCTGCCGAGAAATCCCAGAAGGACGCCGTTCAAGGTCAACAGGATCTGCGCCTTGTTGTCCGCGCTCGTGTACCAGTCGTTTACGTCTTTGTGCAGGCGGCGCGTATAGTCGAGGGCATGGCTTGTTGCGGAATCGTTCATCGGCGTCAGTCCTTTTGACCGGGACTTCCCATCCACGACCTACCGGTGGGGTCGATTGTCATCCGAACCAATAACCGGCGCAATTGACTCATGACGCCAACCGCCGGACAGGGTCGGTTCCGGATCAGACGCCGGCAATGGCGATCATAGCATGCGTTCGGACGCGCTTGCGGCTGTCCGAATATCAACACCGGCCCGATTTTTCGCGGCTGTCGGATCACCCTTTCGAATCGGATCACAGGCGTGATAGGTGTTCGGCCGTCCGGAGGAACAATTTGGGAAATTCCGATGAAGTTGATCGTAGGACTGGTTTTTGCAATCAGCCTTTTGTTCGCTTCCCAGGCGATGGCGCGCGACGACCGGCTGATGTTCTCCATCGGCGACGTCCTGAAGTCGCCAGGCGCCGCCGAGAAGGTCGACAAGAACATCCGGCTTTATTTCGGCAAGCAGCGCCACCCGAAGGTCGCCAAGAACTTCGGCACCGTCACCGCCAACAAGAAGACCAACGCCTTCAACAAGAGCGACAAGCAGGCCTGCGAATGGGTCTTCCTGTCGGCGGTCATCGCCCTGCAGGACCGGGCGCGGCGCGACGGCGGCAACGCCGTCGTCAACATTCGCAGCTACTACAAGAAGCAGAACGTGTCGAGCCGGACCGAATTCATGTGCGGCGTCGGCAATGTCGTCGCCGGCGTGACCTTCCAGGGCGATATCGTCAGGCTGAAGAAATAGTCCGAAGAAAGCGGTCATCCGATTGCGCATGACTGCTTCCACTGCCGTCGCCGGTCTCGTCGCCCTCCACTATCACTCGAAGCTGGAGACGACCTTGCGGACGACGGCCCGACGCTCGGTCAGGCGCGTCGTGTCGATGCCGGCCGGCGGGTTGGCGGTCTCGCTGAGGAGCGCGAGGAAGGCGTCCAGGTTCAACAGCGCCTCGCGGTCGTTCGGGGCGAGCGAAAGACTGTCGGCGAAGGCGCGCGTCGGGTCGGAGAAGCCGACGCCGGGCTCACCGGCACAACAGAGCTTGGCATCGGCCAGGCCCAACAGGTTGCGGTAGGCGCCGCGATAAGGCGCGGCGGCCGCGGCGGCCCCAAAGTCCGCGCGCGCCTTTTTCCAGTCGCCGGCGGTCGCCGCCAGAGCGCCGCTCAGGACGGCGGCGAGGGCCCGCGCGTCGACGTCGTCCGTGGTCCGTTCGCTGGCGATGAAGCGGGCCAGGCTGGCACGCGCGTGACGTGCCGCGGAGTCCGGCGGCGGCGGATAGTCGGCGCCGCGCAACCGCTGGCTGACCCTCAGGAAACCGAGCAGCCCGTTCAGGAAGTCGAGCTCGGGCAGGGTCGCATGCAAGGCCGCCGAGGCCTTCCGGTCGACTTTGATGAAGCCGGAAAATCCGTCCAATTGGCTCTCGACCTTGATCCATTCGCCGCCGTCGAACAGCTGGATGCTGAAGGCTCGCATCTGGCCCGGCTCGAAGCGCAGCGGCTTGCCTTTCTCTTTTTCGACGACACGTTCGGGGTAAACCATGCTCGCTTTCGCGGAATTCTCATCGATCCGCCCAAGATCGGCGAAGGTGAGGGCGCGCGGCGCGAAGGTGACGTCGAGTAGCGGCAGGCTGGCGCGCAGCCGGTGGTCGTCGCCGCCGAGCGCAACGGAAATGCCCTCGCCCGCGAAATATCCACTCGGCGCGCCCGCCGAGCCCGCCGCCACCTCGTTGCGACGGAAGCCGCGCAGCCGGCTCTGCAGAAAGATCTCTTCGCCTTCGATGAATATCCGCCCCTGGAGCATGACCAGCGCCTGCCCGGTGCGGATCGGCGCGCTCGCGCCGCCGCGAATCAACCTGGCCAGCACGTCGTCGGGATCGCATTTCGAGCCCAGGAACATATGCGCGACGACGCCGAGGCTGCCATAGGTCGGCTGGTGCCAGCTATCGAGCTTGACCAGCCAAGCCAAATGCCGGGCGGTCCGCTGGAGCCGCCTGAGGCGTTCGGCCTCCTCCGATGTGGGGCCGGCGTCCTTCAATTTGCGGTCGGCCGAGGTCGCGAGATATTCGATCGGAACGATGTTCGCGGCAGCGCCTTCGAAGATGAACGGCGCTTCACAGGCGGTGTAGCCGCCGGCGCGCGCCGTGCCGGCCGACACGGCCAGCACCGCGATCGTCAGCAACGAGGCCGCGGTCCGGCGGAGATTGGCTTGGGGGAAGACTCTCATGGCATCACCTCTGCGGGCCCGCCGCGACCGGGCCGGGCGGCTGAACGCAAGCGGCATCGTCGCCCGCCCCGCCGGCGCGCTCGGAGGCGACGACCGACAGGCTGCCGACATAGTCGGGATCACCGGCCGCCTTTTCGAACAGGCGCCGTGCGCCGTCATGGGCGAAGTCGCCGAGCGCCTGCCATTCGGATTTTGGCAGGCCGAGAAAGCCCTGGCGCGGCATGGCCGCCTCCAGCGAGCCGACGGCATCGCAATAGAACGCCCGGGAGCGGTGTATGAGTGCCCGGCGGCGCTCGGCATCGTGCTCGCCGTCGGCGATCTTCTCGTGACGCAACGCCAGCGCCAAGGCCGCCATCAGACGCAGCTCCGCATTGCCCTTGAACAGCTTCTCGAGGCCGGCGCTGATCTGCGACTGCTCGTAAATCGCCTGGTGGTATCCCTTGACGCCGCTCGACGACTGGCCGGAGAAAGCGTAGTGCCGGACCGGGATCACCACATAGGTCACCCTGATGTCCGGCCCGCTGCCGTCGAGTTGCGCGCCGACCTCCAAGAGAACCCGCTCGTCGTTCAGAAGGCCGGCAACGCCGGCGCCATAGGCGGTATCCTCGAGGAGCGGCCGTTTATTGCAGTAGACGATTTGGGCTTCTTCGTCGAGTTCCGCCTCGGCCTTTTCAAAGCGCATCTCGAAAGCGGCCAGCAAGGCCCTGGACAGGCGGGTGCCGACCTCGCCCACCAGCTCCGTCACCGAGGCGATCACAATCTTGTCACGGGCGTGGTCGACGCTGGGACAGCCATCGATCTTGGCCCGGCCCTGCTGCGGGTGGCCGAAAGCCAGGATCGCCGCGGCGGCGACGGTGACGCCGATCCGGCGGAGCGCATTGCGACCTGTTACCACCATTCCGACCTCCTGCGTGACGCCGCCTCAATGCGCGCCAGTGCCGCATCGACCGCGCCTACGAGATTCGTTTTCTGTTCGGTGTTAAGGCCGCTCATGGCGGCGATCTTCGGCCGCAGCCTCTCGAGCGGCCGCCGCGCCTCGGCGCAGCCGACCAGGCCGGCGACCTCGGCCACCGCCTTGCGGGTCTGCCAGGCATGGGTGCTGGTGGTGTCGTCGATGACCGAGGCGAGGATCGGGCAGGTGCCCTCCGGCGCGATCCGTCCGGCCTGCTCCAGCCCGGACATGGCCGCGGCGATCCGCTGCGCGCCGCCGGTTTCGATGATGCTGACCAGCGGATAGGCCGCGACGCCGCCAAAGCCGCCAAGGGCGAGCGCGGTTGCCCGCAACCTTTCGACCGTCGTATCCGGCTGCGAGACCATCAGCGTCTCGACATAGCTCTTGAGCTTGTCCGCCGCCGAGGCCGTGAACGCCTGGCGTTTCAGGTCCAGCTCGACGCCCTGAATGAAGATGTAGCCTAGGGCAAACATCACCACGCTCGGCAGTAGGGTCTCGGCGAGGCCTCGGAGAAATCTTGGCAGCCCCGGCCGGCTTGGCGCCTCGGGCTTTGGGCCAATCGCCTTGGCCAGGGCCGCGATGGCCTCGGCGAGTTCGGAATCAGGCCTGCCTTCGCCGGCCTCTCCGTCGCCGGCCCCCGTTGCCATTGCGACCTCCATTCCCGGACCGGCAAAGAACGCGTGCCGGACCCCTGGACCGCGATTCCGAATATGGATTCCCCCGGTCCAACGGGAAAGTATCACAGCTGTGATTTGATCGAAAGTTCGGCCCTGCAACCCAGCTCCGGTTATAGGGATAGAGCGCCCGGTGCGGCGCGGCATTCGCCTTCCGCCTTGCCATCCTTAGCCGGTCCGTGTCGAATATGCCGGCAACGGTCAAGATCGGAGAGATCGGCATGGCGGTGACGGCGGCGGCAGAGCTGAGCGAACCCTTCCGGTGGCCGGACGCGGGCGTCACCCGGGTGCCCTTCCGCCTGTTTTCCGATCCCGAAATCTACGCGCTGGAGCAACAACGGATCTTTCGCGGGCCGGTCTGGAACTATCTCTGCCTGGAGAGCGAAATTCCGAACCCCGGCGACTACAAGACGACGACGGTCGGCGAGATCCCCGTCGTCGTCACGCGCGACGAGAACGGCGAGATATTCGCCATGGTCAACCGGTGCGCCCACAAGGGGGCGCTGGTCTGTCTCAGCGAGCACGGCAACGCCCGGAACATGACCTGCGTCTACCACGCCTGGACCTATGACCTGCAAGGCCGCCTGAAGGGCCTCGCCTTCCGCAACGGCCTGAACGGCAAGGGCGGCATGCCGGAGGATTTCGATCCGGACAAGCACCGGCTGGAGCCGCTCCGCGTCGAGGCGTTCTGCGGCCTCGTCTTCGGCAGCTTTTCCGAGGCAACGCCGGCCGTCGAGGCCTATCTCGGCGACAACATGGCCGGCTTCGTCAAGCGCAACTTCGGGCGGCCGCTGAAGCTGCTCGGCATGCACAGCCAGCTCATCCACAACAACTGGAAGCTCTACGCGGAGAACGTGCGCGATTCCTATCACGCGACGCTGCTGCACACCTTCTACGCTACCTTCAAGCTCAACCGGCTCGACATGGATGGCGGCATCATCCTGGCCGACGACAAGTGGCACCACATCAGCTACGCCAAGCGCCGCACCTTCAAGGAGGCGAAGGAATACGCGGCGGCCGAGGTCCACTCGACCCAGTTCGAGTCCAAGCTCGGCGGGCCGGCACTGCTCGATGCCTGGGACGAGTTCGACGACGGCATCACCCACAGCATCCAGACGATCTTCCCCAACCTCGCCACGCAGTTCACCTTGAACTCGCTCGCGGTGCGCTTCTTCGCCCCGCGCGGCGTCAACCAGACCGAGCTGTTCTGGTTCTATCTCGGCTATGAGGGCGACGACACGGAAATGACCCGGATGCGCGTGATGCAGGGCAACCTGACCGGCGCCGCCGGCCTGGTGTCGCTGGAAGACGGCTGTATCAACGAGTTCGTCCAGCGCGGCACCCGCGGCAGCGCCGGGGCGGCAGCGTTCATCGAGATGGGCGGGCGCGACGTCGAGTCGAGCGATGCCTCGCGCGCAACCGAGGTCGCGATCCGCGGCTTCTGGACCGGCTATCGCCGCATCATGGGGTTCCAGTGATGGCGGCGTTGAGCGAGCAAGATCCCATGAGCGAAGCCGCCGCCGACAAGACCGCGCAGCGCGCCCTGATCGAGGACTTCCTGATCGACTACGCCCACGCCATCGACGACGGCGAATTGCAGCGCTGGCCGGCGTTCTTTACCGAGGACGGCGTCTACCAGATCATCTCGCGCGAGGGCTTCGAGGCCGGTCTGCCGATCGGCATCCTCTACTGCGAAGGCCGCGGCATGATGGCCGACCGCATCCTGGCGCTGGAGACCGCCAACATCTTCGAGCCGCACAGCTATTGCCACCTGCTCGGGCGGCCGCGGCTGACGCGGCAATCGGCCGGCGTCTACACCGCGCGCACCAACTTCAACGTGATCCGCACCATGCAGGACGGCGGCGGCGAGATGTTCGCCGCCGGCAAGTATCTCGACAGGATCGCCTTCGAGGACGGCCAGCCGCTGCTCAGCGACCGGCGCGTCGTATTGGAATCGCGGCGCGTCGACATCCTGCTCGTCTATCCGCTATAGGTGGGACGACCACCACCCTGCGGAGGCGAAGTCTCGAATGTCGAAAAGGAAGCAACCGGCGCGCGGAGCAAAATGCCCGTCCTGCCGGAAGACCCTGCATCCGGGTGCCAGGTTTTGTCACAATTGCGGAGCGCCAGCCGCCGGGCGGCCCGCGCGCAAGCAATGGTATTGGAATGCTGCGTTGATTGTCCTTGTCGGCGCCGCCGCGGTGGGGGTCGGATCGGTTTTCGTGGTCGGGCAATTTGCCGCCGAAAAGCGGGCCGTCGAGAGTAGACCGCAATCCGGCGTCGGCAGGTCTTCCGCAGCACCCGGGCAATCGGTCGACCTGTCCAGGATGACTCCGCGTCAAGCGGCGGACCGGCTGTTCAACCGGGTGATGGCGGCGGACGAGCGCGGCGACACCGCCGAGGTCATGCGGTTCGCGCCGATGGCGCTGCAGGCCTATGAGCTCGTCGACCGGCTGGACGCGGATGCCATTTATCACGTCGGACTGATCAACCTGTTGTCCGGCAACCTCGATCAAGCCGCCAAGCAGATCGACCGCCTCGAGCGGGAAGCACCCGATCATCTGTTGGGATTGGTTCTCTCGATTAGCGTGGCCGAGAAGGCCGGTGACGACAAAGCGGCGTTGGACGCCCGGGCCCGGTTCGCGGCCGTCTACGATCGGGAAATCGAGACTGGAAGGCCGGAATACCAAGCGCATCGCGCGACGATCGACAAGTTCCGCGCATCGGCCGTCGGAGAATAATCAAGGACAGTATGGGCCAAGTGGACAATCGGTTGAAAGCCCACCAATCCGTTACTACAGCCACATCCCGGCCTGTGGGATCCGCGGTCACTTGACGGGCAGCCCCTTGAGTGCCGTCGCGACTTCCCGGCTGAGGCCTCCGAGCGCGCGGCTCATCGCGGCCACCACCGCCTCCTTGTCGTTTCCGGATGCGCTTGCTTCGGTGATGCTCGACTTGCGCGTCGCCAGCAGTTTCCTGCCTTCCTTACCGAGAATGTTCCAGCGCGTGACCAGCGAGACGGTGCCGTCGAGATCGGCGTCGAAGCGGTTGATCTCGAACGTGACCTGGTAGTTGATCGGCGTGGCGCGCCGCTGCGGCATGATAAAGACGCGGTCCGTTGCCAGGAGGATCGAGAGGTTTTCGGCCACAACCCGGGAGAAATCTTGCTGCAGGGGCCCGGCCCACTTGTGGAACTCGGCCAGCTGCAGCCGGTTGGCGCTTGCCAGCGAGACAACCTGCGGCCGGTCCAGATAGGCCGGCAGGGTCACCGGGCCGATGCCGAGCGACAGCTTGCCGCGGGCCGTTGCTGGGCTCTCGCCCGCGGCGGGCGGCAGGCTCGACAGGATATAGAAGGTGGTCGGCGGCGTCTGCGCGCAGCCCGCCGAAGCCAGCAGGGCGGCGCCCAAGACGCGGGCGGCAAGACGTGCAGCCTGGCGATGCATGCGCAATCCTCCTACTTGCCCTTGCCTTGGATCAAGGCCTCGGGATGTCGCTCCAGATAGTCGGCCAGGACGCGGACCGAGCGGGCCGCCTCGCTCAGCTCATGGAGCATCCGCCCGAGATCGTATCGAACTTCTGAACTTTCCCCCAAGACGCCATCCGCCGAGATGAGGGTCGTCTTGGCCTGCAGCAAGGCCGCCTCGGCCGCCTTGGAGGTATCCGCGACGCTGGTCAGCAGCGGCCCCGCCCGACCATCGACGTTGCGGATCAAGGTCTGCATGTCGGTCAAGGTCTGGTTCAGCGACGTGACGGCCTGCAGAACCTCGGGCGAGGAAATCAACTGGTCAGCGTCCCGAACCGTTTGACGCAGGTCTTCGACCAGGCTCTCCAAGGGCAAGTCGGCAATCTTCGCCAGCACCTGATCGACCGACCGCGTGATCGCCTCCAGGTCGGAGGGCACTGTCGGGAACTCGGGGTACCTGTCCTTGAGTCTCAATTCGGCCGGCGGGCTGTCCGGGTGGAAGTCGAGTCCGACGACCAGCTGGCCGGTCAACAGGTTGCCCCTTTGGAGCTGGGCTCTGAGCCCGCTTTCGACGAGGCGCGCCATTCTCTCATGCCCGCCCCGCTGCCCCTGGCTCGCCTCGGCGGCGACACCCACCACATTCACCCTCTGCGGTTCGATCTGGAAGGTCACGGGGATGCGGACGCTCGTCGACTCACGGTCGATCTCGAGCGCCACGTCGGTCACCGAGCCGATCCGGATGCCCCTGAATTCGACCGGCGCGCCGACCTGCAAGCCCCTTACGGAGCCGTCGAAGTAGGCCACGTAAGGGGTCTTCTCGGTGTAGGCGGCCTCGCCGACGCTAGCGAGGTCGTCGAACAGCTTGAAGGTGGTGCCTTCCTCGGCAGGCTCGATGCTGGTCGCGCTGGCCGGGCTGTCGAAGGCGATGCCGCCGGCAAGAATAGCCTCCAACGAGGCCGTCGAGACCGTGAAGCCGTCGGCCCCGACCGAGACGTCGATGCCGCTCGCGTTCCAGAACCGGCTGTTATCCCGGACCAGCCGGATATGCGGCTCTTTGACGAAGATATGTATCGTCACGCCCCGGCTTTCCTCTTCCAGCTGGTAGCCCAGCACTTGCCCGACCTTGATGCCGCGGTAGTAGATTGGCGAGCCGGCGTTGAGCGAGCCGAGCCTGTCCGACCGGAGCACGAACTTGCGGCCTGCTTCGTAGACCCGGACGACCGGCGGCACCTCGACGCCAGTGAACTGCCGCGTCGCAGCGCCGGTTCCGGGCTCGACCTCGATATGGGAACCGGAGACCAGCGTGCTGAGCCCGGTGACGCCGCCGGCGCTGAGCCGCGGCCGCACGACCCAGAACTTGGTGCCGTCGGTCAGATGGGGTTCGGCGCCTTTCGCGAGGCTTGCGATCACGACGATGTGCGAGGCGTCCTCGGCGATCCTGACCTCCTCGACAAGGCCGATGTCGACGTCCCGAAACTTGACTCTGGTCTTGCCGGCCTCGAGGCCTTCGGCGGTCAGGAAGGTGATGGTAATGCTCGGCCCCTGCGCCATGATCGTCGTGAAGGCGAGCCACGCAGCGATGACGACGGCAACCAGGGGGATCAGCCAGACAATGGAGACGCCGCGCCGCGCCTGAACAGCGACCTCCGGCAGCTCGTCCCGTTCGGTCGGCCGGTCGGCTTGTTCACTCATATTCGTTCTCCAGAGAATCCCAGATCAGCCTCGGGTCGAAGGACATCGCCGCCAGGATGGTAAGGATCACCACGGCGGCGAAGGACGTGGCGCCGACGCCCGGTTCGATGGTCGCGATCGAGCCAAGCTTGACCAGCGCTACCAGGATCGAGATCATGAAGATGTCGATCATCGACCAGCGGCCGATCAGTTCGGTGATGCGGTAGAGGCGCGTCCGGTCCTTCGGGCGCCATCGCGACCGGCGCTGTACCGAAATCAGCAGATAGGTAAGTCCGAGCAGCTTGAGAACGGGCACGGTGATGCTGGCGAAGAACACCAACAGGGCGAGCGGCCACATGTCTGCTTCGATCAGGTGCTTGACACCGCTCAGGATGGTATCCGGCGCGCCCTTGCCGAACGAGATCACCGTCATGACCGGAAACACGTTGGCGGGGATGTAGAGGATGGCGGCGGTCAGCACGAGCGCCCAGCTGCGCGCGATGCTGTTCGGCTTGCGCCGGTGCAGCGCCGCGCCGCAGCGCGGGCAGAGCATGTGCCCGCCCTTCGGCACCGGGCGCAGCCGGCTGAGCAGGCCGCAGGTATGGCAGCCGACCAGCCGGGCGCGCAGCGCGGCCGGCACCCGGGCGACGCGCGGCGCCCGGCGCAAGCGTTGCCACACCTCCCGCGGCTCCAGGTTGGCGTCGGCCGCCGCCACGACCACGATCAGCGCCACGAACGAATAGAGCGCGACACCCAGCTCGAGGGTCGCCAGCTCGACCAGCTTGACATAGGCGACGAAGACGCCGAGCAGATAGACCTCCATCATCGCCCAGGGCTGCAGAAGCTCGACCAGCCTGAACACCGCCGCCAAATGCCGCGGCCGCCGGTCGAACTTCAGGGACAGCAGCACGTAGAGCGTGGCGAGCATTTTGCCCAGCGGCAACAGGATGCTGGCGCACAGCACCGTGCCGGCGAGGATCCACAAGTCAGCCTCGTAGAGCTCCCTGACCCCCGAGATCAGCGTGCTTTGCTGCGTGCGCCCCTCCATCTTGAAGGTCATGAAGGGGAATACGTTGGCCAGCACGATCAGCACCAGGCCGGTCAAAGTCAGCATCAGGGTGCGGTCCAGGCTGTCCCGCCTTTGCCGGTACAGCACGGCGCCGCACCGCGTGCATTTCGCGGTGGCACCATCGGGCAGCGGCCGCTCGTCGTGCAGCAACCCGCAGTCGTGACAGGCGATCACGGCAACCACCTCGCTATTGGCGGGGGCCCGTCAATCATAAGAAGCCGGATGCCCGAAAAGAGAAATTGGCCGCATTAATGATAGACCTCCCCAAGGCGGGAAATGATCGCAGCGCTTATTCCCCGCCTATCAGTGTATAGATTGTGAACGATAAAGAAAGGCCGTGTCTATGGGAAACATCTAATAGCCGTCTGCTAACACCAGTCTGTGCAGCATGTGACTTACGCAGGGGATACCCAGATCGGATTGGACGTGATTCAGCGTGGTGCGCAGACGCGGTAATCACCCGACCGGATCAGCCGCCGGCCGCAAGCACCAAGCGCGAAAGATTTTGGAAACTACCTATCGTCCCTATCCGGTTAAGGCAGGAAGCGCGTCCATGGCCCTCCCAATATGCGACGGTCAGCCGTCGTCAGTGGCGCGGCGTTGGCCGAACCCCCCACTGTCATGCTCGGGCTTGACCCGGGCATCCACGACCTGGCCGTGATACGTGTCGCAGTGTCGGCAGGAGAGGCCAGGATCGGACGATGTTCATGGATGCCCGGGTCAAGCCCGAGCATGACATGTTGTCGGGTGCGCGCCGTGACTCGTTGCCGAGGCGCCCGTCGCCCCGCCAAGGCGTATTGCGTGTCCCGACACTCCCTGCCTTAACCGGATAGGGACGCAACGGCAAACGCCCTGATTTCAATTCCAGTAACGAACCGTCACGCTGGCGCGCGAATGCCATGGAAGGTCGCGTACATCACCGGCAGCAGGACCATCGTCAGGATGGTGCCGAAGGTCAGGCCGGCGGCGATGGTGACGGCCATGGCCACCCAGAAGATGTCCTGAACCAGCGGCATCACGCCGAGCACGGTCGTCGCCGCGGCCAGAACCACGGGTCTCAGGCGCGAAACGGCGGCATCGACCACGGCGTCATAGGCCGCGCGGCCGCCCGCCAAATTTACATTGATCTCGTCTATCAGGACGATCGAGTTCTTGATCATCATGCCGACCAGGCTCATGGCCCCGAGCAGCGCCATGAACGAGAACGGCTGATTTAGGCCGAGCAGCCCGGCGGTGATGCCGATCAGGGCAAAGGGAATCACCAGCAGGATGATCGCCGGCGGCCGGAACGCGTTGAACAGCGCCACGATGATGAAAACGACGATGATCGCGGCCGGTGCCGCGCCGGGCTTCAGCGCGTCCTGGGAGTCCAGGGTGCTGAAGTATTCGCCACGCCATTCCAGCTTGTAGCCGGGCGGTAAATTGATCGCCTCAAAGGCCGGCCGCACCTGTTCCAGCAACGCCGGGAATGTGACACCATTGGGGCCCGCCTGGACGGTCACCGCGCGCCGCCGGTTCCAGCGCACGATCGTCGGATCCTCCATTTCGAGCCCGACGGTCTCGGTCACCGACGACAGCGGTATGCTCTTGACCGACAGAGCGGGCCTTACCTGGACCAGGTCGATCTCGCCCGACAGCCTGCGGCGTTCCTCCTCGACGTGACGAAGGATGATCGGATAGAGATCATCGCCTTCCCGATAGAGCCCGACCGGCAAGCCATCGTAAGCAAACCTGGTTGCGCGCCCGATATCGCTGCGGGAGGTGGCCGTCCAACGGCCGGTCTCCTGGTCGTACTTGGGAACCAGCTTGAGCACGCGCTGGCGCATATCCGTGCGCACGTCCTTCACATATGGATTGGCCTGGAGTATCTCTTTTCCTTGCTTGGCAATGGCTCGCAATACGTTCGGATCGGCCTCCGCCGGGCCGCTGAATCGGGCCTCGAACTGCCAGGTGTTGCCCGGCCCGGCGGTGTATTTGCGCAGGCGGACCAGCGCCTGCGGCACCGCTTCCCTGACCCAGGGCTCCAGGTCGGCAATCAGCGTATCCACGCCTTCGAGGGTCGTCGTATTGACCACGAGCTGAGCATAGCTTGGATAGGGCAGCTCCGGGTCGAGCGGCAGATAGAAACGAGGACCACCCGCGCCCATGAAGCTGGACACGCCCTCGACCCGGTCGTCTTTGCCGAGTCTCGCCTCGATCGGTTCGATCAGCGCCGCCACCTCCTGAATCTTGGTCCCCTCCGGCGCCCACACATCGACCATGAACTGCTGGCGCGTCGCGTCGGTGAAGAACAGGCGGTCGACGAACTGGAACCCGTAAGCCGACAACGCCAAGAGGGCGACCATGCCGCCCAAGGTCAGCCAACGGAAGCGGATGGCGCGCACTAGGACGCTTCGAAACGCCTTGAACAGGCCGCCGCCGTAGCTGTCGGCGACTTGCCCGGACGCGGCCTTGGGCGCGGCGACGAGATCGATGCACATGACCGGGGTAATGGTGATCGCGATCAACCAGCTCAGCAGCAAAGAGATGCCGACCACGAGGAAGAGCGATCCCGCGTACTCCCCGGCATCCGCCTTCGCCGCGTAGATCGGATAGAACGCCATGACGGCAACGACCGTCGCGCCCAACAGCGGCCCCGACGGCTGGGACGCGGCCTCGATCGCCGCCTGAATCCGGTTCATACCCTTGTTAAGTCGTACCACCATGCCGTCGGCCACGACGATCGCATTGTCGACCATCATGCCGAGCGCGATGACCAGGGCGCCGAGCGAGACCCGCTGCAGATCGATTCCCATGGCGGCCATGACGATGAATGTCGCGAGGATCGTGAGGATCAGGGCGCCGCCGATGATCACGCCCATGCGCCAGCCCATCGCGAGGGTCAGGACGACCAGCACGATGACGACCGCTTCCAGCAGGTTGATCATGAAATCGCTGATTGCCTTGGTCACCAAGTCGCTTTGCCAGGCCACCTTATGGAGCTCGATACCGACCGGGAGATCGGCAACAATTTCCTGGAGCTTGCGATCGAGATTTTGTCCCGTGTCGACGATATTGCCGCCAATCACGTTGGCGATCGCGATCCCGATCGCCGGCCGGCCGTCGAAGCGCATCAGGGTCGGCGGCGGCTCCAGATAGCCGAGCCGCACGTCGGCGAGGTCCTTGAGTGAGATGAACTCGCCGCTCCGCTGAACGGGATTCCGTGCGTCTGCGAGGTCGGCGGGGACATCACCGAATTTGTCCAAAAGACTTGCACGGATCTTGAGGTCACCGATGTCTTCCGGCCGCTGGAACTGTCCACTGGGTGCGATGCGAAGCCGGCGGTCCCCGACCTCCAGGGCCCCGGCATTGACCACGATGTTTTGGGTTGTCAGGGTGGCGAGGAAAGCCTCCTCGCTTATGCCCAGCTCGGTCAGTTTCTGATCCGATGCATCGAGATAGACGACTCGCGGCTGGACGCCCCAGAGCTCGACCCGGGAGACGCCGGGAACAAGGTTCAGCTCTTTCCGGATCGCCTTGACGTAGTCCTCGAGCTGGGCATGGCTGAAGCCCTCGCCGGTCACCGCGAGCACGAATCCGTACACGAAGCTGAAGTCGTCGAAGACCTGAGGCGTGGTCGTTCCAGGCGGCAGGGTGGCACGAGCGTCGCGGATTTTGCTTCGCATTTCGTCCCAGACCTGCGGCAGGCGGTCGGCCCAATACTCCTGCTTGATCTCCACCTTGATGATCGACAGGCCGGCGTGGGAATAGGAGGTAAGGAAGCGCAGTTGCGGCAGCTTCTGAATGGCGGTCTCGATGCGATCGGTCACCTCGAGCTCGACCTCCGTCGGACTGGCGCCCGGGTACTGGGTGATCACCAAGGCCGTCTTGACCGTAAAATTCGGGTCCTCGAGCTGCCCCAGCCGGAAATAGCTCGCGGTGCCGATCGCCAGGATCAGGAATACCGTGAAGTAGGTGACCGCCTTTTTCTCGACCGCGATCTTCGCAAGCTGCATGGCGGCGGCTCCCGGGTTATTCAGGCAGAATTCGGATCTTTTGGCCGTCGCTCAGGAAGCTGACGCCGGCGGTGACGATCCGTTCACCGGCCTCTACCCCCTTGATCAGCACGCCACGGTTCGCCGTGGCGACCACCTGGACCTCCCGCCGCGCCACGACGTTGTCGGCCTCGTCGATGATCCAGACGGAGACTTGATCGGCCTCCCCGTCATCCGGTGAAAACAGAGCCGATACCGGGATTTCGATTCCCCGCTGGGTCCAATCTCCCGGAAGTTCGACGAGGGCCGTCGCTTCTCCCGCCATATCAGGCTTGATCTCCGAGCCGCGAGGCTGATCCATCACGAGCGTCAGGGGGTAGGTGCGTGTGGTCAGCGATGCCTCGTTGCTGATCTCCTTGATCTTCGCCGGGATCTTGACGTCCGGAAGAGTCTTGAAGCGGACCAGAATCTCCGTGACGTAAGGCGCCAGGCCGATCAGCGCCTCGGGGACATTGACCTCCATCTCGATTTGCGAGGTATCGAGCAGGCGCAGGATCGGCTGCTTGGCGACGACGTTCTGGAAATTCTCGACGAAGGTCTCCGATACGGTACCGTCGAACGGCGCGGTCACCGTCGTATTAGGACAGATCGAGTTCCGCACGGTCGAGAGCCGCCCGCAGGGCGGCGGCCTTGGCGCGCGCTGCCCGCGCGGCGGCACGCAGCTCGTCGACGCGGGCTTGAGGGGAGAAGCCCTTGGCAAGCAGGGTTTCCTGGCGCGCGAGCTGTTTGTCGGCGTTTTCCGTTTCCGCCAGCGCTGCGGACCGCTCCGCCTTGATCCGCTTCACCTCCGCCTCGTAGCGGTCCGGTTCAAGCACGGCCAGCACGTCTCCCAACTTCACCGGCGACCCGACATCGGCGCGGCGCTCGACCATCTTGCCGGAAACCTCGAAGGCGATGTTGACCTCTTGCGTCGCTTGCGCCCGACCGGGGTAGGTGTCCAACCGGAAACGCTCCACATCACCGATTACCATGGAGATAACCGGCCGGACCGGGATTTCCGGCGCGGGCTCTTCTTCGCATCCCGTCAAGATCAGAACTGACCCGGCCAAGCAGCAAGCGACTGCGCGCCCCGAGCGTAGAATTTCGCACATAGAAATCATCGGCAGATCGACTTCCTTGGTCGCAACATCGGATGCATCATCGTTCCGGACTAAAAGCAGGTCTTCAAGCCCGCTTGTCACACAGCTGGCGCGCGAGCGCGGATCATAGAATCGGCCATGCGATTGGGGCCTGCAAATGGGTTTATCCGCAGTTTCAGTGGCGGAAGTCTGCCCTGGTTCGCAAAGGCTGTCTTGTCATTGCACGCCAATCGCGGCGGGCGAAGGAACCCATGAGCGGTGGAGTTCGCCGGGGGTCGTGCCGGTATCGGCCCCCTAAATCCCGCCCGCTGGCACGAAATGACAAGACGCACCCTGCGTCTCGTGGTTTGGTCAATTCTACAATCCGTGATCTTTGGTTCAGCGAAGTTGAAACGCAACTTGGGAGGCGCCGCCCGATTTCGTGGTGGAGACCGCTCCTAAGCTTCGGGGACAAACGAAGGGGGGAGGGCGTGAGGAGACGGCCCGTTCGGAATTTGTTGCTTTTGATGGCATTGGTGCCTTTCGCGTTTCTCGCAAACGGGCAGGCAGCCGCCGACGATGGTCAAGGTGCCGCTGACTTTCTGAATGAGTTGAGCCGGCAGGCAATCGAAAAGCTGGCTGATAACTCGGTCGGCGAGAAAGAAAGGAAGCAACGATTTCGGGAACTCATGGAAACCGGTTTCGATCTTGGGGCCATCGGCAAGTTCGTGCTTGGGGTCAATTGGCGCAGGGCCTCGCCCGAGCAGCGCCAAGATTTCATTGATGCCTTCGAGGACATGCAGATACAGCGCTTCTTGCCGATGTTTTCTGGTTACGCCGGAGAGAAGCTGGAAATCACTAAGGTGCGTCACGACGAGAGCAAGTCCGAGCTTCTCTTCGTCGACACGAGAATCAGACGCCCCGAAAAAGAGCCGGTAGTCGTCGAATGGCGCCTAAGACGCCGGTCCCATCACTACCAGATCCTGGACGTGAAGGCGGAGGGCGTGAGCATGGCCCTTACCCTTCGCGCCGAATACGGCCAAGTGGTGCAGAACCACGGCATCGATGGACTGATCGACCGGCTTCGCAGAAAGGCGGCCGGCGGTTCCGCCGGTGCCGAAGAGGAGAAGCCAACGAAATAATCGGACAGGTTTTGATCCTCGGCCTTGAACTGAGAGCTTAGCCTCGGTTTCACGCCCTAAAACAGAGGACAAGGTGGGAGTTACCACCTGGATTGGCCCTTGCAGCGCGTCAATCTTCATCGTCGTCCGCCAGAAAAAAACCTCTCAATCACATGCACGTGAGTGCCCCTCGAGAAGGAGTCGAATGGTGCCATCCGATGCGTTCGCCCGTTATGACGTCAGCCCGATCGATGTTCTCATCTTGAGCATCCTGGTCCTCTACCTCGGCCTCTACATCAATCGCAAGGTCAAATTCCTCCGCGACAACTACATCCCGCCGGCGGTGACGGGCGGTCTGATCTGCAGCGCCGTCGTCGCGGTCGTGCGTCAGGCCGGCGACATCGAGATCAACTTCGACATGCAGATCAGGGACGTGCTGTTGCTGGTGTTCTTCAGCACGGTCGGCCTCTCGGCCAAGCTCGCGACGCTCAAGGAAGGCGGCAAGGCCCTGGTCGTGCTGGTGATCATCGCCGCGGTCTTTCTCGTGGTGCAGGATGCGACGGGGATAGGTCTCGCCCTGCTGTTCGACGTGCACCCCGCCTACGGCCTGATGGCCGGCAGCGTCTCCTTCGCCGGCGGGCACGGCACCGCGATTGCCTGGGGCGGCGAGGCCGACGCCGCCGGCCTTGCGGGCGCCAGCGAGATTGGCATCGCCTTTGCCACTTTCGGCTTGATCGCCGGCGGCTTGATGGGCGGCCCGATCGCCAAGCGGCTGATCACGAAGCACGGTCTTCGGGCGCCGGCGGCCTCGCCGGGGACAGCGGTCGAGGAGAAGCGGGACGAGACCGGCGGCGCGGGCGAGCTTTTCAATATTCTGACGGCGATCCTGATCCTCGCCATCTGCGTTGGCCTCGGCAGTGTCGTCAATCGCTGGCTGTTCGCGGAAGGGGTTCTGCTGCCGGGTTTCCTGACCGCCATGGGGGTCGGGATTGTCATCACCAACCTGTCGGACGTGCTCAGGTTCAAGATGAATTCCGTGGCTATCGAAAAGTCCGGAGAGGTCAGCCTCAATATCTTTCTCAGCATGAGCCTCATGAGCATGCAGCTCTGGGCGCTGGCTGGCGCCGTGGCGCCGATCGTGGCGGTGCTGCTCGTTCAGGTCTTGGTGATTACCTTCTTCGCGGCCTTCGTGGTGTTCCATTTCATGGGCCGGGACTACGACGCCAGCGTGATCTCCGCCGGCTTCGTGGGGCTCGGCCTCGGCGCCACCCCCATCGCCATCGCCAACATGGACGTGGTCACGAGCCGCTTCGGCCCCTCGCCCAAGGCGTTCCTCGTCGTGCCCCTGGTGGGCGCCTTCTTCATCGACCTGCTGAACGCGGCGACCATCAAGTTCTTCATCGGCGTCATCACGCGATGGCTCATCTAGGTGTGAGCACCGATCCGGCTCTGCGAGCCTCCCAACGAGGATCGCAAGCGAGGTCTGCTGGGCAGCGAACGCGATTTATACCAAAGGCCATGGATAAGGACCCATTTCACCGGTGCGATTTTGCTCGCCAAGTGCGTTGCGGCGCCTGCCCGACTCGTCCTCCGCAGCAGCGGCGCTGCCGCTGCGGAGGGTGGATGCCCCGCATCGCGCGCCCTTATCGCAGTAGCTTGAGTCCCGCGGTGGTGGCGGAGATTCGTCGGGCCCTGGGTAATGTCACCCATCGCGAGCCGCGCTGCCGGACCAGGCTCAGGTTCTACGACGGCGGAGCGCCAGTCACCAGCTTGCGGTATTGGGTCGGCGTCCTGCCGGTTCGTTTTCTGAAGGCGCGGGTGAAATTCGCTGTGTCCGAATAACCCAGCGCCGACGCGATCTCGTCGATCGGCCGTGACCGGTCGCCAAGCAGTTCACGGGCGCGGTTCAGCCTAATATCAGCGACCAGACCCGAATAGGTCAGCCCCGCACACGCCAGGCGCCGCTGCAGTGTGCGCACAGGGATACCGGCTTTCCCGGCGACCCTCGGCAAGTCCGGATACCCGGAAACCAACAGATCCGTCACGAGCGACCTAACCGCACCAACGAGGGCGGTCTCGTGCGTCGCGACGGACGCGCGGATGCGGAGGCGATTCGCGATCTTGGCCACCCAAATGGACCATCTGAGCATTCAACGCGGGAAGTTTGTCTCGGCTCGCAAATACAGTCTTATCTTCGCGCGCCAATTGCGGCGATACTCGATGATCCACCGCCGCCTCGGGCATCGTCTTTGGACCACGGGCAGGAACCGGACGAAGCACCGGAAAGGCCATCAAGTCGCGGCGGGCGAAGGCAGCATTGAGCGGCGGAATTCGCTGGGCGCCATGCCGGTCCACTGCTTGAACGCGCGGCTGAAGTTGGCTGCATCCGAATAGCCGAGGGATAGGGTGATGTCGAGCTGGCTCCGCGACGGATCGGCCAGCATCTCCCGCGCCAGATCGCGACGAACATCGGCGACCAGCTCCGAATAGGCCAAACCTTGCTCGGCCAGCCGCCGTTGGAACGTCCGCACGCTCAACCCGGTCGCTCGCGCCACGCTCGACATCTCGGGATAGCCGCCGTACAGCTGGCCCCGGACGATCGCCCGCAGCGAGCCGATGAAGGAGCCCTCGGGCCCCGATGAGATCAGCTGGGCGAGGAGCGCTCGCCGCTTCATCTTTCCGAGCGGTTTCGCGTAGGTCATTGGTAAGTCGAGCAGGTCGCGCGGAAAGACGAGAGCGTAGCCGGTGCCGCCGACGCGGGTCGGCGCCCCGAGCCGCGATTGAAGGCTGCGTAGCTGGTGAGGTGTCGCCTGCGCCAGCAGGATCTCGTTCGGCTGCCAGTCTGGGCCCGCGGCCAGTCGCACGACGGCGCGAAACAGGAATAGGCTGTACTCGCTGTCAAGGCGAAGGGCCTCGTGGAAATCGCCGACGGGGGTCAATCGGTAATGCCAGAGCGCCGTTTCCGCGTCGATTTCCAGCCGGCATCTTGCGGTAGGCGAAAAATACCGGATCATGATGTCGGTCACCGCGATCGCCCGGCATAGCGTCGGCGCGCCGGTGATCAAGTGGCCCAAGGTGCCGAGGTCACTGATTTCCGTACGCTCCCCCAGCGATACGCCGAAAAATTCGTCGCCGGTCTCCCGCGCCGCCGCCTCGAACAAGGCCAGATAACCACGCATCGGGAGAACCTGCTCCGGCTCCGAGGCAAGCTCTACCGGAACGCCAGCCTCGCGAAACGGCCGGTCGACCCTCCCGCCTTGATCGTCGAGGACACCCGGCAGGGCTGAGATGGCGCTTGCATAGATGAAAGGGACAGACCCGGTGTGTTTCATTCCCTCGTCTCTCCGGCGATCGCCCCGGTCCGCTCGCCCGAAGCCTCGGGCGATTCGCTCGCCACACTACTGGTCGCCATGCGACCGACCCAAGTCGGGCCGGGCCGGGGAGAACACGTCAATGACGTAAATTGCGGTCCAGAACAGGTCGTGGACGCAAGCGGATACGGGAAGGCGAATATGATCGGTGCGGAATATCTTGTGTCGGGTCGGAGACCAACAACTCCAGCATGCCTTGCCACTGCGAACATTTGACCCCCCATTGCTCGGCTTTCGCGCGCGGAATTTGAGCCGAGGGCGATTTTTTAAACAGTTGGAATTGCAAAAAAAACCACAAATTGCATAGGCCCTTTTGCAATTCTTGGTTACGGTGCAGCGTCAGGTTCAGCCCAGACACACGGGCCGCCACCCACTTTGTGCCGCCTGGTGGTGAGCGAACTGCCCTGCGGCGTCGGAATCCGGATCGGCGGATGGTCAAACCTGCAGGTGCCATGCGGGGTCCGGCTCATCGGCACCCTGGAGGATCTGCGGCAAGGCGTCCTTCGCCGGTCCATGAAGGCGTAGAGCGGCATTCACGTCGCAAGTACCGCTACACCCGTTCATGATCTCCGGTCGCCATCGCCCTGCGAAATCACATTATCTGGCGCGAGATGACAAGACGCGCCCTTCGCCTCGTGGTCTGGTGAAAGCCGCGAAACATGATCTTCGGTGCGACACAGTCGAACGCCGACGTGCGAGCCTTCAACCGAGGGGAGAGAAGTATGAAAATATTGCTCATGGCGATGACATTGGCCGTCGCTTTTGCCGCACCCGCCGCGGCGCAGACCAATAAGCCGAATATCCTCGTCATCTGGGGGGACGACATCGGCCAATCCAACATCAGCGCCTATACGATGGGATTGGTCGGCTATCGCACCCCCAACATCGACCGGGTCGCCAAGGAGGGCATGATCTTCACCGATTATTACGG
>CAJHXX010000003.1_pt1 | contig 24248 bp, 25 predicted proteins | sample 9198511 | NCBI WGS metagenome assembly CAJHXX01 (sample SAMEA7708325, study PRJEB35096) | sediment metagenome | biome: marine neritic benthic zone biome [ENVO:01000025]; feature: sediment [ENVO:00002007]; material: shallow marine sediment [ENVO:03000034] sea grass bed [ENVO_01000059] ...
AACCGAGTTCGCCCGAACTGGCCGCCCAATAAGCCCAATAATACATGCCCGGCACCGGTGCCGGGCATGTATTATTGGGCTTATTGGGCGGCCAGTTCGGGCGAACTCGGTTAGAGCCCGACGGCGCCAGGATTCATCAGCCCACGGGGATCGAGCTCGGCCTTGAGCGCGCGCAGCAGCGCCAGCCGCTCGGCCGGGATCCGGCCGGCGAACTTGTAGTACTTGCCGATCTGGAAATGCCAGGCGCCGGCGGCGTCGAGCGTTTCCGTCAGGCCGGCACGCAGCCGATGCACCGCCTGGCGCGCGCCCGGCCTGGCCGCGTGGTCGCCATGGCGCGCCAGCTGCGCCTCGGTCACCATGCGGCGGTGGAAGGGTGTCAGCGCATCCGGCCAGAACAGCTGCGGTTCCAGCACCACCTGCCGGCCGATCAGCACGGTCAGGAAGCTGACCCGGATGTCGTGTCGCGCGATCTCCGCCGCCTGCCCGGCGAGATAGTCATCGACGCGGCGCTTGGCCTCGGCCAGTCCGTCGGCCGGCAGCACGCCGTGCAGCGGCAGCCAGTTCTCGCCGTCCGGACCGAGCAGCGCCTTGACCGGGCGGAACGGCTTCGCTCGGGTGACCCGCGGGATGGTGTCGGGGATCTCGACGCCGGACGCTTGCGCCGCGGCGTTTCGGATCTCCGCAAGGGCCGCTTCGGTCGGCCCTTCGACCACCACATGCAGCGAATAGGCCAGGTCGCGGACGGCGGACTTGCCCTCGCGGGCCAGGCGCATCACGGCCTTGAGGCCGTCCGACAGGCCGTCGGCGGCGCGCGCCACCTGGCCGACGATGCCGGCGCCCTCGATCAGCGAGAAGCCGGTCTTCGTCAAGTTGCGGTGGTATTCCGGATCGAAGCCCCAGGCTTCCGCCAGGCCCGGCGTGCCTTCGATGGCAGCGAAGACGGCGCCTAAGTCGTCAAAGCGGTCGAAGGCGAAGGAGGCATAGGCGACCGCCGCGGGCGGGCGGATCAGGCGCAGCGTTGCCCGCGCCTTGACCGCGAAGGCGCCGCAATCGCCGACGAACAGCCCGGCCCAGTCGGGGCCGAAGCGGCGCTCGTCCGCCGTCAGCAGGCGGCCGTCGGCCAGCACCAGGTCGAGGCCGGCCAGATGGTCGCCGACAAAGCCGTGGCCGGCGGCGCCGAAGAAGGCGGCGTTCTGCGACAGCCCGCCGCCGATCGTGGCCGCCGCGCCGGACAGCGGCCCGAAGGAGGGCGCCCGCCAGCCGGCCTCGGCGGCGGCGGCATGCAGGGCAGCGAAGCTGCAGCCGGCCTCGACGGTGATGCGGCCGGCCCGGGCGTCGAGCGCGACCACCCGGTCGAGGCGGCCGAGGTCGAGCACCGCCGAATTCGGCACGACCGGCGTATAGCCGTGGGTATAGGAGAGGCCGGCGCCGCGCGGCAGCACCGCATGGCCGGCGGCGGTGGCAGCGGCGACGGACTTCTGCAGCTCCTCGACGCTGCCCGGCCGGACCACGACATCGGCGGTGGCGGCGCCGGGGCCGGAGATGTCCTGCGAATAGAAGGCGAGGTCGCCGGCCGCGGTGGTGACGTTGTCCGCGCCGACGATCGCCGCCAGCGTCTCGGCCATGGCGGCCGGCTGGGCGGGCCGCGCGTCGGATACCCAGGCCATGGCTCAGTCCTCCGTTTCGAGTGCGGATTCGACCGCCTCGGCGATCTCGTCCGGCGCCGGCCCGGCCGGCGCGGCGGTTTCTGCCAAGCCAAGCACATCCTCCAGGTCCGGATCGGCGGTGATAGCGACAACTCGCAGCTTGTCGCCCAAATCCCGGAGCGGTCCGTCGACCGCCCGGGTCAGCATCGCCTTGGCCGCGGCGATGCCGGCCGGCCCGGCGCGCACCAGGTCGGTGAAACGGCCCTGCAGCGTCTCGACGTCGATATCGACGCCAAGCCGGCGCGCCGCTTGCCGGCGCCGATCATACCAGGGCTTGAAGATCAGGTCGTCGCGCAGCATGTGCCAGGCCGCCGCCAGATGGCCGCCGTGCCAGCGCGGCGTCAGGTCGGGCAGCTCGCGGTCGATGACGGCCGGGTCCCGCGGCCGCGCCGGCGGCGGGTCGACCAGCACCAGGCGGTGCGCGAGGTGACCGAGATCGAGCGCCGTTGCCGCGCTCGCGCCGAGGGCGACGATGTCCATCTCCGGCAAATCCAGGGCCTGCAAGACGTCGAGCGGCGCGTCGTCCGACTCGCCCGATCCGGGCAGGTCCGGCGCCAGCACCGGCCGGGTCCGCGCCAGGCGGCGCATCAGCGGCGCGATCTGCCGGCCGCCGCCCGGCAGCGGGTGCAGCAACATGAGCGGCCGGCCGCTCGCCGGCCCGTCGCTCCTGAGCAGCAGCGACCCGCCGCCACCCTGCAGATAGCGCCGGTGCGGGCCGCCGCCGAACAGCGCCGGCAGCGCGGGCATCGCCGGCGCGTCGGCGTCGCCCGGATGCCGGGCCATGATGTCGGCGATAGCGGCGGCCCACCGGTCGCGGTCGGCGTCGAGCCGCTCGATGCCGCATCCCGGAGGCAGGTCCGGCAGGCGGTCGAGATGGGGAAACAGCAAATCGTCGTCGCGGGCGACGAACCAGGCCGGCGCGGTCAGTTGGCCGAGCGGCGCTGCCGCTTCGTAGCGGAAGGCAGCGGCATAGCCGACCCGGTAGCCGTCGCCGGCGGCCAGCATGTCGGCCACCACCTGCTGCATGATGTCAAGCGGCGGCGGCGAACGGTCGAAGCGCGCCGCGCGCCCGGCGCGGTACCAGGGAAAGAAGCTAAACTGGTCGCGCACCCGGGACCAAGCCCAAGCGACATGGGTGCCGTCGAAGGCCGGGCGGAACGGCGGCAGGTAGGCATGCAGCAGGTCCTCGCGCTCGGCCTCGGTGAACATCGGATAGCCGTCCAGCACCGCGACCGCGGTCCGCTCCGGATAGAGCCGGGCGAATTCCAGCGCGATCGCCGCGCCGGTATGGGTGCCGTAGAGCGGCGCGCAGCCGAGGCCGAGGGTGTCGAAGGTCTCTGCCAGGGCATGAGCGTACTGGGTAATCTCCGGGCTAGGGTCGGCCAGCGGGTCGGAGCCGCCATAGCCCGGCGTGTCGAGAGCGAAGACGGTGAAGCGCGACGCCAGGCGCTCGGCGAGCGGCAGCAGCGCCACGGAAGAGCGCGGCGATTCATGCACCAGCACGACCGGCGGGCCGGCACCGAGGCGGCGAAGATGCACCGCCCGGCCCGCCGCGGTGGTGATGAAGTGGCGCGTCGCCGCGATGCCCATGCCCTATTCCTCATCCCCGCCGGCGCAGGTCGGTCTTCAAAACCTTGCCGGCGGCGTTCTTCGGGATCTGGTCGATGAACTCGACCTGCTTCGGCACCTTGTAGCCGCCGAGCCGTTGCTTGCAGTACGCGATAACCTCGTCGGCGGAAGTATCCGCGTTGGCCTCGCGCACCGCGAAGGCCTTGACCGCCTCGCCCCAATAGTCGTCGGCGACGCCGACCACCGCCACGTCGTTCAGGCCTGGGTGGCGGTGCAGCACCTCCTCGATCTCGCGCGGATAGACGTTGACGCCGCCGGTGATGATCATGTCCTTCTTGCGGTCGACCAGATAGACGAAGCCTTCCTCGTCCATCACCGCCATGTCGCCGGCACTGACCCAGCCGTCACGCATGGTCGCCGCCGTCTCTTCCGGCCGCTGCCAATAGCCGTTGAACAGATAGGGCGAGTCGGAGTAGAGCTCGCCGACCTCGCCCCGGGCCACCCGGTTGCCGTCATCGTCGACCAGCTTCAGCCGGGTGCAGGGGAAGGGCTGGCCGACGGAGCGGATCTTGCGCAGTTGATCCGCCGGCCGCAGATTGGTGACGATGGCGGCCTCGGTCGAGCCATAGGTCTCGTGCAGCAGGCCGTCGCCGAAATAGCCGACGATCTTCTCCTTGGTCGCCTGCGGCAGTGGCGCGGCGTTGGAGACGATCGCGGCGAGGTCGAAGCCGCGGTATTTCGCCCGGGTCTTCTCCGCCAGATTGAAGATGGCGTGGAAATGGGTCGGCACCATGAAGGTGCCGCCATGGCGCTCTTCGTGCAGCTTCTTGAGCACCTGTTCCGGCTCGAAGGCGGGCAGCACTTCCAGATGGCCGCCGAAAAAGAGCGTCGCGAAAGCGAAGGCGAAGCCGGCGCCGTGGAAGAGCGGCGCCAGCGCCAGATAGCGGTCGTCCGGCGAGTAGCAGCCATATTCGGAGGCCATGGCGAAGAAGGTGATGACGCGGCTCCGGTGGGACAGCACCACGCCCTTCGGCTTGCCGGTGGTGCCCGAGGTGTAGGGAATGGTGAACGGGTCCCATTCCTCGGCCCGGTGGCCGGCCGGGTCGGCGGCGGCGGAGCTAAGCCAGTCCTCGTAAGCCGGGCCGAGGGTGATGATCTTCTCGACCGTCTGAAGCTCGGCGCCGCGCACCATCTCTTCCAGCGCCGGGGCGACAAGCACGGCGCGGGCGCCGCAGTCGTTGCAGATGAAGGCGATCTCGTCGGCCGTGAGACGCGGGTTGACGGTGGCGACGGCGATGCCGACCTCCGACAGGCCGGCGACGATCTCGGCATATTCCAGGCAGTTCGGTGCGACGATCGCCGCGTTGTCGCCGGGCTTGAGGCCGAGGCCGGCCAGCGCGCCGTTGCCGACCCGGCGGATGCGCTCGGCCAGCATCGCGTAGGTCAAAGTGCGCGCGCCGTCGCGCAGCGCCGTCTTGGCCGGCGTCCGCCCGGCCGAGGCCAGCACGCCGCTCGCGATGGTCAGCGGCCGGTAGGTGACGGGCGGTTCAGTCATTCCGGGGATTCCGGCAGCCGGAAGACGCGGAGCGCGTTCTCGCGCATCAGCGCCGCCTGCGACTGGGCGCGGAGATCGAGCCCGGCCACCTCGGCGACGGCGCGTTCCGGATCGATCACCGGCCAGTCGGTGCCGAACAGCACTTTCGACCGGCCATAGGTGTTCAGGTAGTGCACCAGCGGCTTCGGCCAGTGGCGCGGCGCGTAGGCATCGGCGCCGATGAAGACATTCTCGTGCTTCCAGGCCATGGCGATCATCTCCTCCGACCAGGGCACGCCGAGATGGATGCCGATCAGCTTCAGCTCCGGGAAGTCGATCGCCACCTGGTCGAGGCAGATCGGCCGGCCGACGCTCGGCAGCCGGCGGTCGCGCGAATAGATCAGGTTCTGCCCGACCTGCATCATGATCGGGATGTCGAGCTCGCAGCATTTGGCGTAATACGGATAGTACTTGGCGTGGTCGGGCGCGAGCCCGAACCAATGCGGATAGAGATGGGCGCCGACGAAGCCCAAGTCACGCACCGCCGCCTCCAATTCGCCGAGGCCCGCCATGCCGCGGAACGGATCGACGCCGGCGAGGCCGGAGAAGCGGCCGGGATGTTCGGCACAGACCTCGGCCACGCGCGCGTATTCGATCTCGAAGGAGCCCTGCACCTTCAGGTCGCCGGCGCGGACGGCGATCAGCAGCGAGCGGTCGATGTCGGCGCGGTCCATCTTGGCCAGGTAATCCGGGATCGAGACGCCGCCGCGCATCTCCGGCGCCATCCTGACCTGCGCCTTGAAGTCCTCGTCGATGCCGGTCCGCCCCTCGCGCACCTCGCGCTCGGTGAACAGGTTGACGACGATGTCGATCGCGCCCATGGAGTGCCGCCCCTTGGCTTCGCGCATCTCTCGTTCGGATGCCTGGGCGACAGTGTAGTCGGCCGCGGGCAGCCCTCACAACAGACGGCTTATTGCCGGCCCTCGTCGAGCAGGGCGGCGAAGGCGGCCGTGGCCTGGGCGAGGCCTTGCGCTTCCGCCGCGGCGCGGCCGGCGCGGCCGGCGGCCTCGCGGCGGGCTGGATCGGCCTGCCAGGCGGCGATGCGCTCGGCGAGGGCGCCGCCGTCGGCCGCTTCCATGACCTCGCCGGCGCCGGTCTCGGCGAGCCGCAGCGCGGCTTCGCTCGCCGCCGGCCCGAGGAAGATGCAGGGCCGGCCGGCGGCGAGGATGCCGTAGAGCTTGCTCGGCACCAGCAGGCCGGCGAGGCCCGGCTCCATGCAGGCGAGATGCAGGTCGGCGGCACTCAGGCTCTCGGAAAGCCGCGCCGCGGGCTGGAACGGCAGGAAGCGGACGTTCTCGAGGCCGCGTTGCGCGGCCATCGCCTCGACCTCGGCCCGGCGCGGCCCGTCGCCGACGAACAGAAACAACGCTTGCGGCAGCCGCGCGGCGGCCTCGACGATCGCCTGGAACGGGTGAGCCAGGCCGAGATTGCCGGAATACATCACCACGAAGCGGCCGGCGAGCTCGTGCTCGGCGCGGAACGCGTTGTCTTCCGGCGGCACCGGTCGGACGGCGTCGGCGTCCGACCAGTTGGGGATGACGGCGAGCCGCGCCGGGTCGGCGAGGGCGCCGCGCCGGGCCAAGCGATCGGCCATGCAGCGGCCGATGGCGATGATCCGGTCGTGGCGCCGAAGCGCCCGGTTCGATATGCCGCGTAAAGTTCGCGCGGCGAGCCCGCCCGGGCGCAGCACGCCGAGCGCCTCGGCCAGCTCCGGATAGACGTCCTGCGCCCAATGCACCAGCCGGCCGCCGAGGCGGCGTTTCATCATCGGCCCAAGCGCCGCCAGCAGCGGCGGGTCGGTCATGGTGACGACCGCGTCCATCGGCCCGAGACGACGGGCCCGGCTGAGCAGCGCCGGGTAGAGGCTGAGATAGGCCAGCGCCCGGTGGAGATGGCTTCGGCGGCTGAACGGCAGGCCGGCCACGCGATAGACGCGGACGCCGTTCCGCACCTCCTCCGACGCCTGGTCCGCCCCGGTCCGGCTCGCCAGCACCGCCACCACCCGGCCGCCGGGCGCGAGCCGCTCGGCCAGCTCGGCCAAAATCCGCCCGGTCGCGCCCGGGTCCGGCGGGTAGACGCGGTTGATGAACAGCAGGGTCACGGCGCCGAGCACTAAGGCGCCGCGACCGGGCGGTCAAGGCGTCGGATCAGACGCCGAGCTTCTCCGCCGCCAGCCGGGTGCCCTCGATGCGGGCGGCGATCTTGGCGAAGGCGGTGTCGCGCGCCGTCGAGACGTCGTCGCCGAAGGGCGAGAAGCCGCAGTCGTCGGTGCTGCCGAGCCGGCCCGGCTCGATGAACTCGGCCGCCTCCAGCACCCGGTCGCGCACCTCCTCCGCGGTCTCGACCCGGGGGTCGATCGGGTCGATGACGCCGATGAAGATCTTCTGTTCCGGCTTCGAATGCCGCTTGATCACGTCCAGCACGCGCGGCCGGTCCGGCTCGCTCGCCATCTGGATGTAGAAGTTGCCGGCGTTCAGCTCGAACAGCATGGGCAGCAGCTCGGCATAGTCGATGTCGGCCGAATGGGTCGAATCCTGGTCGCCGCCGGGGCAGGTATGGACGCCGATCCTGCGGCGCTCCGCCGCCGAGAAGCGCGCCAGCACCTGGTTGTTGAGGCCGATGAAGGCGCCGAGCACGCCCTTCGACGGGTCGAGCTTGATCGACAACCGGCCCTCGGTGAAATCGATCTGCACGTTATGGGCGCCGGCCGCGAGGCAGCGGCGGATGTCGGTCTCGGCCTCAGCCACCAGATCCGCGATGAAGCTATCCTGCGGATAGCCTTCGATGCCGTCCTGGGGATAAAGCAGGCTCAGGGCGGAGGCGGCGATCACCGCCTGCTTGACCGGCACTGTCGCCACCGCCCGGGCGGCGGTGAGATAGCTGTCGGCATAGGTCCGGTAGCGGAACGGGCCGGCGGTCAGGCGCGGCAGCTGCCGCGTGTGGCCGTCGGCGAACGGGATCACCACGCCGTCCGGCGCCAGGCTGTCGAGCCCGTGGATCGGGTAGGTGGCGAAGCTCGGCTTGCTCTGCTCGCCGTCGGTAATGACCGGCGAGCCGGTCGCCTCGAAGTGCCGGATGGTGTCGCGCACCGCTGCGTCGTAGAGCGCGTCGAGCGCCGCCTGGTCGATCTTGCCGGCGGTGAAGTCCTGCACGCCCTGGATCAGCTCCGGTGGGCGCGGGATGCTGCCGATCGGTTCCGTCGCTAGGGTCATGGCCGTGTCCTCCCCTTGGTGTTTATTGCGTCTAGGACGCTATTCGGCCGCCGCGGCGGCCGGCAAGTCGCCGAGCAGGACGGCGCCTTCTTCCGCCAAGGCGTCGATCTCCGCCTCCGTGTAGCCGTATTCGTCCAGCACCTCGCGGCTGTGCTGCCCCAGGATCGGGGCCGGCGCCGCGACCTTGCCGGGCGTGTCGCCGAACTTGACCGGCAGGCCGATCACCTTGGTCGGGCCGGCGACCGGATGGTCGAGCTCGACGATCATGTCGCGCGCCAGCGCCTGCGGATCCCGGTGCATCTCGTTGATGTCGAGGATCGGCCCGGCCGGCACGCCGACCTCCTTCAGCAGCGCCAGCCATTCGGCCCGGGTCCGCTGCATGAACACGGCCTCCAGCGCCTCGATCAGGGCGGGCAGGTTGGCCATGCGGCCGGCATTGTCCCGGAAGCGCGGGTCGTCGGCCAGTTCGGGCACGCCGATCGCCTCGATCATGTTGCGCCAGTTCTTCGGATTGGCGGCGCCGATATTGAGATAGCCGTCCTTGGTCCGGACCGCCTGGTAGGGCGCGCTCAAGGGATGGCCGGAGCCGAGCGGTTCCGGTACTTCGCCGGTGGCGAAGGCGATCGCCGACTGCCAGTAGGTGTGGGTGATGCCGGCCTCGAAGAGCGAGGTGTCGACCATCTGGCCCCGGCCGGTTTTCAGGCGGTGGATATAGGCGGCGAGGATGCCCATGGCCAGCAGCATGCCGGCATTGATGTCGCAGATCGGCGCGCCGACCTTGACCGGCGGCCGGCCCGGCCCCTCGCCGGTGATGCTCATCAGGCCGCTCATGCCCTGGGCGATTAGGTCGAAGCCGCCGCGCTCCGCATAGGGCCCGGTGCGGCCGAAGCCGGTGATGTGGCCGTAGATCAGGCCGGGATTGGCCTTGCGCAGGTCCTCGTAGTCGAGGCCGAGGCGCGCCATGGTGTCGCGGCGGTAGTTCTCGGTGACCACGTCCGCCGTTTCCAGCATGCGGGCGAGCACGCGCCTGCCGCCCTCGGTCTTCAGGTCGAGGGCGATGCCGCGCTTCGAGCGGTTGACCATCATGTAGGCGGCCGCCTCACCGTTCACCGCCGGCGGCACGCTGCGCCGGATATCGTCGCCGCCGGCGGCCTTCTCCACCTTGATCACGTCGGCGCCCATATCGGCCAGCATCAGGCCGCAGGTCGGCCCGGCCATGACATGACAAAGCTCGATCACCTTGACGCCCACCAGCGGGCCTTGGGTCGGCAGCGGCATCTTCGGCACTCCCTCGAATTCGACAGCGGCGGATCGCGGCCGGCATTATAGCGAACATCCGGCCGTCGGTTCAGGAAGGGTTCGGCCGTCTATGGACGACAAACCGGACAAGGAGACGGACATGCTGTACGCGTTGCTGATCCATCAGGCGGAAGAGGCGATCGAGGAGCGCTCCGCAACCGAGGAGGAAGCCGCCCTGGCGGCGCACCGCGCGCTGCAGCAAAAAGCCAAGGAAGCCGGCACCTTCGTCGAGGCCAACCAGCTGATGCCGAGCGCGGCGGCGACCTCGGTCAGGGTGCGGGGCGGCGAGACGGAGCTGATGGACGGGCCGTTCGCGGAGAGCAAGGAGGTCTTCATCGGCTACTACGTGCTGGATTGCGAGAATTTGGACGAGGCGATCGACTACGCGCGCATGATTCCGGTCTCGGATATGGGCGGGGTGGAGGTCAGGCCGGTCGCCTATTTCGAGGGTCCCGGGCAGAGCGGCGGGGAATGAGCGGCCTCGAGCCGATCCTGAAGGCGGCGCGGCGCCGGGCGCTGGCGACCCTGATCCGCGTCCTCGGCGATTTCGACGCCGCCGAGGACGCGCTGCAGGAGGCGATGGCGCGGGCGCTCGCCGCCTGGCCCAAGCGCGGCCTGCCGGACAATCCGGTCGCCTGGCTGGTCCGGACCGGCCGCAATTATGCGGTCGACGGCATCCGGCGGCGCGCGACCGAAAGCCGCCACGCGGCGCTGGCGGCGCCGCTCGCCGAGGCGGCCGCGGCCGGCGACCCGGCCGAGGCGGCCTATGACGACGATCTGCTGCGCCTGATCTTCACCTGCTGTCACCCGGCCCTGCCCCAGGCCGCCCAAGTGGCGCTCACGCTGAAGACCGTCGCCGGCCTCTCGGTAGACGAGATCGCCGCCGCCTTCCTGGTGCAGCCGAAGACCATGGAGCAGCGCCTGACCCGGGCCAAGCGCAAGATCCGCGACGCCGGCATCCCCTACCGCATCCCGGACGCGGCCGAGCGGCCGGCGCGCCTCGCCGCCGTTCTGGCGGTGATCTACCTGGTGTTCAACGAGGGCTACCGCGCTTCGCAAGGCCCCGAGCTGATCCGCGCCGAGCTCTGCCAGCTCGCCGTCCGGCTCGGCCGCTTCGCCGTTCGCCTCTTTGCCCACGACCCGGAGACCGCCGGGCTGCTTGCGCTGATGCTGCTGACCCATGCGCGGGCGCCGGCCAGGCTCGACGGCGCCGGCACCTCGGTGCCGCTGGAGGATCAGGACCGCGGCCTCTGGGACCAAGCCATGCTGCGGGAGGGCCGCGCCCTGGTGGAAAAGGCACTGTTGCGCAAGCGCCCCGGCCCCTACCAGATCCAGGCCGCGATCGCCGCCGTGCACGGCCGCGCCTTGGCGGCCGGCGATACCGACTGGGCCGAGATCGCGGCGCTCTACGCCGCGCTGGAACGCCACCGGCCGTCGGCCGTGGTGACCATCAACCGCGCCGTCGCTATCGCCCGCGCCGAGGGACCCGCGGCCGGGCTGGCGTTACTCGAGAACCTGGCGGACCTGCCGGAGATCGCGGGTTATCAACCGTTTCATGCGGCCAGGGCCGGCCTGCTGGAGGAAACCGGCGACGCGGCCGGCGCCCGCGACGCCTTGGCGCGCGCCCTGGCCCTGACCGATATCCCGGCCGAGCAGACCTATCTCCGCCGCAAGCTCGCGCGCCTGAAATAAGCCCAATAATACATGCCCGGCACCGGTGCCGGGCATGTATTATTGGGCTTATTGGGCTTATTGGGCTTACTCAGGGTATTTTTCCCCCGCCTGTCGGTATTCCGCCGGGTCGTCCGTCTTGTTTATGACCCACAACAGGAGGAACCGACATGGCCACCGCGCTGACGATCTCGAAACAGTTCCTGGACGCCTTCGCCGCCAAGGACGGCGATCGCGTGGCCGGGCTGATCGGCGACAACTTCAACTTCCGAGGCCCGGTCATGCAGTTCGACGACCGCGCCAGCTTCGTCGGCGCCATGGCCGAGCTGGCCGGGCAATGGGACTGCCGCCACGATAATCTGCAGGCCATCGAGCAGGACGGCAACGTCGCGCTCCGCTATGACTTCGTGATGCGCAAACCGGTCGTGCAAAGCCTGCCGATGATGGAGTGGCACCGGATCGAGGACGGCAAGATCGCCGAAATCCAGTTGATGTTCGACACCGCCAAGTTCAGCATGCCGGGCTGACGGCAACGCGTAGGAGGCGACAGATGAGCGGCGCGTTTCCCGGCTTCGGCCAGGGCTTTTTCGATTTCTTCGCGGAGCTCAAGGCGAACAACCGGCGGGACTGGTTCGAGGCGAACAAGCCACGCTATCGCATGGAAGTCCTGGCGCCGCTCTCCGACTTCGTCACCGCGATGGCGCCGCGGCTGGAGAAGATCTCCGCCCATTACGTCGCCGACCCGCGGCCCCAGGGCCGCTCGATCTTTCGCATCTACAAGGACATGCGCTTCGCCAAGGGCGGCACGCCCTATAAGGAGCACGCCGCCTGCCAGTTCCGCCACGCCGCCGGCAAGGATGCGCACGCGCCGGGCTTCTATGTCCATATCGCGGCCGACGAGCTGGTCTTCGGCGGCGGTGTCTGGAAGCCGCCGGCGCTGGAGCTGCGCCGGATCCGCGAGGCCATTGTGGCCAAGCCGGGCGACTGGACCAAGGTGATCCGGGACAAGCAATTGGCGGCGCAGTTCGGCAGCGTCAGCGGCACCGGGCTGAGTCGGCCGCCGCGCGGCTTCGACGCCGGCCACCGCCATATCGAGGACCTGAAGCGCCAGAGCTTCTTCGCCATGCGCCATGCGGCGCCGGGCCTCGCCCGCTCCGCCGACTTCGCCGACGAGGTCGAGGCGGCGTTCCGCGCCGCGACGCCGCTGATGCGCTTCCTGACCCGGGCGGTCGGCGCGCCGTTCTGAACCCACGGCACTTGACAAGCCCGGCGCGGTATCTATATTTAACCGAATGGTTAAGTATCAAAACGCCGAGCTCGACAGCGTGTTCTCCGCCCTCGGCGACGCGACACGCCGGGCGATCCTGGCGCGGCTCGCCGCGGAAGGCGAATGCGGGGTCAGCGAGCTAGCGGCGCCGCACCGGATATCGCTGCCGGCGGTCTCCAAGCACTTGCGCGTGCTGGAGAGCGCCGGCCTGGTCAGCAAGCAGAAGGACGGGCGGGTGGTGCGCTGCCGCCTGGAGTCGGCGCCCCTGAAACAGGCGGCCGACTGGGTCGAGCAGTACCGCGCGTTCTGGGACGAACAGTTCGATCGGCTGGCGGCTTATCTGGAAGCGGCCAAACCGGATGAAGAGGAGGAGACCGATGAGTGACGCGGCAACCCGAAGCGAGGGGGCGGCCGAGCCCCGGCTGGAGCTACGGCGCCGGTTCGCCGCGCCGCGCGAGGCCGTCTTTCGCGCCTGGACCGAGCCGGCGGCGATGGCCGAATGGTGGGGCCCGGAAGGCTGCACCGCGCCGCTTTGCGAGCTGGACCTCCGGCCGGGCGGCTCCTGGCGCACCTGCATTAGGACTTCCGACGGCAAGGACCTGTTCGTCGGCGGCCGCTACCGGGAAATTTCGCCGCCCGCGCGGCTGGTCTTCACCTTGGCCTGGGAAACCGACGGCGTTGCCGGCCACGAGACGGTCGTCACGCTGGAGTTCCTGGATCGCGGCAGGGCGACCGAACTGGTGCTGACGCAGGCGCCGTTCGAGACGACCGAGGCGCGCGACAGTCACGGCGACGGCTGGTCCAGTTCGTTTGATTGCCTGGAACGGCATCTTTTGGGGAGATAGATCATGGGACAGTTCCACGACATGCGGCTGCCGGGCGAGGACGACGCCTATCGCGCGGCACGGGACGAGTTGCTGGCGGCGGAGATCGATCTGCGCCGCCGGGTCGAGGCGGTCGCGGCACTGCGGCGCGGCCTGCCGGCCGGCGGCGAGGTGAAGGAGGATTATGTCTTCGTCGAAGGCGACCCGGCGACGGAAACCCGGTTCTCCGAGCTGTTCGCCGACGGCAAGGACAGCCTCGCCGTCTACAGCTTCATGTTCGCGCCGGACGCCGAGGCCGCCTGCCCGATGTGCACCGCGTTCCTGGACAGCCTGAACGGCGCCGCCCCGCATATCGGCCAGCGGCTCAATCTGGCGGTGGTCGCCAAGGCGCCGATCGGCCGGCTGCGGGACTGGGCGGCGGCGCGCGGCTGGACCAACCTGCGCCTGCTGTCGTCGGGCAACAATTCCTACAATCGCGACTATTTCGGCGAGACGCCGGACGGCGAGCAGACCGGCATGATGAATGTGTTTCACCGGACCGGCGATTTGATCCGACATACCTACACGTCAGAGATGCTGTTCGCGCCGGCCGAGCCGGGCCAGAACCCGCGCCATATAGACCAGGTCTGGCCGCTCTGGAACCTGTTCGACCTGACGCCCGAGGGCCGCGGCACGGACTGGTTCCCCAAGCTCGATTACGGCTGAGCGCGGACGGCACCACGCCACAGAAACCTCTTGTAAACCAAGTCGCGCGATAAAGACCCGGATCCCGGACCGGATCCGCGGCGGAGCTGAGCGCGGGAGGACCACGCGGCAAGAGGAACCGGCCCTTTGGCGAACCGGGACAGCGTGTCCAGCAACTTCGGCCCGGCCCAAGAGCCGACGCAGGGCTCTTTCCTGCTCGGCCGGGTGGTCTATCCGGCGATCGCCGGCGCTTACCGGGGGGTGCTCGGGAGCCGCCGCCGCTTCCTGTTGCTGGCGCTGCCGATCCTGCTGATCAGCGTGACCGCACAGGTCTTCGCCAAGCTGAACCATGACAGCGCCTGGTACCTGACGTCGGCCGCCGCCTATCTGGCCGGCGGCGAGCTCTACGGCGACATCTTCGTCGAGGTGAATCCGCCGCTCGCGCTCTTTCTCACGCTGCCGCCGGTGATCGTCGCGCAGTCGACCGGCCTCTTCGCGGTCGACGTCTTCGTCGCCTATGTGTTTGCGCTGATCGCGGCGTCGCTCTGGCTCTGCCGCAGCATGCTGACCGATCTGCTGCCGGCGGCGGCGCGGCGCGGCCTGCTGTTCTGCGCGCTGATCGCCCTGGCCGCGGCGCCGGCCGTCGATTTCGGCCAGCGCGAGCACCTGCTGGTGATCTTCGCGCTGCCCTACCTGTTTCTGGCGGCACGGCGCGCCGAGGGACTGGCCACCGGCGCCGGCCCGGCCGTCCCGATCGGCGTCTTCGCCGCCCTCGGCTTCGCGCTGAAGCCACACTTCCTGCTGGTGCCGGCGGTGCTGGAGGTCTATCTGCTGCGGCGCGCCCAGGCGCCGCGCCGCCTGCTTCGGCCCGAAACCCTCGGCCTCGGCGTCGTCGTGCTGCTCTACCTGGTGGGCGCCACGCTTCTGACCCCGAGCTACTTCACCCAGGTGCTGCCGCTCGCCATCGCCCTCTACGACGGTCTGAGCGCGCCCTGGCTCGCCGTCATCCTGCGCGGCCAGACACCCCTGCTGGCGCTGGTGCTGCTGGCCTACCTCAAGGTCCGTCCCGGCCTGCGCCAACGCGGGTTGGTCGACGTGCTGTGTATCGCGGCCTTTTGCTTCCTCGTCACCTATTTCCTGCAACTCAAGGGTTGGCCCTACCAGATCTTTCCGGTGACGGCCTGTCTGATCCTGGCGCTCGGCGCCTATACCGTGAACCAACTCGACGAGGCCGCCGCCGGCGAGGTTCCGTACCGACCTGGCTGGCCGCTGCGCGAGCTCGTGGCGGCGGCCGGCATCGTCCTGCTGTCGACGGTCGCGCTCGGCCTGTCGCGGGGCGAATATCGCAATCCCCATGTCAGGCAGATGGCGGCGACCATGCGTTGGCATGCGGCCGGCGGCGCGGCCTATGTCTTCACCTCGAATGTCAGCGTCGCCTTTCCCCTGGTCACCTATGCCGGCGCCGAATGGGCCTCGCGCTTCTCTACGCTCTGGCCGCTGCCCGGGCTGATGCGCCGGCAGCTGACCGCGTCGGGCGACCCGGCGCGCCTCGAGGAAATCGAGGATTTCGTGATTGACGCCGTGGTCGCCGATTTCGAGCACTGGCGGCCGCAATTCGTCATCGTCGACAGGCGCCGGGAGAAGCCCTATTTCGGCGGCGTTTCGTTCGACTACATCCGGTTCTTTTCCAGGGATCCGCGCTTCGCGGCGATCTGGCAGAACTACGATCAGGTCGTCGATTTCGGCGAGTTCGCCGGCTTCCGCCGGCGGTCGCCCTGAACCGGCCGAGGCGGCCGCCCGCCCTGGCTGCGGCCGCCCGGTTCACGTTACCCTGGCGGGGTAATGGATCCCGCCGCCAAGATATCGCGCCGCCCGGGCCTTGGTCCGGGTTTGGGTCTGGCCGTGGTCGTCCTGGGCACCCTGCTGGGGCCGCTCGATACCGCCGTCAATGTCGCCTTTCCGCATATCACCGGCGCCTTCGGCGAGCCGCTCGGCGCCATCCAATGGGTCGTCATCTGTTATGTGCTGACCTATTCCAGCCTGATCCTGGTCTGCGGCCGGCTTGGCGACCTGTTCGGCCATCGCCGGATCTTCGCCCTCGGGCTGGTGGTCAGCGCCGTCGCCCTGGCGCTCTGTGCCGTGGCGCTCGGCTTCGGCCTGCTGCTCGCATTCCGGGTCGCCCAGGGCGTCGGCACGGCGCTGATGCTGAGCTGCAGCGCCGCCCTGGCGATGGCGCTCTATCCGGAACAGCGCCGGCCGCAGGTGCTCGGCCTCTACACCATGGCCTTCGGCCTCGGCGCCGCGGTCGGCCCCGGTCTCGGCGGCCTGATGATCGAGGCCTGGGGCTGGCCTTCCGTGTTCTGGTTCCGGGTGCCGCTCGCGCTCGCGGTCCTGGCGACGATCGTTATCCTGCCGGCGCCGGCGCGCCGGCCTGCCGACGGGCAGTTCGACCTGGCCGGCGCGATCCTGGTCACCGCCGCGCTGGCCGGTGGCGTGCTGGCGCTGAACCGGTTCGGGCATGGCGCCGACGGCTGGCCGTTGGGGGCGGCGCTGGCCGCCCTATCGCTCGCCGCTTTCGTCTTCTTCATACGGCGCCAGAACCGCCTCTCGGAGCCGATCATCCGGCCGGCGCTGTTCCGCCGCGCCGATTTCGCGGTCGCGAATCTCGCCAACACCATAGTCAACTTCGCCGGCTTCGCCGTGCTGCTGTTCGTGCCCTACTATCTCGACATCGTCTCGGGCTTTCCGCCGGCGCTGTCCGGCGTGGTGCTGGCGCTGGCGCCGCTCGGCTTCATCCTGGGCTCGTTCGCCGGCGGGCCGCTGGCGCTTCGCCTGGCCGCCAACCGGGTCTGCCTCGCCGCCCTGGCGCTGGTCGCCGCCGGGCTCCATGTCGTGGCCGGCTGGCCCGCCGAGGCCGGCTGGTGGGTGCTGACGCCGCCGCTACTGTTGATCGGGCTCGGCCAGGGCGTCTTTCAGGTCGCCTACACGGAGACCGTCGTGGCCCGCCTGCCGGCGGCCGAGCGCGGCGTCGCCGGCAGCCTCGCCATGCTGACCCGCACTATCGGCATCGTCTTCGGCGCCACCATCCTGGCGGCGGTGTTTGCCGCCTTTCAGGGCGGCGCGGAGGACCGCTTCCTGGCGGCCTTCGGCCTGACCTTCGAGACCGCCGCCCTGGCGCTGGTCGGCTTCGTCCTGCTCACCATGCTGCGGCCGCGCGTCTGGTTCGGTTGAGGAAGCCGACGGCGCGGCATTGATCCGGGTCAAGGGCCGGCGGTCGTCCGGATGGCAAATTGCTGGCCGGCGTGGGAAGTTCCGTCATGGATCAGACGATGCGGCAATTCTCCGACTTCATCCGGACGGTCGGGCGCGGCCAGAATCTGTCGCGGCCACTGAACGAGGGCGAGGCCGCCGAGGCCATGGCCATGATCCTGGCCGGCGAGGTGGCGCCGGTGCAGCTCGGCGCCTTCCTGGTGGTGCTGCGCTACCGCCGCGAGACGGCTGCCGAGCTCGCCGGCTTCGCGCGCGCCGCGCGCGCCCGGATGGCGGCGCCGGCCGGTCTCGGCGCCGATCTCGACTGGCCGTCCTATGCCGACCGGCACCGGCAGCTGCCCTATTTCCTGGCCGCGGCGCTGGCGCTCGCCGAGGCCGGCATCCGCGTGGCAATGCACGGCATCGCCGGCGCCGGACCGGTCGCCACGCCGGCGGTGCTCGGCGCCCTCGGGATTGCGCCGGCAGAGGACTACCGCGCGGCGGCCCGGCAACTGGATAGCGCCGGCTTCACCTATCTGGCGATCGAGACCTTCTGCCTGCCGCTTGCCGAGTTGTTCGGGCTGCGCCCGGCGCTCGGCCTGCGCTCGCCGGCCAACAGCTTCTGCCGCGAGCTCAACCCGCTGGCCGCCTCCTGCCAATTGCAGGGCGTCTTCCACCCGACCTATCTGCCGCTGCATCAAGCGGCGGCGGTCCTGCTCGGCCAGCCGGCGGCGGCGATCTTCAAGGGCGGCGGCGGCGAGGTGCAGCGCAACCCGCTAAAACCCTGCCGGGTCGCCCGGGTCGTCGACGGCGCGGCGGATGAGGAGACCTGGCCGGCCCTGCTGCCGGGCGATAACCACGCCTGGCGCGACGACCCGTTGGACCCGGCGGAAGTGGTCGGGCTCTGGCGGGGGACGCGCGCCGCGCCGGCCGGCGAGGCGGCGGTCACCGGCACCATCGCCATCGCGCTGAAGCTGCTCGGCCGGGCGGAGAGCCAAGCGGCGGCGGAGGCCAAGGCGGAAGCGCTCTGGCGCGACCGGCCGAAGCGGAAATACGGCGCCTAGATCGACGCCGCCTGATCCAGCAGTAGATCAGCTATTTCCGGCGCCGCGCCGATCGGGCCGGCATAGGCCGCCGGGCCGGGCGCCACGGCAAGCAATCGGGACACGTCCGCCTCGCCGTGCAGGCCGTGATCGGCGAACCAGCCGACCGCGACGATGGGCCGGGCGCCGCCCTCGGTAACCACCTGCGCAAGGTAGGGCGCCTGGTCCAGGAAAACCGCGCGCGCCTCCGCGAATTCGCCCGTCCCGGCGATCTCCGCCGTCCGTGCCAGGGCCGCCTGGCCGCTTTGGCCATCGCGTGGTGTGCCGTGGCCGACGATCAACAGCCGGACCTCGCCCGGCGGCCAGCCTTGGGCGGCGGCGACCCGCCGCGCCGCCCGGGCGATCATGCCGGTCAGGCCGCGATGCAGGCCGAGTGGCCGGCAGAGGGCGACCCGGTCGAGGTCGGGTCCGAGCGCGGCGAGCGCCCGCGGCAGCACCTGCCGGGCGGTGTAGCCCTCGGCCATCAGCAGCGGCACCAGATGGATGCGCGGCGCGCGCATCGCCGCCACCGCCTCGGCCGGCGTCGGCCGGCCCTTGAGACAACAGGCGCGGACCTCGGCGAAGCGGCCGCGCCGCGCCAGGCGCGCGGCATGCCAGGCGGCGACCCCCGGCCCGCCGCCGACGCCGTGGGCGCAGAGCAGCAGCCCGGGCTTCGCCGGATCAGTGACTGGTGCCTTCGGAGAGGCGGGTCTTGTTGAACACATTGTACTTGCCCGACGGCTTCACCATCGGGATCCGTTTCACTTCCTTCAGGGTTTCCGCGTCATAGACGATGATGGCGCCGTCCATGTCCCAGATGGAGAGCATCGTAGCGGCCGTCGCGGGTGAACTCGACATGGGCGGCGGTCTTGCCGGGCGCGGGGCGGAGTGTGGCCGCGATCTCCAGCGTCTGCTTGTCGATCACATGCACCGCGTCGCGGTTCGGGCCGAAGAACACGTCGACCCAGGCGTAGCGGGAATTCTCATGGCTGCGCAGGAAGAAGCCGGGGCCCAGCGTCTCGATGGTCTTCACCATCTTCCAGGTCTTCAGGTCGATGAAGCTGACCCGGCCGCCCTTCAGATGCGGCGTCGCCATGATGCGGCGGCCGTCGCGCATCCAGGAGATGCCGGAGCCGAGATGCGGCAGACCGGCCAAGGGCAGCTCGGCGATGGCGCGCCTGACATCGAGATTGACCGCCACCGCCCGGCCGCCGTCGCGCGCGGCGCCGATCAGGGCGCGGTAGGACGGCGTGAAGAAGAAGTCGTCGAGCGGCTGCTCCAGCGGGGTGCGCCGGATCGGAAATTGGGTTTTCGGGCCCGGCACCGCCTCGACCATGCCTTCCTCGTAGGAATGCACCAGGCCGCTGTAGGCGGGCGGCGGGTCTTTGGCGTAGGACACCTCCCAAAGCTCGGCCACGTCCTTCAGGGCGACGACGAAGCTCTCGCGCGGCGCCGCCTGATAGACGGCGCTGACCCGCGAGGTGGTCTTGCCGCGGAAATCGGTCACCGGGATCACCTCGAGCGGCTTGAGGTCGTCGGCATCGAGCAGCACCAGGCTGTGCGGCAGGTAGTTGGCGGCGGCGACGACGCGCCCGTCATGGGAGATCGCGATGTTGCGCATGTTGATGCCGGCGCGCACCTCGGCCACCAGTTTCAGGCCGTAGAGGTCGTATTTGCTTATCCAGCCGTCACGCGAGCCGAAATAGACGAAGCGGCCGTCGGGCGAGAACTTCGGCCCGCCATGCAGGGCGAAACGGCTCGGGAAGCGGGTGATCGGCTCGAACCGGTCGCCGTCCAGCACGGTCACATGGTGGTCGCCGCTCTCGACCACGACGAATAGGTTCAGCGGGTCGGCCTGGTGCACCGGCGCGGCCGGCAGCTCGGCCGCCGCGGTCACCGTCTGGCGCGAGGCGCGGATCTGCGCCAGGTCCCAGCGCGGCAGCTCGGGGAGCGGCGTGTAGATCAGCCGGACCAGCGCTGCGGTCTCCTCCGCCGTCAGGCTGTCGCCGAAGCCCGGCATCTGCGTCGCCGGCCGGCCCTCGGCGATCACCGCCGCCGCCTTGGCCTGGCGCAGCCGACGCAGGTTCTCCGGCAGTAGCGCCGGCCCCGAGCCGCCGAGCCGGTCGACGCCGTGGCAGGCGGCGCAATGGTTCTGGTAGACGGGGCCCACGTCGACCGCCGCCGCGGCCGCGCCGCCGGTGAGCGCGAGCAGCGCCAGCGCTGAGACAGCGGCGCTATTCAGCAGCGACCACATGCGATGCCTCCGCGCGGACGCCGATGCCGATCTCCGCGTCGGTCAGGTAGCAGGCCGGATCCTCGGCCCAGGGGTCGTCGGCCAGTTGCAGGGCACGGACGCGCGTGTTGCCTCCGCAGATGTCGAAATGGCGGCAGGCGGCGCAGCGGCCCTTGATCCGCCGCGGCCTGGCCTTCAGGCCGGCCATAATCGGGTCCGAGGTGTCCGGCCAGATCTCCGAGAACGGCCGCTCGCGCACATTGCCGAGATCGTAGTGCCACCAGAAGGTATCAGGGTGGACATTGCCGAGATTGTCGATGTTGGCGACGTTGACGCCGGAGGCGTTGCCGCCCCAGGCGGCGAGCTTGGCCCGGATATGCTGGGCCCGGTCGGGGAAGCGGTCCTCGACCCAGTGCAGGAAGTAGACGCCGTCTGCGTCGTTGTTGCCGGTGACGAATTCGCGCTCGACGCCGGCCGCGACCGCCTCCCAACAACGTTCGAACACCAGGTCCATCGCCGCCCGGGTGGTCAGGTGATAGGCGTCGTCGTCGCGGTAGCGGTTGCCGCGGCCGGCATAGACCAGATGCGAGAGGTAGAACTTGTCGATCCGTTCCGCCTCGACCAGGTCGAGCAGCGCCGGCAGCGATTGCACCGTGTTCTCGGTCATGGTGAAGCGGAGCCCGACCTTGACGCCCGCCGCCCGGCAGAGGCGGATGCCGGCGAGCGCCTTGTCGAAGGCACCTTCCTGGCGACGGAAGCCGTCATGCACCGCGCCGATGCCGTCGAGGCTAACGCCGACATAGTCATAGCCGACCTGGGCGATCCGCCGGCTTGTCGCCTCGTCGATCAGCGTGCCGTTCGACGACAGCCCGACATAGAAGCCGAGGTCCTTGGCGCGGCTGGAGATGTCGAAGATGTCGGGCCGGATCAACGGCTCGCCGCCGGACAGGATCAGCACCGGCACGCGGAAGCCGCTGAGGTCGTCCATCACCGTGAAGACTTCCTCGGTCGAGAGCTCGCCGGGGAAGTCGACATCCGTCGACAGGGAATAACAGTGCTTGCAGTTGAGGTTGCAGCGCCGGACCAGGTTCCAGATCACCACCGGGCCGGGCGGCTCGCGCCGGCGGACCGGCGTCGGCTCGATGATCTCGCGCATGAACTGGCTGAGACGGAACATGGTCTGGTCCTTTCCTAACCGGCCATTCGGATGCCAGTCTTCTTCAGGATACGTGTGCTGTACAGAACATCATGGCCGCGATCGTCTGGCCCGAGCAGTTGGGCGATTTGGCCGACCTTGTCCTCGACCTCGTCGCGGCTCCGCCCATGCACCATGGCGAACAGGTTGTAGGGCCAGAGCGGCAGGTGGCGCGGCCGGCGGTAGCAATGGGTGACGAAATCGAGCGCGCCGACACGCCGGCCGGCCTCGCCGATCCGCTCGTCCGGTACATCCCAGACCGACATGCCGTTGGCCCGGTAGCCGAGCGCGTAGTGGTTCGGCACCGCGCCGATGCGGCGGATCACCCGGGTCTCCAGCATGCGGGCGAGGCGCGCCCTGACCTCGCTCTCGTCGAGGTCGAGCTCGGCCGCGACCGCGCCGTAGGGACGCGGGTCGAGCGGCAGGCCGCGCTGGGTCGCGCGGATGATGCGGCGGTCGGTCGCATCGATCGGCGGCGGCGCGCCGATTTTCGGGTGCTGGTTCATGCCGTGAGTTTCAACTCCAGGAAATATTCTTCTTGTTTCGGCAGATCGAGCACCGCCAGGCCGGTCGCCCGCTCGATCTCGGCCAAGATGGCGGCGATCCGCGCCGGATCCGGCGCCGCCACCACAAACCACATGTTGAATTCGTGGTCGCGGCGGTAGTTGTGCGCCACCTCGACGAATTCATTGACCGTCTCGGCGACCGCGTCGAAGCGCGCCTCCGGCACCGACATTGCCGCGAGCGTCACGGCGCCGCCCATCCGCTCCGCGTCATACATCGGGCCGAAGCGGCTCAGCACGCCGGCCTCGAGCAGTCCTTCGAGGCGTTCGATCAACATCGTCTCTTCCAGACCGAGGGTCTCGGAAACATCCTTATAGGGCCGCTCCGTGATCGGGAAGCCGCCCTGCAGGGTGTTGACGATGCGCTTGTCGAGGGCATCCATCAGGCCGCCCCCGCATCGTAGCGCGCGCCGCGCTGCTTGAATTGGCGCCGGCTGAACAGCACCGCGCGCGGCACGTCCTCGATGCCGCCGTCACGCGCCGCTTCGGCGACCAGTGCCTCGACCGCCGCCCGCTCGCGGCCGTGGATCATCGAGAACAGGTTGTAGGGCCAGTCCGGCCGCCGCCGCGGCCGCTGGTAGCAGAGGGTGACATAGGGCAGCGCGGCGAGCCGCTCGCCGGCCGCGTCGACCGCGTCGTCGGCCACGTTCCAGACGACCATGGCGTTGGCGCGGTAGCCGAGCTCCCGGTGGCGGACGATGACGCCGAAGCGCTGCACCACGCCGCCCTCGATCAGCCGCGCGGCGGCCGCGATTATTTGGTTCTCGGTTAGACCCAGGCGTTCGGCGAGCCGCGCATAGGGCCACGGTTCCAGCGGCAGGCCTTCGGCCAGCGCCACGGCAACATTCCGGTCGCTGTCGCTCAAGCCCATTGCAGCGGGAACCCCAAATCCAGGTGATGGGCGCGGACCAGCGGCAGGTTGAGCACGGCGATTCCGCTTTGCGCCTCGATTTCCGCCAGCACCGCCTCAACCGCCGCCCGGTCGGCGGCGGCGACCACGAACCAGAGGTTCAGACGGTGCTCGCGCTCGTAGTTGTGGTTGACCGCCTCGAAACCGCTGACCAGATCGGCGACTTCTTCCAGGCGCTCGGGCGGCACCGCCATGGCGGCCAGCGTGCTCCAGCCGGCGCGGTGCGGGCGCAGCACGGCGCCGACCCGGTCGATCAGCCCGGCCGCGGCGAGGCGCCGAAGCGCGGCAATCACCGTCTGCTCGTCGCTGTCGAGGCGTTCCGCGATCACCGCGAAGGGCCGCGGTGCCAGCGGGAAGCCGCGCTGGAATTCGTCGAGCAGACGCTTGTCCAATTGGCTGAGCGTCATCGCCGACATCGTCACCTCATAACCCGATGCGGTTGGCGCGCGCAGTGAGAAAGATGCCGCTCGGCTTGGCCATCGGCAGGCGGGCGGTGCGGCGGAAGCTTGCGGTGTCGTAGACGTCGACCCGGTCCTCGTCGCGGACCGAGATCCAGACCTGCTCGCCGCGCGGCGTGAATTCGAGATGCAGCACCGCCTTGCCGGGCGTCAGGCGGTGGACGATCCGGCGGGTCGCGACGTCGATTACCTGCACGACGTCGTTCTTCGGATGGGCGAAGTTGACCCAGACCTGGCGGCCGTCGGGCCGCGCCACCACGAATACCGGCTGGCCGTGCACCGGGATGCGTCCGACCTCGCGCCAGCTCTGCCGTTCCACCACCAGCACCTCGTGGCGGCCGACCGCCGGCAGGAACAGCACGTCGCCGGCGCTCGCCCAGCCTTCCAGATGCGGCATCTTGTAGACCGGCAGCGGCGCCTCGCCGCGGCCATAGCCGTCGAGCACCAGGCGCACGCCGGCTTCGGGATGCCACAGGTCGAGCAGCGCCAGACCGTCCTCGCCGAACAGGCCGGCGATGTAATAGCGCCCGTCGCCGGTCACCAAGACATCGTAGGGCTGATTTCCGACGGCTTCGAAGCGCTCGATCTTCGGTGCGCGCGGGTCGGTCAGGTCGGCGAGCCAGATCTCGCCAGCATCGTAGAGCGAAAAGACGAAGCGTTGATCCGGCGCGTCGACCAGGCCGACCACCTTGGACAGCTCCTGGTCGCCGGCGCCCGCCGCCGGGATATCGG
>CAJHXX010000533.1_pt1 | contig 24098 bp, 25 predicted proteins | sample 9198511 | NCBI WGS metagenome assembly CAJHXX01 (sample SAMEA7708325, study PRJEB35096) | sediment metagenome | biome: marine neritic benthic zone biome [ENVO:01000025]; feature: sediment [ENVO:00002007]; material: shallow marine sediment [ENVO:03000034] sea grass bed [ENVO_01000059] ...
CGACCCACTCGTCGGCGATCGCCGAGTAGCCGCTGCGCACCGGGTTCACCGAGACGAACTTGGCGCCCTGGTTCTTGAGCTTGCCGAGCGCGATCTTGATCGGGTTGGAATCGTGGTCCTCGGCGACCCCGAACATCATGAAGTAGCGGGTCAGTTCCCAGTCGGGCTCGCCGAATTCCCAGAACGAGCCGCCGATCGTGTAGAGCCCGCCGGCGGCCATGTTGACCGAGCAGAAGCCGCCGTGCGCGGCGTGGTTGGGGGTGCCGAACTGGCTCGCCCACCAGCCGGTCAGCGACTGGCTCTGGTCGCGCCCGGTGAAGAAGGCGAGCTGCTTCGGGTCGCTCTCGCGGATCGCGCCCAGCCATTCGGTCGCGAGGTCGAGCGCCTCGTCCCACTCGATCTCCTCGAACTCGCCAGCGCCGCGCTCACCGACCCGCTTCAGCGGTTTGGCAAGCCGCGCCGGCGAGTAGTGCTGCATGATCCCGGCCGAGCCCTTGGCGCAGAGCACGCCGCGGTTCACCGGATGGTCCGGGTTGCCCTCGATATAGCGGATGCCGCCGTCCTTCAGATGCACCTTGATGCCGCAGCGGCAGGCGCACATGTAGCAGGTGGTGTATTTGACTTCGTCCGCGACCGCGGGCGAGGTCTCGACCCGCCGGTCGCGCGGCATTTCCGTGGATGACATCGATGACGCCGAACTGTTGCGCAACTGAGCGCGGCGAGCTTAACCGACATGCCCGGGTGGGGAAACCGGCGCGGCCCCTTCCGGCCGCCGTTTGCGCGCAGTATGGTCGGGCGTTTGGAAATCCAGGAGACGGCGGCAATGGCGGAAGCTTACGACGCGGTGGTGATCGGCTCGGGCGTGGTCGGCGCCTCGACCGCCTATCACCTGGCGCGGCTCGGCCGACTCAAGGTCTGCGTGGTCGAGCGCGGCGCGGTCTGCTCGGGGGGCACCGCGCGCTCCTGCGCCATCGTTCGCTCGCATTATTCGGTGCCCTCCAACACCGCGCTGACCCTAAAGAGCCTGGAGATCCTGGCCGAATTTTCCGACTACCTGGAGGACTCGCAAGCGGAATCCGGCTTCGTCAATTCCGGCTATCTGTTCCTGGCGCCCGAGGGCGAGACCGCGGCCAAGCTCGCCGCCAATCTGGAGATGCAATCGGGCGTCGGCGCCGAGACCTATCTGGTCGACAAGGGCGAGGCGCTGGAGCGCCATCCGCTGCTCGACCTCGACGACATCGCGGCGGTCGCCTATGAGCCGAACTCCGGCTATGCCGACCCCTATCTCACCACCACCGGCCTCTTAGGCGCGGCGCGGGCCAGGGGCGCCGTGCTGAAGACCCACTGCCCGGTGACCGCGATCCGCCATGACGGCGGCAAGGTGGCGGGCGTCGAAACCGACGCCGGGCCGATCGACGCGCCGCTGGTGGTCTCCGCCGTCGGGCCCTGGACGGCGGCGCTGACCGGCCCGCTCGGGCTCGAGATCCCGCTCCAGGTCTCGCGCCATACGGTGCTGACCTTCCGCGCCGAGGCGGCTTACGCGCGTGACCTGCCGGTGATCAAGGACATGACGACGAAGAACAAGATGTATTTCCGCCCGGCCACCGGCGGCGTCGTGCTGGTCGGCACCGGCGACCATGGCGACTCGGTGCCCGAGCCGGCGGCGATGGACGAGAATGTCGGCGCCGACTATGTGCTGACCCAAGGCGGGCAGCTCGGCCGCCGCATGCCGAGCTTCGGCGCGGCGGCGCTGACCGACTGCTGGGTCGGCGCCTATGACATCACCCCCGACTGGAACCCGGTGATCGGCCCGGCGGCCGGCGGGCCGGACGGGCTCTGGCTGACCTTCGGCTTTTCCGGCCACGGCTTCAAGCTGGCGCCGGCCTTGGGCGCCATGCTGGCGGCGGCGATCCTGGGCGAGACGCCGGAGATCGACCTCGCCCCCTACCGCCCCGGCCGCTTCGCCGAGGGTGAGCCGCTGGTCGGCGCTTACGGCATCGGCTCGCTGTCGTGACCGGGATCACCACCGAGCGGCTGCATCTGACGCCGTTCGCCCTGGCCGATCGCGCGGCGCTCACCCGGCTCTACGGCGACCCGGCGGTGATGGCGATCCGCAAATTGGGCGTCCGCAGCGCCGAACAGGCGGCCGCCGACTTGGCCGCGATCCTGGCCCATTGGGAAGCCTACGGCTTCGGGGTGTTCGCGGTTCGTGAGCTTGGACAGGAGGCGGTGATCGGCGAATGCGGCCTGCGCCATTTCGACCCGGACGAGCCGGATGCCGGCGAGGTCGAGATCACCTACGGCCTGTTTCCGGCCGCGCAAGGCCGCGGCTACGCCACCGAGGCGGCCCGCGCCGTGCTACGCTTCGGCTTCGCCGATATCGGCCTAGCCCGCATCCTGGCCGTCGCCCGCGCCGACAACCTCGCCTCGCACCGGGTCATGCAGAAACTCGGCATGCGCCATCTCGGCAATTTCGCCGGTGGCACGGCCGAGATCGTCAAATACGAACTGACCCGCGAGGACTTCGCCGGGTAAGACCCGCCGGTTCCCCGCTCGCGCCGATTCGGGTAGTATTGCCGCGGGTTGCGTGCCATCGGACAGACAACCGGACGGGGAGCGAACCATGAGCGACATTCCGACGATCAAGGGCGTGCATCACAGCGCCTTCCTCTGTCGCGACGCCGCCGAAACGCGCGACTTCTATTGCGGCGTCCTCGGCATGCGCCTGCGCGCGGCGCTGGTCATCGACACGCGCCCCGGCACCGACATCCCGCTGAAATACATGCATCTTTTCTTCGAGATGGCGGACGGCAACTACATCGCATTCTTCGACCTGCCGGACAGCGTCAGCCCGGAATATTTCGGCCTCAAGGATTCGATGCAGGACTACCATTTCGCGATGGAACTGGCCGATCTCGACGAGCTGCACCGGTTCAAGGCGCGACTGGAAGCGCATGGGCTGCCGGTGCGCGGGCCGACCGACCACCGCTTCTGCCATTCGATCTATTTCCACGACCCGAACGGCCTGCAGCTCGAATTCACCGTGCGCGACGCCCGCCACGACGCCGTCCTCGACGAGGAGGAGGCCAAGCTCGACGAGGTCATGCGCCGCTGGACCGCGGAAACCGCGCCGATCAAGGCGGCGCGCCTGAAGCCGGTGGCGGCCGAGTAGGCACCAATCGCCACGGCTGGATTCGGAACGGAAAGCCCTCTCCCAACGGGAGAGGGGACCCGGCCGCGAATGTTACGCTCGGAATTGCTCACGCATTGGGAACGGCCGAAGCCTTGACCCAGACCACGTGAAAGATTTGTTCGCGAAGATCGGTTGCCGCGGCTGATCGGCGTCGGTCGCGCCGTCCTTAGAGAGGCAGCCGGATCGCCGCCAGGCGCCGACGGTCCGTGGCGCCGTCTGGCGTTTCGAACACGAAGCGGCCATGCACCGGGAAATGGTCCGACAGGTCGCGGCCCTCGGCGCGCGGCCGGCGCACCTGGTTGAACGCGGCGACCGGCCGCAGATGCCGGTTGGAATAGAGCAGATAGTCGATCAGCCGGTGGCTGGTGCCGTAGACCAGCTGGTTGCGCGCCGCATCCTTGGTCGGTTCATGTATGCCGCCCGCCGGCGGCGCCGGATGGGTTGCGTCGAGCATGTTCGTCATCGCCGTGAAGGCGCCGGTCTCCGGGTCGGCGAAGCGGTTGACGTTCAGGTCGCCGCCGATCAGCACCGGCTCGTCCGCCGGCAGGTCCATCTCGTCGATCATGGCGCGCAGCGCCCTGATCTGGCGCTCGCGCACCGCCCGGTAGCGTTTGCTCGCCTGCAGATGGGTGGCGAAGACGTGCAGGCGGTGGCCCTGCTTGTTGATGCGGGCGTAGAGCACGCCCTTGTCGGCCAGGCAGTCGGCGCCGGCGCAGGTCGCGCCGAAGGTCAGCTCGGCCTCGGCCTCGATCGGCCATTCGCTCAGGATCATCACGCCGCCGTCCTGGAAGACGCCGCTGTCGCGGCCGAGCACGCGGGACCGGTGCGGATAGGCGTCGCCGAGGGCGTCGAGCAGGCGGCGCCGACTGCTGTCGGAGAACACCTCCTGCAGCAGCACCAGGTCATAGCCCTTGAGCTCAGGCCCGATGCGCGGCGCGCGGAACGCCTGGTCGTCGGGCAGCAGCGGCCTGAGATAGACGTTGTAGCTCAACAGGTCGACGCTGAAGCCGTGCGGGCCGTCGGCCGCGGCCGGCTGGGCAACGGCGGTCGCGGCGGCGGCCGCAAGCGTCGCCGGGATCAGCCGGGCAGCGCGCGCCCGGAGGCGAAAGAGAAATGAGCTCTGCATCGAAAGGCCGCGGCCTCCCTGAACGACCGATCCGACCGCCGGCTGGCACGGATCGTCGCCGCGGCCCGGTAAAAGAAGTCTTAAAGCGGCGCCCGCCACACCGGTCATGGATGCGCCTGGGCCCCTTCCCCGTGAGCCACCTATATATAAGTGCCGCGCCGATCCGGCCAGCGGAAACTCGCGCCGGCCGGGCCGTTCTCAATCAGCCTGTTCCGGAGATATCGGACCTTCCACCTGCACCAGAACGGAAACAGCAATAGGCCCGTGGTGCTGTCCTCGCGCCAGTCGCCATTCTCCATGTACTCCACGGTCCATTCGTGGTCGATGCTGCAGCGGGACTGGACCTTTAGCCGGCAGCCATCCGAGAGGCCAAAGGCGAAACATTCCAGCGCCGCCTCCGGCTCGGCGAAGTGCTCGTGCCAGCCTTCGAAATGCACCACGTATTCGCCGCCTCCCTGCCACAACGAAACCTCGAAGGCGTTCGCATCGGCCGCTTCGACTGTGATCGAATTCGTGCCACGCGCGACGCGGGCGCCCGGATATTTCTCCAGTTTTCGTTCGATAGTCTCGAATATGTCCATCGCTGCAATGCCGGCCAATCGAGAAACCATTGGATCATAGAAACGGCACACGGGGGCGAACATTAACGGCTTCATTATCTTTTGACGTTCTATGGGCAAGATTATGTTCTCCGTTGTGGGTGGCTGTGGCGCGCGTGCCGCAGCCAGTCCCAGGATTTGGTAGTGCCGGGCGATGGACGAAGAAACCGCTGGGCTGTTCCTCGCGGACTGCGAGGAGATTTTCGACTTTGTCGTCCGGGACCATGGATTCGGCCCCGGCGAATTAATCCATGAAGAGCGGACGCGTCATTTGCAAGTGACCTTCCGGGGCACGGCACTCGCCCTCGCCTGCAAATACGACTATCGCGACAAATTCGCCGGCCTCGACGTGATCCGGCTGCTGGACGATGCCACAAAGAAAGCGCTTGCCGCAGAGTGGGAGGCGCGAGAAATACTGCTCGCCCGCAAGGTCAAGCAGGCAATCGACGAGGGCCGGGATCCGAGAGAAGCCGAGTGGGATGTGCCGCCAGAGCGCCATACGGATGGGTCGCTGTTCCAGATCCTGCTTTGTCGAGGCGTTCCGTACTACACTCCGGCGCCGGGTGCGAAGAAAGAAAAGAAATCGAAGCGGCGTAAATACTTAGCCTTGGCCGAGATCGATGATCGCACGCTCTGGAGAGAGTCGTTCGAACAGGCTGCCGCCGCCCTGAAGCGGGCGGGTCAGGATATCCTGCGCAATGAGATTCAGTGCTTCAAGGACCTGGAGAACGACCCCATGAATCGCCCGCCGAGAAAGGGCCCGCCGAAACTTCCTTGACGGGTATCGGCCGTGGGTTAGTCGGACTTTTTGCCGAGGCTCGCCGGGTCGACCAGGGCGTCGGCCGGATCGCGCGACGGCAGCAGGGGCTGGAAGCGGCCGATCGGCCGCGGGTCGGCTCGATGCCGTTGCGGCAGGGCGGCGTCGCTGCGCGGCGCGGCCGGTTCGGACAGCGCGCTGCCGAGGGGGTCGCCGCGGCTGACGAGACGCGCCTCGGCGGCCGGCCCCGCCGCGGCCGCGCCGGCCGCGCTCAGCGCCGCCGAGACCAACAGGCCGAGCGCGATCAGGCCGCGTCGCGGCTCTGCCGCGCCTGGTGTCTCTCGATCGGTCGGAGCCTGCTGCATCGACGGGTCCCGCGGCTTGGGCCGGCCTCGGAAAGATCGTGGCGCCGGCTTCCGTGGATGGTCGCCGCGGACGGGTTAACAAAGGCTGAACGATTGCCCGATCCCAATCGATATCGGCAGTGGTTGACGCCGAACGAAATCCGTCCCATTTGTAGGCCCCATCGACAAGTGTCCGACCGATTCAACACGCGTCGCGTCTATCGCCAAGGCTCTAGGGATTGCGGGGGCAGGCCTATGACATCTCGGGTTCACGTCGTCGGCGTCGGCGGCATCGGCGCCGTGCTCGGCTGGTCGCTGGCGCGCGCCGGCTGTGACGTGACGCTGGTGGAAAGCCGTGCCGACAAGGTCGCCGCCGGCCGCGCCGACGGGCTGGTCGTCGACGGCCAGGCGCCGCTGAAACTGCCCTTCGTCGCGTTCGGCGACTGGCAGGCGCCGTCCGACGCCGTCATCCTGCTCTGCACCAAGACCTACGACAATGCCGAGGTCCTGGCGCGCCTTGACAGCGACCGCCACCTGGTGCCGGTGCAGAACGGCTATGACACGCTGCTGGGCAGCCGCGACAATGCGGGCGAAGGCATCGCCTCTTTCGTCTCCGAATGCGAACGCGACCGCCCGGTGACCCGCATCACCCGTGCCGGCGGCCTGCATATCGGCGCCAAGCGGACGGCGAGCGCCGAGGAACAGGCGGAGCTCGCCGCCCTGGCCGCGGCGTTCCGGCAGGGCGGCCTGTTCGACGTCGAGCTGGTGGAGGATGTCAGGCCGTTCAAGGCCGCCAAGCTGATGTACAACTCCGCGATCTCGCCGCTCGCCGCCTCGGCCGGCGTCGACAATGCCGAATTGCTGACCGATCCCCTGGCCAAGAAGCTCTTCTTCGGCCTGTTGCTGGAGAACCATGCGGTGCTGCGCCATGCCGGGGTGCCGCTCGCCAAGATCGGCCCGTTCCACCCCGATACGGTGTCGAAGATCCTGCGCACGCCGGGCCTGCCCGAGCTGATGGCGATCTTCTTCCGGCCGTCGCTGCGCGGCTCCTATTGCTCCATGGCGCCGGATATCGGCACGGGCCGGACCGAGATCGAGGCTTACAACGGCCATCTGGTGCGCCTCGCCGGGAATTTCCCCTGTCCGCTCAATCAAGCGGCGGTCAAGCTGATCAACCGCATCACCGAGCAGGGGCAGGCGCCGCACCGCCGTCACCTGGACGACATGGCCGCCGATCTCGCCGGCCTGGACCGCGCGGCATGAACCTGGTGACCGGCGGCGCCGGTTTTCTCGGCTCCCACCTGGTCGCGGCGCTCCTGGCCGAGGGGGAAGAGGTGCGTGTGGCCGAGCGGCCCGGGGCGAACGTCGACCACCTGCCGCTCGATCGGATCGAGCTGGTCTCGGCCGACATCCGCGACAAGGCGGCGATGGCGGCGGCGACGCGCGGCTGCCGCCACGTCTATCATCTGGCCGCCGACCCGAATCTCTGGCGGCGCGACGTCAGCGAGTTCGACGACGTCAACTACCACGGCGCGCTCAACGTCATCCATGCGGCCCTCGACAACGGCGCCGAACGGGTGCTGCACACCAGCACCGAGAGCATCCTGGCGGGGGCCGATTTCACCGGCGGCCCGGTCGAGGATCTGGACCTCAAGGAGAGCGATATGCTCGGGCCCTACTGCCTGAGCAAGTTTCGCGCCGATGTGGCGGTCCGCAAGCTGGCCGCGGAAGGGGCGCCGACGGTGCTGGTCTGCCCGACCCTGCCGGTCGGCCCGGGCGACCGGCTGTTGACGCCGCCGACGCGCATGGCGCTCGCCTTCTGCCGTGGCGAATTGCCGGCCTACCTGAACTGCCGCCTCAACCTGGTCGATGCGCGCGATGTCGCGGCGGGCATGATCGCCGCGCTGCGGAAGGGCCGGCCCGAGCGGCGCTATCTGCTCGGCGGGCATAATCACGAGCTCGGCGACTGGTTGCGCATCCTGGGCGCGGAAGTCGGCCGGCCCGCGCCGCGCTGGACGGTGCCCTATGTGGTCGCCTTGAGCGTCGGCTGGTTCAGCGAGCTGTGGGCGACCCATGTCACCGGAAAAATGCCGGTGGCAACGGTCACCGGGGTGCGCCTGACGCGCCGCTGCATGTATTTCGACCCCTCGGCGAGCCTGGCGGAGCTCGGGCTCGAGCCGCGGCCGATCGAGGAGTCGGCGCGCGACGCCGTCAGCTGGTACCGGTCGCTGGGCTGGATATAGAGGCATTCCGGACCCAATAAGACAAATAATACATGCCCGGCACCGGTGCCGGGCATGTATTATTTGTCTTATTGGGTTGATCCGGGTACCCTCGCCGGCATGGCGAGGAAAACGCGGCTGCATGTTCCGGGCGGCGTCTATCACGTGATCCTGCGCGGCAACGGCGGCCGGGACATCTTTTTCGAGCCGGCCGACCGGCACTTCTTCTACGACCTGCTCGACGCGGGCACGGAACGGTTCGGCTATCGCGTGCACGGCTTCTGCCTGATGACCAATCACCTGCATCTGGTGCTGCAGGCCGGCGAGGCGCCGCTCGCCCGGCCGATGCAGAACCTGGCGTTCCGCTACGCGCGGCGCATCAACCGGCGCCGGCACCGCCTCGGCCACCTGTTCCAGGGGCGCTACAAGGCGCTGCTGGTCGATGCCGACGCCTATCTGCTGACCCTGGTGCGCTATGTGCACCTCAACCCGGTGCGCGCCGGGCTGGCGGCGGCGGTCGACGACTATCCCTGGAGCGGCCATCGCGCCTATCTCGGCCTGGAGACGCTGCCCTGGCTGACCACCGACTGGGTGCTCGGCCAGTTCGGCCGGCGCCTGGCCACGGCGCGCACGGCCTATGGCGCGTTCGTCGCGGAGGGTGAGGGCCAAGGCCGCGACGAGGCCTTCCACCTCGGGCCGGACGATTCGCGGGTGCTCGGCGACGACGATTTCCTGGCCCGTATCCAGGACCTGGGTCGTGAGGTACCGCCGGCCGCGCCGCCGCCGCTGGAGGCCATCGTCCCCCGGGTCGCCGCGCATTACGGGATTTCGGCCGCCGAGCTGGTTGGGCCGTCCCGGGGCCGGGTCGCCTCGGAGGCGCGCGGCATGGTGGCCTTGATCGCCCGCGACAGCGGCACCGCGACGGTGAGCGCGGTGGCGGAACGCTTCGGCCGCGACCCGACCACGATGAGCCGCGTGCTGGGCCGGATCGAGGACCGGCTCGCCGGCGACGCGCGGCTGGCGAAGGCCCTGCGCGACCTGCAAGCCCTGGCGGCCCAATAAGCCCAATAATACATGCCCGGCACCGGTGCCGGGCATGTATTATTGGGCTTATTGGGCTTTTTTGTGTGCCGCTGCGCCGCCGCGCTGCCTATTCCGTGAACTCGAAGCCCATGGTGCGGCAGTGGTAGTGCAGGCCGCCGTCCTGGACGATCAGGCAGAGCATGCGTTCCGGCCCGCCGTTGTGGTGCGAATGCGCGTCGGCCGGCGGCGTCACCATCACCGCATGCGGCGACCAGTCGACGCGCTCGCCCTCGATCATCGACCAGCAGCCCTCGCCCTGCAGGCAAAGCGTGATCGCGGCCGAGTTGTGGCGGTGCGCCCGCTGCGCGTCGCCCGGCGGCAGCGAGTTGAGCGCCAGCGTGAAGGAGGGCGAGATGTTGCGGTAGCGCTGCAGCCCTTCGCTGGCGAACACCAGGGCGAGGCCGGCCATGTCCTCGTCCCGGTTCATCTCATGCACCGCCTGCAGCTGGCGGGCGATCTCGGGCGCCCGGAAATGTGTCGCCTCGACCGGCGAATTGCCGGGCGCCGGCGGCTCGGCATGCTCCAGGGCCAGTTCCGGCTCGTTGGTGATTAGCCACAGCACGCCGTCGTCGTCGCCGGCGCGATGGCGCGTCTCGCCGCCGCCCGGCAGGGTGAAGACGTCGCCGGGCCTCCAGGCGATGACGTCCTCGCCCTTGGCGCTCTCTCCCTCTCCGGCAACAACGTAATAGATCTCGCCGCTCGCCTTCAGCCGATGGGCGAAGCCCTCGCCGGCGCGGAGGCGCAGATAACGGGTCAGGATCAGCGGCGTGGTCGCCGGGAAGTCGATCGCCATCCGCTCGCTCAAATCGAGGTCGACGAAGCCGGTCGGCGTGGCGGCGTCGAAGGCGCGGTCGCGCTCGGCTGTGAACAGGTGCCGCGGCACCGCCGGGCGCTTCAGATCGAAAGCGTTGCCCGAATGGTAGAAGCGCGCGCGCCGGGTATAGGGCGTGTCGGCGTCCGCCGCCGGCGCGCCTTCGGCGATCTCGGTCTGCCGGCCGTACTGCTGCTCCTGCCGGTTCAGCACTATCTTTCTCCCCTGGTCTCGACGTCCTTCAGGAACCGGCCGAGCAGCTCGAGATAGGCATCCTCCTCCTCGAGATGGGCGCTGTGCGAGCTCGCCTCGAACAGCGCCAGCCGGGAGCCGACGATCCCACGGTTGAGCGTCTCAGCGCAAGCCGGCGTCACCTCGTCGTAACGGCCGACGGTGATCAGGGTCGGGACGGCGACCTCGTGCAGCCGGTGGCGCCGCTCCCAATGCGCCAGCCGGCCGGTGACGATGAACTCGTTCGGGCCGTTCAGGGTCAGGTAGACCGGGTTGTCCGCCAGGTTGCGGGCGCTTCGTTGCAGGCAGTCGGGCCAGGGGTCGAGGCGGCAGAGATGGAGTCGGTAGAACGCCTCCACCGCCGCCTGGTAGTCGGGATGGCCGTAGGCGCCGGCCGCCTCGTGGCGTCGCAGGATGTCGTACAGGCCGTCCGGCAGCGCCGCCTTCAGCCGCTCTGCCTCGGCGACGAATTGCGGGATGCTGGCCGAGGTACTGGCCAGCACCAGGCTCGCGATGCCGCGCGGCCGGCCGAGCATGTATTCGATGGCGAGCCAGCCGCCCCAGGACTGGCCGAGCAGGTGGATGCGGCTCAGGCCGAGCGCCGCGCGCAGCGCGTCGATCTCGCGGGCGAAGCGCTCGATCCGCCAGAGCGCCGGGTCGTCCGGCCGGTCGGAGCGGCCGCAGCCGAGCTGGTCGTAGAACACCACCGGCCGGTCGGGGCTAAGCCGCGCCAGCGGCTCCAGGTAGTCGTGGCCGGCGCCGGGCCCGCCATGCAGGGTGAGCAGCGGCAGGCCGGCCCCATCGCCGACGACGCGGTGCCAGACCCGGTGGCCGTCGACGGTGACGAAGCCTTCGCGCGCCGCCATCGATCGGGCCTCAACCCGCTGTCGCGCCGTCGATCACGCCGGCGGCGCGCAGCGCCGCGATCTCCGCGGCGTCGTAGCCGACCTCGGCCAGGATCTCGTCCGTGTGCTGGCCGAGCGCCGGCGCCGGCATCTCGGTACCGGGCCCGTCGGCCGAGGCGGTGAAGCCGGCATTGACGATGGTGATCTCGCCGTCGAGGCCGGGCGGCGCCGGCTGGCGCAGCAGGCTGCCGCGCGCCGCGAGCCCCGGCTCGGCGAGGGATTGCGAGAGCCGCTGCACCAGCGAGAACGGCACGCCGGCGTCGCCGAGCCTGGCCTCCCAGGCGGTGGTGTCGTCGGCGGCAAACGCTTCGGCCAGGACGGCATGCATGGCGTCGGCGTTATCGATTCGCGCCTGGCGGTCGGCGAAGCGCGGGTCGTCCAGCAGCTCGGCGCGGCCGAGCGCCGCGCAGAGCGCCGCCGTCTGCCGATCGGTCAGGGCCGAGATCTGGATATGGCCGTCGCGCGTCCGGAACACGTCGCCGGTCGGCAGGCCGGTGGGTGAGCGGTTGCCGACCAGCCCGGGCTGAACCCCCGCGTTGAGCCAGCCGGCCGCCTGCGGCGACAGGAAATTCAGCGCGCAGTCGAACATGGCGACGTCGAGGAACTGGCCCTCGCCGGTCGCCCGGCGCCGGTAGAGCGCCCCGGCGATGGCGAAGGCCGCGGTCATCCCGGTGGCGAAATCGACCGCGGTGAAGCCGGCGCGGAGCGGCCCGCTCTCCGGGCTGCCGGTGATCGCCATCATGCCGGAGGCCGCCTGGATGGCGCCGTCATAGGCGGCGGCGCCGCGCTTCGGCCCGTCCTGGCCATAGCCGGAGATCGAGCAGTAGATCAGCGACGGGTTGACCGCCGCCAACGCGTCGTAGCCGAAGCCGAGGCGGTCGATCACCCCGGCGCGGAAATTCTCGATCACCACGTCGGCTTGCCTGACCAGGCGGCGCACGATTTCGGCCGCTTGTTCGTGCTTGAGGTCCAGCGCGAGCGAGCGCTTGCCCGGATTGACCGCCAGGAAGCCCGGCGCCAGGCCCTTCTCGGCGAAGGCCGGGTTGGCCATGAAGCGCCGGATCTGGTCGCCGACCCCCGGCTGCTCGATCTTCACCACCTCGGCGCCGAGCAGGGCGAGCTGCGCTGTGGCGTAGGGTCCGGCCAGCACCTGGGAGAAGTCGACGACGCGAATGCCTTCGAAGGCCTGGGTCATGGGCGCGGCTCCGCTGCGGCTGTTGCTTGCCGGCGATCTTGTGCGGCGCGCCGCGCGGGGTCAACATGGCGCCATGAGGAGGATGCGCCATGGCCCGCAACAGCGAACAGATTTCCGCCGACGACTTCGCCGTCCTGGCGCGGCACGCCGGCATCGAGCTGCCCGCTGCGGAGCTGGACGAGCTCCGCTACGGCTACAATCACCTGTTGAAGTGGATCAACGCGCTGCGGCGCGACTGGCGCTTCGAGGATGAATCGGCGCATCGCTTCGTTGCGCCAGAGGCGCACCGCGTCATTGCGCCGGAGGCGCACCGCATCATTGCGCCGGAGGCGGACGAATGACCGCTGCCCAGGAATACCTCACCATTGCCGAGGCGGCGCGGCGTATCAGGACGAAAGATCTGTCGCCGGTCGAGCTGGTGCAGGCGAGCCTTGACCGCATCGCCACCGTCGACGAGCAGTTGCACGCCTATGTGCTGGTGCTTGCGGAACAGGCGCTGGTCGCGGCGCGCCGGGCAGAGACGGAGATCGCTGCGGGCGATTACCGCGGACCCATGCACGGTATCCCGATCGGCCTGAAGGACATCTACGAGACCGCCGGCGTCCGCACAACCGGGCAGTCGCGGCTCCGCCAGGACCACGTGCCGGTGGCGGATTCGACGACCGCCGAACGGCTCAAGGCGGCCGGTGCGGTGCTGACCGGCAAGCTGACCACCCACGAATTCGCCTTCGGCGGGCCGTCCTTCGACCTGCCGTGGCCGCCGGCGCGCAATCCCTGGGACACCGCCCGCTTCACCGGCGGCTCGTCGAGCGGCTCGGCCGCGGCGGTCGCGGGCGGGCTCTGCCTCGGCGCGCTCGGCTCCGACACCGGCGGCTCGATCCGGGTACCGGCCGGCTTCTGCGGCATCGCCGGCATCAAGCCGACCTATGGGCGGGTCAGCCGCGCCGGCGTCTTCCCGCTGGTCTATTCCATGGACCATTGCGGGCCGATGTGCTGGACGGCGGAGGACTGCGCCCTGATGCTGGCCGCGATCGCCGGGCCCGACCCGCGCGACCCGACCGCCGCCGACCGGCCGGTGCCGGACTACGCCGGGGCGCTGACCGGCAACATCAAGGGCCTGAAGGTCGGGCTGGTGCGCGACTTCTATGAAGGCGACGACGCCACCAGCCCGGAGACGGTGGCGGCGATGAATGCCGCGGTGGCGGAACTGGAAGCGCTCGGCGCCATCGTCGAGGAGGCGCGCCTCTCGCCGCTCGACGCCTATCACGCCAGCGCCATCGTCGCCATCCTGGGCGAGGCCTATGCCATCTACCAGAGCGACCTGCAGTCGCGGCCGGAGCTGTTCGGCGAGATGTTCCGCCACCGGGTGCTGCTCGGCGCCTTCGTCGGCGCTGGCGACCATGTGCAGGCGGCGCGGCTTCGCCGGCAGCTGACCCTGGAGATGGGCCGGGCGCTGGAACGCTACGACGTGCTGGTCACCGCGACACTCTTTGGCCCGGCGCCGCCGATCGAAGCGGTGCCAAAGTTCTACCTGATCGAGAAGCCGCTCTTGACCACGCCGGCCAACGTCACCGGCCTGCCGGCCTTGAGCGTCTGCTGCGGCTTCAGCGGCGAGGGGCTGCCGCTCGGCCTGCAGATCATCGGCCGGCGCTTCGACGAGGCGACTGTGCTCCGCGTCGGCGACGCCTATGAGCGGGCGACCCCCTGGCGGCAGCGCCGGCCGGCAATGTAGCGGCGCTGGGTGCCACATTCTGGGGCGTCGCGCCGATCAATTCGTCGCATCTTGTTATGCCGTTGTGTCTATTGACCGGGCGTAATGACATAAGCTTGTATATGTGCAATACACTTCGCGAATAGTGATAGCGGCGCAACCGGTCGGGTTGGATGGGCGGCATGCGTATATGCTGAGACGTTCCGTGCGGCCGAATGGGCGGAAGGAGAACAGTCCATGTATTTATCTCGGAATCTTGCCGCCGCTGCCATCGCTCTAACCACGCTGTTTTCAATCTTCGCTGCCGGCCCGGCGGCTGCCGGCGGCCCCTATTTCGGTGGCTTTGCCGGCGGCAACCTGGTCCAGGAGGGCGATTTCGGCGGCGGCGAGATGAGCTACTATCCCGGCCTCGTGATCGGAAACTATGGCGGCTACGCCTTCGACTTCGGCCTGCGCCTCGGTGGCGAGATCAGCACTCGCATCAACGAGACGGACGAGTTCAACGGATTTTCAGACGACGACAACTTCGTCACCTCCTGGGCCTTCATGGCCACCGCCTTCTACGACTTCAAGAACCCATCGCCGTTCACGCCCTATCTCGGCGGCGGCGTCGGTTTCGCTGTCGTCGAGTTCGAGGATACCACCGGCAGGGATGACGCCGACGCGGTGTTCGCCGGCCAGCTCGGAGCCGGCATCAGCCTCGCCGTCGCCCGGATCGTGCTGCTCACCTTCGACTACCGGTGCTTCATCACCGAGGATCCTGAGATCGACGTCGGCTTCGGCACGTTCGACTTCGAATACGCCAGCCACAGCTTCCTGTTCGGCGTACGGATTCAGTTCTGAGTGCGAGCGATAGTCGGCTGGCGCGCCTTAGGGCCGTTGACAGGCGGCGGGAACCTTCTGCATATGTCGGCGCGACCCGCGGACGGCGAAGGCCGAGCGGCATTGAAGGGGATGGCAGCCATGCGTCGGCTCGACATCGGGGCGTTGGGGCGGAAGGCGGTATTGACCTGTTGCGGCGCGCTGTCGGCCGGCCTTCTTCTGGCCGCCCTGGGCGCCGCGCCGGCATCGGCGGCCGGCGGCATCTATTTCGGCGGCCGGGTCGGCGTCAACCTGACCCATGACGGCGATGTCGGCGGCGGCGGCGGCGATGACGAGGTGTCGTTTTATCCCGGCGGCGGCGGCGGCCTCTATGTCGGCTACGCCTTCGACTGGGGGCTGCGCATCGAGGGCGAGTCCCTCTCGCGCCTGAATTACAGCGACCGGCGAGTCGCCGCGACCGGTGAATCCTATTACCTGTACTCGACAGCCTATATGGCGAACCTGTTTTACGAGTTTCGTAATGCCACCGGCTTCTGGCCCTATCTCGGCGGCGGCGGCGGGTTCGCCACCTACACCTTTCTCTCGGATTCAGGCCAGAGCGACAGCGGCATCGTGCCGGCAGGACAACTCGGCGCCGGCGTCTCCTACAAGCTCTCCCGGCGCGTCTTGCTGAGCCTGGACTACCGCTTCCTGATCACGACGAACCCGGACGTCTCCGTCGACAACAATTCGTTCGATTTCCAGCACCGCAACAGCAGCGTCCTGTTCGGCGTGCGCGTCCAGTTCTGACCGCCGGCGCCGGGATCAGAAGGTGGTGCGGCCGTAGAGGTCGTCGAACGGCAGCATGACATGGGTCCGGTAGGCTGGGCGCTCCGTGAGCCGGTCGTACCAGGCGCGCAGGTTGGCGAGCGGCGGCCGCTCGATCGCCATCTCGTAATAGCGGTAGAGCGCGGCACCGGCCGGGATATCGGCCATGCTGAAGGCGTCGCCGGCGAGATCGTGCCGGTCGGCGAGGCGGCGGTCGAGAATCGCGAGATGGCTATCCAGCCGGGCGCGGATCGCATCGAGCCGCGGCCAGTCCCGGTCCGCCGGCGGCGTGCGCACGAAGCCCCAGAAATAGTCCATGAACTCGCGCTGCATCGTCGTCTGCATCCAGTCCATCCACTGGTCGGCGACGGCGCGCCGGGCGGGATCGGGATGCCAGAGCGTGCCGGCGCCGTAGCGCGCGGCGAGGTAGCGGATCACCGCGCCGCTTTCCCAGACGATGACGCCGTCGTCATCAATGGTCGGCAGCCGGCCGTTCGGGTTCATCGCCAGGTAGTCCGGCGCATCGAGCCCGCCGAACGACCCGCCGGCATCGATCCGCTCATAGGCCACCCCGACCTCGCCGACCGCCCACATCGCCTTCTGCACATTGAACGCATTGGCCCGGCCCCAGATCCGCAGCATCGGCGTTTCCTTTCCGTCGAGCCCCGGCCCGGCCTACTGCTTCACCGCGCCGGCGGTCAGGCCGGCGACGATGCGGCGCTGGAAGACGACGGCGAGCGCCACCACCGGCAGGGTGACGGTGACCGAAGCGGCCATGATGCGGCCCCAGGGCAGCTCGTACTGGCTGGCGCCGCTGATCAGGGCGATCGCCACCGGCACGGTGCGTGCCGCGTCGGTGAGCGTGAAGGTAAGCGCGAACAGGAACTCGTTCCAGGCGGCGATGAAGGCCAGCAGGCCGACGGTCACCAGGCCCGGCCGGACCAGCGGCAGCAGCACCAGGAAGATCACCTGGCCGGGCCCGGCGCCGTCGACCTCGGCCGCCGCCTCGATGTCGGCCGGGATCTCGCGCATGAAGCCGGTCAGCACCCAGACGGTGAAGGGCAGGGTGAACAGCAGGTAGGACAGGCTGAGGCCGAGCCGGTCGTTGTAGAGGCCGAGCCAGTCGATCAGCTCGAACATGCCGGCCAGCACCGAGACCTGCGGGAACATGGTGATGGCGAGCACGAGATAGAGCAGCGCGAAGCGGCCGCGGAACTCGACGCGGCCGAGCGCGTAGGCCGCGAGCAGGCCGAGCAGCAGCGAGAGCGCCACGGCGAGGGTCGCGACGATCAGCGAGTTCAGGATGTTCCGCCCGAACGGCTGCTCGGCAAAGACGGCGCGGTAGTTGTCGAAGGCGGGCGCCGCCGGCCAGTAGGCGACCTCGAACAACGCCGTGCCGGTTCGAAACGAGGACAGCACCGCCCAGTAGACCGGGAACAGCGTGTAGACGAGAAACAGGGCGGCGCAGAGATAGAGCGCCGCGCGGGCGAGGCGGCGGCGGCTCATCGGGCCGGCTCCATGGCGGGCCGGAGCGCCGCGACATAGGCGACGGCGGCGAGCCCGACCAGGGCGAAGATCAACACCGAGGCGGCGGCGCCGGGACCGGTCTCCTGGAAGTCAATCAACAGCTGGCGCGCATAGACCGAGACGGTCGCGGTGGTTCGGCTGTTGGTTGTCATGACATAGATCAAGTCGAAGACGCGAAGCGCATCGAGGCTGCGGAAGGTGAGCGCGATCAGGATCGCGGGCCGGAGCAACGGCAGGGTGACGTAGAGGAAGCAGCCGAGCGGGCCGGCGCCGTCGGCCCGGGCGGCGTCGTAGAGCTGGGGCGGAATGGTGCGTAAGCCCGCCAGCAGCAGCAGGGTGACGAAGGGCGTCGCCTTCCAGACGTCGGTCAGCACCACCGCTGCCATGGCGCTGCCCGGATCGGCGAGCCAGGCGACCGGCGCCTCGATCAGGCCGAGGCGAAGCGCCAGATCGTTCACCACGCCGTAGACGTCGTGATACATCCAGCTCCACATCTTCGCCGCGACCACGGTCGGCACCGCCCAGGGGATCAACGCCACGGCGGTGAGCGCACCGGCGCCCTTGAGGCCGGCGTTGAGCAGCAGCGCGAAGCCGAGCCCGAGGGCGAACTCCAACGCCACCGACGCGACGGTGAAGGCGAGCGTGTTGCCGACGGCGCGCCACCAGTCCGGGTCGGTCAGCACCAGGGCGAAGTCGTCGAATCCTGAACCGAAGGCGAGGCCGAATGTGCGCAACAGCGGCCAGCCGGCGACCAGGGCGGCGGCCAGCAGGCTCGGCGCGAGCAGCACCCAGGCGCGGCGCCGGCGCCCGCCGCCGAGGGAGACGGCAGGCAGCCGGCTCACCATTGCCCACCGGGGGCCAGGCGTTCGAGGCGGCGCTGCGCCCGCGCCAGGTTGTCGGCGGCGCTGCCGCGCCCGGCCAGGGTCTCGTGCACCGCGTCCCAGAAGGTCGCGCTGAGCCGATTGTACTTGCGCCCGGCGATGCGGCTCGGCCGCGCCACGGCGCCGGCCATCACGGCTTCCAGCGCGGGCAGCTCGGGGCGCGCCGCGACCGATGCGGGATCGCGGTAGAGGGCCGGCCGGGTCGGGTTGAAGCCGCCCTCGAGGGCGCGGCGGCGCTGCTCGGCGGCGCCGGTCAGGAACCGCGCAAGGCCGGCGGCGAGCGCGGGATGTTTCGAGTATTTCGAGGCGGCGAGGCCGCCGCCGCCGAGCGTCGCGGCCGGCGCGCCGCCCGGGCCGTGCGGCAGCGGCGCGATGCCGACCTTGCCCCGGACCGGGCTGCCGGCGCCGTTTGCCAAGGCCAGGGCATAGGGCCAGTTGCGCATGAAGACGGCGTGGCCGGCCTGAAAGACGCCACGAGCCTCCTCCTCCGAATAGGCCAGGACGCCGCGCGGGGCGATGTCGCCGATCCAGGCGGCGGCCGCGGCCAGCGCCGCGGCGGCGCGCGGGTGGTCCAGGGCGGGCCGGCCAGCATCGTCCAGGATCGGCGGCGCGCCGAAGCCGGCCAGCCATTCGAGGGCGTTGCAGGTCAGCCCCTCATAGGCGCGCGCCTGAAAGACGAAGCCGACCAGGCGCCTGTCGCCCGCCGCCCGCTCGGCGGCGACGATCGCGCGCGCCGCCGCCGCAAGCCCGGCCCAGGTCTCGGGAATATCGAAGCCGTGCTTCTGCAACAGGTCGCGCCGGTAATAGAGCAGCCCCGCGTCGCCGTACCAGGGCAGCGCCTTGAGCGCGCCGCCGACGGTGTTGTTCGCCAGCATGGCCGGGAAATGGGCGGCGCGCTCCGCCTCCGTTACGTAGGGCGTGAGATCGATGAAATGCCGGCCCAGGATGCCGGGCCAGATGACGTCGATCTGGAACAGGTCGATGTCGGGCGAGCCGGCGGCGAGTAGTTGCTGGAACAGCGCCAGGCGCTCATTGGCAAGGTTCGGGGTCTGGATCAGCCGGACTTCATGGCCGCTCTCGGCCGCCCAGGCCTCGGCGCCTTCACGGCAGAGGCGGTACTCGATGCCGACCGCGGCGCAGGCAATGCTCACCGTCGCCGCGGGCGCCGCGGCCGCCGCGGCGAGCCAGAGGAAGGCGGCCGAAATGATGCTGCAGAGCGCCTTGCGCATGGTGTCGGTCCGTTGCGGCCGAGGGACGAGGATCTCGTCGGCCGAGTCTAGAGCTTTTCGCGTGCCGGGAAAATCCGTCCGAGCCGCGACCCGGAGGCTCTAGTCCTGCGTTGGAAGCCGGAACCCGGCCAATTCCGAAGCGTCGCCGAACACGGTCCAGCGCGCCGCGGGCAGGCCGGCGAAGGCGGCGGTGTAGCGCGCCGCGTCGGCATGCGGCGCCGGGTCGCGGATCAGGATATGCGCGACTTGGCCGGGGTGGCGGCGGGCCATGGCGCCGTAGATCTCCGGGTCCTTCTCGCCGCCATCGCCGACCAGGACGAAGCGGCGGCCCGGCCAGGTGGCGAGCAGCGCCTCGATCCTGGGCCGCTTGTGGGCCGCCGGCGCCGCGAACAGGTCGAAGAAGCTCTGGTCCTTCAGGCGGAAGTTCTTCAGGTGGACGCTGCCCGGCGGAAAGCCTTCGCGCGCCATGAAGCGGCCGAGCGCCGGGTAGAGCTGCCAGGGCGAGGCCGAGAGATAGTGGAACGCCGCGCCGGCCGCCGCCCAGCGGCGATAGGCGGCGGCCATGCCGGGCACGGCGCGAAATTCGCGTAAGAAAGTGTTGGCGATCAGTGCGCGCTTATCGGTGACGTCGCTCAGCTTGATGGTGTCGTCGATATCCGAGATCACCGAGGGTCCCGCGGGCCCGATGAGGTGGACGACCCCTTCGAAGCGGCGGCCATCGCCCCGGCGCGGCGTGGTCGCGAACTCGAGCCGGCGGGCCTTTGCCAGCACAGACGGCAGCCGCAGGCTGTCGCGGAAATGGCCGTTGGCTTCGGAGCGCGCCAGGGTGACCGACCGTCCGGCGATCGCGATGGGGATCCGCTTGGCCCGCTCGTTGTCGGCCAGGAAAGGCCCGGCGCGGCGGCGGAACAGCGCGCCGTCGGCGGCCCCGGCCTCCAATTCCAGCGCCGCCAGCAGGCCGGCCAGCGCCGCGCCGCGCCAGGCCGAGTCCGCCTCGGGTTCATAGATCCAGCCATGCACCGGCACCACCCACTCTCCGGCGTTGGCATCGAGATGGGCGGCGGTCGGGAACAACACCACTTCTTCGTCCGCCTTGATCGCCGAGGCGGCGGTTGCGTGCAGGACCAGCGCCGCGAGCACCGCGACCAGCCGCCGGAAAAAGAATCGGGCCGCCCCCAAAAGGGACGGCCCGAAGCCCAACCGGGGCACTACCCGCTCAGCGGTCCTTGTAATTCGGCGCCGGGTGGATCGCCTTGGAGGTCTCGATCTCCGGCGGGTACACCACCTCGGGGCCGTTCTTCTGGTTCTGCATGATGACGAATTCCATCTTCGTCTGCTTGCCGGTCTCGTCGATCTGGTAGGGCCCGGTCATCACTGTGATCTTGCCCGAGAGGTCGATCGCCGCCTGCTTCAGCTTGGCCGGCTCCAGCGACTGCGCCTTTTTCACGATCTCCTCCAGCACCGCGCCGGCGCCATAGGCGAGCGCCGTCTGGAAGTCGGCCGGATAGGCAGAGTTCGGGAACAGCTCGCCGAACTTCTCGACCATCTGGGCGCGGCTCATGCCCGCGGTCACCGGCCAGTTGATCTTGTCGTGCAGCAGGGTCTGGCTGTACAGGTAGTCGGCGTCCTCGCCGATCGCCAGGAACTGCGGCTGGCTCGCATAGACCATGTAGACGAACGGGAAGTCGACGTTCATCTCGCGCAGCTGCCGGGCGATCGCCATCTGGTCGCCCTCATAGCCGGTCGGATAGAACGCCTCGGCGCCGGACGCCTTCGCCTTCTGGATCATCAGGCTGAAGTCCTTGGTGCCCTTGGCGAACTTCTCCATCATGGTGACCTTCATGCCGAACTGCTCGGCGAGCTCGGCGGCGCCCTTGGTGATGCCGGCCGGGAACGGCTCGTCGAGATAGATGAAGGCGACCGACTTGACGCCGACATGGTTCATCGCCTTGACGCTCGGATGACCGAGCAGCGAGGCGGCGATCTGCGTCGCCGAGACGATGTTCTTGTAGCCCTGGGCGTAGATCTTGTCGGACGAGGCCGACCAGATCACCAGGAACTTGCCGTTCTTCTCGGTGACATGCGCCGCGGCGCTGGTGAGCGTAGAGCCGAACGGACCCATCAGCAGGTCGACATTGTGGTCCTTGATCAGGGTCTCGTAGACCCGGGCCACCATCTGCTTGTCGGAGCGGTCGTCGAGCTCGACCAGCTCGACCTTGCGCTTGGTGCCGCCGATCGCGATACCGCCGCGGGCATTCACGTCGTCGACCCAGATCTTGGCGCCGCGGGCGCCGGACTGTGCGGCCAGCGCGAACCGGCCGGTCGACGAGACGGTCATGCCGATGCGGATCGGCTCGGCCGCCTTGGCGTAGTCGGCGGCCATCACCAGCCCGGCCAGCAGCGCCGCCGCGGCCGTAATGCCGAGCATACGAAGCTTCGCAACTTTCATGTTCAGTTCCTCCCTCGCGGCGCCGCCGGCAAGCCGCCGGCCGGCGCGGAATTAATTGCCCCGCGAATACTAGACCCGCCGGCCGGCGCCGGGCAAACTGCCCGCGCCGCAATCAAATCCGAACCGGGGGGCGCATGACGGCCGCAGTGCTGACGGAGGGGCGGGTCGCGGTCACCCGCAACCTGATCTGGTACGGCCTGATCGCCGTGCTGATCGTCTGGTTCGCGGTGACGCCGCTCTTCGACGTCAGCCTGTCGTTCTTCTTCTATCTGATGCTGTGGATCACCATGGCGTCGGCCTTCAACATCATCTCCGGTTTCGCCGGCTATATGCCGTTCGGCTATGTCGCGTTCTACGGCATCGGCGCCTTCGCGACGGCGATCCTGACCAAGAAGGTCGGCTGGCCGGTCTATCTGGCGCTGCCGGCGGCCGGCGTCGCCGGCGTCGCGCTCAGCCTGCTGTTCGCGCCGACGCTCCGGCTGTCGGGCATCTATTTCGCCATCGTCAGCCTGGCGCTCGCCATCATCTGCCAACTGGTGATCACCAACCTGCCGGAGGAGATCACCGGCGGCAGCTTCGGCATCTCGCTCGGCGCCGAGGCCGAACCGGTGAAGTCGTTCTACGCCATGCTGGCGGTCATGGCGGCGGCGCTCGCCACCGTCTCCTGGCTCGCCGGCTCGCGCCTCGGCAAGGCGCTGAAGGCGATCCGCGACGACGCGGAGGCGGCCGACGCCATGGGCGTCAACGTGCCGCGCGCCCGGCTCTATGCCTGGATGCTGGCGGCGCTGTTCCCCTCGCTCTGCGGCGGGCTGGAGGCCTGGTACACCAACGTGGTCGACACCGAGACCGCGTTCCACGTCCTGGTCACCGCCAAGACCATCATCTACGCCATGGCCGGCGGGCTCGGCACGGTGCTTGGGCCGGTGCTCGGCGCGGTGGTCATGGTCTGGGTCGACGATCTGATCTGGCGCCAGTTCCCGCTCTTTAACCTGTTCATCCTCGGCCTCGCCATCGTGCTGCTGATCCAGTTCATGCCGCGCGGCGTCGTCGGCAGCCTGATGCAGCGCCGCCCGGCGCTCCGGCGCTACATCATGTAGGGCGGAGCTGCCATGGACGCCGCCCTGATCGTTACCGGCCTGGTGAACGGCATTATTCTCGGCATGGTCTACAGCCTGATCGGGGCCAGCCTGAACGTGCTCTACGGCGTGCTGCGGGTGGTCAACTTCGCGCATGGCGAGTTCATCATCCTCGGCTCATTCTTCGCCTATTTCGCCTTCACCCTGCTCGGTGTCCCGCCGCTTGCCGCGGTGCCGCTCGCCGCGGTCGCGTTTTTCGGCGTCGGCTGGCTGCTCTACTACCTGCTGGTGCCGCGGCTCGCCCGCTCGGACGAGCCGGAGACCTCGTCCTTCCTGATGACCTACGGCCTGGCGCTGATGATCGTGGCAGCGATGCTGAGAGTGTTCGAGGCCGACACCCGCGCGCTCGACTACAGTTTCGACCCGATCTCGGTGAAGCTCGGCATAATCTACGTGCAGACCGCGCGTCTCAATGCGCTCGGCGTCAACGCCGGCATCGTCGTTCTGCTCACCTGGTTCCTTTACTTCACCTATTACGGCAAGGCGCTGCGTGCCGCGATCATGAACAGGGAGGCGATCCAGATCGTCGGCGTCAACATCCACCGCCTGTCGGCGCTCGCCTTCGGCCTGGCGGCGGCGCTGGCCGGCGCCACCGGCGTGCTGATCGCGCTGGTGTTCCCGGTGATCAGCCCGTTCGTCGGACCCGACTTCACCTTGCTCGGCTTCGTCGTCATCGTCCTCGGCGGGCTCGGCCATCCGGTCGGCGCCATCGCCGCCGGCGTCATCTTCGGTGTCACCGAGCAGCTGGCGACCGCGTTCCTGCCGCAAGCCTGGGCGCCGGTGGTCGGCTTCTCGATCCTGATCCTGGTGATCTTCATCCGCCCGACCGGCCTGTTCGGCCGGGTGCAGCAGCGCTAGTACCCACTTTCACAGGAGGATGACACGTATGACGGCCTTGCAGCCCCTTCGGCTAGGAGCGTGGTGCGCCGTGATGCAGCGCATCACAAGGGCCGCGCGACGCCGTCCGAAGGGGCTGCAAGGCCGCCCGCAGGGTCGCCTCTCGCGACCGCCGGAGGGCGTCAGCGCCGCTTGCCGATGCGCTGCATCGCCCGCGCGACGCTTCCTACCCG
>CAJHXX010000569.1_pt1 | contig 23790 bp, 25 predicted proteins | sample 9198511 | NCBI WGS metagenome assembly CAJHXX01 (sample SAMEA7708325, study PRJEB35096) | sediment metagenome | biome: marine neritic benthic zone biome [ENVO:01000025]; feature: sediment [ENVO:00002007]; material: shallow marine sediment [ENVO:03000034] sea grass bed [ENVO_01000059] ...
GACGCAGCTGCCGAGCGACAGGCCGGGGCAGGCGGCGGCGATATGGGCCATCACCATCGCCGGGCTCGGGGTCGGGAAATAGTCGGTGAAGTGATGCTCCAGCACCCAGGCGGTCTGGTAGCCGAGCGCCTGTCCGACCCGGCAGTCATCCATCATCTGGGCATAACGCGCCGCGTCAGTCCGCGCCTCCGGCCCCGTCGCCGCCGCCGCGGCGGTGAAGCCGTAGGTCATGGCGTTGCTGGTCATTGTCCGATCCTCCCTGTTTCCCCGCCGATTATGCCTTGGGCGTCAGAACGTGTCGAAATACTCCCGATGCTCCCAGTCCGTGACCTCCGACAGGAAGCGGGCGATCTCCGCCTCCTTCAGGGTCAGGATGTAGTCGACGAAGGTGTCGCCGAGAGCGGCGCGGTAGAGCTTGTCACCGCGGAGCGCGCCCAAGGCCTCGATCAGGCTGGCGGGTAGGCGCGGCGCCTCCGCGTCATAGGGCGCGTCGGCCGGCGTCGCCGGCTCCAGCTTGCGCGCGATGCCTTCGAGGCCGGCGATGATCTGCGCGGCCATGTAGAGATAGGGGTTGGCCGCCGGTTCGCCGACCCGGTTCTCCAGCCGCGTGCCGGCGTCGCCGGCGCCGCCCAGCACCCGGATCATGGCGCCCCGGTTGTCGCGGCCCCAGACCGCGCGGTCGGGCGCCAGGCTGTAGGGCTGGTAGCGCTTGTAGCCGTTAATGGTCGGCGTGGTGAAGACCGACGCCGCCGCCGCATGCGCCAGCAGCCCGGCCACGAACTGGCGGCCGAGCGGCGACAGCAGGTCGCCGTCCTTCTCGGGCATGAAGGCGTTCTGCCCGGTCTTGCGGTCGACCAGGGACTGGTGCAGGTGCCAGCCGCTGGAGAACAGGTTCGGCAGGCCGGGCCGGCACATGAAGGTGGCGTGGTAGCCGTGCCGGCGGCAGATCTGCTTCACCGCGCTGCGGAACAGCACCATGGTGTCGGCCGGCTCCAGCCCGACGCCCGGATGGAAGGTCAGCTCGCACTGGCTCGGCCCGAACTCGACCTCCATGGAGCGGAGCGGCAGGCCGAGCTCGACCAGGTTGCGGCGCAGGATCTCCAGCGCTGGGTCGAGCTCGTCGATCCGGGTCTCGGTCAGGTACTGGAAGCCGTGCGCCAGCAGGCTGACCGCCGGCGGCTCGGCCGGCTGCCCGGTCTGCTCCGGCGTCAGCTTGGCGTCCTCCAGCTTGAACAGGTGGAACTCGACCTCGAGGCCGGCGACGTAGTCGTAGCCGAGCTCCGTCAGGCGGCGGAGCGCGTCGCGGTAGATCTCGCGGGTCGAGAACGGGATCGGCTTGCCGCTCGGGAACCGGATGTCGCACAGCATCCAGCCGGTGCCGGGCGCCCAGGGCAGGACCCGGAAGGTCGCCGGGTCGGGCACCATGATGATGTCGCCGGCGCCGCTCATCTCCGGCATGCCGAAGCCGCCGCCCGGGGTGAACACCGGATAGACGGTGCGGTGCGAGATGTCCTTGGCCAGCAGACTGGCGGTCATGGTGCAGCCGTTGGCCATGACCAGGGCCAGGTCGTCCGCCATCACCGTCTTGCCGCGCAGCAGGCCGTGCTGGTCGGCGAAGGAGAGCCGCACCGAGTGCAGGTCCTTCTCCTCGACCAGCCTGGCGACCCGCTCGGCCGCGTCTCGCTCGGCGTCGCCCCACAGCCCGTGCCGCTCGACAAAGCTGGCGCGGCCCATGCCGCTCTCGCGCGGGCTCATGGCGTGCGCTCCGGTCTCACCAAGGGTCGGTGGCCCAGTCGGAGCTTTCGCGGCGGGTGCGGTCGGCCTCCTTCCAGACGGTTTGCCATGCGACGGGCGCGCCGATGGCGTCGATGGCCACCGGGGTGCGGGCCCGGCCGCCGTTGGCCGGCAGCTCGGGCCGGCCTTGCGCGCCCAATTCCTTGATCGCCTGCATCAGGAGGCGCCGGTTGGCGGTGATCGCCTTGTCGGTGGTGCCGAGATGCTCGGTCGTGCGGTCCTGGATCGGGCCCATCGATTCCACCGCCCAGCCGTCATGCACGTTGATGTCCATGCCCATGCCGGTATAGGTCAGGCTCTGCTGTTCCTTAGGGTCGTAGCCGTAGTCGTTCGACCGGTTGAGGCGCGGCACGTAGTCCGGCACGGACATCAGCTCGAGGCGCTGCTCGCGCATGGTCTGCTTGTCGACCGGGTTGCGGTAGTCGGAAAAGATCGCGTACCACCAGCAATGGGTGTCGTCGATCGGCACATGCCACTGCGTGATGATCATGTCGTTCGACATCGGGATCACGATGGCGTTCGGAAACGCCAGGTTGGTGACCCGGACATGCATGGACTGGTCGTTCAATTGGCGGAGCGTGAGGATGCGCAGGCCGTAATCGGTGTTCACCACCTCGATCCGCGGGCTGGCATATTCGCGCAGCACCTTGGTCATCGGCATGGCGCTCTCGGCAGCCTGGTCGCGGAACTGCTGGCCGTAGCCTTCGTCCGGGTCCGCGTCCTCGAAGAAGCGGTGCAGGTAGGACGCGTGGGCCGGGTCGATACCGACCTCCAGCGCCTGCAGCCAGTTGCATTCCCAGAGGCCCTTGAAGGCGAAGGTGAATTCGTCCGGCGCGGCGAAGCAGTCGAAATCGGGCAGCGGCGGCGGCGCGTTCGGTCCGAGATAGGCAAAGATAATTCCGTTCACCTCGTGGCAGGGATAGGACGGTTGGCGCAGCTTCTCGTGGAACCGGCTGCCCGCCGGCTCGGCCGGCTGCTCCAGGCATCTGCCGTCGACGTCGTAGAGCCAGCCATGGAACGGGCAGCGCAGGCCGCCATCCTCCAGCCGGCCGAAGCAGAGATCGGCGCCGCGATGGGCGCAATGGCGGCCGAGCAGGCCGGGCCGCCCCGCCTCGTCGCGGAATGCCACCAAATCCTCGCCCATCAGGCGGACGGCCTTGACCGGCCTCTCGCCGGCCAGCTCCTCGCTCAACGCCGCCGGCTGCCAATAGCGGCGCAGCAAATCGCCGGCGGGAGTGCCGGGGCCGGTCTCGGTGACCAGCCGGTTCTGATCCTGACTCAGCATCGCTGTCTCGTCGCCATGGGTGGCAAGTACGCTAGTTGGCTCCGTACCACTTCGCAAGTGAGCTCAAAGACGCGACAATGGCGCATTGGAGAGTGGGAGAGGGAGCGTTCGATGGAATTCCTGAGCGGCATCAAGGTCGTCAGCTTCAACCATTTCCTGCTGGGGCCGGTCGGCATCCAGATCCTGGGCGACCTCGGCGCCGACGTGATCGCGGTCGAGCCGATCGACGGCGCCTTCCAGCGCCATTGGGGCGGCCTCGGCCGCGAGGTCGACGGCCAGTCGGTGCTGTTCCTGACCGGCGCCCGCAACAAGCGCAGCGTGGCGCTGAACCTGAAGTCGCCGGAGGGCCTCGAAGTCGCCCGCAAGCTGGCCTTGAGCGCCGACGTGATCTGCGAGAACTACCGGCCCGGGGTGATGGAGCGCTTCGGCCTCGGCTATGACGATCTGAAGGCGAAAAATCCGGGGCTGGTCTATGCCGCCGCCTCCGGCTATGGCGCCGACGGCCCTTATGTCGACCGCCCCGGCCAGGACCTGCTGATCCAGGCGATGTCCGGCATCGCGGCGATCACCGGCACGGTGAAGGACGGCGCCCGCGCGGTCGGCGTCTCTGCCGCCGACCATCACGGCGCGGCGCTCCTCGGCCTCGGCATCCTGGCGGCGCTGCTCGGCCGCATGAAGACCGGCAAGGGCTGCCGCGTCGACGTCAACCTGCTGTCGGCGGCGCTCGACCTGCAGATGGAATCGCTGGTCTGCTACCTGAACGGCGCGCGGCCGATGGCGGTCGGGCAGCCCGAGAACATCGCCGGCTGGTACTACTCGGCGCCCTACGGCGTCTATGCCACGGCCGACGGCCATATGGTGATCTCGCTCTCCGACATGCCGACCCTGGCCGAGGCCTTGGAGCTGCCGGCGCTGGCGGATTATTCGGCTGAGGACCAGCACGAAAAGCGGGAAGAGATCGTCGGCCGGATCGCGCCGGTGATGGCGGCCAAGACCAACACCGAATGGGAGGCGCAGCTGACCCCGCACAAGATCTGGCACGCCCCGGTGAACGACTACGAGGCGGTGATCGACGACCCGCAGGTGCGCCACAACGGCAGCTTCGTCACCCTGCCCGGCGCCACCGGCGCGCCGATCACCGTGGTCGGCCATCCCGTGCGCTATGACGGCAAGGCGCCGGAAGTCCGCTTCCCGCCGCAGCCGCTCGGCGCCCAGACGGAGGAGATCCTGGGCGAGCTGGGATACACGGCGGACGACATCGCGCGCCTGGCGGAGCAGGGCGCGGTCGGCATTCACAATCCTGGATGAGGTGGACATGATCCGGGGAAGCTGCCTCTGCGGCGGCGTCCGCTTCGAAATCGACGCGGTCGTTGCCCTGACCCATTGCCACTGCACGATCTGCCGCAAGGCGTCGGGCGCCGCCTTCGCCACCTATGCCCATGTCGAGGCGGACAAGTTCCGTTTCGCCGCGGGCGCGGACCTGATCGTCTCGGGCGACCACCGCCCGTACTGCCGCGCCTGTGGCGGGCCGGTGCCGGGCCAGGCGCCCTATCTCACCACCATCAGCATCCCGGCCGGCCTGCTCGACGACGACCCCGGCGTGCGGCCGGTGCTGCATACCTTCACGAGTTCCAAGGCGCCGTGGTGGGAGATCGCCGACGACCTGCGCCAGTTCGAGAAATGGGTGCCGGGCTATGAGCCCAAGGACGGGATGGTGTAGATTGGCGAACGGCAACGGGGAGACGGCAGATGGAACCGAACAACCATGGCGTCGAGGTCAAGCCCATATCGCCGGCGCTTGGCGCCGAGATCCGCGGCGTTGATCTGGCGAGCGGCGTCGATGACGGCCAATTCGCGGCGATCCGCCAGGCCTATGACGATTACGGCGTGATCCTCTTCCGCGACCAGGAGCTGACGCCGGCGCAGCATGTCGCCTTTGCCGAACGCTGGGGCGAGATCAACATCAATCGTTTTTTCCGGCCGGTCGACGGCTTTCCGATGATCGCCGAGGTGCGCAAGGAGCCGCACCAGAAGGACAATATCGGCGGCGGCTGGCACACCGACCACTCCTACGACCGGGTACCGGCGATGGGCTCCATCCTGCTCGCCCGCGAGGTGCCGGAGAGCGGCGGCGACACCCTGTTCGCCAATATGAGCGCCGCCTATGAGGCGCTGTCGGACGGGCTGAAGCAGACCCTGGAAGGCCTGAACGCGGTGCATTCGAGCCGCCATGTGTTCGGCGACAAGGGGGCCCATGAGGACCGGGATACCGACGGCCGCATCGGCAATCCGGAGCTCGCCAAGCAGGACGCCGTCCATCCCGTGGCCCTGCGGCACCCGAGGACCGGCCGCCGCATGCTCTACGTCAACCCGGGCTTCACGCTCCGCTTCGACGGCTGGACGGCGGAGGAATCAAAGCCGCTGCTCGACTACCTCTACCGCCATGCCGTGCGGCCCGAGTTCACCTACCGCTTCCAATGGGGCAAGGGCTCGATCGCCTTCTGGGACAACCTGGCGACCTGGCACTACGCCCTCAACGACTACCCTAGCCAGTTCCGCCTGATGCACCGCATCACGGTTGAGGGCGTGCCGCTCGGCTAGCGTGGAGGCGGTTTGTCGGGACGGTCGGCCTATTGGTCGACCACGGAGACCTGCAGGGCTCTGCCAAGACGGGCGAGGGCAAGCTCGATGCGGTCGATCCGGGTCGCGTGGCGGGGGTCGAGCATGCGGCGTACTTCCTTCTCGTCGACGCCGAGCGTGACGGCGAGGCGCGTGTTGGTGATGCCGGCGTCGGCCATGGTGCGATGCAGCGCGAACTTGGCAGCGGTCAGCACCGGCAACGGCACGGGGACGAGGCGGCGTTTGCGGCTCGGCGTCGGCACTGCCTCGCCGGCGGCGAGGCGGCCGGCGATAGCCTCATCCAGGCAATCAGTAGCGTTTGACAGCGCTTCGGCCCGGTCGGCACCGTCGGTGAGCGCCTCTGGCAGGTCGGGGAAGCTGACCACGACGCGGCCATCCTCGTCATATTCGAAACTGGCCGGCCAAGCGAAGACACTCGGCGCCGGCTCCGCGACCTTATCCCGCACAACGGTCGAGGCCTTGCGCCCCAGCTTGGCGGCGGAGCCGAATTGGCCTGTTGCGGAGTTCCGTCCTACCTTGCCGGCCGATTTGGGTTCCCTGGTTTGCCGCGTGGGGCGTGCGGTTTCGCGATCCATTACCAAGAATTCGCCTCAATCGAGTTCATCAAAGGTCGCCCGGATCGATGCCGAGTCCGCCGCACATCCGGTACAACAACCCTTTAGCCGATCTCACCCTTTTTGACCGTGGTGCGCGCAGCGCCATAGTAGAGCAGCTGATGACTGCCCTTGCCGCGTGCCGGCTCGACCCGGACGGCGATATTGTGCTTGCGGCCGAGCCTGCGAACCTTGCGGGTGAACTGGCCGCCGTCCATGGCTGCAGTATCGGACAATTATGTCCGAATATCAAGGGCGATGCCAGACGGGCTGTGTCTTCCGTCGGATGTCCCGGTCAGGCGCTGACGAAGGCGCGGAACAGGGGGACCAGGCTGAGGCCGCGGGCGGCGAGGCGGCGCTTCGGCGCCGGGGTCGGCCGGGCGGCGAGGCCGGTCGCGATGTCGTCGATGCGGTCGCGGCTGACGCCGATGTCACGGAGCTGCTCGTCGCTCAGCGCGTTCAGTTGGCGGCGGGTGTCGTTGCGCAGGCCGGCCTGGCGAAGCTGCAGATGCAGATTGTCGAAAAACATGGTGCGAACTCCAAGAATGCCGGGCCTCGCCGGCGCGTTCTGACCTCGATCTCGACCGCAGATAGGGATCGTCCGGCGCTGCTACCAGCGCTCGATATTCATGGCCGGCATGCGGATGGCGCATGCGCGCCGGGCCTATTTGGGTCCAAAAAATGCATAGCCAATAGGGGCTTAAGCGCGTCGCGCGGAGGCCGGCCGAGGTCGCAAATGGGCCAGGGCGGCCGCTCAGCTGGCGAAGTCGGGGTCCTCGCGGGCCAGCATGCGTTTCAGCGACTCGAAGTGCAGATAGGACTGCTCGCGCCCGCCGGCGATCTGCGCCGCGGTGAGCTCGCAGATCTCCTGCGGGATCTGCCGGAGCGGCAGGCCGGTCGACTGCGCCAGCACCTGCTGCAGGCAGGCGCGCTCCAGGTAATAGAGCTCGTCGAAGGTGGTCGCGACCTCCCGGCCGGTGACGATGACGCCATGGGCGGCGAGGAACAGGATGTCCTTGTCCTCGAGCTTGGCACACATGCGGTCGCCCTCGGCGGCGTCCGATGCCACCCCATTGTAGGTCTCGCCATAGGCGACCCGGTCATAGAAACGGAGGGCGTTCTGGTTCGCCCATTCGAGCCGCCCGCCCTCGACCAGGCAGAGCGCGGTGGCGTAGGGCATATGGGTGTGCAGGACGCAGCGCGCCTCCGGCTTGGCCAGGTGGATGCGCGAATGGATGTAGAAGGCGGTCGGCTCGACCGTGTGGTTGCCCTCCAGCACGTTGCCCTCCGCGTCGACGACGATCAGGTCGCTGGCCTTGATCTCGGACCAGTGCAGCCCTTGCGGGTTGAGCAGGAAGCGGTCTTCGGTGCCCGGCACCGCCAGGCTGAAATGGTTGCAGACCCCTTCGTTCAGCTCGAATTTGGCCGCCCAGCGCAGCGCCGCGGCAAGGTCCACGCGGGCCTGCCAGACTTCTTCCCGGTTGGATCCAATATCGGCTTTCTTTGCCGTCGACGTCCCGCTCATCCGTACCGTCCTTCGCTGTTCAGGCCGCCGGATCATAGCCGAGCCGGGCAAACGGCGCATCAGCCCTGGCCGAGGATTGTCGCGAACATCTCCAGGTCGACATTGCCGCCGGACGCGACCACGGCGACCGTCCGGCCGGCCAACGGCAGCTTGTCGGCCAGCGCTGCGGCCAGGGCCGCTGCGCCGCCCGGCTCGACCACCAGCTTGAAGTCGCGGAAGGCGGCCCGCATGGCCTCGCCGGCTTGCGCGTCGTCGACCGCCAGGCCGCCGGCCAGGGTCTCCCGGTTGACGGCGAAGGTCAATTCGCCCGGCATCGGCGCCAGCAGGGCGTCGCAGATCGAGCGCGCGGCAGGGTCGTTGGCCTGGCGGGCGTCGGCCGCCAGCGACCTTGCCGTGTCGTCGAAGCCGGCCGGCTCAACGCTGTAGATCTCGAGGCCGGGATAGGCCGCCTTCAAGGCCGTCGAGACACCAGCGATCAGGCCGCCGCCGCCGCAGGGGCAGAGCACCAGGTCGGGCTCCGCGCCGGCCTCGGCGAGTTGTTCCGCCATCTCCAGCCCGACCGTGCCCTGGCCGGCGATGATGTCGGGGTCGTCATAGGGCGGCACCAGCAGGCTGCCGCGCTCGGCGCTGATCCGGCCGCCGATCTCCTCGCGGCTCTCGCTCGCGCGGTCATAGAGCACCACCTCGGCGCCATAGGCCCGGGTGTTGGCGATCTTCACCGCAGGCGCGTCGGCCGGCATGACGATGGTCGCGGCGGCGCCGGCCAGCCGGGCCGCATAGGCGACGCCCTGGGCGTGGTTGCCGGACGAATACGCGACCACCCCGGCGCGCCGCTTGGGCTCGCTCAGCCGGCTGATGCGATTGTAGGCGCCGCGGAACTTGAACGAGCCGGTGAGCTGCAACGGTTCCGCCTTGAGCAGCAGCCGGGCGCCGACCCGATCGTTGACCAAAGGCGATTCCAAGAGCGGCGTCCGCCGCGCGACGCCGGCGAGGCGGCGCGCCGCCGCGTGAATGTCGTCGACGGTCGGCCGGCCGGTCGCTGCCACGTCTCAGGCCGACGCCACGATCGGCGGCAGCTCCGCCAGGCTGGAGATCATGGCGTCCGGCTCACCCGGCAGCCGCTCCTTGGCCTGGCCGAAGCGGTTGACCCAGACGACGCGGAAGCCGAAGTCCTTGGCGGCATAGGCGTCCCAGGCATTTGACGACTGGAACGAGATCTGCTTAGGCGCGAGGCCGAAGCCCTTGCCGGGCAGTTCGTAGACGGAAGGGTGCGGCTTGTAGATGCCGACGCTCTCGACCGAGTAGATCTCATCCAAGATATCGCTGATACCGGCATTGTCCGCCGCCGCCTGCAGCATCTTGGGCGAGCCGTTCGACAGGATGGCGAGCCGCTTGCCGTCGGCCTTCAGCCGGGTCAGGGTCTGCTTCACCTCGGGAAAGGCGTCGAGCTGCCAGTACAGCTCCAGCAACTGCTCGCGCAGCGCTTTGTCGTCGATCTTCAGGCTGGCCATGGCGTAGTCGAGGGCGTCCGAGGTGACCTGCCAGAACTCCACATACCGGCCCATCAGGGCGCGTAGCCAGGTGTATTGCAGCTGCTTGAAGCGCCAGACCTCGGCCAGCGGCTGCCACTGCTCACCCAGCTGCTCGGCGCATTGCGCGGCGGCGGCGTTGATGTCGAACAGCGTGCCGTAGGCATCGAACACGCAAGCCTCGATGTTCGGCAGTTTCGTTTCCGTCATGGTGTCCCGGCTCCCCTTTATCGGGTGATTGTCGAACGCGCCGCAAGGTAGCGCAGCAGGGCAGGGCTGTCAGTACGCTGAATTGATCGGTCAGCGGTCGCAGTCGCGGCCGAGACCGGTCTCCTGGCCGGTGTCATCCGGTACGCCGGGCTCGGCGCAGCTGGTGGCGACGCCGAGCCGTGCTCGGCCGAGCAGGTCATTCATCAGGGCAATGCGCGCCGCCCGATCCGGATTGAGGCGCTGGCGATAGACCTGCACGCTTTCGAGGACCCGCTGCACGTAGTTGCGGGTTTCGGAAAACGGGATCAACTCGACCCAGTCGATCGGGTCGATCTCGCCGGTCCGGGGATCGCCCCAATCGACCACCCATTCGCGGACCCGGGTCTCTCCGGCGTTGTAGGCGGCCAGTGCCATGGCGTAGGAGCCATCATAGCGTTCCACCAGGCTGTTTATGTAATAGCTGCCGATACGGGCGTTGTAGACTGGATCCTGCAGCAACAGCGCGCGACGATAGCCGATACCCATCCGGCGTGCGACGCGTTTCGCCGTGGCGGGCATCACCTGCATCAGGCCGCGTGCGCCAACACGGCTCACTGCCCGCGGGTCAAAGACACTCTCCTGGCGCGCCAGAGCGTGCACCAAGGCAGGCTCGGCATGTTGATTGGCGACCTGCAACGCTTCGATTTCGGGATAACCCGGTTCGGCCAGAATAACGCCATAGCGGGCCGAACGCTTGGCGGCGGACACGCCGAGATGGGGCAGTCCCAGCTCACGGGACAGGTCGGCAATCGACCGGTGCTCCGCCGGCGTCTTGGCCAGGTCGACGAGATGGACGATAAACGGCTTTAGCCGGCGATTGAGGCCGAGTTCGGCCAGCAGCCGGGTGATCTTGACGAGTTCCGACTGCTCGAACCTTTTCTTGGCGTCGGCGTCAGGCGGCGGCGGCGGTGGCGGCAAGTCGATGCCGGCATCGGCGGCGAGACGAAGGGCCGCCAGCTGGCCGTAATAGGTTGTCGAATGCTTCTCGGCGAGGCGATACCAGGCCGTGGCCACCAGTGGCATGTCGAGCTCTTCGGCCGCCCGGCCCGACCAATAGGCGCCGCGTGCCCGGCTGATCGGGTAGCTGACGTTCTCGTAGAGCCGGCGGAAATGCGTCAGACCGACATCGTGCTCTTCCAGGAATCTGAGTGCGATCCAACCGGACAAGAACTCGGCGTCGGCGAAGCGCTTGCCGCTTTTGAGACCATGTTCTCGTGCCAGGCGATACGCGTGCTTGATCTCGCCGGCGGCAAGCAGATTGCTGGTCTGAATACGCCGCTCGATCCACCAGCGATCGGGCCGCCTCGGATTCGCCGGCGCCGATAGCAGGAGGTTTTGGGCCGCTTCGTCTTTGCCTTTGCGCCGCAACCAACGGGCATGCTCGTAAATGAGTGCCGGATCGGACCGCAGGTCGTCGGGCAAGCTGTTAATCGCCTTGTCTGCGCCTCGCGCACGGTTCATCAGCTTCAAACGCACCTCGGCGAGGCGCCGCGTCCGTTTGTCGACGCGCTTCAGCATCCGTGTGGCGCCGCTGCGCTTGCGGTTCCAGATCATGTTGTCGAGCCGCGCCGCATGATCGTCGGGTCGCAGGCGATGGCCGTGTCGGCGATAGATATCGTCTTCCTCGCGACGCGAGAACCCGCCGATCGTCCAGGCCCGCCGCAGCCAGTTGCGGCCGGTCTGTTCGTCGTCCCGGTCGAACAGAACTTCCGCCAACCGCAGCATGCCCTTACCGGTTTTCGGCGGGCGCTTGGCGAACCAGCGGGTGACCTTTTCGGCCGCGACGTCGTCGACCAGCGCCTCCTCGGCCCGGCGTTCCAGCGTCCGCAACCTTGGCCAATCAGGATTATTCCTGACAAAATCGGCGATCGTGCTGAAGTCGAGGTCGGTATTGCGTTGTCGCATCCACTCCCAGGCGATTGCCTTGGCGGGCAGGGAGTTCTGCGCCTGCTCGGCGATCGCCAGGGCGCGGCGGTAGCGGAGCTTGTTCGCCTCTTCGAAGGCGGCGGCATAAATCCTGTGATCGGCGGCGCTGAGCAGGTGGGCCCGCCGCGCCGGTCGGCCGTAACGGTCCGGCCTGGGCTTTGGCTGCTGCGATCCGGTTGCGTCGACCAGCGTCCCGATCAGGTCGATGACCGGCCGTCGTTTCGGGGTCGGCAAACCGCTTTGCAGCGTCGCCGTATCCTGAGATGGCGCGACCATCACGCGCGCGTCGAGCGGCACCGGGTGTCCGGTGTATCGCCCGGCCGGCGAGGCAAACGCGGCGGCGCGGGCGACCTGCCGTCTTGGCAAGGTCCGCGGTGGTTCGGCGCGCAGTATGTCGTCCCCGGCCGCGACCGCGGCGGATCCCGCGACACCTTTCTGGCGCTCGCGCGGTCGTGTTTCCGGCCCCCTTGCCATATCGCTGCCGAGGTCTTCGGCCGCGGCCGCGGCGAGCCTTGCGGGTCGCGGCAGCGGCGTCGCCCGCAAGGCCTGGGCGCCGACTGAAACCGCGGGCAAGGGCGCGATCCGGGGCGCCGCCGGACCGTCAGGGGCGTCCGCCAGGTCGCGGTTCGGTGCGCTTTCGGCCGGCGCGGGTTCGGGCAGCGAATAGAGGCGGTCGTCAAGGGGGGCGGGCCGTTCCGGCTTGCTCTCGGCGGCGGCGAGGGGCGGCGGGGATTGGAGGCGGCCGTCCAGCGGACCAGGCAAGGCACGCGCGACGGCGGGAACGGCCTCTGCGGACGAACGCGGCAACTGGCTTTGCCAGGTTGTCAACGGCACGGCGACCGCCCGCGGCGGCCCGGCCATAAGGGTTGCGGCCGCCAGCGAGATTCCTACCCAGAACGCGATGGCGGAGCGCGACAACCGAACTCTCCGAGATCCTGACAATGGGTGTCGAACCCCGATTATAGGGTTTGTCCCACTCGGGCGTGGATAATTCCCGGCCTGGCCGACGTCCCTCGCTTGTGGGGACCGCCCATCAGGATTATTGTCAATGAAGTGCTAAGAAGCACTTAAGCGGCCAGGGCAGAGCGGCCGGCGCAGGCAATCCGCTGCGGCTTAGGAGGACAGCATGTTCCAGGGTTCGATCACCGCCTTGATTACCCCGTTCCGCGACGGTCGGGTCGACGAGACCGCATTCCAGAAGTTCGTCGATTGGCAGATCTCCGAAGGGACTCACGCCTTGGTTCCGTGCGGCACCACAGGCGAGTCGCCGACGCTCAGCCATGCGGAGCATATGCGGGTCGTCGAGCTCTGTATCGAGGCGGCGGCCGGCCGGGTGCCCGTTATCGCCGGCACCGGGTCCAATTGCACCGACGAGGCGATCACCTTGACCGCCCATGCCAAGAAGGCGGGGGCCGACGGCGCTCTGGTGGTGACGCCGTATTACAACAAGCCGACCCAGGCCGGTCTCTACGCGCACTTCAAGGCGATCCAGGACGCCGTCGAGCTGCCGATCATCATCTACAACATCCCGCCGCGATCAGTGGTCGACATGTCGGTCGAGACGATGGCGGCGCTGGCCAAGTTGCCGAACGTCGTGGGGGTCAAGGACGCGACCGCCAAGATCGACCGCGTCAGCCAGCAACGGCTCGCCTGCGGCGAGGAATTCATCCAGCTTTCCGGCGAGGACGCGACCGCGCTCGGCCTCATGGCGCATGGCGGCGCCGGCTGCATCTCGGTCACCGCCAACGCGGCGCCGAAACAGTGCTCGGAGTTCCAGGAGGCCTGTATGCGGGGCGACTACGGCACGGCGCTCGGCTATCAGGACCGCCTGATGCCGCTGCACGAGGCCCTGTTCGTCGAGACCAGCCCGGGCCCGGTGAAATACGCGGCCAGCCTGCTCGACAAATGCGCGCCCGACACGCGCCTGCCGCTCGCTCCGATCGCCGAGGGGACCAAGGACGGCGTCATGGCGGCGATGCGCAGCGCCGGCCTGCTCAACTGACCGCCACGGCGACGGGTTTCGGAGGCGGAAATGTCGATCCGCGTGATTGCGGACAACCGTAAGGCGCGGTTCAACTATACCATCGAGGACACCGTCGAGGCCGGCCTGGTTCTGACCGGTACCGAGGTGAAGTCGCTGCGCGAGGGCCGCGCCAATATCCGGGATGCCTACGCGACCCCGCGGGACGGCGAGCTGTGGCTGCTGAACGCCCATATCTCCGAATACCGGGCCGGCAATCGCCATAACCACGAGCCGCTCAGGCCGCGCAAGCTGTTGCTGCACAAGCGCGAGGCGGAGCGGCTGATCGGCCTCACGCAACAGGCCGGCGCGACGCTGGTGCCGCTCAAGCTCTACTTCAATCACCGCGGCATCGCCAAGATCGAGCTCGCGGTGGCGCGCGGCAAGAAGCTGCACGACAAGCGGCAGGCGATCAAGGAACGCGATTGGAAGCGCGACAAGGAGCGCCTGCTGCGCGCCCGGGGGTAGGCGTCAGGCGAGGTCGCTTGCCAGCATCCCGATCACGTCGTCGAACATCTCGACCGTCAACCGCCTGGTATTCACGTTGTAGCGTGAGCAGTGGTAGCTGTCGTAGAGGGTGAGGTCGGGGCGAAGCGCGTGCCGGGCGGCGTGGCCGAACTTCCAGGCGGCGCGGCGTTCCCCCAGTGTGGCGAGGATCGCGGTATGGGCGATCTGGCCGAGGGCGAGCAGGGCGGTCAGGCGCGGCATGGCCTCAATCTCGTCCGCCAGGAACCGGCGGCAGGCGTTGATCTCCGCGCCCACCGGCTTGTTCTCCGGCGGCACGCAGCGGACCGCGTTGGTGATGCGGCAATCCCGCAGCTCCACCCCGTCGTCGGGCCGGGCCCCGTAGTCGCCATGGGCGAAGCCGTGCCGGATAAGCGTCGGGTAGAGCACGTCACCGGCATAGTCGCCGGTGAAAGGACGCCCCGTCTGGTTCGCGCCGCGTAGACCGGGCGCCAGGCCGACGATCAGGAGGCGCGCGTCCAGCGTGCCGAACGACGCCACCGGGGCGTTGTGGAATTTCGGGAATTTCTCCCGATTTCGATTGCGGAAGTCGGCCAGCCGATCGCACAGGCGACAGTCGGCGGGCGGGCCGTCAGCGGACGGCCCGCCATTCGCCGAAGGGCTCACGCCGTATCCCGGAAGTCTTCCAGATCGTCGTCGTCCTCGTCGTCGTGCTGGTAGGCCGCACGCGGCGTCGCGTCGCGCTGTACGTCGCGCGAGATCCGCGGCGCCAGGTCCTGCAGCTCGATGAAGTTGTCGGCCTGCCGGCGCAATTCGTCCGCCACCATCGGCGGCTGGGAGCGGACCGTGCTGACCACGCTGGCGCGCCGTCCCTTGCGCTGCACCGCCTCGATCAGGCGGCGGAAATCGCCGTCGCCGGAAAACAGGATCACATGGTCGAGACGCTCCACCATCTCCATCACATCGATGGCGAGCTCGATGTCCATGTTGCCCTTGATCTTTCGCCGGCCGGCGGCGTCCGTGTACTCCTTGGTCGGCTTGGTCACCATGGTGTAGCCGTTGTAGTCGAGCCAGTCGACCAGCGGCCGGATCGGCGAATACTCCTGATCCTCGATCAGCGCCGTGTAGTAGAAGGCGCGCACCAGATGTCCCTTGGCGGAGAACTCCTCCAGCAGCTTCTTGTAGTCGATATCGAAGCCCAGGGCGCGTGCCGCCGCGTAAAGGTTCGAACCGTCGATGAACAGCGCCAGGCGCTCCTGCGGGTAAAATATCATCCTTTAAAACTCCTAATCAGTATCTGCTACTCGGCATCGCCGCTTCGCGGCATTAATGACGATTGCAGTTTGCGGATTGTAATCTATTTCTTCTGTGTAATCGTGCAAGTGATTGCGCCGCAAATGAGGCACTTATGGCGATTTTTATCGGTCTCGGCGCAAACCTGACCCACCCAAGCCTCGGCCCGCCGGTCGCGACGCTGGCGGCGGCGCTCAAGGCCTTGGAACGGCACGGTATTCGATGCGCCCGACGCTCGCGCTGGTATCGAAGCGCACCCGTGCCGGCCTCGGACCAGCCGTGGTTCGTGAATGGAATTGTGGAATCTTTTGTGAAATGCTCGCCAATCGAGTTATTGTCCAGGCTGCACGCGGTGGAGGCGGAGTTCGGCCGCATCCGGCGGCGGCGCTTCGAAGCCCGGGTACTGGACCTCGACCTGATCGCGTTCGACGATCGGGTGTCGCCCGGATGTCCCGCCGAAGGCGCGCCTGCCTTGCCCCATCCGCGCATGCAGGAGCGGGCCTTCGTGCTGTTGCCGCTCTCGGAATTGGCGCCCGATTGGCGCCATCCCGGGCTCGGGCTGGACATCGCGGCGCTGATCGCCCGGCTGTCGCCGGAGCCGGCGATCGAACTGTTGCCGGACCAGTCGGCGGTGACTGTCGGCGGGGCGTGAGCGGGCGAGCGAGGCCGGGTCGTCGGGCGCCGGCTTGGCGCTTGCGTTCGGCAGGTCGAACGCATATGTAATGGGCGCCAATAGACATGGAGACTGTTGCCGATGGCTCGCGTTACCGTCGAGGATTGCGTCGTCCGAATTCCCAACCGCTTCGAGTTGGTCATGATCGCGTCGCAACGTGCGCGCGAGGTTTCCGGCGGTGCGCCGATTTCGGTCGATCGGGACAATGACAAGAACCCGGTCGTGGCGCTGCGCGAGATCGCGGACGAGTCGGTGGACCTGGAGCAGCTGCGCGACAGCATGATCGGCAACTTCCAACGCCATGTCGAACATGACGAGCCGGAAGAGGACGATCTCGAGGCCTTGATGCGGCGTGAGCTGGCGGGCTTGAGCTCGAGCCCTGACGCCGAGGTCGCGCCATCGCCCGAGGACGTTGCGATCGCGGCGAGTGATGCGCCGGTGGAACAGTTCGGCCTGGACGAAGATGTCGATGACGCCGATCAGGACGAGCCGGATCAAGACACGCCCGATCAAGACACGCCCGATCAGGACGCGCCCGATCAGGACGCGCCCGATCAGGACGCTCCCGATCAGAACGAAGACAAGTGATCCGCGCTCATTCAGCCAACGCGACGCGCTTGGAACACCGGTCCGGCGCCCCGTTGCGCCGCTGATCCCGCGGGCGCGCGGCCGCCCGGTGCCGGGTAGACTGGCATGATGCGCCAAGTCGAATTGGTCGAGCGGGTTCTTCGCTACGACGCCGACGCCGACGAGGACCTGCTCAACCGCGCCTATGTCTTCGCGATGAAGGCGCATGGTTCGCAGACCCGGGCGTCGGGCGATCCCTATTTCTCCCATCCGATCGAGGTCGCCGGCATTCTGGCCAAGTACCGGCTCGATACTGCGACCATCGCGACGGCGTTGCTGCACGACACCATCGAGGACACCCTCGCCACTTACGACGAGCTCGAAGGCACCTTCGGGACCGAAGTCGCCAAGCTGGTCGACGGCGTGACAAAGCTCTCCAAGCTGGAACTGCAGACCGACCGTCAGCGCCAGGCGGAGAACTTTCGCAAGCTGTTGCTGGCGATGTCGGACGATATCCGCGTTTTGCTGGTCAAGCTGGCCGATCGGCTGCACAACATGCGCACCCTCGTCCACATCAAGAATCCGGACAAGCGTCAACGGATCGCGCGTGAGACGATGGAGATCTACGCGCCGCTCGCTGAGCGCATCGGCATGCACAAGATCAAGGACGAGCTTCAGGACCTGTCGTTTCAGGAGCTCAATCCGGAGGCGCGCGCCTCGATCCTGAAGCGCCTGGACTTCCTGAAGAGCAACGGCATCGGCATCATCGACCGGATCGCGTCGGAGTTGCGCGAGACGCTGTCCAGGGCCGGTGTCAAGGCTGTGGTCGTCGGCCGCCAGAAACGGCCCTTTTCAATCTGGCGCAAGATGGAGCTCAAGAACGTTTCGTTCGAGCAGCTCTCCGACGTCATCGCCTTTCGCGTCGTGGTCGCCGATATGCCGGCCTGCTACCAGGCGCTGGGCGTCATCCACGGCGCCTATCCGATGGTGCCGGGCATGTTCAAGGACTACATCTCGACGCCGAAGCGGAACGCCTATCGCTCACTCCACACCACGGTGATCGGCCCGGAGCGCGAGCGGGTCGAGGTCCAGATCCGAACCGGCGAGATGCATGAGATCGCCGAGTACGGGGTCGCGGCGCATTGGCTGTACAAGGAGGTCGACGCCGGCACGACGCGCGATGGCACGCAATACCGCTGGCTCCGCGAGCTGTTGGAGATCCTGGAAAATGCTTCCGATCCGGAAGAGTTCCTGGAACACACCAAGCTCAACATGTTCCAGGACCAGGTGTTCTGCTTCACCCCGCAGGGCGACCTGATCCAATTGCCGAGCGGTGCGACGCCGGTCGATTTCGCCTATGCGGTCCACACCGAACTCGGCAACACCTGCGTCGGCGCCAAGGTGAACGGCCGGGTGGTACCGCTCAGGGCGACGCTGCACAACGGCGACCAGGTGGAGATCCTGCGCTCCCAGAACCAGACGCCGTCGCCCACCTGGGAGAACTTCGTGATTACCGGCAAGGCACGCTCCTCCGTCCGCCGGTTCGTGCGCCAGCAGCAACGCGCGCAATATATCGAGCTCGGGCAACAGCTGCTCGGCAAGGCGTTTCGCGCCGGCGGCCACGAGGTGACCGACAAGGCGCTGCACGGCGCCCTGAAGATCCTCGAGCAGAAGTCGGTCGACGATCTCTATGCGGCGATTGGCAGCGGCGTCCTGAGCGGTCGCCAGGTGCTCGAGGTGGTCTATCCCGGCGAGAAGCTGATGGCCGCGCTGGGCAAGGTCGTACCGCTGGCGCGGGCCCGTGGCAGACGCCGCAAGGACGACCATGCGGTACCGATCCGCGGCCTGATTCCCGGCATGGCGGTGCATTTCGCCGGTTGTTGCCATCCGTTGCCGGGCGACCGCATCGTCGGCATCGTCACCACCGGCAAAGGCGTCACCATACACACCATCGACTGCGAGACCCTGGAGCAGTTTGGCGGCACGCCGGAGCGCTGGGTCGACGTATCCTGGGACGTCAGCCGGACCGACCCGACGATCCATGTCGGCCGCATCACGACGATCGTCGCCAACGAGCCGGGTGCGCTGTCCAGCCTGACCTCGGTCATCGCGCACAACATGGGCAATATCAGCAACCTCAAGATCACCGACCGTTCGACCGAGTTTTTCGAGATGAAGATCGATATCGAAGTGCGCGACGTGAAGCACCTGGTCAACATCATCGCGGCCCTGCGCGCCGAGCCGGCTATCAATTCGGTGGAACGGGCCCGCGGCTGACGCGACTGATGCGATTGGCGCGACTGGCGGGAGCGCATCATGCGACCATTGGCTGCCAAGCGGCGCTTTGCCGCCGCCGGCCCGTCCGGCCGGCTCTGATCGGGCGACTCATGTTTCGTCGCCGAAATAGACGCTCGTCCGGCCGGATGCTCCGCCAGCTGGTGCGGCCCGACATGGGCTATGTCCGCGCGCTGCGCTATCTCGGCCACCGGGTCGCCCGCTTGCCGGGCACGCCTGGGTCGATCGCCGCCGGCGTCTCTTTCGGGGTCGCGGTCTCGTTCACGCCCTTCCTTGGCCTTCACATGGTCCTTGCGGTGGCGCTGGCCTGGCTGGTCCGGGCCAACGTGATCGCGGCGGCGCTGGGCACGGCATTCGGCAATCCCTGGACCTTTGTCGTGATCTGGCCGCTGACCTACGAGATCGGGGTCTGGCTGATGGGGGTGGACGGGACCGGCGGGCCACCGCCCGATCTGAATTTCGCGGTCTTGACCGAACGCCCCTGGGACCTGCTGGTGCCGATGGCGGTCGGCGCGGCGCCGACCGCGGTGCTCGCCTGGTTGGCGTTTTACTGGCCGGGGCGTTATCTTGTGGCGAGCTATCAACACAACCGGTTGCGCCGCCGGCTGGGTAAGGCGCGCAGGCGGTCCGAGGAGGGCGTGCAATGATCACCGCGTCAAATCGCTTGCGTCTCGGCGTCAATATCGACCATGTGGCGACCATCCGGAACGCCCGTGGCGGCCGGCACCCCGATCCGGTGCGCGCGGCGCGCCTGGCGGCACAGGCCGGCGCCGATGGCATCACCGCGCATCTGCGCGAGGACCGGCGGCATATTTCCGACCACGATATTGAGCAGCTGTCGCAGGAAATCGACCTGCCGCTGAACCTGGAGATGGCGCCCACCGACGAGATGCTGGCGATCGCGCTTCGGCACGCGCCGCACGCGGTCTGCATGGTGCCGGAGAAGCGCGAGGAGCTGACCACCGAGGGCGGCCTCGACGTCGCGGCCAACCACCGTCACATCGCTCCGTTCGTGGCGCGGCTTGCGGCGGCCGGCATCCGGGTGTCGCTTTTCGTCGACCCGTCGCCGGTGCAGCTTCATGTCGCCAAGGCGCTCGGCGCGCCGGTCGTCGAGCTGCACACCGGTGCCTATTGCGACGCGACCGGGCCCGCCGTGGAGCAGGAGCTGAAACGTCTGGCGGAGGCCGCGGAATATGCCGGTGAACTCGGTTTGGAGGTCCATGCCGGGCACGGCCTGGCCTATGAGACGGTCACGCCGGTCGCGGCGATTCCGCAGTTGGTCGAGCTCAACATCGGGCATTTCCTGGTCGGCGAGGCGATCTTCAGCGGACTCGATTCCAGCATCAAGCGGATGCGGGCGCTGATGGACAAGGCGCGCGCCGATGCGACCGGTTCCGAAAGCGCCTGACCGGGCTTCATGATCACCGGCCCGGGCCACGCCACCATCGATATCCGGCGAAGGCTTGACAGAGCCGGGGGCGGCTGGCTTTATGCGGCCCGGGCGGGAAAATCTCACCGAACAACTTCGGTTTTATTTCATGAGCTTGCACAGTTATCTTGATGGCGGATAAGAAGAACTCCTGGTTTGGAGAGACGTGGCGCACGGCGCTATACGCCGGTCTTATCGCGGTCGCCATCCGAACCCTGGCCTTCGAGCCGTTCAATATTCCCTCGGAATCCATGCTGCCGACGCTGATGGTCGGCGACTATCTGTTCGTCTCGAAATTCTCCTACGGCTACAGCCGGCACTCGATCCCGTTCAGCCCGAACCTGTTCTCGGGCCGGATCCTGGAATCGGCGCCCGAGCGCGGCGACGTGGTGGTTTTCAAACTGCCGCGCGACGATAGCCAGGACTACATCAAGCGGATCATCGGGCTGCCGGGCGATCGGATCCAGGTTCGCGAAGGCATCCTGTACATCAACGACAAGCAGGTCGAGCGCAAGGAGGTCGATCGGCTGATGCTGCCGGACCGGTTCGGTGTGATGCGGCCCTATCCGCGCTACATAGAGACTCTGCCAAACGAGCGTTCCTATTACGTGCTGGACACGCGTGCCGGTTCCGACAGCGACGACACGCCGGTCTTCAACGTGCCGCCCAACAGCTATTTCGCGATGGGCGATAACCGCGACAATTCGCTCGACAGCCGGGTCCAGCCGCGCAGCGGCGGCGTCGGCTTCATCCCCGCCGCCAACCTGGTGGGCCGCGCCGAGTTTTTGTTTTTCTCGACCGACGGCACGGCGCGGTTCTGGGAGTTCTGGCGCTGGATCCAGGCGGCGCGCTTCCGGCGCTTCTTCAGTTCCATCGACTGAGCATGCGCAAGCTCGAGCGACTGTGCGAGCGTCTCGACCATCGGTTCCGTCGGATCGGCCTGCTCCGCGAGGCGCTGACCCATCCGTCCAGCGACGGCGCCCGACGCGGCCGCGCCGGGCGAAACTATGACCGCCTGGAGTTCCTCGGCGACCGCGTGCTCGGCGTGGTCATCGCCGAGCATCTGTTCGAGCACTTTCCGGACGCGGATGCCGGCCATATGGCGCGCCGCTACAACGCCCTGGTGCGCCGCGAGACCCTGGCCGACGTCGCCCGCGCCATCGACCTCGGCGATCATCTGATCCTGTCGGCGAGCGAACGCGAGACCGGCGAGGCCGACAAGCCGGCGATCCTGGCCGATGCCTGCGAGGCGGTGATCGCGGCGATCTATCTCGACGGCGGCATCGAGGCGGCGCGGCAATTCGTGCTGGCCCATTGGGCGGGTCTCGCGGCCGACCTGACCACCGCGCCCAAGGACGCCAAGACCGAGCTGCAGGAATGGGCACACAGGGCCGCCTGCCCGCCGCCGCGCTATGTCACGGTGGTGGAGGAAGGGCCGGCGCATGAGCCGTTCTTCACCATCGAGGTGCAAATCGAAGGGCGCCCGCCGACCCGGGGCTCCGGGCCGTCGAAGCGGGTCGCCGAGCAGGCGGCCGCCGGCGCCATGCTGGAGCAGGTACGGTGACCGAGACGAGCTGCGGCTTCGTCGCCCTGGTCGGCGCGCCGAACGCCGGCAAGTCGACCCTGCTCAACCAGTTCGTCGGTTCCAAGGTGTCGATCGTGACGCCCAAGGTGCAGACGACCCGGGCGCGGATCATTGCGATCTGCATGGCCGGCGATGCCCAGATCGTCTTCGTCGATACGCCCGGCATCTTCGAGCCGAAGCGGCGCCTGGAGAAGGCGATGGTGCAGGCGGCCTGGACCGGCGCCCAGGATGCCGATCTGGTCGTGCTGCTGGTCGATGCGGAGCGCGGCATCGATGGCGACACCCGGCGCATCATCGACGGGCTGAAGCGCCGGGGCCGGCCGGCGATCCTGGCCCTGAACAAGATCGACAGGGTGAAGAAGGACCGGCTGCTGGTGCTTGCCGCCGAACTCGACGGCATGGATGTCTTTTCCGATACCTTCATGGTTTCGGCCTTGACCGGCGATGGCGTCGCCGATCTCCGGGCGCATATCGCGGCTCGCCTGCCGGCCGGGCCGTGGCTCTATCCGCCCGACCAGCTGGCCGATATTTCCGAACGCCTGCTGGCCGCCGAGATCACCCGCGAGAAGCTGTTCCTGCGCCTGCATCAGGAGCTGCCCTACGCCTCCACCGTGGAGACCGAGGGCTGGCAGGAGCGGGACGACGGCAGCGCCCGGGTCGAGCAGGTGATCTATGTGCGCCGCGACTCGCAAAAACCGATCGTGCTCGGCAAGGGCGGGCGCACCATCAAGGCGATCGGCGCCGAGGCGCGGGCCGAGATGGAGGAGGTGTTCGACCGCCGCATCCACCTATTCCTGTTCGTCAAAGTGCGCGACAAATGGGTCGACGACCCGGAGCGCTACCGCGAGATGGGCCTGGATTTTCCCCATTAGCCGCGTGTCCTCGGTTCTGATACATCACCCTGATGCAATGGACCGACCAGGGCATCGTGCTCAGGACGCGCAAACACGGCGAGAGCTCCGCGATCGTCACGCTGTTGACCCGCGCTCATGGCCGCCATGCCGGGCTGGTGCGGGGCGGTGCCGGGCGGCGCCAGCGCGGCGTGCTGCAGCCGGGCAACGAGGTCGAGGCCGCCTGGCGCGGCCGGCTGGCGGAGCATCTCGGCAGCTTCACGGTCGAGTTGACGGCGGCGCGCGCCGCGCCCCTGCTCGACGATCCGCTGCGTCTCGCGGCCCTGGACTCTGCCTGTGTGCTGGCCGACCTGGCCTTGCCGGAGCGCGAGCCGCACACGCCGCTCTACGAGGCGTTCCGCGTCCTGCTCGACGCCCTGCAGGAGGCGGAGGACTGGCTGCCGGTCTATCTCCGCTGGGAGCTGGGCCTGCTCGGCGAGCTGGGCTTCGGCCTCGATCTCGGCCACTGCGCCGTCACCGGCGCGACCGAGGACCTGGCCTATGTCTCGCCGCGCAGTGGGCGGGCGGTCTCGGCGGAAGCGGCGGCGCCCTATCGCGACCGGCTGCTGGCACTGCCGGGCTTCCTCGCCGCCGGGCGCGGCGCGCCGCCGGCCAACGACCCGGCGGCCGATCTCAAGGCTGGCTTCGAGCTGACCGCCTTCTTCCTGGAGCGGCACGTGTTTCATCGGGAACGCGGCGGCCTGCCGGCCGCGCGAGACCGATTTGTAGAGCGATTTCTCAGGCGAGCCACAAAATCTGGTGATATAACCGCGCCATGACCGATCAGACTCCGACACCCGCGGAACCCGGCGCCGTCCTGCCGGTACCGCTCGCCGAGGCGCTCGGCGAACGTTATTTGTCCTACGCGCTCTCCACCATCATGGCGCGCTCCCTGCCGGACGTCCGCGACGGGTTGAAACCGGTGCACCGGCGGCTGCTCTACGCGATGCGCCTGCTGCGCCTCGATCCCAACACCGGCTTCAAGAAATGCGCCCGCATCGTCGGCGACGTGATGGGCAAGTTCCATCCCCA